>Ga0181537_10001054_pt1 | contig 25679 bp, 24 predicted proteins | sample PEATcosm2014_Bin_39_FD_119765 | JGI IMG/M metagenome (GOLD analysis project Ga0181537, IMG submission 119765) | Peatland microbial communities from MTU Mesocosm Facility, Houghton, MI, USA - PEATcosm2014_Bin23_10_metaG | ecosystem: Environmental > Terrestrial > Soil > Wetlands > Peat | place...
AACATATTGTTTCCGATGGTAAGCGAAAGATTCTTAAGGGCTTTAACGCCGTTTGGATAGGTTTTGGAAAGACCGGTGATTTTCAGCGACAAGGGCACTCCCTTCGCATATATAAACGGAGACGCGCACGTAAAAGTTCTGCTGCGAGGTGGGCACTATAGCATCGGGAGGCGGAAAATGCAGCAAGGACTAGGGTTGCGCGAGGAGGCAGCTTTCTTGTCAAAGTGGATAATTTTTGAGTACTTATTGATGAATTTGCGGTAGTCCGGCTATACTCCCGGCAAGCTTCTGAGGCCACTCTCCCGTGGAGCTTTTTGAGTTTGATAAGGAATATGTCGACAGACTGCGTGCGGGCGATGCCGCGACGGAGGCCCATTTCGTCGCGTACTTCAATCAACTACTGCGCATCCTGCTGAGAGCGCGGATGTTGCCACCGGATCGGGTGGAAGACCTGACGCAGGAGACGTTCCGGAGGGTGCTGGCCGCGCTGCGGCGTGAAGGGGCTGTGAAGCAACCGGAGCGTTTCGGGGCCTTCGTTAATTCCATCTGCAAGAACACTTTACATGAACTGGAGCGTTCGGGAAGGCGGACCGAGCCGCTGGATGGGGAGCACTTTGAATTGCCGGACCCTGTGCCGGACGCGCATTCCGCGCTGGTGGCGCGAGAATCGCAGGAGCAGGTGCGGCGGGTGCTGGCGGCCCTGCCCAGGAAAGACCGAGAATTGTTGCGAGAGATATTCTTTCTGGAGAAGGATAAGGATGAGATTTGCCGGGAAAGGGGAGTGGATCGGGAGTATCTGCGGGTGCTACTGCATAGGGCAAAAACGCGGTTTCGCGAGGGATATGACGCGCGGTGAGTGCCAAAACGGACCGTATCCGCAGGCGAACAATAGGGTTGGATGAAAAAGATTGAAACGAAAAGGCACCGAACGGCACTATCCTTCGGTGGAGACAAATGACCCATAACGAAGCGATACAGATGAGTGCGGCGGAACGGTATGCGCTGGGCGAGCTTGCCGCGGATGTGCGGGAGGCGTATGAGGAACATTTTTTTGACTGCCCGGAGTGCGCCGTGGATATTCGGGCGATGTCCGCGTTTGCGGATGGCGCGCGCGAAGTATTTGCCAACGAGGTGCCCGAGGTAGCTCCAGCCGCGGGCTGGCAGCCAGGGCGTTCTACTGGCCGGGGGTGGTGGGGCAGGGTTTTTCAGCCGCTGGTGGCGGTGCCGGTGTTTGGGGCGCTGCTGCTGGTGATTGGGTATCAGAATTTGCGGACGATTCCGCAACTGGAAGCGCAGCTAGTTCCGCGGGCGCAGGTGTTGCGTTCGTTTTCGCTGGCTACGGCGGGGTCGCGCGGAGCCGCGGGCGTGGAGATTGCGATTCGGGCGGGGGAGAGTTTTCTGCTGGACTTCGATATCACGGCAGACCAAGAGCAGCGCCAGCGCTATTCCGCGTATCGCTGCCAGTTGCAAGATGCCGCAGGGCAGGTGTTGCAGCAGGTGCGGGTGAGCGCCGAGCAGGCAAACAAAACTGTTGAGCTTTTGTTGCCAGCGGGTATGATGCATGCGGGGAGTTACTCCATCGTCATAGCGGGCGAGACAACGGGACAAGGCGGGCAACTGCGTGAAGCGGACGAAGTGACGCGGCTGGGCTTCCAAGTCTCTCTAGAACAATAAACTCCCGGGACAATTTGTTGCTGGGCCAGGCAAACGATACTTCTTTTCTGAAGGAGCGAGCGGATGGGTGACGAGATAAAACGGGTGTTTCATTACAATGCTTGCGCTTCGGCCCTCAGTGGGCGGCTGACGCGGCCGGTGCTTCACGAGATTGAAGTGCAGGCGCCGGCGTCTCTGCCGACGATCGGGGGGCACGGAAACTCCCGCGTGGAGAATTTTCGGGTAAAAGAGTTTATTTCCGTCAAGGCGGCGTATTCTCATGTTTCGGGAAGCGAGCACGTCGGCGAGGGCGGGAAAGTATTTCACACCACGCTGTCGACGGCTACGGTCGAAGGGCTCAATATTCTGGACGTTATAACGGCGGATCGCGTGGTGGCGCGTGTTTCGTCATTCTGGGTCGAACCGCACTACTACAACCATTTTTCTTTTTCCGGCAGCCAATTTGAGAATTTGAAGATTGCGGGCTGTCCGGTAAAGGTGCCGATTACGTCCAAGCTAGTTACGGAGCTGCCGACGTTCCCGGATGTGATAAAAGAGTTGGGCGGCAAGCACAAAGCCAAGATCGATAAGCTCTCCGGAGTGATGCATTGTACGCTGATCGAGAACATGTCTGCGGAGGCGCCTGGCGTGAAGGCGAGCGGGAACGTGTTCGAGATACCGCATTTCGGCAAGGTGTTCCTGGCCGAGGTGTTGGTCGAGCCGCATCGGCGAATCCTAACGATGATTCGGCTGGAGTTGGGCTCGCCTGTGGGCGGCAACGGAGTCGTTGCGCAGGCCTCCAACAATGGCACCACCTACCCGCCTCCACCCACTGGCAAGTAATTTCTTTATTGGTGCCGGCGCTTCTGGTGGTCAGTTGCGCTACACCGAAATCTCCTTCGACGCCCCAAGGGCGGCTTGAAATTTCCGAACGGTCACAGCCGCCCACGGCAGTGACTGGGCCTCAGGCGATTTACGACCAAATCGTAAACAAAATGTCGCGCAGCCAGTTTGACGCCGCGCTGCAACAGGCTGATGAAGCCGCGCGCCAGAATCAGGCGAATGCCAATTGGAGTTGGCAGTTCCGCATCCTGGGCGCGAGGGCACAGGTCTATCGCGGGCAGTTCAAGGACGCCATCGCACGCCTAGAGGGACCATTGCCGCCAGAGTTGGCTAGTGGAGAATTGGCGGTGCTCCGTTACATGACCCTGGCGAGCGCGGAAGAATCCGCGCAAGAATTCGACGCTGCCGAAATCGACATCACGAGGTCGGAACGACTGGCTGCCGGGGCGCGAGCGGAAATTTTGCTACCTGTTCTGCTAGTACGGGGGAATATTGAGTACGAAAAAGGAAACTACACCGGTGCGGAACAAGCATACCTGACGGTGCTGAAGACTTCTAGGGACCGCCACCTAGCCAAATATGAGGCACCTACGATGGGAAGCCTCGGCAACGTAAGTATGAGGCTGGAGCACTACGACGAGGCTGCGGATCGCTATTTTGCAGCGTTGCAGGCCGCCGAGGCGGGTGGTACCACCTCCTCCGTCTCATCCACGCTCGGGAATATTGCATGGAACTACGCGGCTCTGGGAAATTACGAGAGCGCAAAAGACTTCTACCGGCAGGCGGAGCAGGCGGCGGCGCAGTCTAGCAAGAGAGCCGAGCGCGTCCTTTGGCTCACAGACCTGGCAAACTCGGCGAACGCCTTGCAGGATTTCGCGCCAGCCGAGCGCGCGGCACAACAGGCGCTGAGTCTGGCTAGGGAACTGCAGGATCCGCTGACCACCGCGCATTCTCTGAACGCGCTCGCGGATATTGCGATGAATACCGGGCGATTGGGGGCGGCGACCGAGTATAACCGCGAAGCTCAGGCGATCGCCGCCGCCGGGCTCGACTACGCCGAGTTGGTGGTCGTCGAGTTGAGCGCGGGAGAAATTGCTGCGGCCAGCGGGAAGTACACGGAAGCGGAGCAGCACCTCCGGAAGATCGCGGAGGATCCCAAGGCGGGTAGTTCCGCGCGCTGGGAATCCGAGGCGCAATTGGCAAGCGTTTACGCTAGCGAAAAGCGTGCTGTGGATGCCGAACGCGAATTCCGCCGTTGCCTCAAGACCGTGGATCAAGCGCGGAGCGGTGTGCGGAGGGAAGAGTCGCGTTTGTCATTTCTCTCCGGAGCGATGCCCTTTTACGGGCAGTACATCGATTTTCTGGTGGATGAGAAACGGTTCGAGGATGCGCTGGGCATTGCGGAAACTGGCCGAGCGCGCACCTTGGCAGAAGGTTTGGGACGCGCAAACAGGAAGCCCATTAACGCAGTCGGGGACGCGGCGCTGCGTTCGTTAGCGAAGCAATTGAACAGTACGTTGCTATGTTATTGGCTGGGGCGGCAGCGTTCGCATCTGTGGGTGATCTCGCAGGACGGCATCGCGTATTTTCCGCTGGCGGGCTCCGCGGAGATTAGCGCGCGAGTGAAGAATTACCGGGAGGCGATTGTGAGCTCGCGCGATATGCTGCATCCGGCGAACGCCGACGGCGCGAAGCTTTACGAGTTACTGGTGCAGCCAGCGCAAGCGATTATCGCCAAGAATCCGCGTGTGACTATCCTGCCCGACGCCAGCCTGTATGGGCTTAATTTCGAGACCTTGCTGGTTCCCGGCGCCCAGCCGCACTACTGGATTGAAGATGTTTCCGTGACGACCGCCAGTTCGTTGACGCTGCTGGCGGCTTCGATGACACGGCGAGCGACGGTGGCGAAGTCGTTGCTGCTGGTCGGCGACACAGAGGAAGTCAGCGGTGAATTTCCGAAGCTGGCGCAAGCTTCAGCCGAGATGCAGGTGGTGGAGAAGTACTTTCCCGCCACTGCCCGCGAGGTATTGGAAGGGAAGGGCGCTACACCTTCGGCATACCTGATGGGTCATCCCGAACAGTTTGGCTATCTGCATTTTGTGACCCATGGAACGGCCAGCTTAACGAGGCCGCTCGAGTCGGCGGTGATTCTCAGTCCGGCGGGAGAGACTTACAAACTCTACGCGCGGGACATTGTGGCGCACCCGCTGCACGCGAATCTGGTGACCATCTCCGCATGCAATGGGGCGGGGACGCGCGCGTTTTCGGGAGAAGGATTGGTAGGGCTGTCTTGGGCGTTCCTGCGTGCGGGGGCGCACAACGTGATTGCCGCCCTGTGGGAAGTCAACGATCGTTCGACGCCGCAACTCATGAATGCGCTCTACGGTGGGTTGAGCAAAGGCCAAGACCCAGCGACAGCGCTGCGAGAAGCGAAGTTGTCGTTCTTGCGATCCGGCACGGTCTACGCTAAACCTTACTACTGGGCACCCTTCCAGCTGTATGCCGGTTCGTGATGGCCTCAGTCGCTCCGCTGCACCGACAAACCAATGCGTCGTATATGGACATACGATAACGCAATGTTAGTATAGCGCCCGCTAGTTGATTAGAAGGGTACAAATATCATGTCTGAACTCGTCGATTTGATCATAAAGCTTGGCCCTTCGGTCCTGAGCGGTGGGCGCACGTATCCGCCAACGCCTCCACCTCCAGATCCACCGCCGTCTAGCGGCAACTGAAAGAAGACCGGCCGAGCGAAGTTCACCGTTTCTTGTGATGGACGACTGGTTTGTGTTTGTGTGTTCCGCCGCCCTGCGGCGATGAGGTCGCGGTGCCGCCGGAACCGCTGCCGTTGCCTCCAGGACCACCGCCATTTCCGCCCAACGCAACCAACAGATTCTGCCCACTCGGCGAGCCTAGGCCGGTGCAGGCGTCCCAGCCCGGACCAGCGGAGTAGTCACCGTTGTTGCCGCTGGTGATGTCGTTGAATGCGGCGGCGCTGCTGGGGATGGCGTAAATTGCGGGATTGAGAAAGCCTACGGGCTTGCCGAGGGCCTGATTAAGGCGCGCGGCCAGTCCGGCCCATAGCGGAGCCACCGCGCTTGTGCCTCCGACTGGGGGCACACCTTGCGACGCGTCCGGGAAACTTTGTCCATCGCACAGCACCTGGTAACCGGAGCCGGGAGCGGCGTCGCCGCAAACGTCTGGCACGCCGCGCATGATGGGTCCTGCGGGGTCGACGGCGGCTTGCTGCTCGACTGGCGTTTGATACGAGGGCTGCGGGAAGACGCGGCTGACGCCTCCCCCGGTGCCGTCGTTCGGGCCATCGTGCCAGACGACTTCACTCGATATGGAGGTGCCGGAAGCGGTCAGGAGCGTTCCGCCGCATGCCAGGACATTTGGGCTGGACGCGGGAAAGTCCACATGGGCCTTGCCGTCCCAGTTGGTATCGTTGGACGCGTAGTCGGCGGAGCCGCTATCGCCCGCAGCGACGCAGACGGTCATACCGATTTGCGCGGCCGCCTGAAGGATTTGATCGAACTCCGACTGGAACTGCGCTTCGGCAGTATCTTCCGGGCCGCCCCAACTGATGGAGACGACGTTGGGATTATTGGTGGTGTCGTGCACGATGGCGTTGATGGCGCCGAGGAAGCTTTGATCGCTGGCATCGGGCGCGAAATAGACGACGATGTTGGCGCCCGGGGCGATGGCGCCGGCTACTTCAATGTCCAGCGCGACCTCCACGTCGGGATTATCTTGCGCGAAGGGATCGGTGCCGGGGCTGTTTTTGCCGCCACCGGCGTAGGTGGCCGCGGCGACCTTTGGCGGCGGCTGGACGCCAATGTTCTGGAAGTAGGTGTTCAGTTCGGTGGCGCGAAAGCCGCCGCCGAGCTCGAGGATGGCGATGGTTTGTCCCGCGCCGGTGGTAACAGGAAAGTTGTAAATCTGGGCGAGTTGCACGGGGGAGAAGCCAGCCGGAACGGGCGCTGCGGCGGCATGGGGATGGGCGACGTTGTGCGCGCCGGCGCTTGCCGCTCTGGCCGAACCGCGATGGATGCGAAAGTGCGGTTTCGCAAAGGGGCGATTATCGAGGCCGGTGACGCTGGTGACCACGCCGCGCAGGCTCTCCGGGACCTTGATGTCGCCTTCGCGGCCGCGGTACGTGGTTTCGGCGGATTTGTACATTTTCAGATCGACGCCGAAGGCCTGGTTGTAGTTCTGCGCCGTGCCGGAGAGGATGACGTGGCGTTTGGCGGCGTCCTTTTCGACGACGCGCAGATGATGGGCTTGCGCAAAGGCGGCGACTTTTTCGAGGTCCGCTGCTGCGGCGCCGTACTTCGTAGCGAGGTCGTGGCGAGACATGTAATTGCGTTCGTGCAGTTTCACCTTTGCGGAGACGGCGGCGTCCGGGAGGGGCTTCTGGCGCCGAACCATCACCGTGACCTGAAATTCTCCGGAAGGAACTTCTCCCGCGATTTGCGCGTTGTGCAGGCGGTGCTTTTTGCTGCCTTCGAGCGAAACGTGTTTCTCTTTGGGTGCAGACATGAGGGGACGCTCCTTTGCTTGCGGCTGGACCGGTACACGTAGGATGCCTGACGACCTGAGATCGTAGTAGCAGGTAAACCGTTGGTACCACGGGCTTTGGCGAACCTCCGGCGCGGCGCCTTGTATAGATAGTGAAGCGAGCGGGGAAATAGTTTCACCGTACTACGCAGAATTCACACGAAAATTAGCGCACGAGGTTTTACGGAGGCCGGTGCTTTGTATCGCGTTACCGGCGGATAGCACCTGTTTCGCCTGCGGCCTTGCTTGTAGAGGTCGGTTACCGGAGAATATGGGGTTTGCGACCACCCATTTTTTGTACCGGTCCGCGCCGGACAGAAATGCGAGAGAAATGAGCACCGAATTCGATCCGGGAAAACGCCGCATTGCGTATTTCTCGATGGAGATTGCGCTGGAGAACGCCATGCCGAGCTACAGCGGCGGCCTGGGCGTGCTGGCCGGCGACACCATTCGCGCGGCGGCAGACTTACGTGTGCCCATGGTGGCGATATCACTGCTGTATCGCAAAGGGTACTTTGAGCAGCGCCTCGCGGAGGATGGAAGCCAGAGCGAGGAGGCCGTCGAGTGGCGCGTGGAGGATTTTCTGCACGAGGAAGCAGCGCGTGCCAGCGTCACGCTCGAGGGCCGCACGGTGGCGCTGCGCTGTTGGCGCTACGAAGCCAAGGGCGTGCGCCGGCACATTGTGCCGATTTATTTTATCGACGCTGACTTGCCGGAAAACGCCGAGAGCGATCGCGCGCTCACGGGCACGCTCTACGGGGGAGACTCCTACTATCGGCTGTGCCAGGAAGTGTTGCTGGGCATCGGCGGCGTGCGCATTCTGCGCGCGCTGGGCTTTAACGAACTGGCGCGCTTCCACATGAACGAAGGTCACGCCGCGTTACTTTCACTGGAGTTGCTCGCCGAAGAAGCCCGCGCCGCCGGCCGCAAGCGAATTCGCGGCGGAGATATCGAAGAGGTGCGCGCCAAGTGCGTCTTCACCACACACACGCCGGTGCCCGCAGGGCACGACCGGTTCCCCATGGAGTTCCTGATGCGGGCGTTTCCCAATCAGACGGATTTCCTCGATATTTCCGATGCCGCTTCGGCGGCGCTGATGAAAGGTGTCCTGCAAGTTCCCGACGCTTTCAGCGATCTGCAAGCTGCAGCCAAAGGCGGGGCCACGCTGAACATGACGCAGCTCGCGCTGGGGCTCAGCAAATACGCCAACGGCGTGGCCAAGCAGCACGGCGTTACCAGCCGTCAGATGTTTCCCGGCGTGCCCATCGAAGCGATTACCAACGGGGTGCACGCTGGCACTTGGACCGCGCCGTCCTTTGCGCAACTCTTTGACCGCTACGTGCCAGATTGGCGCGAGGACAATTTTAGTTTGCGCAACGTGCTCGGCGCGCCGCCGGAAGAAGTGTGGACCGCGCACCTGCTCGCCAAGCACGAACTGTTTGAGTTGGTGCGCCTGAAAACCGGCATCAAGCTCGATCCCGATGTTTTCACCATCGGCTTCGCGCGCCGCGCCACCGCGTACAAGCGCGCGGACCTGCTGCTAAGCGATCTCGACCGTCTGCGGCAGATCGCCAAGAGTGCCGGGAAATTTCAGATTGTCTACGCGGGAAAAGCGCATCCCAACGATGGCAGCGGCAAGGATCTGATCCGCAGAATTTTTCAGGCGAAGAAAGCCTTGCGTAAGGCGGTGCCTACGGTATTTTTGGACAACTACAATATGGAAGTTGGCGGCAAGATGACCGCCGGCGTGGATCTTTGGCTCAACACCCCGATGTTTCCCCTGGAAGCTTCTGGCACCAGCGGCATGAAAGCCGCGCTGAACGGCGTGCCCAGCCTGAGCATTCTGGATGGCTGGTGGGTCGAAGGGCACGTTGAGGGCGTCACCGGCTGGGCCATCGGCGAGCTGCGCCGGGGCTTGCCCAATGAGCCTGCGCCGGACAATCGCGCGGAAGCCGACTCGCTCTACAACAAGCTGGAGGGCGCGATTCTGCCCACGTATTACAACGAGCGCCGCAAGTTCATCGATGTGATGCAACACGCCATTGCCGTGAACGGCGCGTACTTCAATACGCAGCGTATGGTTGAGGAATACATCGCCAACGCGTATATCCGCTAGCGGCACGAATCAACGCCATCTAAATCGGCAGCTTGCGCGCAAATTAACGCAGCCGGTGTTTATACATCGCCATACCCACGGCCGCGTCCATTCCCAGGCGCTGCAGAGCCGCAATTTCCCGCCGCGATTTAATTCCACCCGCGGCGATGATCGGATGCTTCGTGGCGCGGCGTAATTTGCGAAACCACGCCAGATTCGCGCCCGTCATTGTGCCTTCGCGATCCACGTCGGTGCAAAGAAATGCACCACAGTAAGGCTCGAGCTGCGGCATCACCTCGTCGGCCGCAAGCTTTAGCGCTTTTCGCCAGCCATGAACGGTGATCTGCCCCCGGGCGGTGTCAAGCGCAATTACGATCTTTGGTGGCGCGATTTTCGCCGTCAAAGCCTGCAAAAACGTCGTCGCGATTTTGCCGTTCTTGAGTGCCGCGCTGCCTACGATGATCTGGTCCGACTCCCACGCGGCGATCTTCGCCGCGCGCGCCACTGTTCGGATACCACCGCCGATGCGCACGCGCATGTGGTATTCATCACGCGCGGTGCGGCAAAGCTCGCGCGCCAAAGCCGCGTTCGAACCGCGTCCCATGGCCGCATCCAGATCGATAATGTGCAACCACTCGTACTCCTTAAACGCCGCAAGCTGCCCGAACACATCCGCGACGGCCAGCTCGCGCTTCTTTCCATGCACCAACTGCACCGCTTGCCCGCCTTGCAGATCGATGCAGGGAATCAGCACGGAAAGCGCACCTCGATGTTGCGCTCCGCCAAGAACCGTTTCAATTCGCGAATGGATTGCACGTTGTCATGAAAAATCGAAGCTGCCAGCGCTGCATCCGCTCGCCCTGTCTGAAAAACTTCCGCGAAGTGCTCGGGCAGCTTGGCCCCGCCTGAAGCAATCACCGGCACGGAAACGCGGGTGGCAATCGCTGACGTAAGCGGCAAATCAAAGCCGCTTTGCGTGCCGTCGCGATCCACCGAAGTCACCAGCACTTCCCCCGCGCCAGCTTCCACGGCCCGCGCCGCCCAATCCAGCGCATCGCGACCCGTGCCGTCGCGTCCGCCCCGCACCATCACTTCCCATCGCTCGCCCGACCATTTCCCGTCGATAGCAATTACCACCGCCTGCGAACCGAACTCCGCCGCCAGCTCCCCAAGCAACTCCGGGCGCTCCACCGCCGCGGTGTTCACCGTCACCTTGTCGGCGCCTGCGCGAATCACCGCGGTCGCATCAGCCAGCGACCGTATGCCGCCGCCCGCCGTGAGGGGGATGGCCAGCTCGGCAGCAACACGTCGAATCGTCTCCAAAAACGTGGGCCGCCGGTCGCGCGCGGCGGCAATATCGAGCACCACCAGTTCGTCCGCGCCCTCCGCGTTGTAGCGCGCCGCCAACTCCGCCGGATCGCCGGCATCGCGCAAGCCCACGAAATTCACGCCTTTGACCACCCGCGCGCCGTCCGTATCGAGGCAGGGAATAATGCGCCGCGCCAGGCTCATGCGTTTCGCCTCATGCTGCAAGCCTCAAAAAATTGGAAAGCAGCCGCGCGCCTGGCACGCCGCTCTTTTCCGGGTGAAATTGCACCGCGCAAATGTTTTTGCGTTGCAGTACGGCGATAAACTCTTGCCCGTGCGTGGTGGTGGCTACCGTCGAGTCATCCAGCAGTGGCGGGGACGGCGTCGCCGCATACGAATGCGCAAAGTAAAAATAATCGCTTGCAGAAATCCCCGCGAGCAGCGACGACTCACGCCGCATCTGCAAAGTGTTCCATCCCATGTGCGGCAGCTTCGCGGTACGCGGTAGCATGGCCACTCGCCCGCAGAAAATCCCGAGTCCGGTCAGCTCGGCCGCCTCCTCGCTCGTATCGAACAACGCTTGTAGCCCGAGGCAAATCCCAAGAAATGGCGTCCCTGCGTGAATTTTCTCGAGCAACGCCTCGCGCAGGCCTTGCTCGTCGAGCGCCCGAATCAGCGCGCCGTAGTGCCCCACGCCCGGCAAAATCAACTTTTCCGCCGCTACAATTTGTTCACGCCTGGACGCCCGTTCGGATGCCACACCCAGCCGTTGCAATGCCCGCTGCACGGAGGACACATTGCCCGCGCCGTAATCCAGCAGCGTGACGTTCAGCATGATCGCCCACTTGGCCGCGCGCCGCGTATCACAGCAATCCCTTCGTGCTCGGCAACACATTCCGCAGTTGCCGATCGCGGCTGGCCGCAAAGCGCAACGCCCGCGCAAAACATTTAAAAAGCGCCTCAATCTGGTGATGCGAAGAGCGTCCGTACAAACACCGTAAGTGCACATTGGCCCGCGCCGCCTGCGCAAACCCCAGGAAAAAATCCTCCAGCAGTTCCGATTGAAAATCTCCCACACGCGCCGCGCGAATCTTCGCGTTTACTACGCAATAGGGCCGCCCGCTCAAGTCAATCGCCGCCACCGCCAGCGTCTCATCCATCGGCATCACAAAATACCCGGCGCGCAAAATTCCTTTCTTGTTGCCTAGCGCCTGGCTCACGGCCTCGCCAAACGCGATACCCACGTCTTCCACGGTGTGATGTTGATCCACGTCCAGGTCTCCGCGCGCTTGAATCTCCAATTGCAGGGCCCCGTGGCGCGCCACCAGTTCCAGCATGTGATCGAAAAATCGGATGCCCGTCGAAATCTTGGCGATTCCGCGTCCCTCGAGCCGCAGTTTGACGTGCACGTCCGTCTCGTTCGTCTTGCGGTAAATCATTGCCGTTCTGGCCATGCCGCCTCTCAGGAAAATCTTCCGCCTCCGGCGCGTTTCGCAAACTCTCGCGCTAGCTTCACTACGCGGTCCATTTCCGCAGTCGTCCCGATGCTGATGCGAACAAAACCCGGTGCAATGTCTTTGCTCCGTTCGCGCACCAGAATTCCTGCTGCCCCGAGTTGCGCGAAAAACGCCGGCCCTTTGGAGCCAAAATCCGCCAGCACAAAATTGCCCGCGCTCGGATAGACCCTCACACCCAGCTCCGTCATTGCCGCACTAAACGTGTTCCGACGTCGTACCGTCTCGCGCACATACTTGGTAATCGTTGCCCCATCCGCGAGCGCCGCCTCCCCCGCCACCAGCGCCATCACGTTCACCGGATACGGTGGCATGGCGCGCCGCAGCAATTGCAGTGACTCCGCGCAAGCCATCACCGCGCCCAGCCGCAGCGCCGCCAGCCCCGCCGCTTTCGAAAATGTCCGCACCACAAAAAGGTTCGGATACTTCCGGATCCAGGCCCGTACTGTGAACCCGGAAAACTCTGCGTACGCTTCATCCATCACCACCGCGGTGTGCGAAGCCGCTTCCAAAATGCTGCGAATCGCTGCGCGGTCAATCAACGTCCCGGTCGGATTGTTCGGGTTGGCGATAAACAATACGCGCGGCCGTCTCGCCAGCGCCGCCAGGGCATCGCGCAAGGGAAACCGCATCTCCGCGTCATACCGCACCGTTTCAACCCTCGCCCCGGCAATCTCCGCATAGTAGCGATACATCGGAAACGTCGGCTCGCAAATCAAAACGCTGCTGCTCTCTTCCACAAACGTGTCGAAAAACACGCGCAGCGCATCGTCACCGCCATTCGCCAGCAGCAACTCTTCCGCCCGCACACCCAGCCGCCGTGCCATTTTCGCCGTTCGCGCCAGATACTCCGGATACATCGCCAGTTCTTTGCCGCTCAGCTTTCGCAACGTCCGCAGCACCGCCGGCGAACACCCCGACGTATTCTCGTTAAAATCCAGCCGCACCTTGCCCCAGCGGCCTTCGGCCGGCGCTTCATACGTTTTACGTTCCAGAATCGCGCGCCGTACAGGCAAGCGATATTTCTTCGCGCGCGAGTGCGCCGTCGTTCGCGCCGTCATTGCCGCACCTTCACTGCATTCGCGTGCGCCATTAAACCTTCGGCATTCGACAGCGTGATCACGTCGTCAGCCAACCCCGCAAACCCTCGCCGCGAAATCGTCTGCACACTGATGCATTTCACAAAGTCCGCCGCCGAAAGCCCCGCTCGTGACCGCGCCCATCCGCCTGTCGGCAAAACATGATTGCTCCCGCTCGCGTAATCCCCCAGCGGCTGCGCCCCCAGCGGGCCCACGAAGACGGTGCCTGCCGCCGTAACGCGCTCCAACAACGCACCCCCTTTTGGCAAGCTCAAATGTTCTGGCGCAAAGCGGTTCACAAATTCGCAAGCGCTCTCCGTCGTAGCCGCCAGCAAGATCGCTCCTGACTCCTCAATCGAAACGCGCGCTAGATTATCCGCCGACAGCAGCGTCAACTGTTCCGTCACCGCTTTCTGCACGCGCTGCGCCAGCCGCCGCGACGTTGTCACCAGAAAACTCCCCGCGTCCGGCGCATGTTCCGCCTGTGCCAGCAAATCCGCCGCGATAAATCGCGCGTCCCCATCCGCCGCCAGCACCACTGCTTCCGTCGGCCCGGCCGGCAAATCAATCGCGCAATCGCCGCTCACCAGTTGCTTGGCCGCCGTCACAAACTTATTCCCCGGGCCAAATATTTTGTCCACCCGCGGCATCAACTTCGTCCCATACGCCAGCCCCGCAATCGCTTGTGCGCCGCCAATCCGTGCCACCGCGTTGACGCCAAGCATCTGCGCCGCCGCCAGCACCTCTGCGTTTGGCTTCGGGCAAACCACCACGATGCGTTTTACGCCCGCCAGCTTCGCCGGCACCACGGTCATCAGCAGCGTCGAGACCAGTGCGAATCGCCCGCCCGGAATGTAGCAGCCCACCGCCTCAATCGGCCGCACCAGTTGCGAAATCTTCACTCCCGCTTCAACTTCCATCGACCACGCTCGCGGCATCTGCTGCCGCGTCACGGCCCGAATGTTGCGTGCCGCATGTTCCGCCGCCCGCCGAAACTGGGGCGACACCGACGCCAGAGCCTGCTGTAGTTCGCGCTTGCCAATCCACAATCCGTCGCGCCCTAACTCCGCCCCGTCCAGCTTCCGCGCCCAATGCTCCAGCGCCGCGTCGCCGCGTTTGCGCACGTCGCCGATAATGCGCGCGGCGATGCGCTGCGCCCCCGCATCGCGCTGTGCGCGCGCCGCCAGCAGCACGCGTTCCACCTTCGCCGTAAGTTTCAGTATCCGCATCACAAGACAATCTTGTTCAGGGGATATTCCACAATCCCCTGCGCCTTCGCCGCCTTCAGCTTCGGCAAGATCTGCCGCACCACGCTCTCCTCGATAATCGTGTTCACCGCAACCCACTCCGGATCGCTCAAATTGGAAATCGTCGGATTCTTCAGCGCTGGCAACACCGCCAGCACCGCCGCCAGATTCTCGCGCTGCACGTTCAACAGCAGCCCCACGCGCGTCGCCGCCGCCATCGCCCCGTTCAACATCAAAATTAAATTTTCCGCCTTCTCTTTCTTCCACGCATCGCCCGCCGCCGCGCGGTTCATGATAAACACCGTCGCCGATTCCAGCACCGTATCCACCACCCGCAGCCGGTTCGCCCGCAGCGACGATCCCGTCTCCGTTACCTCCACAATCGCATCCGCCAGTTGCGGCACCTTCACTTCCGTCGCCCCCCAGGAAAACTCCACGCGCGCTTTCACCCCATGCCGCGCCAAATAACTCTCCGTGATGTGTACCACCTCCGTCGCAATCACCTTGCCTTCCAGGTCCTTCGGCGCACGCATCGCTGAATCCTCCGGCACGGCCAACACCCAGCGCACCCGCGACAGCCGCTGCTTCGCGTATACAAACTCCGCAAGCTCCGCCACTTTCGCGCCCGTCTCCACTATCCAATCGTGCCCGGTAATTCCCGCGTCCAGCGCTCCGGATTCCACGTACCGCGCCATCTCCTGTGCGCGCACCAGCAGGCATTCGATCTCGCCATCGTCGATACTCGGCACATAGCTGCGCGAACCGAGCGAAATCTTCCACCCCGCCCGCGCGAAAAGATCAATCGTAGCCTCTTGCAAGCTGCCCTTCGGTATCCCGAGTTTCAGCTTGTGCGCCGTCTCGCCGCCACCCTGTTGAGAAATGTCACTCACCGCGTTTTCTCCCCGCCGTAGACTTGCTCCGGCGCAAACGTCCGCGCCGCGTTGATCTCCGCCGTACCGTCCGCCGCAATGGTCCGAAAAAAGCACGAGCGATAACCCTCGTGGCAGACTCCCGGGCCCACCGCTTCCACCTTTACAAGCAACGCATCGGCGTCGCAATCCACCCGCACTTCGCGCACTTTCAAAACGTGTCCGCTCGACTCGCCCTTCTTCCATAATTTGTTGCGCGACCGGCTGAAAAATACTACCTCGCCCGTCGCCCGCGTCTGCTCAAACGACGCCGCGTTCATGAACCCCAGCATCAGCACATCTCCCGTCTGGTGATCCTGAATAATCGCCGGCACTAATCCGCCGTTCTTCTCGAAATCGATGTCCACGACCTGCTCCTTGAAATCACCTTGTGGTGCTGTTTCAAAACACGCCCCAAAAACAAAAAACCCGCTGAGCTAAGGTAGCCAGCGGGCTGAAAAGTGCGTTGTCTAGCGAATCGCTATGCACACCTCAGCACGCGCGGCGTATGGCCGTGACGGTGGTGCAGGTTCGCGTGTGTGCTGTTGCTGTTCATCTGCAATCCGAAGGTAAACGAATTTCTTGGCACTGTCAAAGTCAAACTACTTCTCCCCTTGCCCTTGCCACCCTACTTCTTGCCCCCTACTTCTTGCCATAGTTCAAACTCATCTTCAGTTCCACCGCCACGCCAAACCGCGCGTTCGGCAAATCTTCCACCCGCACCACCTCCGCCACATATTCGCAATTCATCGGGTCGTGCCCTGAGGTATATGGGAACGTCACGAAGACCCGCATGCCCTTGTAATAGCCCTTGCGCCGGCTGTGAAAGTAGATGCCTTCTTTTGAAGCGTTTACACTGCTGATCAGGTCCTCGAAATGCTCGTCCCGCGGCTCCGATGGCCGTACCCGCACGGGCCTCTGCATCTTCACCCGCCGGCTGCGCCGCTTTTGTGGAAAGTCTTGCTCGCTCGCAGTTGCAACAGGATGTGCCACAGGAGCGCCGGCCGCTTGCACCGGTATAACAGTGGTCGTTTCGGTCTTCTCGGGCGACTTAACGGACATATGGATACAAACCCTCAGTTTTGCCCCGAGTTGCAAGGGCCCGCCGCGCGCTTTCTTGAAACGTTTCCCCAGGTGCAGCAATCTGATAGAGCACGAGACCCGCCAGACGAATCAACATTTCGAGGAGCGTGTATGGAAGAGAAACTACAGAAAGACAATCGCGAATGGAAGGCGCAACTCTCGCCGAATCAGTACTATGTGACCCGTGAGAAAGGTACCGAGCCCCCCTTCACGGGCGAATACGAGAGCACCAAGACCCCGGGAACGTACCAGTGCGTCTGCTGCGGCCAGCCACTGTTTCGTTCTGAAACAAAGTACGCCTCAGGCTCCGGTTGGCCCAGCTTTTATGCCCCTGCTGACCCGCAAGCCGTTGAAGATGAGACAGATACGTCGCACGGCATGCGTCGTACAGAGGTAAAGTGCAGTAAGTGCGAAGCCCACCTCGGCCACGTCTTCGACGACGGTCCTAAACCGACCGGTTTGCGCTACTGCATCAACTCCGCAGCCCTGAAGCTTCAAAAGGACTGAACTAAGGCGTCGATGAATGCACTTCGGGCACGGGTTTCATGTAAGGGCCACCGCGCACTTCTTAACGCGCCACTGGACCCAGGGATGCGTCGGGAGGCGGTTAAGCTATTAAGCGGCGGTGGCGGCGCAGGCCGCCATCTCGGCGACCGCGTCCCGCTCCCAAACACCCAAAAGCAGCACTTTGCATCCGGAAGGGTAGCGGAAAATATAGAAAACGCTGTCGCGGCCATCCACTTCAAAAAAGCCCGGCCGGCGCGGATCTGGGCGCGACGGGGCGTTCCCGCTCAACAACACCCGCAGTTCAGTCAGCTGGGCCGCCGCGTGATTGTGCAGGTCTTCGACGATCGGTGGTAATTTGGTGCAAGCCATAAAGTGTTTCCGTTCGTTCTCGTTTTGTGTACTTCTCCAGTGTAACGGGGGCCCCTCATAAGTAAAGACGCGCAAACCGGAGAAATGTTTCATATAAAGCAAGATGTTGGCGAGACCGCCAAAACCCTAATTTTGCTCTCCCGTCAGCCCGAACTTACTGTATCTTTGATGCGATATGTCTCTTTCGGTCATTTCCTTTTTATGATCGAAGAGGGGCGGGGCTGCGCCACGTTCTTGCCCGGGTTTCGTGCTTGCACGGCTCGCGTTTGTAGCTTCGGTCGCGCGCAACTCCGCTTGCGCTTCTGGGCCATCTTTTGAGAGATTGTCTGAATCCTTAGCGCTCGCCAGACGGCGTCGAATAGAACGGAGTAGCGACTGTGCCCAAGAAGGTAGCTGTGAAGAGGAAAGAAAGCGACGGGTTTGGCAAGGATCGTCGCCGCAAGCATCATCATTTTCTGGTAACCGTTTTTTACGCCGACGGCGAAAGGTTCGGGCGCGTATACACCGACAAAGAAAAAGCCACGCGTTTCGCGGAGCGGCAACGGCGCTCGCCGGTGGTGAAGTCGGCGCGCATCTCATTGGTATCTTAGAGCTGGCGCCGTAGATTCGTTGAGCAAATTTCCCGGATCGCGAAAGGGCCACTCAGGTCTTGTGGCTCGGGCGCCCGGCGTGTTATAAAAAGTATGACGGTGAGCGGCCTTAGTATAGTGGTAGTACGGAACCTTGCCAAGGTTCAGGTGTCGGTTCGATTCCGATAGGCCGCTCCATAATTTCAAGCACTTACAGACACTGCCTCTCGAACGCGGGAACCAGCAGGAACAACTTCCGCCGTACGCCCCGACCATATCCTTCTCTGCGACTTTTTGATGGGCCGTTCGCTTTGCCGGCCTTAGGGCTTAAGCGTACACATCCTGTCATGACCCCACTTTTGTCGGCTTTCAGCCGCCCGACGTCTTCGGCACCGGGGATGCTACCGCCCAAGTCGGCCTGCAGGTTTTTGTGCTTGATCGCTGGCAGAGTTCACGGCAAACAGCCCGACAGCTTTCGATGTGTGGTTCAGGATCGACTAGCGGTGTGTGCTTTGCGCAGCAGCTACAATCACCCTTCGATCAGCACGCCTCCGAGCGCGACGGTCTTGCGCTCCAGCCAGGGCATGCGCTGCTAGCGAACCACCAGTCCGCGCTGCTTCCAGAGGTAACGCACGGCCGCCCGGCGAAACTCCGACGCTCACGAGTTTCAACTGTAGGCTGATGCGAATGCAGATGTAGGGGCGATACTGCTCGGTCATCTGCAGAATCTTCGCTTCCAACTCCGGCGGCGACTGATTCGGCATACGTGGTTTGCTCTATGGTCGATTGGCTAGCGAGCTTTCCCAGCCGAGCCTTGATGAGTTCTTCGCAGGCGCTCGTGTCCGGGGACGGCGTGGATTCGGTCAGGCGTGCTCTGGGAACAGATTTGCGAGTCTGGTTCTCTGTATCATTCGAATTGGGACGCAGGGGATACGAAGATGAGAGCTTGTTTGCTTTGCGACGTGGGGCGGATGGAAGTTCGCGATGTGCCATCGCCTCGCCCGGCTGCCGGCGACGTCTTGTTGCGGATTGCGGCGGTGGGAATTTGCGGAACGGACGCGCACATTTTCGCCGGCCACGCAAACTACAATACGGATGCATGGGGAAAGAAAATACCGCTTACGACGCATCCACAAATACTTGGTCACGAAATCAGCGGAGAAATTGTGGAAGCCGGAAGCGAGGTGCGCGATCTAGTCGCAGGGGATCGCGTGGTCATCGATCAAGGATTGAACTGCGTCAGTGCGGGACGTGAAGCGCTTTGCGAGTACTGCCTTACGGGAGATTCGCACCAATGCGAGTTTTACAGGGAACACGGCATCACGGGGTTGCCGGGTGGATTGGCGGAATACATTGCCGTCCCAGCGAGCAACGCGGTGCGGTTGGAGAGCAATCTGGAGATGACGCAAGCGGCGCTGGCCGAGCCGCTGGGTTGCGTGATTCATTCGTCGGATACGGTTTCGCGAGCGCGCACGCGGTACAGCATGAAAAACGGGCAGCAGAGCGGTGATGTGCGGCATATCCTGATCTGTGGAGGCGGTCCGGCGGGGCAACTGTTTTTGCAATATTTGCGACGGGTGATTGGGTATGACGGGATGCTGCTGGTGAGTGAACCGAGCGCCATCAAGCGGGAACTGGCGAAACGGTTTGGGGCGGACGAAGTGCTGGTCCCGCAGGACGGCGATTTGGCAGAACAGGTGCGGGAGCGGACGAGCGGAGGCGTGGAATATTTGATCGAGGCTTCCGGACAGGGCCAGGTGTTTGCGCAAATTCCAATGTTGATTCGCAAACAAGCCACGGTGTTGTTATATGGTCACGGTCACGGGGGGGTGGAGCTGAGCGCGCTGAATGGCGTCATGTTCAAAGAGCCCACACTGGTTACGCCGGTGGGAGCATCGGGAGGTTTCGAGAAGGATGGGCGGCCATCGGTGTATGCGCGGGGACTGCGATTGATCGAAGAAGGCAAAATCGCGGTGGCGCCATTCATCACGCATCGGTACGGGTCGCTGGAAGAGGTGCAAGGGGCGTTGTCCACGGGAATGCAGGCGGCGGATTATATAAAAGGAGTGGTGGTGTTGGGAGAGAACTGATCCCCGGTAGCAATTGACAGGGGGTGGGAGACCTGATGGTAGAGGTCTACTGCCATGTTGTTCAGTTCTTGGTGCGGTTCTTGTCGAGCGGGTATCATTGGGACGTTGTGTTGCTAAGACTAGTCACATTATTTCCTCTTTTGACGGGACTGATACTGCTCGCTTTCGCTTCTCGGCCGGAGACCCGCAGCGGTATGCGAAATGTGCATGCGCCGCGTCATTCTCACGATTTTTGTTGTTCTTCCTTCCAGTTGCTGTAGGACAATCCCGCTTTCTTTGCCCGCGTCTCTCATGTCAACATGAAGGTGGCGGGCAACGCCCGCCGCAGATGCGGCGTCTCACGTCGCGTGTCCTCGTCCCCGCAGAATGTCGAATCTGGGGTGGAAAGGCTGTTTCTGAAACCATTCACGAATCTTTCGCGAACTATCTCTCGCTCTCTCCCCCTGTCTTGCGCAGCGCTGATCTCCTTCTTTGTGGTGACGGGAACCGCTTCAGCACAGAGTCCTACCGTTGCGGCCGCACCGTGGACTCTGCGCGGGGAAACTCAGGCCCCGGGAACGCCAACTCAAGACGCGCAGGCACCCGCCGCTCAGGATAGCGCGGCACCCCAAGCGCAATCGCAGAATCCGGACCAGCAGCAACCAAACACGACACCGCAGCCAAACACGGCACCGCAACAGGCGCCCCCCCCCGACGCGCCGCAAGCCAAGAAGCCGGATGACGCTAGGAACGGCACCTCCAAGGACCGTCTCCTGTTTGCACTCCCAAACTTCCTCACGCTGGAGGAGGCGGACAAAGTCCCGCCGCTCACCACGGGGCAAAAGTTCAAAGTCGTAGCGCAGGGCGTATTTGATCCTTCTGAGTTTCTTCTGGTGGGCTTCGTCGCACTCATTGGCCAGGCCAGCAACAGCAATCCGACGTACGGCCAGGGTTTTCAAGGCTACGCAAAACGTTATGGAACTGCCTACGGCGATACGGCCATCGAAAACTTCATGGTGGGCGCCATCTACCCTTCGCTCCTTCACCAGGACCCGCGCTATTTTCAGTCTGGCCACGGAAGCTTCTTGCACCGTACTGGACACGCCATCAGCCGCGTTTTCATCACGCGCACCGATTCTGGAGGGCGACAAATTAACTACTCCGAACTGGGCGGTGCATTCACCGCCGCAGCCATCTCCAATTACACCTATCACCCGCACAGTGATCGCGGCTTCGGCAACGTGTGCGAAACTTCAGGCACGCAGATCGGATTCGACGTGGCGACCTATATGCTTAAGGAATTTTGGCCCGATCTTCGCAAACGCATGAAGCGTCACGACGCCGCGTCGGCCGGGCAAATTTCAAATACTAAGTGAACTCCGTTTCGCTGTGGGGCGAGAACGCCTGCTCATGAGCCGTAGCGTTCCACGGTTGGGGGCGACCTGATTTTCCTTGCTGTGCGCTGGGCGTCCGCGTCAGGCGGCAAGGTCCTATCTCAAGCGGACCGAAGTTCCCGCACGCGCTGTTCGAGCATGCGCGTGATGTCCGCGGCATCTTGCTCTGGGGAAAATTCCACGGGCTTGCCGATGGTGACCCGAACCTGCCCCGGTCGCGCGAGGATGCGATTCTGCCGTTTGAGCGGAAACAGTCCGTCCAGGTACATCGGCACCACCGGAATATTCAGTTGTCGCGCCAGAAGTCCGATGCCGCCGCGAAAAGCCGCCATCGTTCCATCTTCGGAGGTCACGCCTTCCGGAAATACCAGGATGCTCCAGCGACGGTCCACCAGGTCTCCCGCAAAGTGAAAACTCTGCAGAAATCCCGCCTGTTTCGGTAGCGGAAAAACATTGAATAGGCTGCATACCAGGAAATAGTTCAGTCGTTCCAAGGCTCGCGCAAAAAAGCCCAGGCTCGCCGGAGGACGCCGCATCTCCGCCAGCAACTCGCCCCGCATCGCTGTAGCCAAGCGATGCCGTAGCCGCACGGGCAGCGACGGCAACACCCACGCAATATCGAGGTACGTCACGTGGTTGGCGATCACCAGCACTGGACCCTTCACGTCGCGCAAGTTCTCTCGTCCGCGAATCCGCGGCGCGGCCAGCAAATACGTCGCCGGCCAGGCGAGCAGGTAATAGATGAAGAGCCGAAACGCCGTGACCAGCACGTTCTGCGGCCACGTTGGATACGGATACCGAACCTTTCCTGTGGCTCCCGTCGCCAGCAGGTTCTCCAGTTGCTTGACGGTCTTTACATCCTGGAACTGGGCTCCGTTCAGGTCCAGCTGGTGCCGTTCTTCGAGTGCGCTCATCAATTCCACGCGATCCAGGGAACTAAGCCCTAGATCGTTCTCGAGGCTCGCATCCGGCGAATTCGCGGCGACGTTCCGTCCCGTGATCTGCGCAATTAATTGCGACAGGCTGTCGTTGCCCTGCCCATTGCCAGCAGCGTTCTCGCCCTCCGCGCTCTGCGCTCGCATCACCGCTTCGCGAATCTTTGGCGTGATCGGCTTTTGCGTCGGCGTGCGCGGAAAATCCGCTTCCGGCCAGATCATCCACTGCCGGACTCTCTGAAATTCCGCCAGGCCGCGATTCGCCGCATCTACGGCCCGAAGTGCATGGGTCTTAGCTGCATCGCTTGCATTCGCATCCATGAGCAGTACGGCGTAAGGTTCATCGCCCTGCGCGCGAGCAACGCCCACCACCACGCAGTCGCGCACCCCGGCTTGCGCGCGCAGCGCCTTTTCGATGTCCTCCGGATAGACATTCATTCCCGCGGAGGTGACGATCACATTCTTCTTTCGCCCGCGAAAATACAGCCGTCCGTCCGCATCTTTCTCCGCCACGTCGCCTGTGCGGAACCATCCATCCCTTTCAGCCAGCGAATGATTCGCGCCGCGTTGTCGGTAGGCCGTCGCGACATTCTCTCCCCGCACGAGAATTTCCCCGTCTTCATCCACGCGCACTTCCATTCCCGGAAACACTCTGCCGATCGATCCGCGCGATGAGCGAAACGGATGATTCAAGCTGATCAGCGAAGTCGTCTCCGTCATCCCGTAGCCTTGAATCACCGCATAACCGAGGCGGCTCCAGAACATCTCTAGCTCGGCCGGCAGCGCCGCGCCCCCGGAAATGAACGCCCAAAACTTCCATCCCAGCCGCGCATGGACTCTCCTGAACCGCCACCAGCGCCGCAGAAAATGCTCCTTCTCGCTGGCCGACAAGTTCTTGCGAAATTGTCCCATTCTGCCGTCGCGCTCTTCGCTGCGCTCCACTTCGCGTCGCAACGATTCCATGAACCGCGGCACCGTCACCACCACCGATATTCGTTCGCGCCGCATCGTCTCGCTGAACTCCGCCGGCCGCAGCGCATCCATGAACACCACCGTCCCGCCGAGCAGCGGCGGAATGAAAACGCCTAGCATTTGCCCGAAAACGTGGCTCAGGGGCAGCAGGTTAAGGAAGCGGATCGGATGCACCAGCTTCTCGTAACGCAAATATTTCTGGATCTCATGTCTCAGGGGCTCGATATTTGCCAGGACGTTTCCGTGCGAGATGACCACGCCCCGCGGCTCTCCCGTCGCTCCCGACGTGAAAATGATCTCCAGCGTGTCCTGCCGCGATCCCTCGAGCGAAGGATAATCCGACGCATCGTGTCGCGCCGCGAGTTCCGTCAGCGTCTCGAGCGCAATCGTAGGCCCCCACGCGCACTCTTTTTGCGTCGCTCCGCGAAATACCAGCCGCGCTCCCACCTCGCCGGACACCCGCTGCGCAAACTCCAGCGACGACCCCGCATCGAGTGGCACCACCACCGCGCCCCGCAACAAACATCCGAAGAACGCAATGATCCATTCGGCCGAATTTTCGCCCCATAGCAAAACTGCGTCGCCCTGGTTCAGCCCCCGCGCTGCCAGTTCGCGCGCCACGCGGTTCGCTTCCGCCACAATACGCGCGTAGCTCCAGCTCTCCATGCGGTAGCCGCGCCGCTGCCGCACCGCGATTTCGCCGCCGCGCGCTCCATATTCGCGCACGAATTCCACTAGCGTCTTCCAGTTGCCTGCCGGCATCTTGTTATTAGTAAGCGTCTGGAGCTCCAGGTGCAAGTCAAGCTCCATCTCCTTTGGACACGTTCTGCTTTTGTGGGATAGGCGGAAAAGGTAGTCGTTATCGGAGATGGGAACGTTGGTGCTCGCCGGCGCTGTTTGCCCAAAGCAACTGAGCGCCCTTTGCCTGCTCCTCGAAGCCAGGCCCCGCTGTCGGTGCAACACAGCGCTTGAAAGAAAATTCTGGCAGCAAGAGCTTCACCGGCAACTCTCCCACCGTTGGGCACTTTCAAGCCAGCGTGGCTCGTCTGTCCGAATAACTTTCCGCATCGTCGAAGTCGGCAGACACGCCGGCGACGCCTCAGCCCCACGCAGCGCCGCCGCTGGCGCCTCGGGCCGCGAATCGCCCTGTTTCACGGCTCTTCGGTCACCGAAGTCTCAGCCGCCTATCCCGCAACTAATCGCCAAAAGCAGACCGAGGCATTCGCGGTGATCGGATGCCCCTGGGACTGCTCTTGTTGTAATCGCGAATCGAAGGATCCCTCCGCGCCTCGCTATTTGAGCTTTGCGAGTATTTTCTTTTGATTTGCCACTATGGTGTCCAAGAGGGCCTGGTTCTTTAGGATGGAGGCCTGGTTTCTCTTGATCGTCTCCTGGTTAGCCTTGATGGCGCTCTGATTTACGAGGATCGATTTTTGATTTCGCAAGATCTGTTTCTGGTTGGTGATCACGTCGTTCTCGGACATTTGCGACCTTTCTTTGGGTTCCCTAGTTGGATAGATACATTCTCTGGGATGAACCCGGAGCCTGCGAATAGATGCTCATCTTGGACGTCGCGGCGAACGACGTCAACGCTAATTCCGTCCGACTTTTGCCCACCTGCAGCTGTCCGCGGCTGGGATAGTATAAAGATACTATTGAGAGCCGGGTGGGCGCGGAAGAGAATTGCTGGCTTACAGGTGCGGAGCCTAGAATTCCGCTCGAAGGCTTGGAGGTAAAAAGCATGGCAGTTTCTTCTCCTGCGCTTCAAAGCGCACATTTTCCAGCGGCGGCTGGCTCCAGCCTGTATGACAAGTTGAACGCGCAGTGGCACGAGCGGGCTCTGCAGATCTTCATGGTCATCGTGCTGGGACACTGGGGCGAGCATCTGGTGCAGGCCTATCAAATATGGGTGATGAACTGGCCGCGGCCGAAGGCCAACGGTATATTGGGGCTTTGGTATCCTTGGCTGATCAAGTCGGAAACGCTGCATTACGGTTATGCGCTGGTGATGCTTATCGGGATTTGGGTGTTGCGGAAGGGCTTTGCGGGTCGAGCCCGGACGTGGTGGACCGTGGCGCTCGTCATTCAGTTCTGGCATCACATCGAACACTTGCTGCTGATCACGCAAGCCACCATGCATCACAATTTTTGGGGCAAGCCGGTGCCTACCAGCATCCTGCAGCTATTCTTTCCGCGCGTGGAACTGCACCTTTTTTATAATTCCGTGGTTTTCATTCCCATGGTCATCGGCATGTACTACCACATGTTTCCGCCCAAAGGCGAAGAAGGCCTGTCGGTTTGCAGTTGCGAATGGAATAAGCCCGAGCCGAAACGCGCGGCGGCCTGAGCTACCTGGGAGAGTTTTTTTCTTGTGACGGCTATGCGGCGCGTGCGGCGATTTTTAGCGATGGCGATGCGATTGCCCAGAATTGCCTGATCGCGCTTCCGTGCTACCGCAACGCAAGGTAAAGCAGCGTCTCATGGGTCAAAGCCGACTGTTTGGGATTACCGCCGGGTTTCTGCTGCTCGTTGGGATCCTTGCCGCATGCGGTTGTGCCAAGACTTCGAGCGCGC
>Ga0181537_10001055_pt1 | contig 25677 bp, 17 predicted proteins | sample PEATcosm2014_Bin_39_FD_119765 | JGI IMG/M metagenome (GOLD analysis project Ga0181537, IMG submission 119765) | Peatland microbial communities from MTU Mesocosm Facility, Houghton, MI, USA - PEATcosm2014_Bin23_10_metaG | ecosystem: Environmental > Terrestrial > Soil > Wetlands > Peat | place...
GGCCAACGACGGCGTGCAGGCGTTGAGCCAGGCGCGGCAGTTCAAGCCGGACTTGATCCTGCTCGACATCCTGCTGCCCGACCTCGACGGCCTGTCCGTCTGCGAAATCCTGCGCCGCCAGCCCGCCACGAAGTCGACCCCGATCATCTTCATGAGCGCGCTCACAAGCGAAGTCACCAAGCGCACGGTGGCGATGCAGGCGGACGATTTTTTCACCAAGCCGCTGGATTTGCCCCGACTCGTTCGCCGCATCGCGGATTTGCTCGCACTGCGAGCCGTTGAAGCGTGAATTGTTGAACCGTTACATCGGCTCGGTGCTTCCACGATGCAACGATTCACGATTTAACCATGTAACGATTCAACGCCCTTCGCTTGACACACCCGCTCGCAACCTTCATTTTCATTGCTGAATTGAAGGAATTAAATGAGCGCACCGCACAATCTGTTTAACACGCTTCAGAAATTTGATCTCGGCAACGGGAAACAGGGAAATTTTTATTCGCTGCCCGCGCTCGAAAAAGCCGGCATCGGCGCGATTTCAAAATTGCCTGTTTCAATCCGCCTTGTTCTCGAATCCGTTTTGCGCAATTGCGACGGCAAAAAAGTTTCCGAGGCGAACATCAAGGAACTCGCGAACTGGAAGCCGACCGGGACGCGCACGGCGGAAATTCCGTTCGTCGTCGCGCGGATTGTGTTGCAGGATTTCACCGGCGTGCCGCTGCTTGTGGATTTGGCGGCGATGCGCAGCGCGGTCGCGAAGCTCGGCAAAAATCCAAAAATCATCGAGCCGCTCGTGCCGGTGGATTTGGTCGTGGATCATTCCGTGCAGGTGGATTTTGCGGGCGCGGCGGATTCGATGCAGCGCAATCTGGATCTGGAATTCACGCGCAACCGCGAGCGCTACCAATTTCTGAAATGGGGCATGCAGGCGTTCGACACGTTCAAGGTCGTGCCGCCGGGAATCGGAATTGTTCACCAAGTGAATTTGGAATATCTCGCGAAGGGTGTTCTTAACGCGGACGGAATTTTTTATCCTGACACGCTGGTTGGCACGGATTCGCACACGACGATGATCAACGGCATCGGCATCGTCGGCTGGGGCGTCGGCGGCATCGAGGCCGAGGCGGGCATGCTCGGCCAGCCGGTTTATTTTCTCACGCCCGATGTTGTCGGCGTGCATTTGACCGGCGCGTTGCGCGAAGGCGTCACCGCGACCGACCTCGCGCTTACGGTCACGCAGATGTTGCGCAAGGCGAAGGTCGTCGGGAAGTTCGTGGAATTTTTCGGCTCCGGCGCGACGGCGTTGCCTGTGGTGGATCGCGCGACCATCGCGAACATGGCGCCCGAATACGGCGCGACGATGGGTTTTTTCCCGATTGACGCCGAGTGCGTGAATTATCTGCGCGCGACCGGCCGCAGCGACGAGGCCGTCAAGACCTACGAAAATTATTACAAGGCGCAGGGGCTTTGGGGCATCCCGAAAAAAGGCGACATCCAATATTCGCAGGAACTTGAACTGGATTTGAATTCCGTCGTGCCGAGCGTTGCCGGGCCGAAACGTCCGCAGGACAAAATTGAATTGCCGAACATGAAGCGCGATTTCATTTCCGCGTTTTCAAAACCCGTGACCGAAAGCGGCTTCGGCATGAAGGTCGAAGAATTGTCGCGCACGGTTCATGTTTCGGCGGGCGGCGAAATTCATCCCAGCGGCGGAAGTCAGCAGGCTGTTCCGCACAGCAAATTGCCGCCGAGCGAACGCGAAATGGCCATCGAACATCCAACGCCAGATTCAATTCACGGAAACGCGCCGCAACTGAAAGGCGACATTCGCAACGGCTCCGTTCTCATCGCGGCCATCACGAGTTGCACGAACACGAGCAATCCGAGCGTGATGCTCGCCGCGGGTTTACTCGCGAAAAAAGCCGTCGAACGCGGACTGACCGTCAACAGCACGGTGAAATCTTCGCTCGCGCCCGGCAGCCGCGTCGTCACGGATTATTTGAACAAGACCGGCCTCGCGCCGTATCTCGACAAGCTCGGCTTCCAGACCGTCGGCTACGGTTGCACGACGTGCATCGGCAATTCCGGCCCGCTGCATCCGGCGATTGAAGACGCGATTGTGAAAAATAATTTAGTCGCGGCGAGCGTGCTTTCTGGAAATAGAAATTTCGAAGCGCGCGTTCACCAGAACATCAAGGCGAATTTTCTTATGTCGCCGCCGCTCGTCGTCGCGTTCGCGCTCGCCGGCCGCGTGGACATTGACATGAACCACGATCCGATCGGCAAAGACAAATCCGGCGCGGACGTTTTCCTGAAAGATTTGTGGCCGACGTTGCGCGAAGTCCGCGACCTGATGCAAGCCGCGTTGCAACCGGAAGTTTTCCGCAAACTTTACAAAGATTTCGCCGGACAAAATCCGAAGTGGAATGAAATCCCGTCTTCGACTGGGAATATTTATGAATGGGACAAAAATTCGACTTACATTCAAGAACCGCCGTTCTTTAAAGAATTTTTTCTTGAGCCGGGACAAATTAAAGAAATCAAAGGTGCGTGTGCGCTGGCTATTTTTGGCGACAGCGTGACGACCGACCATATTTCCCCCGCCGGCGCCATCAAGAAAAGTTCGCCCGCGGGAAAATATCTCATTGAGAACGGTGTCGCGCCGGAAGATTTCAACAGCTACGGTTCGCGACGCGGCAACGACCGCGTCATGACGCGCGGCACGTTTGCGAATGTTAGAATTAAAAATTTGATGCTCGCGGGCGAAGAAGGTGGAAACACATTTTTTAAATTCACGCGAGAAAAAATGCCGATTTATGACGCGGCAATGAATTACATTGCACATGGAATTCCACTGATTGTTTTTGCCGGACAGGAATACGGCACCGGCTCGTCGCGCGATTGGGCGGCGAAAGGCACGAACCTGCTCGGCGTCAAAGCCGTCGTCGCGCAGAGCTTCGAGCGCATCCATCGCAGCAATCTCGTCGGCATGGGCGTGCTGCCGTTGCAATTCAAGGAAGGCACGACCGCGCAGACGCTCAAGCTCGATGGCACGGAGACTTACGACATCGTCGGCCTCGACGCCAACATCAAGCCGCAGCAGGACCTCACGCTGAAAATCACGCGCAAGGACGGGAAGGTTGAAAATGTTTCCGTCCGCTGCCGCATTGATACACCGATCGAGATTGATTACTACCAGCACGGCGGCATCTTGCCTTTCGTGTTGCGGCAATTGGTGGCGAAGGCGTGACTCAAAATTTCAAATTCCATTCATCGGTTGAATATTTTTCAGCGGCAAGCTTTTGTATCCCTGATTTTGGAAGGTCGCGGAGTTCCGTCGTCGAGCCCCAAACTTTTTTGAGCGCGTCTTTTACTTCAACCGCCGGAAGGTTCAAGTTGGCCAGAAATTTTTCGTGGCTGCGGCTTTGGCGATAATCCGGCTGCTTGGACGGCATCCGCAAAAACCGGCTGACGAGCGCGAGGTCGAAGTTCAAAAGAAATGTTCCGTGAAAGAGCAGGAAGTTTTTCCGACGCCGTTGCGAGTTGCCGCTGAATTTCATTGAAGTGACGAGTGACGAGTGACGAGTGACGAGCGTTAAATCCGTGTGACCTTGCACGGTAGGGCGGGCAATCCTCTGCCCGCCGCCCGGCGCGCACGGAGTGACGCGCCCTACCATTTCAATCGCCGCGCGGTTGCGTTCCATGATGAATCGGTTCGCGCCGGAAATGCCGGCAAGCGGGGAATTTTCAGCAATCCGCAAAATGAGCGCGTAATTCAAACATCCACGTCCTTGCAAAACCGTTCCGCCGCCGGAGCAACGGCGGAAGATGGGAATTTGCCCCGCGCGGCAGTTTTCGACGTTTGCTTCTTTCGCAATCTTGTTCGCGTAGCCGACGACAACGAATGTTTCCGGCGATTCCCAAAAGCGGAGGATGTCTTCGCCGCCGTTTTCCTCGCGCCAGTCGAGGAGCGCCTCGTCGCACGCCAGGTTTTCGGCGGGCGAGGGGAGCGTGAGGTCGAGCAGGTTCATGGCGAGTGATTTCGCTGGTGTTGCGGGGATAAATCCGGTTCAATCTGCCCCGCTTGTTTGCGTTCGCAAAAAGAATAACCCAGTGAAAGCACCGAAAAAAGAAAATCCGTCCGGCGCGCCGACAACGCCCTACGCCAACACGATCCCCGTCGAGGAACAGCCGCAATATCCGGGCGATTGGAGGACCGAGCGCCGCATCAAAAGCCTCATGCGCTGGAACGCGATGGCGATGGTCGTGAAGGCGAATTCGACCACGAACGTCGGCGGGCACATCTCGACCTACGCCTCGGCGGCGACGCTTTACGAGATCGGGTTCAACCATTTTTTTCGCGGCGCGACGGAGAATTTTCCGGGCGACCAGGTTTATTTTCAGGGCCACGCCGCGCCGGGGATGTATGCGCGCGCGTTCCTCGAGGGCCGGTTGAGCGAAAGGCATTTGCAGAATTTCCGGCAGGAGCTTGCCGAGGGCGGCGGCCTGTCGTCGTATCCGCACCCCTATCTGATGCCGGAGTTCTGGCAGTTCCCGACGGTCTCGATGGGTCTCGGCCCGATCATGTCGCTGTATCAGGCGCGGTTCAACCGCTACCTGCACGCGCGCGGCCTGACGACCTGGAAGGACGAGCCGAAAGTCTGGGCGTTTCTCGGCGACGGCGAGTGCGACGAGGTGGACACGCTTGGCGCCATCACGCTCGGCGCGCGGGAGAACCTCGACAACCTGATCTGGGTCATCAATTGCAACCTGCAGAGGCTCGACGGCCCGGTGCGCGGCAACGGAAAAATCATCCAGGAGTTGGAAGGACTGTTTCGCGGCGCGGGCTGGAACGTCATCAAGGTCATCTGGGGCAGCGACTGGGATGACCTGTTCCTGCGCGACAAGAGCGGCCTTTTGCTCAAGCGCATGGACGAATGCGTGGACGGCGATTTCCAGAAATATTGCGTCGAGCCGGGCAGCTACACGCGCGAACATTTTTTCGGCAAATATCCCGAACTTCTTGCCATCGTGAACCACCTTTCCGACGACCAGATCCGCAAGCTGCTGCGCGGCGGTCACGACACGAAGAAGGTCTACACCGCCTACAAGGCCGCCGCGGAGCACAAGGGCCAGCCGACGGTGGTTCTCGCGAAGACCGTCAAGGGTTACGGCCTCGGCGAGGCGGGCGAGGGCAAAAACATTTCGCACCAGCAGAAAAAGATGAACGAGAAGGAGCTGCGCGAATTCCGCGAGCGCTTCGAGATCCCCATTACCGACGACGTGATCGCGGAAACGCCGTTCTACCGCCCGTCCGCCGACAGCGCGGAAATAAAATACCTGCTCGAACGGCGCAGGGTGCTCGGCGGGTTTTTGCCCGCGCGCATCGTCAAGCCGGCGACGCCCGACGTGCCGAAGCTCGATTACTTCGCCGACTTTTTCAAAGGCTCGACCACGGAGATCTCGACCACGACGGCGTTCGTGAGCGCGATACGGATTTTGCTCCGGCACAAGGGCATCGGCAAAAACATCGTGCCCATCATCCCCGACGAGGCGCGCACGTTCGGCCTCGACGCGCTGTTCCGCGACTACGGCATCTACTCGTCCAAGGGCCAGCTTTACGACCCGGTGGACAGCGAATCGTTACTGTTCTATCACGAGGCGAAGGACGGGCAGATTCTCGAGGAAGGCATCACCGAGGCCGGTTCGATGGCGTCGTTCATCGCGTCCGGTACGAGCTACGCGACGCACGGCGTGCCGACGATCCCGTTTTACATCTACTACTCGATGTTTGGCCCGCAGCGGGTCGGCGACTTGTTCTGGCTCGCGGGCGACATCCGCGCGAAGGGCTTTTTGCTCGGCGCGACGTCCGGCCGCACCACTCTCAACGGCGAAGGATTGCAGCATCAGGACGGCCACAGCCTGCTTCACGCGAGCACGATCCCGACGTGCCTGCCTTACGATCCGGCGTTCGGTTACGAACTGGCCGTCATCGTCGCCGACGGTTTGCGCCGGATGTATGTCGAGAACGAGGACATTTTTTATTACCTGTCGCTCTACAACGAAAACTATTCCATGCCGCCGATGCCGGCGGGCGTCGAGGACGGGATCCTGAAGGGCCTGTATAGATTCAAATCCGGCGCGGAAGGCAAAAAAATCAAGGCGCACATTTTCGGCAGCGGGCCGATCATCCAGTCGGCATTGAAGGCGCAGGAGATTCTCGCGGAAAAATACGGCGTCTCCGCCGACGTGTGGAGCGCGACGAGTTACAAACTGCTCCGCACCGACGCCATCCGCTGCCAGCGCTGGAACATGATGCATCCGGCCGAAGCACCGAAAAAATCCTACGTCGAGACTTTGCTGGCAAAAGAGCAGGGGGCGTTCGTCGCCGTGTCGGACAACATCCGCACCGTGCCCGACCAGATAGCGCCGTGGGTTCCGGGCGGATTGTTCACGCTCGGCACGGACGGCTTTGGCCGCAGCGACACCCGCGCGCGGTTGCGGAGGTTTTTTGGAGTGGACGTGGAATCCACCGTCATCGGCACGCTTTACGCGCTGGCGGAAAAGAATCTCGTCGGGCGCGAAGTCGTTGCGAAGGCCATCAAGGATTTGGGCGTCGATCCCGAAAAGATCCAGCCGCAGCTTGTCTGATTTTCGCGTGCTTGCCAAAACCGGACGCGTCGGCAGATTACCCGCATGATTGAACCGGGGCCGCACAAACGCCGTGGATTTTTTTACCAGCATTCCTTGAGCATCGTCAGCGTCGTCGTCCTGGCGCTCTGGATCGTTTGCTACTGCTATTCGGACCCGTCCACGCATCTTGGCGCGTTTTTCGGCAATGCGATCGCCGACTGGAGCGGCTCGGTCGTCATCATCCTCGGCACGAAATATCTATTGGAGAATCAATCCGCCGAAAGCCGCCGCGTGAAGGGACACTTGCAAAATCCGGTCCTGGATTTTCTGTGGCGTCATTCGCTGCTGATTTTCATCGTCGTGACGGGCATCGGCTGGGCGGTTCTCTTTTGGAAGATGGACGCGAACAGCAAATGGGGGCAGGTCGTCGGCAACATCGTTTCCGAATGGGTGCAGATGGGCGGGCTGGTCTTCCTGACCAAGCGGCTGGTTGAAAAAGGCTCGAAGGAAAGCCGTTGATTTTGACGGATGCGATTTTGCTGGTTTAAGGAGCCGTTCCGGCGCAAACTCTGGAATGGGGAATGTGAAGCTGAAGCCTGTGCGCCGCCGCCTGAAACCGCTGGAGACCGGCCAGGTCTGGCGCATGGCGGAATTGAACCTCCAGGTGGGGCTCGTCGGCAAACTGCTCGTGCATTACAAGCTCGCCAAGCCGGACGCCGTCAGGATTCCCAACTCGGTCAGCGCCAAGACGACCGTTGAAAAATTTCTGAAAAAGAACAAGGCCGTGCTGGTCAGGGCGTGACCGGCTTCAAACTTTGTCATGAACAGAAAAGAGATTGCGCAACGGGTCAGGATCGAGGCGAATGAACTCGAAGCCCTCGTCAAAAAACTCCAGTTCCGCTCCGAGCATTTGAGATGGCTGGCGGATGCGCTGGAATCCGACGGCAAGCCGCCCGCCGCCCCGAACCAAAAGCCAGCTCCCGAGGGCAAGTTCAGGAAATTGATCAACAAGGTCTATGGCGAATAAACATGGATTTAACTCGCTTAATCCAAAGGCAAGGCGCAGGATGAACCATGATAAAAATTAAACCGTCCCGCCGCGCCCGCCAGCAACCCTTGGAAGCCGGCCAGCTCTGGCGCATGGCCGAGGCCAATCTTCAGGTCGGGATGGTCGGCAAACTCCTCGTGCATTACAAACTCGGCAAGCCCAACGCCGTCCGCGTGGCCAATTCCTGCAACGGCATCAAGACCATCGAGAAATATCTCAAGGCGAACAAGGCCGTCCTGGTTTGAGCAGATTGAAATTATTTCACGGGCCGGATTGCGAAAGCGGCTCGGCGAATTTTTGCGCGAAGGAAGTAAGTGCTGTGTTTGCAAATTGGGAGTGATTTCTTTATGGCGAGCCATTAACCGCAAATTCCAGATGAACTTTCATTGCTCAATGGCCAAGCAGGGCACGATAAAAGCAATTCGGGAATATTGTCGTCATTGAGTTAGTGAAAGTGAAGGGCGGCGTGTTCGTGTAAATGTTGAACCAGTTCCCCAAATTGGTTGAAGCTTGAATGATGGTTGAATAATAGGGGGATGGCATTGAAACGGTGATTTGAACTGTTCCATTTGTAGCAAAGGCTTGTAATTCAGGTATTGGTTGAAAGGCTAATGCCCTAGGATATGATAATCCAGACGCAAAAGTGCTTCTGATTCCACCTGTCGTGAATTTGTTGATGTTGCCATGAATGTCGTAATCAGTTTCAAACAGATTACCCGTGCTGTCAAAAACCAGCCCAAGGGGGGAGGATAATCCGGAAGCAAAGATAATATAATTGGACGATAGCACGCCTCCGCTATTGAGGAATTCATAGATGTTGCCACTGTCAGCATCTGCCTCAAATAAATCACCTTCGCTATCAAAAGCCAGGCCAATTGGGTAATGCAGCCCAGAGACAAATGTGCTTTCCGCTCCATTTGGCGTAAATTCATAGATGCTCATGCTCTCGATATCCGTCACATACACATTATTCGAGCGGTCAATGGCCAGTGCGGTAGGATTCAGCCCAGAGGCAAATACGCTTCCCACTCCGCTTGGCGTAAATTTATGCATTATGCCAGTGTTCACAATATGTGAGCCTAAATCTACTTCAAATAAATTTCCGACGCTGTCGAAGGCCAATCCTTGAGGTTCATACAATCCGGTAGCAAAGGCGACACGGTTGGAAGATAGCACGCCAGCTTGATTGGTGAATTCATAAATATTGCCACTGAAATTGTCTGCTTCAAACAGATTGCCAGCAGTATCAAAGCCCAGCCCAGATGAAAGAGTTAACCCTGAAACGAAGGTGTTTTCCGATCCGGTTGGTGAAAATTCAAGGATAAATCCGGTTGGCGGAAAGCCAAAAGTATTGGTGCTTCCCAACACAAACAGATTTTGTGCAGATGCCAAAGCGGACAGCAGCAGCGCACAGAACAGGCAGAGTTGAATTAGGTTTCGTCTTGTTTTCATAGGTTTCATGGGTTTTTTCATTAAAAAAGCACTGCTTCCACCTGATAGCTCGTGGGCAAAAGCCATTTCTTTCAAAAAATCTTCAAAAATCTTTTTAGAAAATCAGCAAGCTCACACACGGTCGCCTCTTCGCACGTTGCGTGCCGCGCCGGTTTTCAGCGGATTCCCTTTGAAAATTAGAAATCAAGAAATCGGCAAGGATGAAAATGCGTGAGCTTCACGCATTATGCGTGAAATTCACGCACGACAATCCGAATCAATGATTCGCGATCAACGCCGCCAAATTTCCTTTTCTTCAATCGTTTTGCCGTTATCCTGCTGCGCTCGCGGATTCGTTGCATCGTGAATCGTGAACCGTTACATCGGAAATCCGATTCGACGATTTAACCATGTAACGATTCAACGATTTAATTCACAAATGGATTCAGCGCACATCAGAAATTTCAGCATCATTGCCCACATTGATCACGGCAAGACGACGCTTTCCGACCGGCTCCTGCATCGCACCGGCACGATCGCCACGCGCGACATGTCGGAGCAGTTGCTCGACGCGATGGATCTGGAGCGCGAACGCGGCATCACCATCAAGGCGCATCCGGTCACGATGCTTTACAAGGCGCGCAACGGCGAGACTTACGAGCTGAACCTGATCGACACGCCGGGCCATGTGGATTTCGCCTACGAAGTGTCGCGCAGCCTGAGCGCATGCGAAGGCGCGTTGCTGGTGATTGACGCGGCGCAGGGCGTCGAGGCGCAGACGGTGGCGAATTATCATCTCGCGGCGAAGTTGAATCTCGAAATCATTCCCGTCATCAACAAGATTGACCTCGGCCACGCGGATGTGCCGCAGGCTAAACGGCAGTTGGAAGATGTGCTGGCGATTCCGGCGGAACTCGCGATCCCGTGCAGCGCGAAGGAAGGCATCGGCATTGAGGACATTCTTGAGGCGATTGTCGCGCGCATCCCGCCGCCGAAGCCGACGGGCGAGCCGAGTTTGCAGGCGCTGGGTTTTGATTCTTATTTCGACACTTACAAAGGCGTCGTCACGCACGTCCGCGTTTTCAACGGCGAATTGAAGGCCGGACAAATGGTGAAGCTGTTGCACTCCGGCAAAACCGTCGAGGTAAAGGAAGTCGGCAGCTTCAATCCGAAGCCTTACATCCGCGAGAAACTGGAGGTCGGCGAGACGGGTTATTTCACGGCGAACATCAAAACCGCCGCCGAGGTGAAGATGGGCGACACGATCACGGACGCGCGGAATCCGTCGCCGGTGCTGCCGGGTTTCAAGGAGATCCATCCGATGGTGTTCAGCGGGATTTATCCCATCAACACGGCGGATTACGAGCGTCTGAAATCGAGCATGGGCAAGCTGCAGCTGAACGACTCGGCGTTCGCGTATTCGGCGGAAACGAGCGTGGCGCTGGGCTTCGGTTTTCGCTGCGGCTTCCTTGGATTGCTGCACATGGAGATCGTGCAGGAACGTCTTCGTCGCGAATACGACATGGACATCATCGCAACCTATCCGAGCGTGGTGTATCACATCACGCTTTCGGACGGCACGCGCAAGTCGGTGGACAACCCGGCGTTCATGCCGGACGTGACCTACATCGAAAAGATCGAGGAGCCGATGGTGAAAGCATTTGTGATCTGCCCGAACGAAAACATCGGCGACATGATGGCGTTGATCTCCGAGAAGCGCGGCGCGGTTGACCACACGGAAACGCTCGACTCCAAGCGCGTGATGCTGACGAGTTTGATTCCGCTGAACGAAATCCTGATTGATTTTCACGACCGCATCAAAAGCATCACGCGCGGTTTCGGCTCGATGGATTACGAACCGGCGGATTACATGGCGAGCGACATGGTGAAGCTGGACATGCTCGTCAACACCGAGCCGATGGATGCGTTTTCTTGCATCGTGCATCGCACGAAGGCGGAGGGCAGGGGACGCACGCTGGCGGAAAAGTTGAAGGAAGTCATCCCGCGCCAGCAATTCGTGGTAAAAATCCAGGCGGCCATCGGCGGAAAAATTGTTGCATCGGAAACCGTGAGCGCGTTCCGCAAGGACGTGACGGCGAAATGCTACGGCGGCGACGTCTCGCGTAAACGCAAGCTGCTTGAGAAGCAGAAGGAAGGCAAAAAGCGCATGAAATCCATCGGCAACGTGAACATCCCGCAGGAGGCGTTCATTGAAGTTCTGAAGGCGTGAACGGACAAAAGCAATTTATGAATGCAAAATGGAAAAAAGCTTTAATCATGAGTTTGGCAGGAATTGTTATTCTTACAGTTTTGAATCTTTTTTTATACATTCAGCAATACCGCATGGCATCTTCTTTGTTAAAACTTTACAGTTTGCCACCAGCCTTAAATCGTGTTGAAAATCAACAAAACATAGATTCAATCCAACAAGCGCAGAAAGCTATTGTTGATAGAATTGAAACTGATTCAATTATGATGGTTTTGGCTTTGTTTGGTTTATGGTGCGTCCCTCGCGCATTAAAAGAAGCGAAGGCCAGTTAAAAATAATTTGTGTAAATCCGTGTAATCCGTGTCAAAGCCCTTTAATCAATTATGATGCTTCTACGCTGGTTCATTTCAAAGGCCGTTCGCGAGGCCGTCGCGATGCGCAGTCACGTCCAACGATTGATCAGCGCGCAGCGTGACATTCTTTCGCCGCAGGCAATCGCCGGCGTGACTGTCGCGATGGACGAATTGAACATCGCGCTTGCCGGAGAGAACACTGGCAAAATTCGCATCAAAATGGAGGAGCTTGATTTCGCCGCCGAGAAATGGATCAAGCCTTATCCGAATGCCGCGTGGCGCGAAAATGTCGAGGTGCTTCTGGTCGCGCTGGCGGTGGCGATGGCCATCCGCACTTTTTTTGTGCAGCCGTTCAAGATCCCCACCGGCTCGATGCAGCCGACGTTGTTCGGCGTGACCAGCGAACCTGATTTTTCCCGTCTTGTGGGCGAGGTGGATTATGCCAGCGCAGACGGCCTGATGTTAAACGACGCGGAACAGTCCCGGTTGCACAACGAAGCAGATCGTCTGCAAAAAATTCAAAATGCCCTGGTCATCCCGGACGCCTGGGACCGGATACAGGAATGGTTTCATGGAAATTCCTACGTTCATTTTGTCGCGCCGACGGATGGAAAGATTGAAGAGGTCTTTCCGCCGCAAAAGTTTTTGATCTTCAATATTTTCCAGTCATTCACCTTTGCGGGTGAAAAATACACGCTTTGGTTTCCGCCGGATTTCGGCGAATCGGATTTGCAGCATCGCGCGGGGCTTTTTCCCGGACGCGTTTATCATCAAGGCGAGGACGTCATCAAAATGCGCGTCAGCGCGGGCGACCATTTGTTCGTGGATCGGCTGACGTATAATTTCCGAAAGCCGGAGCGCGGCGACATCATTGTTTTTGAGACGGCGGGGATTCCCGAAGAAATGCGGGACCGCTACAAAATCCCAGCCGATGAATTTTACATCAAACGGCTCGTTGCGTTGCCCGGCGAAAAAGTGCAGATCGGAAACGACCGTCATCTCCGCATCAACGGCCAGCGGCTTGACGCCTCCACGCCGCATTTTGAAAATGTCTATGGCTTCAATCCCGACCAGCCGCCGCGCGACAGCCAATTTTCAGGCCACGTCAACGGCACGGTCTCGCGGGAATATAATTTAAGCCTGGGTGTTCCGCCGCTTTTCCCCGATGAAGAAACCGTTTATGATGTGCCCACAAATTCCTTCATGCCGATGGGTGACAATACCTGCAACAGCCTTGACTCCCGTTTTTTTGGGGCCATTTCAGAGGATTACGCCATCGGAAAATCGTCCTTCGTTTATTGGCCGCTGACTTCGCGCTTCGGCTGGGGCAACCGCTGATTTATTACGATGGGCACATTAAGCACGGAAACGGTCTTGATCACCGGCGCATCGTCGGGAATAGGACTGGAACTGGCGAAATGTTTTGCGGCGGACGGCAGCCGCCTGGTTCTCGTTGCGAGAAACACTTCCGCCTTGGAAAAGCTCGCCGAAGAATTGCGGCGCGAAAATAAAATTGAAGCGATTGTTTTGACCGCCGACCTTTCATCGCCGGAAACCCCCGGACGCATTTTTCAGGAACTGTCCGCGCGGAAAATTTCCGTGGATGTTCTGGTCAACAACGCCGGATTCGGCGCGCACGGCGCGTTTGTGGAATTATCACTCCCGCGACAGCTTGAAATGCTCCAAGTCAACATCGCCGCGCTGACGGAACTCACCGGGCTTTTTTTGCCGGAAATGATCGGGCGAAAACGCGGCGGGATTCTGAACGTCGGTTCAGTCGCCGGATTTCAACCCGGCCCCGGCATGGCGGTTTATTATGCGACGAAGGCGTTTGTGCTTTCGTTCACCGAGGCGCTGGCCGAGGAACTTCTCGGCACTGGATTAAAGGTGTCGGTCTTGTGCCCCGGCCCGACTGAAACCAATTTTGGAAGCGTCGCGCGCGGGAAAAAAGTCCGGCAGCTTAAAACCTCGAAGATGTCCGCTGAAACCGTCGCGCGCCACGGCCACCGCGCCTTTCGGAAAGGCAAAACGGTCGCCGTTCCCGGAGTTCAAAATAAAATGTTTGTTTTTCTTAACCGGATCGTGCCGCGCTGGTTCCCGCCAAAAGTCATCAAATTGTATAACCGCACGAAGGAATGAATTCAAAGCACTGACGCCGCGTGAAACGGCTCCCAGCCATTGGCTCCCGCCTTCAAACAGGATTGATTTTCACTTCGACTTTCATCGTGCGTTCAAGCGTGCCGTGGTAATTGCCGGTCACGGGCGGCACGTCGGCGTAATCGCGACCGTGTCCGATCTTCACATAGGTCTCATTGATCTGGCAATTGTGCGTCGGGTCGAGCGCGCGCCAGCCGAGGGTGGGAATGAAAACTTCCACCCACGCGTGCGTCGCGCTGGCCGCTTCCGTGGCCAGATAGCCGCTGACGTAACGCGCGGGAATCTTCACGCTGCGGCACAGGCCGATGAGGAAGTGCGCGTAGTCCTGGCAGACGCCGCTCCGCTGCACGATGACATCGCGCATGTGCGTGTGGACGTGCGTGGAGTTCGGCAGGTATTTCAGATAACCGTGCGTAAAACGCATGAGCGCAAGCACGGCCTGCCACACGTCGGTCTGCCCTTCGATCGCGTCCAGTGCGAGCCGCCAGGCGTCCGCCTCCATTTCGATGTAACGGCTGCTCTGCAAAAAATCGAAGCAGCGCTCGGCATCCTGCGCAAGGCCGAGCTTTTCAATCGGACAAAGTTCCGCATCCTCGGCGATCGCCTTCGGCCAATGGGTGATGACCTGCGACTGGCTTTCGATGATCAGATAGTTGTGGGGCTCGGGAATCTCGAAGTGATGCACCCAGTTGGAATAAAAATCCGTGTAATGCTTCATGCGCACGGCCGGCAGCACGCGGAGCAAAAAAGACTCGACGGTCTGTTCCGGAATGGACAGCGGCTCGAGGCGCACGTCGTTGAAACTGTCGCGCGCGGGCGAAGCATAAACGTAATGAGTGCGATGCAGTATGTCGTATTTCATTTAAGCAGCTTGGGTATGTCAAACATTGCGCAAATCCAGTGTGAATGGAAATTCAGAATTTTCGATTGGCGGCGGCGGAATAAATTTCCCCTGCTGATGGCCGTGACGGAAAAATCTGGAGAGCCGCCGCGCCTCGGCTTCGTAACTGTTCACGGGAAACGTGTCGTAACCGCGTCCGCCCGGATGCGCGACGTGATAAGTGCAGCCGCCGAGCGAGCGTTTGTTCCAGGTGTCGTAAAGATCGAAGCGCAGCGGCGCGTGCGATTTGATTGTCGGTTGCAAATAAACGGGCGGCTGCCACGCGCGATAACGCACGCCCGCGACGCCTTCGCCGTTCACGCCGGTCGGATGCAACGGCACGCGATGGCCGTTGACCGTGATGGCGAAACGGTCGCCGATGAGTCCGCTCGCCTTGACTTGCAGGCGTTCGAGCGAGCTGTCCACGTAACGCACCGTGCCGCCGCCGCCGGGTTCTTCGCCGAGGACGTGCCACGGTTCGAGTGCGGTTCGCAATTCAATTTGCAAATCGCGCTGTTCTAGATCGCCGATGCGCGGGAAACGAAATTCAAAATGCGGTGCGAACCAGTCGAACTCGAACGGATAACCGGCTTCCTTCAAGTCGCCGATGACGTCGCGGAAATCCGTTTCGCAAAAGTGCGGCAGCATCCAGCGGTCGTGGATGTCCGTGCCCCAGCGCACGAGGTCGTTTTTGTAAGGTTCGTTCCAGAATTTCGCGATGAGGCCGCGCAGGACGAGATGTTGCGCGAGGCTCATGCGCGCGTGCGGCGGCATTTCAAACGCGCGCATCTCGACGAGGCCAAGGCGTCCGCTGCTGCTTTCGGGCGCGTAAAGTTTATCAATGGAAAATTCGGAGCGATGCGTATTGCCGCTGGAATCAATCAGCAAGTTGCGAAACAAACGATCCACCATCCACGGCGGCGTCTGGCCGAACGCGCCGATCTGCCGGTCCATTTCCTTGAACGCGATTTCGAGTTCGTAAAGCGAATCGTTGCGCGCCTCGTCAATGCGCGGCGCTTGCGACGTCGGGCCGACGAACAATCCGCTGAAAAGCCAGCTCAACGACGGATGATTCTGCCAGTAGGTCAGCAGTGAGCGCAGCAGATCGGGACGGCGCAACACTGGCGAATCCGGCGGCGCTTCCGCGCCGATGATGATGTGGTTGCCGCCGCCCGTGCCGGTGTGGCGTCCGTCGAGCATGAATTTTTCCGTGCCGAGTCGCGTCTGCCGCGCTTCCTCGTAAAGAATTTCTGTGCGCTCGACGAGTTCGTCCCAAGTTTTGCTCGGATGCATGTTCACTTCGATCACGCCAGGGTCGGGCGTGACCGCGAGCTTGTTCAGGCGCGGATCGCGCGGCGGCGTCTCGCCTTCGATGATGACCGGCGTGCCCATTTCGGTGACGACGGTTTCGATGCCGGCGATCAAATCCAAATAATCTTCCGTCGTCTCGACCGGCGGCATGAACAGATGCAATCGCCCGTCGCGCGGCTCGACGCAGAGCGCGGTGCGGATGATCCACGGCGCGCTTTGGCCAACGCTCGGACGGCGCAACGGATTTTCGTCCGGCGGCAACGGTTCAAGCGGTTTTATTTTTTCGCCAAGTTTTTGTGCGCGCTGGCCGCGACCTTCGCCGGGCAATGTTGGCGAATCCGTGCGACCGACGAAGCGCTGGCGATACGGAAATTCTTTTGGCAGTTCCGGCAGTTTTGGATTTGACGGGTCTTGCTGCCGCAGCCACGGAAAATCTTTTTCGGCGACCCAAGGAACGGAATCGAGCGGCAGGCGCAAACCCATCGGCGAATCGCCGGGGATGAGCCAGAGCGTGTCGTCGTCGCGCAAAAACCACGAACCGGAAATCCAGCCGCCGCCGACGCGCTTGATGGGCAGCGCGTAACCGACGACCGAGCCTAGTCCCTGCTGAAAAATCCGCGCGATGCGTTCGCGTTCCAATTTATCTTTGAGATTGGATTTTTCCGGCGTGACGTTCGTCGGAAAACGGCGTTCTTTCCAAGTGTAATAAAACGCGTCCTCGTAAGCCGGAATCAAATGCTTTGGATCGCCGCCAACCAAACTGGCAATGCGCGACAAAAGTTCCTTCGCGTCCTTCGCGCCGTGGCCGTAATTTTTCGATTCGTCCGCGATGAGCGAATCGTCTTTCCAGATCGGCACGCCGTCCTTGCGCCAATACGCCGCGAGCGCGTAACGCGGCAGCGGTTCGCCGGGATACCATTTGCCCTGGCCGTAATGCAGCAGCGAGCCGGGCGCGAATTTTTTGCGCAGCCGCTTGATAAGTTCGCCGGACAAAATTCTTTTCTTGTGCGAGACGGCGGTGAAATTCCATTCCGCGCCGTCGGGATCGTCCGTGGAAACAAACGTCGGCTCGCCGCCCATCGTCAGGCGCACGTCGCCTTTTTTCAGATCGGCGTCAATTGCGTGGCCGAGCGATTCGATTTTTTTCCATTGCTCGTCGGTGTAAGGCAGCGTGACGCGCGGCGATTCGTGAATGCGCGTGACGTTCATCTCGAAACTGAATTCGCATTCGCATTTGTCCACGCCGCCGGAAATCGGCGCGGCGCTCGACGGATCGGGCGTGCACGCGAGCGGGATGTGGCCTTCGCCCGCGAACAAACCGGAAGTCGGATCAAGCCCGATCCAGCCGCCGCCGGGCAGATAAACTTCGCACCACGCGTGCAAATCCGTGAAATCTTTTTCCGCGCCGCTCGGCCCATCGAGCGCCTTCACGTCGGCTTTTAATTGAATCAAATAACCGCTGACAAAACGCGCGGCGAGGCCGCAATGACGCAGCAACTGGCACAGCAGCCACGCCGAATCGCGGCACGAGCCGCTGCCTTTCTCCAAAGTCTCCTCCGGCGTCTGCACGCCGGGTTCGAGACGGACGAGATATTTGATGTCCTTCCACAACCGCTGGTTGATCGCGACGAGAAAATCATTCGTGCGCGGTTTTTCCTTTTCGGGAATTTCCAGCCGCTCCTTTTTTGTGCGCCGTTTGACTTCGCCGAGCAAATCCTTGCGGACGGCGGTGAGATATTTAGTGAACGCCGGCGTGAGCCAGCATTTGCGCTGGAACGGCGCGAGTTCATGGTCGAGCGCCGGATCGTAGGCGAACGGAAATTTTTCCGCCTGCGGTTCGAGGAAAAAATCGAACGGATTGAACACCGCCATTTCCGCGACGAGATCAACTTCGACGCAAAATTCTTTTGTCGGTTGTTCAAAGACTAAACGTGCGGCGTAATTCGCCTGCGGATCCTGCATCCAGTTGATGAAATGTTTTTCCGGCAGGACTTTGAGCGAATAACTCAAAATCCGCGTGCGCGAATGTGGCGCGGGACGCAAGCGGACGGTTTGCGGCCCAAGGTTGACCAGCCGGTCATACTTGTAATGCGTCTTGTGGTGAAGCGCGACGTGGATGGACATCGGTAAATTGGATTAGACGGCTTCGGCTGGCAGATAGCGAATGCGTTTGTGGACATCCGTATTGATCGAGTGATACGGCTGCGAAAGGTTTCCGGCGGCGAACAAGGTCCGGCGCGTGTGTTCCATGTCGTCCTCGCCGATCGCATCGGTGAAAATCGGCATCAGATAATCCATGCCGAGCTTGGACGGCTTCATCAATTTTGGATCGTAAAGCGCCGGGTGCATTTTTCGCGCATGGATCAAGCCCCAACGGTCGCGGAAACGGTTCGCGTCGTAGCCCTCGACGTAGAAACCTTTCGTCGTGTTATATTGCAAAACAGAAACAGCGTTGTTGCGGCCCTCAGCCAAAAGTTCAACCGCCTTTGCACCCTGCGCCGCCGCGTAAAAGCGGTCGAATAAAATCGGACGCCCGCCGCGTTGGGTGTGGCCGACTTTGCGGGTGAAGATCGCCTCTTTGGCCGATTCGCCGCGACGGTAGAGCTGAAAATATTTGTCGCCGATCATCTGGATCAATTTCGACCGCAATGCCTCGGACGCGCCGCTCAAGACCACGTTGCCTGCCGGGTCGGTGGATTTCGATTCCGCGCCCAGTTCGCGGCCTTGTTCGTCCACGATTCCTTCGCCGCAGACGATGACGACATTTTTTTGCAGATCGTAAAGATGCTTCACGCGCTCGACGAGCAGCTCCAAATCCGGCGCGATTTCCGGGACAAGAACGATGTCCGGCTGGCCGTAAGTCGAGCCGAGCGCGATGTAGCCGGAATGCCTGCCCATGACTTCGATGATGGCGATGCGCCGGTGACTTTCCGCCGTCGTGCGAATTCTTTCAACGCCGCTGGCCGAGACAAAAACGGCGGTGGCGTAACCCGGCGTGGCGTAATTCACGATATTGTTGAGATCAAATTGCGTGTGCGACTCGGTACGCTTGTAACGAAAACCCGATTTGGCGGAAGGGTCGTTGACGCGCACATATTCGTCCGGCTCGCTCGGATAATTCAGACCGAGGTCGTTATCAATCGTTTTGGGCGCCAGCACCGTCGGCAAACGCTCCGCGAACGGCTGCAACCCGTTCAATGTTCCGTCGCCGCCGATGCAGATGAGCCCCTCGATGCCGAGCTTTTTGAGGCGTGTCGCGACGAGGTCAAGATCGTCCTTTTTTTCCGGGTCAACGTAATCGCGCGACGAGCCGATGAGCGTGCCGCCTTTTGTAGGGTCGAGTTCGGGAATGTTCTGGTAAAGCGGATTGAGATGAACGTGCGGGACGCGCGGGTTGAACAGGCAGTTGAAACCCTTGATGAGACCGATGATTTCGACCTTGAGCTGGTTGGCGCGCGTGACCGCGCCGTGGATCGTGGCGTTGAGGGCGGGCGTGTCGCCGCCGGCGGTGAGGATTCCGATGCGTTTCATAATGAAATTCCGAATTCCGAATTCCGAATTCCGAATTTCGAAAATGATTCGCCGTTCGCCATTCGTAATTCGACACTTTGTTGCTGTTGTTCCTCCTGTTGCACCATATGTGCGCCGTCCGGGCTTTCAAACGGCTGGTAAATGTAGGCGTTGAAAAGCGCCGCGCCGATGTTGTTCAATTTGACCTGTGCATCGTCGAGATATTGGTGCAGGCCGTAATCGAAAATTTCGTCAATCGTGCCGAACTGCAATTCGGCCAGGAAGCGCCCGGCCAGCTTGTCGGTGTCGTTGCGAAAATATCCCTCCGCCGCGCCGGAAATCTGGCGGACGGCGTAATTCAATTCGCCCACGCAGAAGCGCACCGAACGCGGGAAATTGTCGTTGAGCAGAAGAAACTCCGCGACGAGACGCGGATTGACCTCCGCGCCGTAAATGGATTTGTAGGCGTCCCAAGCGCTGCATGAACGCAGCACCGCCGACCATTCGAGCGCCTCGGCTTGGTTCACGCTTTTCGGCGCGCCGCGTTCGGGCAGCGTTTCGTAGCGCACGTCGAGGATGCGCGTCGTCTTGTCGGCGCGCTCGAGGAACTGGCCGGTCTGCACGAACCACCAGCCTTCATTATGGATCAGCGTCGCGTTGGCGATGCCGTTCAAGTGCAGCGAACCGGCCTTGATCTCCTGGAAAAACTCGCTGGGGCTGCGCTGCCAGACTTTGCGCGCCTGCGGCGAGCGGATGAACAGATAGAGCCGGTTCAATTCCTCCCACAGTTCGAGCGTGAGCTGGTCGCGCACCATGCGTGCGTTCTCGCGCGCGGCGCAAATGGACTGCACGATCGAGTTCGGGTTCTCGCTTTGAAAGACGAGAAACTCCGTGACAGCCTGTCCGGTCGCGCGCGGATGCAGTTTGAAGAACGCCTCTTCGTCGCCGGTGGCCTTCACGATCGGCAGCCAGTGTGCCGCGAGGCGTTTTTCGTCGAGGTTGCGCAGGTCGAGAAGCAGTTGCAGGTTCACGTCCACGAGGCGCGCGATGTTCTCGGCGCGCTCGATGTAACGCGCCATCCAGTAAAGCGAATGTGCGACGCGGCTTAACATGGAGAGCGTTGAATCGTGAATCGTGAATCGTGAATCGTTGGATCGGTCAACGTAACGATGCAACGATGCAACGATGTAACGGTTGGTAAATTATTCGTCCCCATACAAAACCCAGGTGTCCTTGCTGCCGCCGCCCTGCGATGAATTGACGACGATCGAGCCTTTGCGCAACGCGACGCGCGTGAGGCCGCCGGGAATGATGGAGATGCGCTCGCCCGACAGGATGAACGGGCGCAAATCCACGTGGCGGCCTTCGACCTTGCCGTCGCAATACGTCGGATGTTGCGACAGGAAAACCATCGGCTGCGCGATGTAATTGCGCGGCTCGGCGATGATTTTCTCGCGGAACTTTTCAATCTCCGCCTTCGACGACTTCGGCCCGATCAACATCCCGTAACCGCCGGATTCGTTCGCCGCCTTCACGACGAGTTGCGGCAGATTTTCCAGGATATATTTGCGGTCGGCCTCCTCGCTGGCGAGATACGTCGGCACGTTCGGCAAGATCGGTTCCTGATCCAGATAATACTTGATCATTTTCGGCACGAAACAATACATGACCTTGTCGTCGGCGATGCCCGTGCCGATGGAATTGGCCAGCGAAACATTTCCCGCGCGATAGGCGTGGACGAGTCCCGGCACGCCGAGCATCGAATCTTTTCGGAAAACGGTCGGGTCGATGAAATCATCGTCTATGCGCCGGTAAATGACGTGAACCGGCTGAAGCCCCTTCGTCGTGCGCATATAGACGCGCGAGTCGCGCACGAACAGGTCGCGGCCTTCGACGATTTCAATCCCCATCTGCCGCGCCAGATAGGTGTGCTCGAAATACGCGCTGTTGTAGGCGCCGGGTGTGAGCAGCACGACCGTCGGATCAGCCATGCCTCCCGGCGCGATGTAACGGAGGGATTTCAAAAGCTCCTGCGCGTAATGGTCCACGGGCTGGACGCCGATGGTTTCAAACATTCCGGGAAACGCGCGCTTCATCGCGCGGCGGTTCTCCAGGACGTAACTCACGCCGGAGGGACAGCGGCCGTTGTCCTCAAGCACGAGATAATTTCCATCCTTGTCGCGGATCAGATCCGTGCCGCAAACGCTGATGTAAATCCCCTTGGGCACTTCAAAGTTCACGAACTCGCGTCGGAAATGTTTTCCCGACAGGATGAAATATTGCGGGATGACCCCGTCCTTCACGATTTTTTGCTCGTGATAGATGTCGTGCAGGAAAAGGTTCAGCGCGGTGATGCGTTGCGCGAGGCCGCGTTCGATCTGCTCCCACTCCTTCGACGGGATGATCCGCGGCAGCAGGTCGAACGGAAAAATCTTCTCCGCGCCCTGCGCGTCGCCATAGACATTGAACGTGATGCCCTGCCGCAGAAAATTCGTGTCCACCGTCTGCCGCTTGGCGTCGAACTCCGGGCGCGACACCTTCTGGAAAAGTTTTTGGAATTTCCGGTAATGCGACCGGAATGCGCCTTGCGCGTCCACCATTTCGTCGAATCCTCCGTTGCTCGCGTAATTTTTTAACATATCAGCGGTGCGCGTCATTTTTTGAACGGCATGGGCATTTTCAAACAGTTCAAATTTGCCAATACGATTCGCATTTGAAGCCGGCTTCGCGCGGATTTCCAGACGGTTTCGCGCAAAAACCAGCCCAAATTACAACTCGTTTCAGACATCCAGAGACGTTAAGCAATCACCTTGCCGAGAATATGAAAACAATCCGAAAAAAGAAACGCGCAGCGGCGCAATCGTGTGGTAAAAAGTTCTGCATCCGCTTAAAGTGTCGGGGCGGGACGAGAAGGATGACGTCCCAACCCCGACTTACCACCCGCCGGTCTTCCATTTCAGGTGGACATTATGGAGACGGGCGTGCTCCAGCCGCTCTGACCCGTGCTGCCGCCGATGGCCTGCGCCTGTATCATGTAGGTCGTGCCCGGCACCAGATTCGTGAGCAGGATGCGGCGCGCCTGCGGATAGGCCCCGCCCAGCGTCCATGTCTTGCCGTTGTCCGTGCTGAACTGGATCTGATACGATTTCGCGTTCGTCACCGGATCCAGCCGCAAAAGCACCTGCTGGGAGCCGTTGTTGGTCACCGAGAGAATCGTGGGGATGGCCAAAGGCGATGAAGGCGATTGTGCCGACACATTCTGGAACCCCGACGAGAGCAGTGTCGAAAGGCTGTTCAGCGCCACGCTCTGGACATAGGCGGCTGTTTTGCGCAGCGCATCCAGCAACGATTCCCGCGCCTCGTCGCGCAGGGCGGTGAGCTGCGAACTGGTGTTCTGCGCCATGTTGTTGACGGATGTCTGGAACGCCGCCTCCAAGGCCGAAAGGTCGGTCAGCTTGACCGGCAGGTTGGTGAACGCCGCATTGCCCGTGAGGCAGATGATGACGACCTGGGTGAACCCGACCAGATCATTGTCCGGCAAGGTTGTGAACGCGTAACTTACGCGATAACGTGTTTTCATAATTTTCCTTTCCAATTTTATTCTGATGATCCGGCACGGCTGACCAGCCATGCTAAAACGGCTCATACTCGGAGCGGGTTTCCAGCGTAAGGCGTGCCAAATGATAATCAAAACTACTTATTACAACTGTCTTAATAAGATTGTGGAATTTTATTTATTTGGGATTATTTTGCGGCAAAGCGGAAATCCGGCTGGCCGGACGGCACGGATAAAAAAACGGCTCCGAAAAATATTTTTTAGCAACCGCGCCGCGATCATTTCAGCCGGTGGCGGGTTGTCAAATGAATGGACACTCCGATCGCTGGAAAAAGCCGGGCATGGATAAAATCCGTCGCGGAATCGGCAGGTTCCCGTCGGGAATCAATTAAGTCTCGCTGGGAATCAATAGAGTCCGACGCCGATTCAATTAAATCTCGACGGGAATCAATAGGGTCTGACGCCGACTCAATTAAGTCTCGACGGGAGTCAATTGAATCTGACGCCGACTCAATTAAGTCTCGACGGGAATCAATAGAGTCTGACGCGGACTTAGTTAAGTCTCGACGAGACTCAATAGAGTCTACGTATCACTTTTGAGCATTTATGCGGATTTGTTGGGGTTTTGCGATAAAGTGAAATTGGCGTCCGGCGTCCGGCATCTGGCATCCGGCTTCTGAACATGGCTTCCAGAAAATTGACGCGATTCTGGTAATTGGACAGGTTTTGCGGATTAGGGGAAAAATCCAACCACCAAGACACGAAGACACCAAGTTTTGATTCCGGCAGGTGCAGACGTCGCGCAGGCGTTTGGCCATGACGCACTGGCATGGGCGAAATATCAATCCAATCCCACACGCGGATTTTCAAGGGGACGGAGGACGATTCTCCGGCTTCATCCCAACGGGATGAAAATCATTCAGCCCAAGGTTGCGAAGCTACCTTGGGTAATCGTTCCAATCAATTCATCAACCCTGAAAGGGTTGCATCGTCGGGCGCGAAACGATGATGCAACCCCGTTGGGGTTGAATTTGTTTTGGGGCGTTGACCCGGCGTAGCCGTTCCTCGCCTGTCCGGCTCGGACCGTCAACGCCGGGCTGGATGATTCAATCCCTTTGGGATTGGCCGGTCGCGAACGACGAAGCCACGTCCGGCACGCCAGAGCGGTTCGCTTTCCGGCAGAGCGCAAACGTCGCGCAGGCGTTTGGCCATGACGCGGCAGGCGGTGGGCGAAATATCAATGACAATCATGGTGCATGGATTCGCAAGGGAGACTGCGGATGCTTCACGAAACTAAACCGCCCAAACCTAATTTAGCTATTACGTCGTCTCGATTGTGACCACGTCTAACTACATCTCTAACTAAAATTTCACCCATCCAATAATTGGCAAATTTGATATACGATTTGTAAGCCTGCGGTGTTACCTTTAATGTTTCGCCAACCTTTGAACCAAGCCAAGGACACAATCGAACGAATCTTCGGTCAACAATTCCTGACCTATGTGCAATTAAATTTCTTGTTGCCCAGAGTTGATAGCAGGTCTTTTTCATTTCATCTGGCATTGGTCCATTCAAATCAACCGCATCAAGGATTGGTTCAAAGCGGTTAATTCCATGTTTTAATTCTGTGCTAGTTTGTCGCCCCAATTCTTTTACGAGATAACGCATTCTGTCCTCTTTATCTAACGATTCGTATTCGACAAACAAAATGCGAATCTTTTTGAAAGATTCTCTTTGCAGATATCCTTCATCATCCTTTTGGAGATTTTCGTCATCTTTTTGCACATAATGAAGCAAACTACAAACAACTAAGTCTTCAATAAAAGTTTCAATAGCTGCCCAGATCGCGACAACGGCGTGGGCATATAGGACTGGAAATCCGGCTGTCTCCTGCGAAGTTGCAAACTTGGCTGTTTCTTCGGCTTGATTCAAATTATTTTGGTATTCTTGCTCGGTTAATGGATTACCTTTTATTTTTTATAGGTGGCAAGCACCTTCACTGTTTGCGGCGCTCCAATTTGGCTTTTAATACCAGCGAGGGAAAAATGAAGGATTCGGTCAATTTCAATAATTTGGTCATGGAATCGTCCTGCTAGTTTCCCTATTTCAGAATGTTGTGTCATAACGGCCTTGGAGTTAGTTGCGAATGTGCCAGTCGCAGTGGTAATAAAAGCTGCCGGTCACTGCAATTGCGGAATGCGGAGTGCGGAGTGCGGAAATGCAGGCGCGCTTCTCCTTGGTCTCGCCCCAGAAGTCCGAGCCGGACTGGCCACCATCGTAGTTGCGGTTGGAGTTGAAGGGCGGGCCTTCGCCGCGACGAAGTGGCTTCGGCCACGCAGGCGGGTCAATGTAAATCAAATCCACGCAGGCGTCGGGCAGCTTGGCGAGCTGTTCCAGATTGTCGCCGCAATAAATAACGCGGGTGTCGAGGAGGGAGGAAGATTTTAGCCGCAGAGGCACAGAGGCACAGAGGGAATCAGATTTTTGGTTTCCGGCATCTGAATTCTTTTTCCCAACTCGGCGTCTCTGCGTCTCGGTGGCCGATTTCGCTTCCGGTTTCTTTGCCATGCGGCGAGTGTGCGCCGGAA
>Ga0181537_10001056_pt1 | contig 25675 bp, 16 predicted proteins | sample PEATcosm2014_Bin_39_FD_119765 | JGI IMG/M metagenome (GOLD analysis project Ga0181537, IMG submission 119765) | Peatland microbial communities from MTU Mesocosm Facility, Houghton, MI, USA - PEATcosm2014_Bin23_10_metaG | ecosystem: Environmental > Terrestrial > Soil > Wetlands > Peat | place...
AGACGGCGATAAACTTCATCGGAGAGCCAGGTATTTATGACTTTTTGAAACGCCGGGTCATTCATATAGCGCCCAAACACTTCCTCGTTTTGTTCCATGCGCTCGATAAACAGTGTTTCTAGCATATTGTTAAATACGAGCGCGAATTTGTCCTCTGGATTCACCTTGGCGGCCCGTTGCAATACGCTGTCTTGTGCGGCGGCTTCCACAATCTGATCAAAAAACAATTGGTCTGCCTGATTAAAATCTGTTCCAAAGCGTTCGTTGACAAGGTCAATCAAGCGCGACAACGCGACCGGCTGCTCATGCAATGCGCCGCTGCCAACTTCGCTCGGCCCATCAAGCGGTCTGGCCAAGCCTTCCTTCAAACTGATTGAACCTTCGCTAATTTTTTGAAGACGGTAGTATTCGAGGCGAACTTCGTCGTCGAATTCGTAGGTTGGGCCGGTGCGACGCCTCGGCAGCTTCGCCGACAGATGGCGCAGGAATGTGTAAAGCCGCTCCAAATCCGAATCCTGATAGGGAATGATTTGTGACAGGAACGCATAAAGATTGCGAAACGCCTCCAACTTGCCGCGCCAAAGTTCGGCCTCGTCCTCGTTTGCATCCTGCAACGCTTTGAAGCGATCCACGGCGGGGTCGAGCGCGGCATTTATGATTTTGTGGTCGTTGACGCTCTGGCGTTCCTTGGGCTTGAAATAAATTTCACCGAACCGTTGAACTTCCTCGGCGAGATAGATGCCTGCCTCGTCCAGTTCCGCTTTGATTTCATACATCCGCTGCGGGTCAACTTGCTCGCCCATTACCGCGCCATCAAAGAACTGCTTGAACGCCTCCTGAATATCCTTTCGGTCGTTGACAAAATCGAGAACGAACGTGTCTTCCTTCAACGGATGAATACGATTTAAGCGCGATAGCGTTTGCACGGCCTGGATGCCTGCCAGCCGTTTATCTACATACATTGTGTGCAAAAGCGGCTGGTCAAATCCGGTCTGATATTTTTCGGCGACGAGCAACACGCGATACTCGTTTGTGTCGAACTTTTCCGGCAACTCCTTTTCCTTGATGCCTTCATTCATCCCTTCCTCGGTATAGGTCTTGCCGGAAATTTTATCGTCTTCGACTACGCCGGAAAAGGCCACGAGCGATTTGATGGGATAACCTTTTTCCGCAATGTAGCGGTCGAAACTTTGTTTGTAGCGGACGGCTTCCAAACGCGAGCCGGTGACGACCATGCCCTTGGCGCGTCCGCCAATGCGGTGACGGCTGACAGAGTTGAAATGCTCAACCATCACTTGCGTTTTCTGCGCGATGTTGACGGGATGCAATTTCATAAACCGCGCCAGTGCCAGCGCCGCTTTTTTGCGCTCGACGTTCGGATCATCTTCGCACTTCTTGAGCAATTTGAAATAAGCGGCGTAGGTCGTGTAATTCTTTAACACGTCCATGATGAAATTTTCCTCAATGGCCTGCCGCATCGTGTATTTGTGGAACGGAACGCCGTCGCGCCCAAACACCGCCAGCGTCTTATGCTTGGGGGTGGCGGTGAACGCGAAGAAACTTAAATTCGACTGTTTGCCGCGTTTGGCCATGCTGCGAAAGAGTGCGGTCATGTCGCTCAAACCTTCGGCCTCCGCTTTCTCGCGCGCCTCGGCCCGCAACTGCTCGCCGCCGAGAACGGCCTTCAACTCCGTGGCCGTTTCGCCAGACTGCGAGCTATGCGCTTCGTCCACAATCACCGCGCATTTGCGCGTGGGCAGAACGCCGGAACTTTTTTCACCACGCTGCTCGGTCAGTTTTAGCAAATGCCGGGATACGAACGGAAATTTCTGCAACGTGGTGATGATGATTGGAGTCTTATTTTCCAACGCCTCTGCCAGTTGCTTTGAATGTTCGTCAATCCGCTGCACCACGCCTTGCCGGTGTTCAAACTGATAAATCGTGTCCTGAAGTTGCGAATCAAGGACAACACGATCTGTGACGACAATAACACTGTCGAAGACCTTGCTGTCGGCCAAATCATGAAGCGAAGCGAGCCGGTGGGCGAGCCAGCCAATCGTGTTGCTCTTGCCACTGCCGGCGGAATGCTCGACCAAATAATTGTTGCCCGGCCCTTCCTTGCGTGCCGCTTCGACCAGCGCATAAACCGCCTGCCGCTGGTGGTAGCGGGGGAAAATCATGCTCTCCTTCTTCACCTTGCGATTTTCTTCCGTGCGTTTTTCTTCGATTTCCAAATGAAGGAATCGTGCGAGCAAATCGAGGAGGCTATCGCGCTGTAAAACTTCCTCCCACAAATAGGCCGTGCGATAGGTGCGTCCCTGCGCGTCGGGTGGATTGCCCGCGCCGCCGTCCCGACCCTTGTTGAACGGCAGGAAATGCGTGGCAGTGCCAGCCAACCGCGTGGTCATGAAAACGACTTCAGTATCCACGGCGAAATGCACTAGCGTCCGGCGTTTGAATTCAAAGAGCGGCTCGCGCGGGTCGCGGGTGGTTTGATATTGCTTGATGGCGTTGTCCACCGTCTGGCCGGTGAGCGCGTTTTTTAATTCTACCGTGAGAATGGGAATGCCATTCAAGCTGATGGTCACGTCCAGTGACTTCCGATCACGCTCGCTAAAATGAAGCTGGCGCGTGATGCCGACGCGGTTGGTAGCGTAGCGTGTCTCCAGTTCGGGATTCAAGCCATGTGCCGCTTTGAAGAATGCAACGCGCAACGTGCGCCCGTAGCATTTGAACCCATGCCGCAAGGTGGCGAGTGAACCGTGTGCGTCCATCCACTTGCAAAGGTCGGCGATGATTTGCTCGCCAGTCTTTGCACCATGCAACGCTTCGAGCTTGGCCCACTCCTTCGGTTGCGTCTCACGGATGAAATTCAAAATTGTTTCCGGGAAAATGGCGCGGGCGCAGTCAAACCCCGCTTCGGGAATGCGTGTGTAGCCGTTCGCCAGCAGATGCGACTCGATGACTGTTTCAAAGGCGGCTTCGCTTGTATATTTGCGGCTCATATTCGTCCTCTTGGAACGGGATCAGTGTTTGCATTAAAGCAGGTTTGGGCTGCTCTGAATACTCGGATTAAATCTCGACGCACTTCTGGCCTGTCGTGAAATACCTGCATCCAAATACTGAAATGTCCGGTCTGCGTTGCGTTGTCCAGCAATGATACCAGTTGGTTTTGCGATGGATTTTCCTCGAATGCAACGCGCGCTCTTTGAGCTATTCCCCAAGCGGCACTGCGTTTCTGGATTCCATCGTATGCGATTCCCGTTCCGACATAATCAGCGGTTGCGCCTGGGCTAATCATTAACCCAACCATGTCGCGTGTGGACTCTGCCAGCGCCTGCACATCAGGATGCAAGTTGGCTGTAATTTCCACTCGGCCATCCGCGAGATAAACGAAACACCGAAATGTATTATCAATATGCGGCCAGATGAAACGCCCCAACATTCCCTGTTGTCTTCCATTTCCAAGATGCCTTGCTTTGTAGGTATTACAGGTGGGACACGCGATGAGAAAATTACGCCAGCTTTTGGAGCGTCCTGGGTGCGCCGTTTCAGTTTGCGGATAAATGTGCTCGACGTGCAATTGCTGCGCCGCCCCTGAACATTCGCAATAGGAACAGAACTCACCAAGGCGAGTGAGCAAGTCGGGTTTTGCATCGCCGTGTGCGGAAAAACCCAAAACCGTCTGTCCTTTATTTACTGGTTTCATCACTCTTTGAACGCCGCTCGCCGATTCATTTCCAAAAATGCTTGGTAGGCCGGGTTGTCTGCAAACGGACTGGCCAATCCGTCCAATCGTGCTTTTAAGTCATCAAGTCGGCCACGATTTACAGGCCGCATCCTTTCCACGGTTTTCACCCCTTCCAACACATGAAAATATTCCTTCGCCGCGTCCAGCATGTGAAGATACCGGGGGCTTACGCGCGGGTCGGCTATGCCCATAACTTTGACGGCGATTTCCTCCAAGCCGCGATTTTCAAATTGTGCCGGAATCACATCTTCATCCAGGGCGAGCAGTTCGTCTTGCCTTGCTCCTTGAACCACAAATGGCGAATGTGTGGTGCAAATAAATTGTATCTTCGGGAACGTCGTTCGGAACTTGTCCACGACTTCGCGTTGCCATCTTGGGTGAAGATGCAATTCCAATTCATCAATCAGCACCACGCCCTCGCCATGCAGCGGATTTGTCAGGCCGGGATTTGCCAGCACCAAGCGTCGGCAAAGATCGCAAACCATCGCAAGAAATGACCGTTCACCATCTGAAAGCTGGCCTAAATCCAGCGGTATTCTGTTTTTGTTAATCATCAAACGTAACGGCGCGTTTTCGACGCGCAAATCCGAAAAGCCCTCAAGGAAATTTGACAATGCTTCTTGAATTGCGTGAATCGCTCTTTCGCCGAAATAAGCACGATTTGGTTGCGGCTCGGCAGCCTCAACCCGAATTCGAGCCGTCAACCGCGCCATCAGGTCGCGGTAATTTACCATGCGATTCCAGAGCGCGCCTTGATAAGCAGCCGCTTGTCCGATTGAGACACGGGTTAGAATATACTTTGGACGACGAAAACCGGCACGGTCGGTTGTATAATATACTGCGATTGGAGCAGCATCATTTGACCGTGTCCGATCTGCGCCGTAGAGATTTTTGATTTCCTGCCTGACTCTTGGTATCAGGTGTGTAGCTTTCAAATATTTTCTGTCGCGCTGATAGGTCACGGTAAAGTTATCCACCGGATAACCGGCGCAATTCAACTTCATTACGAATGACGACTCGTTTTGTCCCTGATGAACGTCGTTAGGCTCCAACGTGCGCTGGCCGCCTTTGGCTTCCGTAATTTGAGGCACTAGGCGAGATAGGCAAATGGCAATCGCATCGAGGATTGCTGTCTTGCCGCGCCCGTTCACACCGGCGATAATCGTGAATTGATCGCGAAATTCAAACGGCGAACGATCTCCACCGAAGGGACGAAAATTTTTAATTGTCAGCTCCCTGATTCGCATAGCTCAATTTATTTTGCCTGATGGCGACTCCCTGCCACATACAACTCCTCCTGTTTCTCAATCAGAGAAAGATTGTAGCGGCGGCGATCAAGCAGCTCCAAAAAAGCCATCTCGTGACCGTCGGTTGGAACGATTTTTCCGTTTTCCGTGGTGAATTCGATTTTATTTTGTTTGCAGCCTTTCTTCAGCTTTTTTGGAGAAGTCAGGTGCAGATCATCGCGGGCGCGCAGGCTTGCGATGAGACGCGCGGCTCGCCTGTGTTTGGAAACGTATGTGGTCAATTGCGTGAAATCTACGCAAGAAATGGATTTGGCGACCTCGCCGGTCATCTCCAGCGCTTTCGCGGCAATTTCATTTTCAATGCCGGCCGTGTATTCAAATCCGCTAGGACGATAAATGCACACTTGGCCGTCGAACACGAGGTAGTCAAAATCGTTGTCCAGTTTGAAAACATCATCCCCGACGAGTTGAAGGGTGTCGTCAATCAGTGAAATCAGCCGGTTGCGGGCTTTCAGGACGCCCTTGAATTGCATTGCCCGTCTGACGGCCAGCAATTTTTCATCTTTTGAATCCTGAAAAATAGCGAAATAAAATACCAAGCTGTCCGTCTCTTTCATGGATTGGGCGTTGACCTGCAAATTTTCGGCCAGATAAATCGCCTTTATCTTTTTCATGAAGGGACTGTCAAGCTTGGCAACCAAGCGTTCCGTTGCGCTGTATTTTTGAGCAGGCTCGAACGCTTCCAATTCGCCGTCTTTCAAGCCAAGCGCCTCGCGGGTAGTGTTGAGAATCTCTTTAAGCGCCTCTTGAACTTCCGCGTCCACCGGTATTTGGCGATAAATTTCGCCGCCCTCACTGTCGAGGCAAACTCCAAATTCAATTGATTTGATGGCGGCAAAATTGAAGCTCATAATTTTTCTTTTCTATTCAAAAAACACGTTGTCGCTCAGACGAAATGCAGTGATTTTTTCATCGGCCTTTAGATGAGTCCTTTTCGTTAAGAGCACAAACGGTATCTCGCCGCTAACCCCGCTTGCTGGCGGCGGCGGTTCAATGGTGAACACCCGGTAGCCAAAGAGGGCGAAGAAAATGTTCATGTAATGAAGGTTGAGATGAAAGAAAAGATACACAATGAAAAGCAGGGCAACCAGCGTTGCCGCAATATTCCGGTTGGAATCTAATTTGTCGTAAAACGGCAGCAGCGTGGCGAACAGATAAACCAGCAAGAATTCACGGTGATCTTCCGCCTTGCCTATCGTAAGCACCTTCGTCTCTTTGTTCTTCTTGCAAATCTGGATTCGGGCAAAGAGAAATAAATTTGGAACAATAATCAGGACGCCACAAACCAGCCAGACCCAGACATCAGGAATTTTTTCGACGCCGCGAACCGCCCACAGGATGAGCAACGGGCTTAGGCTGCTCATCACCATAAGCAGCCGCGCAAACTTCAACCCTTCGCCATGTTTGGGAGCGGTCATTTTTTGGTGGGAATTTGAATTTTTCCGGTGACAGCGGCGGCGATGAGGGCGGCGCGGCGTTCTTTCAGCAAGGCAATCGTCCGCTCTGCTGCTGCGCGCAGGCCGTCCAGCTTGGCTGTGGCCGCAGCGATGTGCGTGACGATGGCGCGTTGCTCGGCGAGCGGGGGAACAGGAAGCCACGCTTCAAAAAAACCTTCGGGATAGAGCCGCAGCCGCGACGACCACACGCCGGTCGAGTAACGGGTGATTTCCTGCACGAACGTCGGCATACGCACGAGCGCTTCCACAAAGCCGCGATCCATTTCCGGGCCGGGCGTATAAACATTGTAGGCCGGGCTGACGATGCCGTCGCACGGCGCGATGCCCATTGCGCCCATCCATGCCCAAAGCGTATTGATGGCGAGGTCGCCTTTTTTACAAATCTTGTAGCCCTCGGTCGTTTCGGCCTCGAACATGTTCACGTCCTTTTCGGAACGCTTGGTGACGCCGGTGATATGCGAGACGGTGAGCATTTCGCCATCGTCGTTATCAATGCGCTCGTCGCGCTCTTTGAAAAGCCATTTGGAGCGTTCAACCCGCCAATGCTTGGGGACTTGGCCGAGCCAAGGGAAACCGGAATCGCGCAGAGGCGCAGCGGGATTGAGGCCACGCGTCACGGCGTGGGTGATGAGCGCGCGGCGTTTTTCCGCCAGCAATTCCAGCCACCGCTCCTTCGCCGTCACCAACGCATCCAGCCGTTCCGTTTCCTGATCCAAATACTTTGTAATTGCCCGCTGCTCTTCGAGCGGTGGGAATGCCAACCGAATGTCTCCAACCGTGTCTGTATTTAGATTAAGTTGAGTGCCGAATTTGCCAAGTCCTTGGTAAGGTTCTCCGCTTGCAAAAATGTAAAACAACCATTTTGTATCGCCGTGCCACTTTGGAAAATAGACGAATCCGTCGTGAATACAGCACTTGATTTTTGTGATGCAGGGTTTTCCAACCGTCCCAGCAATGCTTAAAAAAAGTGCGCCAGGCTGCAATTTTACGCTAAGTGAACTACCCAAATCCGAAAGGCGCTGTTCTGTTTGCTCAAGATAAGTTCCGGCCGTGGTCACATCAGAAATTCGCACCCATCCGTATTCGCCATCTCGGTCAAAATAAACTGGATCATCAATGGGGCGTGGCGAAGCGCCTCGCTGCACGGGGGATTCTCTCTTTAATGCTTTAACAATCCAATGGCTCGGAACTTCTCCAAGCCAATTGACTCCACTTGGCTTCAACTCATTTGGTCGTTGCGTTAGCACGCCGTCACCTCGTTAAGAAGCTGAAGAATTTCGTCCTCGGCTTTTTTTAGCTCTGCATCAATTTTCTCTAACGGGCGCGGCGGCGTGTAGCGGTAGAAATGGCGGTTGAAAGTGATTTCGTAACCGACCTTGTCTTTGCTGCGATCCATCCACGCATCCGGCGTATGCGGCAGCACTTCGCGGGCAAAGTAGGCGTCCACGTTTTCCTTGAGCGGGATACTTTCGGAATCGCGCATGTCGGGATCGGGTTCAAAACCTTTTCCAATGCGAATGGGTTTTGCTTCCGAATCTTTCTCGGTGAAGATGCTGCGGAAAAGTTTTTGTTCGCCCGCCTTCCATTTTGAACCTCGTTCGTCCAGCACGTCGGCGATGCGTTTCCACACTTCGTTCCAATCCGGCAGCGGTTTGCGCCCAAGCTGCTGATCAATTTCCTGCACGTCATCGAGCAATTCGGGGCAGGCGTCAAGGAATCGCGCCTTCCGGTCGGCGTCCATCTGATAACGCAACCGCAATGGGCGTTCGACGGTCACGCGCGTGTAACCAAAATCCGCGTTGTCGAAAATCTTGTTGCGCTCGGTGTTTTTCAACTGGCCGTATTCGCGGACGATTTCGGCGATCTGGTCGGGTTCGCCGTCCGTGCCGTCGCCGATTTTCCGCCGCTTGTCTCCAAGGCTGCGGCGCATGGCGACGTAGATTTCGCGGGCGTCATAGAGCTGGATTTTTCCTTTGCGGCGTTTCTCTTTCCGGTTCGTGACAATCCAGATGTAAGTGCCGATGCCGGTGTTGTAAAACATCTGCTCCGGCAGCGCGACGATGGCTTCGAGCCAGTCGTTTTCAATGATCCATTTGCGGATGTCGCTCTCGCCGCTGCCCGCGCCGCCGGTGAACATCGGCGAGCCATTGAAAACGATGGCGAGCCGCGAGCCGTGCTTTTGATTCTCCGGCTGCACCGGCTCAAACTTGCTAATCATGTGCTGAATGAACAGCAATGCGCCGTCGTTCACGCGCGGCAGTCCCGCGCCGAAGCGCCCGGCAAAACCAAGTTTGTCGTGCTCGTCCTCGATTTCCTTGGCCTGCTTTTTCCAGTCCACGCCAAAGGGCGGATTGGCGAGGTGGTAATCAAATTTGTCGCCGGAAAATTGGTCGCCTTTGTCCGGGTCGGAAATCAGTGAATCGCCGTAGCGGACTTCGCTTTTCTGATTTTCTTTCGCGTCGGTTTTGATGAGCAAGTCGGACGCAGCAACGGCGAAGGAGCGTTTGTTGTAGTCCTGCCCATAAACATAAAGCTCGGCTTGGGCGTGGTGCTGGTGGAGATATTTTTGCGCCTCGGCCAACATACCGCCCGTGCCGCAAGTGGGGTCAAGGAGCTTGCGCACCGTGCCGGGCGTGGCAAGAAGCTCGTCGTCGTGGATGAAAAGCAGGTTGACCATCAGATTGATGACTTCACGCGGCGTGAAGTGATCCCCGGCTGTTTCATTCGCCAGTTCGTTGAAACGGCGGATGAGGTTTTCAAACACCAATCCCATTTCGATGTTGTCCACGCGGTCGGGATGGATATCCACATCGCAAAATTTAGAGACAACAAGATAAAGGATGTTCGCGTCGCGCATCCGCTCAATCTCGCTGGTGAACTCAAAAAACTCGAAAATGCGCCGGACGTTGGCCGAAAAGCCGTTGATGTAGCTGGCGAGATGCTTGTCAATGTTGTCCGGGTCGCCCTTCAATTTCTCGAATGTGAGCGGCGAGTGATTGTGAAAACGCTGGCCAGCAGCTTTGTTCAAGAGTTTGTCGAGGGCGTCGTCCTTGTATTTGTCTTTGTGGCGTTCGTATTCGCGAAGAACTTTTTCTTTGGTCGGCGCGAGAACGGCATCAAACCGGCGCAAAACCGTCATTGGCAGCATGACGCGCTCGTATTGGGGCGGACGATATGGGCCGCGCAGCAAATCAGCAATTTGCCAGATGAAATTGGAAAGCTCGTGATGATTGGCCACGGCGCGAAAATAACGAAATACGCGGACGTTAGCAACCTCCCGCCAAATGCGCGATGGCGGTGTGCGTAAACGGTTCAGGGGTGGAGAATAGGCAAAAACCTACCGCAATAAATTCGCGTGCTGTTTCAGCCATCGCTCGGCCAGCAAATAATCAGGAAACAGGCGCTCCACTTCCAGCCAGAATTTTTTCGAATGATTCATTTGCCGCCGATGCGCCAGTTCGTGAAGGATAATGTAATCGCGCACAAACCCGGGCGACTGAATCAATCGCCAATTGAGCGAGATTGTTCCGCGCCGTGAACACGAACCCCAGCGAGATTTTTGATTCCTCACGGTGACGCGGGACACATTCACTCGATGCAGTGCCGCCAATTCCGTGACGCGTGGTGGCAGTTCCTGCGATGCAAGAGCGCGCAGATGTTTTTGGATTGCTGGCCGTAAATCGGCTTGTGCATCCGAAACATTCATCCGTTCGGTGCTGAAACGAATTGAGCCGTCAGCATCAGGTTCGATGCGAATCAACTCACCACGAAAGAAAATCTCGGCTCCGATGAGCCATCGCTTTGTTTCGGCTGGATGTGCCGATAGCTTCTCCAGTTGCTGTGCGAGCCAATCCGTATTTCGTTCAGCGAACCGTCGCCCCTCGGTGATTGAGCCACGACGAGGTATGGTTAATCGCACAGAACCATCGGGATGCAGTTTGAGCAGGTAACGCCGCGCGCGATAATTACGAATCATGGCCAGCGGAATCTGGCGTCCGCGCACTGTCAGAACATTTTCATCCAAATTTGATTTGGTCTGCTTCAGGATGAAATCGAACAGCATTCAACAAGTAAAAGAATTGCGGCGCGATTTTGCAATAAATTCCACCGCTTGGTGTTCGTGGTGCTGGTTTGATTTTTGCTCTGAAGATGACGCGCCAGCCGACACTTGCTCGAACATCGCTGCAAGCTTAACCTCATGCCATGAGTTCTGAAATCACCGCAGAGTTGATTGAAGATGTATTCGGCAAACATTCTGATTCAGCCCGCTTTGCGAATTTTTGCAATGCCGTGGTGATGACGGAAAGTTCTGCTTCTGCGACGGCAATTCCGGTTCTTTCAGAAAAACCCGGAGCGGATGGCGGCATGGATGCAGAGTGGACGATCCCTGCCGATGTCTCATCTGATTTCAAATCACCGTTCGGATTGCCCGGATGGAATGTTTTTCAATACAAAGCTCGAAGTATCGCCGGTGATGGCCGCGCGCGGGCGTTTTCAAATCTATGCAATGATCTCAAAGGCGCGCGGGCAAAACTTATTGGTCGGTTGCCGCAGCCCAAAGAGTGTTGTCAGTATTCGCTTTTCACCAACCTTCAATTGGGATTGGAAACAACGACAAAGACCCGCGACGAAAAACTTCTTCAGCAGCAAAGAACACAACTTGCAAACGCCATCGCCGAAGGAGAAAACGGACAGACATCGGTGAAAATCTTTGATGCAGCGCAACTCGCTGCAATCGTGAATGCACATCCGGCGCTACGGCTCACATATTTTTCAGGACCAGTTGCGCATTCTTGGAATGACGCTTGGGAAGCAGAGCAGCGCGTCAAAGACTACAAGGTTTCCGTGCCGTTCGTAGGGCGCAATCAGGAATTGAAGCGGATTGGTGAATGGTTGAAAGACACGAATACAAAAGTCATCGTGCTTTGCGGGCCAAGCGGTATGGGCAAAACACGTTTAGCTCTTGAAGCAACTCGTCCGTTCGCGCTTTCGACAATAATTGTTGAAGTTGTTGACGAATTGCTACGGACGGATTTCCAAGCCTTCGGAACTTCCAAAGCCACGCGGCTCATAATCGTCGAAGACCCTACTTACGAGCAGGCCGAGTCGTTAGCCAAACGAGTCGTTGCTTGTGCTGGTGTGAAACTGATTCTCACAGTGCCAACGGATGCCAAAGCTCCCGCGCCCAAACTCACGGAACATGAAGCCATTAAAACTCTGTCTCCGTTGCAGGCGCTGAATAATTCTGACGCAGAAAGCTTACTAAAGGCTGCCGGTGCTTCATTTGATCGGCAAGCATTCGACTGGATTCTTCTTCAAGCGGGAGGCAATCCTGAAATTCTTTTGAGCGCAGCGGAGCTACAAACTCAAAACGGGCTTCGGGAAAAGTCTGGCGATTTGAAAAAACGATTGCACGAAAGATTTCGGACAAAGATTGAAAAAGTGTTGGGATCAGATGGACTTCGGACACTCAAAGTTTTAAGTCCGGTTTTGTATGTAAAAATTCAAGGCGAGAATTCCGAATTGAAGCTTGTTTGCGATTCGCTTGGTTTGGGAATTCAGCCGCCAAGAATTCTCGAACTTTGGCCGGATTTGGAGCGAATGGGATATATCCGCCGCCGGGGAAATTACGTTTCTGTTGTGCCTCCGTTATTCGCGGCGCGATTGATTGAAGAACTGGCATCAACCCAAGAAGATTCCATGCGGAATTTGTTTAATGCTCTCGGCAAGGCCAGTCGTGACCGATTTTTAGAAAGAATGGTCACTGTTGACCTTCCAGAAACATCAACTTTTTGGGACTATGTTTTTGGTGAAAATGGGCCGCTCGAAGTCAGCCATCAAATATCTGGAACCTTTGACCATATTGACTGTTTGGCGCGCGCTGTTCCAGCTAGAACAGCAAGATTCTTGGAAGCCAAGCTCCAAGATAAATCGAACAGCGGCTGGAAGGCGTATGGTTTGATTAGCACACTACGCGAATTGGCATATGAAGGAGAAAGTTGCACCGCTGGAATGCGCTGTCTTGAATTGCTGGCCTTGAAAGAAATTGAAGAAACAAAGCAATTGCAAAAATCCCATGTTTTTTGTGAATGCTTTGTTGATTGGTATCACGATTTCCCGATGTCCTACCAAGATCGAGCCGCATGGATTGAACGACTCCTCAAATCAACAAATCGCACGCATCGGCTTTTGGGCGCTCATGTTGTCGCGTTTGTAACACCGCCGCCACAAAGTTTGTCGGGATATTCGGTGACTGCTCGGCGTTTGGGACAATCACCACCAAGACGTTTGTGGAGTGATATTTTCGATTATGTCGCAAGATTGGTGGAAATCCGCTTTGAACTCACACAGTCGGATGATGAAGAAATTGCAAGAATCTCACAAAATAAATTTGACGAAACCTTGTCGCAACTAATGGGTCATGTTTCGCCAAACCAATTGGTGACAATCATGGAAAAATTTGTCGAATGGAGCTTCAACAAAAAGCTCACTTCGGATGAACGCAATTTAAGGAGCGCCATTCATTGGGTCGCGGAACGATATACTACAAGCAGTAAAAATCCGGGGCAGGAAGAATTTCAAGACAAATGGGCCGCAATATTGCAGCGCCTTGTCGTTCTTCGCGACCGCTTCGACAACGGCGATTTTGTGCTACGGCTAAAAATAGCCACAGGGAATCATTCGTTTGACACTGAATGGGAAGAGGGAGAACAGGGACGCGTTTACCGCTATCAAAAGAGGCTTCGCGCTCTTGCCTTGGAGGCGGCTTTGAATCCAAGTCTGGTGACGAACGCTGCCTGGGCCGCAATAAAAGACGCGAATTCTTTTATGGCGGGTGAATTCTTGGGATTTTTGGGCGAATGTGATTTGCAAAAGCATTTCATCACAAAATTTGAATCTGAAGTAACAGATCACTCTGGCAAATGGAGATTTGGTGTTTACTGTTCTGGGGTTTATCGCTCCGATTCCGCTTATGCCGAAAATTATTTGGAACGACTCACACAAAATCCGTCATTTGACAAGGCGGCTTTACTGTTGCCAATCGCCTTCATCGGTTCAACTCCAGCGAATCGAAAAAGGTTGCTTCAATTTATCACAGATAAATCGGTCACTCCAATGGACGTGACAAATATGTTCAGAGCGGGTCGCTGGCTTGAGGGTGTTCCAATATCTGAAGTCGTCACAATCATGGAATTTATGGCGCAAGGCGATAATTGGCCTCAATGGGTAGCAGATGTGATGAGTCTTTATTTGCATCTAAACAAACCGCTACCCAAGGAGCTCATTCCCCTTGGAGAACGCACCCTTCAAGAAATCAATACGAGTCTGAATGAAAGCTATCATTGCAATCAAATCGCGATAGGAATCGCAAAAACGGATTTAGAAGAAGGTTTCGCGCTTTTGGGAAAACGCATTGGTGTTCTTGACAAGGCGGATTGGCGAGAATGGACCGGTGGATGGAATCCGCTCAATACCTATGGTGGGCATGAATTTTGGAATTATCTTCGTTCTGAAAATGCTGAACGCGCCTATCGTTGTTTTTGTGCTTTGAAGAATCGTCACATCCGAAATGAAATTTTAGATGATGGTGCTCGACCTCTGCTCGATTTAGAAAACCACTTTGCCGTCCTCTTAAAAATCGCCGCTGAAAACGAAGATGATGCCGAACGAATTGCTGCCTCGGTGTCAATCAAGCAACCAAGATTTTTTGCATTCGCATTTGAATTGCTAGCTGGCAGGCCGATTGATGGAAAAGTTTCCGCTGGCCTGTCTTCAACAATTGTTGAACGGATTGGGTTTGGCACTCCATTGGACAAGCAGCAAATCGCACTTAGCGATATTGAATCAGAACTCAAAAGGGCAAATGTTCCAGATCATGGCCGCGAGTGGCTAGAGAGGCTCAAGCACAGAATACAAGAAACAGTCAAAACATCTCCTTGGAACAGGGGCGACAATGAATATCTTGGCTGGTCTTAAATATAAAAGTCCCGTAAGGGATAACCCTGAAGGCCAAATGTCCGTTTACGCCGCGGCGTGAGATGGTTTTGAATTTGTGGGCGAAAACCCGCCTTGGACCGTCGCAGATCTATTCAGAATAATTTTCTCCACCACGGAAACCACTTTGAAATTGTGCCGTCGGCTTCAATCGGCGGCAAAACTGTTTTGGAAAAGCCCTTTTCGCAGTGAACGAGGACACATTGATGTTTTTTCAAATGGCGCAATTCGTAGGGTTTAATTTTATGTTCTTCAATATGCGTGAAGCTGCGTGTGGCCATTCCGCCGGAATAGCCATACGTCCTTTGGCGGACTTTTCGTTGCCCAAGAAAGTCCGCGCTTTCAACTGCGCCCGCCTCGTCCGCTCCCTTGAAAATCATCCGGTTGCGAAGATTCAGTGTCAGCACTTGCGCCTTTTCCTCTCCAAGCGGTGGTATGAATGAAGTTGACGACTGCGCGGCGGCAACCAGCGTCGCCTTTGCCTCGCGCATCACGTCAATGCAGTTGTAATCGCTCATGCCGTCTTCGCTGGCCGTGACAAAGCGCTGCGCTTCATCCGCCCACAGAATGAGCAAATTGTCGGTGGCGCGTTCTTCCTTTGGCCGGTCGAAGCGTCGCAAGACGTGCGTGTAAAACAGCATTTTGAGAAGCGTATTTATGTAACGTCGTTCCATTTGATATTTCTGCGGCATCGCCACACAGATTATTTTGCCACGATCAATTTCCTTGAAGTCGAAGCTGTTTTTGCTGTCGCAAAACACCTCGACGACATCGGGCGTCAAAAAGAATTGGAGATAATTCGCAATCGTCTCTTTCACGCCGCCCATCTGCTCGGCTGGCTGCCCCCGATAGCGTTCGGAAAAATGTTTGATGAGAGCTTTGTCGCGGTCGGTTGGATAATCCGTCTTCATTTCCCCCAATACCTGATCCATTGTTGTGTCATCCAGAAGAAATTGACGAACATTTGGCAAGGTTGCTTCCATCTCCAATCGCATCAATAATTCCAAAGCCAGTCCGATGTGGGTCTGTGCCTGATTCTTGAAAAAGGATTGCTCGGCGCGCTGTCCCAAACTCGTCACCGTATCCACGACGAACTTTGCGTAGGTGGATGGCGGTATAGTCGGGTCAGATAGCAAATTGAAGGTGCGCGTCGGTTTCCAGCCATCCGGCGGGTTATCCGGCCTGACTTGCAACAAAATCAAATCGTTCTGGCGATTGAACTTGGCCGCCATCTCCACGAGCGTTTCCCAATACACGCCTTTGTCATCAATGCAGAGACCACCCCAATTTTTGTCGTTTTGAAAAACCTGAAAGAGCAGTTGATTGATACCGGAGCGGGTTTTGCCAGAGCCGGTGTCGCCGGTGATGAGCCAGCCCCGGCAAAAATCTTCGCGTGTCCACTCAAAGCCTTTGAGCCGGACGATAAATTTGCCTTTTACCGGCTCATTTGCTGTTGTGATGGCAAAAGCAGCGATTGCGGCAAGGCTCACCGCCACAATCCATGAGGCCGGCACGGGCAGGAAATAAAGCGCGCCCATTGCCATCAATAAAGACAGGCCGGTCGTTACATAATTTAACCAACGCATAAATCAGAGCAGAAATTTTCCAATTAGGATTCCGGCCAGGAGCGAAGCGATTGCCACACACATAAACGCCACGGCACGCCCGGCGGAAAGCTGTTGGGTGATTTTGGGCACGCTCCGAATTTCCTGTTTCAACTCACGCGCCTCCTTTGAAAACTCCTTGGTCAATTGGGTCAGCGTTTGCAGCGAGACGCGAACCGTCACCAACTGGATTGAATCCGTATCGGGCGGAATCTCAATTTTGACGTTCTGAAAAAATATTTTGAGCAATTCCAGCATCTGCAAAACGGAGTCGTCATCACGAATTCCGTTCTTGAGCCGCCATTCGGAAACCGCCTCGTCAAAGCTGTTCTTTTCTTCGTTCACAAAAGCGAGTCGCCAGATTTTGTTTCTTTTTTCGGCTTCTGAATCTTCGGCGGGTGCGGCAGCAACATCGCGCGCACGGTTTCCAGTTCGTCATAAAACTTGTGCAGCCAATTCTGAAGGCGTCCCCGGTTGAAAAAATCGAAGGCGGGATTTTTAATGGCGGCGGAAATGGTCAGGTCGTGCTTGTTCAAATCCGCGACGATCCAATCGTAAAGTTTCGGCATGGTGATTTCCTTGGCCGCGAGTTCGTCCATCAGCCGCGTTCGCGTGGCGCTGCGCTCGTAGTTGGCGAACCGCTCCGACAACACTTCATTTTTGACAACCAGGTATCGGGCATTGTGATTGAGCCGGTCGGTGATGTTCCGAATCTGCTCCAAGCTGTCAGTCTCGTGGTTCACCGGCATGATGAGATTCAAAGATGCGCCGACCTGTTTGAGCAAATCGAAGATTCGCACCTCGTCAAAATAATCGAGAAATATGTCGGTCGAGGCGGCGCGGCAATCCATGACGACCAAATCCGTCTTGTCCAGCATGGCGAAAACCGAATCAATTTCAATCGGGTCTGCGATGTTGAGAAACATTGCTTCGGGATGAAAACGCTTCAGCGTCGAATTTTCGTTGTCGGTGTCAACGGCGATATGGGCGATGCCGTTGTCCTTGAGAAACTGGACAAAATTGACGGCAAAAAAACTTTTGCCGACGCCGCCCTTGCCGTTGATGACGGCATTGAATTGTTTTTGCATATTGATTTTGGATTAAAGGTTTTTTGAATCCGCGATGCGTGGTCCCGGCTTGCGCCGCGACCACGGGCCGGGGATGAGTTTCCGCTGTTCACGCAAGGCCGTTTGGATGTTTTCGGGCGATGGTTGAACTGCCGAAATTTTGAATGGCGTGATTTCCTTCGCGTCTGCGTTGCGCTGGCGGACAGGTTTTCGCCCGATCACTTTGCGGCAAAAGCGATATACGGTGTCCTTGGAAACAGAAATGGCTGCATCCTCCAATAGAATCCGAATGTCGTCATAGGATGCCCGCATTGCCAGAAGCTCCTCGATTTGGGTTTTGTGCGGCAACAGCAACGCGAGCTTGCGCGGAAGTTTGGGCTGAAAGCCGCTGGCAAGTTGCTTGAAGCGTGCGCGGGCTTCCTCGGATGAACTGTTATCATTCATTATATTTCAGATTAAAATCAAATAATTTTCGGATAGAAAACAAATGGGCTTACGACGGACATCCGCCAGCCTTCGGATAATTCTCGACCTCAAAATCTCTAACGACAGTTAGAGGTAAGGCGTGCGTGTGAAAAATGACGCTTCAGCGACGTATTCATGTTTCCATCTAAACCCATTTCCGGTAGTCAGGTTGTTATGATTTCATAACAACTTCACTGGTTGCGATGAGCTAAAAAGTGGATGTGCTGTCCACCAAAACACAATGCAACCTGAACAACGCAGAAAAATACTTCAAAGAGCATCTTCAACTCGGCGATTATTACAGTCAGGAAAACATCGTGTCCGGTGAATGGACTGGAATCGGGGCTGAAATGCTTGGACTTACAGGCGTGGTAAAACAGGATCAATTCCTGAAACTCTGCCACAACCAGAATCCACAGACCGGCGAATTGCTGACGCAACGGATGAAAACCACGCGCTGGGATTCGGACAAAATGTTAAATGTTGCCAATCGCCGGATTTTTTACGACTTCACCATTTCACCGCCAAAATCAGTTTCCATTCAGGCGTTGATTGCAAATGACAAACGGCTCTTGCAGTCACACAGCCGCGCGGTGCAAATCGCGGTGAATGAATTACAGCACTTCGCCGGAACACGAATCCATCAAGGGCTGAACATTTCGGAACGCCTCACCGGAAACATCGTCTGCGCCACGTTCCAGCATGACACCTCACGCGCGCTTGATCCGCATTTGCACACACATTGCGTCATGTTCAACGCCACGTTTGATGCAACCGAAAATCGTTGGAAAGCACTTTCCAATTACGAAATGTTGCAAGCGCGGAAATTCGCGGAGAATGTTTATTACCACGAATTCGCCCTCGAACTGCGGCAATTCGGCTACGAGATTGAAAACAAACCGCGTGGCGATTTTGAAATCAAAGGTGTGTCCCGCGAACTGCAATCGCGCTTCTCCAAACGCCACAAAGAAATTGACGCCAGCATCGAACGATTGCTGAAAGAGAAGCCGGAACTGACGAAGGGAAATTTGAAAGAGTTGCGCTCGCAAATCGCGCAAGCGGAGCGCAGCCGGAAAATTTCGGGAATTGCGTTGCCTGAACTTCAACGCCTCTGGGACAGCCAGCTTACGGGTGAGGAAAAGCAGTCCCTACGAAAACTGGCTCGCCAGCCAAAGGCGGCGGTTCAATCGCCGTCGGTCACGGCGCAAGCCGCAATCCAATGGGCGGAAGAACACTTGTTCGACCGCCGTTCAGTCGTCCGCGAACACGAAGTCTGGAGCGCGGCTCTGGAGCGCGGGCGCGGGTCGGAATTAACGGTTCAGGGAATCAAGACGGCAGGGCAGGACCGTGATTACATCCGTAACGAACACGCGCCGTCAAAAATCACGACGCGAGAGATTTTAAGCTGCGAATGGGAAATCGTCTGCCTTGCCCGCGACGGCAGGGGAAAATTTGCAGAGTTCAACCCGCGTCACAAGATCGCCGCTGAACTCATGCCGGATCAGCGCACCGCCGCTGAAATGATTTTGGGGTCGCGTGATTTTGTCACGCTGTTCTGTGGCGGCGCGGGAACGGGGAAAAGCCACACGCTGCGGGAAATCGGCAACGGTTTGAAAGCGGCCGGTCACGCTTCCTACGTCATCGCGCCGCAGCGCCAGCAAGCCCTTGATTTGAAAAAGAGTTTTTCTGACACCCAAACCGTTTCGGAATTTCTGGCCAAGCGGCAGTTGATGCCTGGCTCGGTGGTGATTGTGGATGAAGCCGGGCAAATCGGCGGAAAGCAGATGCACGACCTTTTGAGTTTCGTGCAAGCGAATGGTGGTCGCGTCATTTTGTCTGGCGACACGCGCCAGCATGGTGCGGTCGAAGCCTCGGACGCCCTGCGCGCGATTGAACGGTATGCCGGTCTGGAAGCGGCGCGGCTGACAAAGATTCGGCGGCAAAACCCAAAGGCGGGTGAAACGAAGTCCGAGCGGAAGCGCATCAAACAATACCGCGCAGCGGTTCGCAAAGCGCAGCGCGGCCAATACGCTGAATCATTCGACCGCTTGGACAAGCTCGGCGCAATTGTCGAGTGTCGCACCATTGACGAGCAACGCGAGCGGTTGGTCGCCGATTATCTGACGCTGGCGGAAAAGAAAAAATCCACCGTGATTGTTTCGCAGACGTGGAGTGAGATTCACGAGATCAATGAGCGGATTCGTATCGGGTTGCGAAGTGCCGGGCTGATTGACAAAGCCGATTCAACCGTGACGGCGCATGAGCGGTTGGATTTGACGGATGCACAAAAGCGCGACAAACGATTTTATCCGGCCAACGCGGTGATTGTTTTCAACCGCGAGACGAAAGATTTTGCCAAAGGCGATGTCGGCAAACTGTTGAAAGCCACTTCAACTCTTTTGTTCGTCAAGGTAGGAAACAGGGTTCAGCGAATTCCTTTCAACCTCTTAAACCGGCTCACAGTTTGCCAGCCAGCCGAAATGGCCCTCGCCAAAGGCGATCAATTGCAACTCAAGGCCAATGCGCCGTCGTTGGACGGCAGAGAATTGATTAACGGCGAACTGGTGACAGTCAAAGCCGTCAATTCAAATGGGCGCATTGAATTGAAAGACGGGCGAATTCTGCCGGAAAAATATCGGGAATTTGTGCGCGGTTACGCGATTACGTCCTACGGTTCGCAAGGCAAAACCGTCGAGCACGTTCTGTTTTCTGATTCGTCCGTCAAGGCCGCAACGAATAATCAGCAATGGCTGGTCACGATTTCGCGCGGAACACGGGCGGTAAAAATCTTCACCCAGGACAAAGCGCAGTTGCGCGAGAACGTCGGTCGCTTGGGCGACCGCGAACTGGCGATTGAATTTGCGAACCAAGATGCGGCACAGGCGCGGCGTGTGCCGCCGCCGGTTCGCAAATATATCGCCGGACTGATTCAAAGCCGCCGTTCGGAAACGGTTCAAATACCAATTGAGAAAATTGATTTATGGAAACACAAACAAAGCCCTCGAATGACGCCGCAGCGGACGCGCGGACAAAGAATCTGACGTGCTGGCGCATGGCCACAAGCCCGCAGTGCTTGCGGGTGGAAACCGCCAACGAGGTTCACTTGTTTCCCTACGGCTATTTTCAGCACGCAAAATTCAGCCGACAAAGCGGCAAGGACGTTGTGCATATCCAGTTTCAAGACCGGGTCGTCATGGTCAAAGGGAAAGGTTTAGAGCCGCTGTGCGATGCGCTGGAACGGTTCGCCGTGGAACGGATCAGGTTGCGGCCTGAAAAATACGAAGGTCTTGGCAAGAACGAAGGGATTATCGAGGACATTGAAATTGGCAAAAGCGGCGGAACTGCTGAATCAAAAAATGTGGAAGCAACTTAACTATTTTTTCACTTAAACACCGGTGTTGTTAATCCTGACTTCATTGTTGTATTTTTTCTCTCTCTGAACAAATGCCCGGATGCCGCCTTCCATGATGTTTTGGATGTCCTCCCGAACTAATTTTACTTCAATTGCGCCGCAATGTGGCGTTGTTTCGTCAACTCCGTTTGTGTGACGAATCGTTTGTCGAATCTGCAACGCACCTGATTTGTTTTCTAGGACGACGACCCGCTCTGCATCTCCGTTGACAGGAATGTTTGCGTTGTGGGTAACAACAATAATTTGCCGTTTCCAACGGCTTGCGCGCAACTCCCGCACAACCAAATTTGAAATCCATTCGGTGTCCAAATCGTCTTCGGGCTGGTCTAACACCAATGGTTCGTCTCCGTGATGCAACACAAAACCAAGCATGGCAGCCGTCCTTTGTCCCGGTGAGCCTTGAGTGATGTCTTGCCAATCCTCACCCCGTTCTGCCAAGCCGCCATCTTTGAGAAACGAAATTTGAACAATGTCGTCAGCTGTTTCTGTCGCCAAACGAAGGCGTAAGGTTTCATCCAAAGACTCCAAACGCTTTTGCCAACCACTGCGAAGATCAGCACTGTCGCGTGAAGCCAACTGATTGAAATCCCCTGTTGCGAGTGCCAACCGCCACATCGCCCATCGAATGTCTCGCGTCGCATCATCAGCCGCTCCCCAAATCCAATCCGCCAGCGTTGGCACGTCTTCCAAGAAAGCATCGGTGCGAAGATTGAGTAAATCACGAATTGAATTGGCCCAACCAACGGTGTCACGGTGCGCTCTCAACTCGAACTTAAGCCTCCCGCTTCGTTGTGAAACGTCCTGAATAAGTTTTGTGCGCGCCTGTCGGCGCTCTTGCAATAATTGTTGAACCGCCTGCCAAGCTGTTTCAGTCCGTTGTCGAACCGCTTCTAGTTTTACTTCTTTCGTGGCGAGGGATTTTTCCAAAGATTGCTGTTGACCCAACTGAAGTTTGAGTTGGCTGTAAGCTTCAGGGTTAATGCCTTTTGCTTTTAGTTCCTCAACATAAGCTTTTTCATCTGCCTCCGCAGCAATCACAGATTGATTCCATTCGCTTCCGTTGACTTCAGTTCGCCATGCGTCAATTTGCTGATTAGTCGCATTTACCAATGCCCGCATATTGTTTCTCAATGCGGTTTCAATTTCAGTCAATTTTGTGACGAAAGGCGAAATTTCAAGCGGTGGTGCTTGTGAGTCGGGTTCGGCCAAATTTGAAACGCTGCCTGTCCCTTGAAGTTCGGCCAAAAATGCCTTAATCGCGCTCTCGCGTTCGGCAAGAAATTCTCGCTGTTTGAGTTTGGCCTCGTTTTTTTCGCGGCGCGCTTTTGCTTCTGGAGAATCAAATGCAGCAACCTGACCTTCCAAATCCCGAATTTTTGCCCGTATGGTCGGAAGTTGGGCAAGGTCTCCTTTGAGTTTTTGGTGTTCGCGTGTTGCCGTCATCCATTCCGCAGATGCGTCCTCGAATCTCCGCCACCAGCTCCCGGGATGAACCGTTGCCGTTTTTAGCAGTCCCAAACTTTCATCAACAAAAGCAAGAAAGCTGCGGGATGCTGATAGCGGATCGTCGCGGTCATGGGAAACGCGCTCAAAAAGTTCTTTTTGATTTACTACTCTAACGCGAAAATTGGTCGAGACGGCAGGCCCATTGGCTGGCTGTGTTAGAGCCCCGGCAGTCTTTGACCAAGTTGCACGTTGTTCGTCCTGCGAGTTCTGTATGCAGTGGGTCGCAGACAAATCAGCCAGCGCAAAAATCCGGTCAGAGAACACTTCGGCTTCTTGGCGCACCATTTCTGGAAGCGTGGAAAAGCTGGAGTATAGCTGGCGGATTCCCGCGACGACGGTAGATTTGCCGCTTCCTCTCCCGCCGATTATCACATTCAGTCTCGGATGAAATTCGAGACTTAACGTAGAAGTTGAATTGCCGAGAGAGCCGTTGAGGTCAATTTTTTTGAGCCATGCGTGCCTGATTTGGTTGGGATTGGCTTCTGGATAATCCGCAAGGCGTGAATCCCAGTTGCAAATAATTCGTGCTTCTGAATCAAGAAACGCCTGCCGTAATGCCTCAATAGACGGCTCTTCCATTCTTAACCAACAAAAGCGAGAGCCAAAATTATCAAAGCTATAAGCGTCAGATGATGCAACAAATGCCAAATCTTTAAGGCATGGGAAAAAATTCAAGGTGCGACTACGAAATTGATCGTTGAAGGAATCGGTGTTTGGATTAGAGCAATCACCGGGGTCAACTGCGCCAAGGCGTGGATGATGTAACGCCTTCCAACGAATATGTCCTTGCACGGTCCCGCCATTCGCAATGCCATTATCATTCAACGCATGGGGAGCGATTACCAAATAATCATCGGGCAGGTCATCAAGAATCTGCAAAATGGTTTTACCAGAAGAACCCGGCACATCTTCGTTGCCCTGACGATGATAACGTGGGTGTTCATCATTAAAACCCAATGGGCCAGCAAGTAATAAATCGAAGTCATGGCTTGTTTTGTTTCGTTCCCCAATGACAATTATGTGAATGCCATCCGCTCCAGAACCAGTCGTGACTTCGCATCCGGGAAAAACTATTATTCCTTTTCTTTTGCCTGCATCCACCATCACATCAATCCAAGCTCCTGTGTTGTGGTCGGCGACGACTATGACTTCGATGCCTTTTGCCAAAAGCTCGTCCATATAGCGGTCAGCAAACTGCCGCTTACCGGCATCAGTGGTGATGTCAAAATTAGCACCGCCTGGCATGGTAAATTTCCATGCTGGGGTCGCAATCTGAACATCACATTTCCACCATTTAGTCACAAATAAATTTCCGGCAGCTTCGCCAGCACAACGCGCAGCGGCATCGGTGAGAATGAACATATTCTGCCCGTTTCATGCCCGATGCAAGTTGCTTCTTTTGCAGTGTGGCTTCAGTCGTTTTAGAATTCAAAAACAAGGCGGCGGACTTTCTCAAGCAGAACGGAGAGACCTGCATTTCATCCTGTCAATAACTGCGATCATTAGAATCCAAATTTCTTAATTCCGCATCGGGTCGTTGCCAAAAGTGCGTCGTTTTTCTGTATATAGGCGGAGCGTATGCGGTTGACCCGGATAATCCCATGCTTCGTTAAGCGCCCACTGGATCATTTCCGAATCATGGTTTTTCAATGCGGGGAAAAGACCCGTTTTGCAGGTGCTCAAAGCCAAAGCCAAATCAACACCATAACTCAGGCGCAAATATAGCATTGTAACCTGCTCGTCTGAAAGCGCGGGCCACTTCTTGGTCTTGGCAAATTTGCGCACAGCCTCGTCAAGCAATTCACGGGTTGCTTTTTCAAGGCGCTTGAAAGTGTCCGCCCGTTTTTCTCCAATCCGGGCAAAATCGGCGACTAGCCGGGGTTCAATGGCCCGCCGTTGCAAATGCAGAAAATCACCTAATTCACGCCACGTCATTTGCGAAGTTTAACCCGTCATATATGCCGCGTCCATTTCACTTTGCTTTCTAGCACGCAAAATTTGTCCGTCAATACAAAGGACAAATCTGATACCGCCATCTGATACTGTTTGCCATTTTTAGGTCATCCCACATCCTAGCATGACAAAAGCAAAAATGAGTTTTAGTCAATAAAGACGCGGTTTTTGTCATTATGTCACGTTAGGTCAAATGAGGACAAAAAGACGTTTTTGACACCCCAAGCAAGCGCGCTACCAAGCTACGCTACGTCCCGAACCATTGGAGCGAGAAGTCTATCCGGCTTCCGCGCGTTTTCAATCACGAAGATTTCTGAATTAAATCCTCCTCGTGCTCGTCCTCGAAAACAAAAAGGAGCTCGAGGACGAGGAGGAGAACGAAGAACGAGGACGATTTCCCTTAAGCCCGCTTCTTTGAAATGGTATGCGTCGCGTGGCCGTAAAAAGCCTCGGCGCATTCCATGATCGTCTCGGATAGTGTCGGATGCGCGTGAACCGTCAACGCAATGTCTTCCGCCGTCGCGCCCATTTCCATTGCCAGTGTTGCTTCGCCTATCAGTTCACCCGCACCTGCACCGACGATGCCCACGCCCAGCACACGACCCGATTCCGGATCCATCAACATCTTCGTCATGCCGTCCACGCGGTCAAAGGACAGCGCGCGGCCGGAAGCCGACCACGGAAATTTTGAAACCTCAAATTTCACGCCTTTTTCTTTCGCTTCCGCTTCCGTCAAGCCGCACCACGCCAGTTCCGGGTCGGTGAAGACAACGGCCGGGATGACACTTTCGAAAACAGTGTCCTCGCCGTGAATGTTCTCGACGGCAATACGAGCCTCCTTGTGCGCCTTGTGCGCCAGCAGGATGCCGCCCGCAATGTCGCCGATGGCATAAATGGCCGGATCGTCCGTCTGCTGCCGGTCATTCACCTTGACGAAGCCTTTTTCGTCGAGCGTGACCTTGGTGTTTTCGAGGCCGAGGTCGGCGCTGTTCGGCACGCGCCCCACGGCCACCAAAACACGGTCGTAAAGCTCCTCGATTTTTTCCCCGTCAAATTCCATCGCCACTTTGATCTGCTTGCCCGCAGTGGCCATCTTGGTCACGCGCGCCTTGAGCCGGATTTCCTTGAACGCCTTCTTTGCATTCGCCAGGACGTAAC
>Ga0181537_10001057_pt1 | contig 25626 bp, 30 predicted proteins | sample PEATcosm2014_Bin_39_FD_119765 | JGI IMG/M metagenome (GOLD analysis project Ga0181537, IMG submission 119765) | Peatland microbial communities from MTU Mesocosm Facility, Houghton, MI, USA - PEATcosm2014_Bin23_10_metaG | ecosystem: Environmental > Terrestrial > Soil > Wetlands > Peat | place...
CATGCATCGCACGAACTTGAGCAGCCCGGAAGTGATGGCCAACTTCCTCGAGGAAGCGCGCGCGATCGCGGGCCTGCGCCATACCAACATCGTGCCGCTTTATTCGGCGGGCGAGGAACAGGGCGTGCCCTATCTGGCGATGGGCTACATCGAGGGCCAGACGCTGGAGGATTGGATTCTCGCCGGGCGCATCTTCAACATGGAAGACGCGATGTGGTTCATGCGGCAGGCGGTGGCGGCGTTGGAGTACGCCTCGCGCTCCAACATCATCCACTTGGACGTGAAGCCGGCCAACTTCATGGTCGATGCGGAGAACACGGTCATGTTGACCGACTTTGGACTGGCGCGAAAGCAATCCGAGATCGCCAGCGGCGCGCGCGATGACGAGCTTCAGGGAACGCCCGCCTACGCCTCGCCGGAGCACATTTTGCAGGAGAAGCCTGATCTGCGGACCGACATCTACTGTCTCGGGGCCAGCCTTTTTCATCTCATCACGGGCGAATTTCCCTACCCGGGAGATTCCACGGAGGATGTCTGCCGCGCCCACGTCTTCAGCCCTTTTCCGATCGAGGTCCTGCAACGGCACGAGATTCCGACCGGCTGGTCCGGCGTCATCCGCAAGATGATGGAAAAAAAGCCGGAAGACCGGTTTCAAAATTATCAGGAGATCACCTTTGCCCTCGATAACATCCATCATTACCAGTACGGCAAGAAGATGCTGACCATCGTCGAGACGGTGGAACGGCGCGCGCTGCCGCGCAGCGAGGGCCCGGCGGAAAGCCTGTTCGACCTCGTGCCGGACGACATGGCCACGCAGGGCGACCACCTTTTCACGCTGCAGGATTCGTACGACGCGCAGGAGGTTTACCACAGCCTCGATACGCGCTGGCCGGTGCTTTGCCTCAATGAACTGGCGCCCGAACTGCGCGCCATGCAGAAGGGATCGGCCGAGGATTTGCGGTCGCTGATCGAGGCCTTGCTGCTGGTGCCGAGTTATAAGGAGACACTCGAGGTGCTGAGTTCCTTCATGGCCAATGCGTCGGACGCGCGCCCCCAGAGCGACGCGGAAAAAATCGAACTGGTGGGGTTGGAGCGCTCGCGCAATATCGCGCTGACCGCCATTGCCCTCTACCGCCCCTGGCAGGGGGAGCGTCCCCTCAACTGGCACGGCCTGTGGCAGCACCAGATTTACACCGGCCTGCTGGCGGAATTCATCGTCGACATGCTGGGCCTTCCCGCCACGGGCATGGAATACCTGTGCGGCGCGGTGCATGACATCGGCAAGCTCGTGCTTGCGGAACTTTATCCGGCCAAGACGATCGGCGTGTGGATGCACGCCTACGAGCAGAACCTCCCGCTGACGCAGGTGGAGCATCAATATTTCGGCGTGGACCACGCCCAGTTGGGGCAGGAATGGCTGAACCGGCACAAGTTCGACCGCACGGTGCGTTACGTGACGGCTTATCACGAAGAGCCGGAAAATTGTTATGAGGCCCTGGCGAAGTCGGGCAAAATGGCTTTTGTCACCGCCATGATTTCATCGAACAAGGACAACGAGATTAATTTGCTGACGCACCTGATTTACTGCGCGAACACGCTGGCCAAGGAACTGGGGCTGGGCTACTCCGGCAATCCGCGGCTGGACCAGGCGGCATGGATCGATCAGCCGACGACGCAATTGCTTTTCGAGTCCTGCACCAAGGAAGATGTGACCCAGGAGGACTTCAAGGAATTTTTCATGGATACCTGCAAGGGGCTTCCCGATCTGCCCTTTACCCAACTGGCCCATGCCAGCGAAGCCAAGCAACGCAACTGGGAGCGGTCCCAGCGCGAAGCCAAGGAAAAGAAGAAATAATCCGACTTTTCGGACAGCCTCTATGGATTTGCGCCGGCCGGGGTGGGTTTGAGCAGAGGCGGCGGGGTCACGTCCAGGGCCGGGCCTTTGTCGGCTGAGGCAAAAAACTCAAGATAGGTTTTCAGATAAAGGTTGGTGGTCGTGATGCCAAAGAGGGTGCGCGCCGTTTGAATGTCATCCTCCGCTTCCTGGGACTTGCCGGTGGCCTGGGCGATGGCCGCTTTGGCGAAGTAGTAGGAGGGGTTGCCGGGATGCTTGGGGTCAAGCGGGTCGTGACTCGCATCGAATGGCTGCAACTGGCTGGCATATTTGCCGGCTTCTATAAGGTCGGTGGCGCCGACCCGGGTGTAAACGATTTTGAGCGTGATGTCGGGGTCGTTCGGTTCGGCCTGGAGAGCGAGCTCGTAGTATTTCGCGGCGAGATCGAAGCTGCGTTTGCGCAGGAGGAGATCGCCGAGGGCGAGTTGAATTTGAGAATCGCCCGACGGCGGCATGGCGTTTTTCAGGACTTTTTCGGCTTCATCGTACCGTTTTAATTCCGTGAGGATTCGAGACTCGAGGATGACGGTTCTTTCGTCCATTACGACCGCGGTATTTCCCGAAGGATTCAGTACATCGAGCGCCTCTTGAAACTTGCCGCTTTTATAATCAAGCAACGCCACGTGGTAGGGCGAAGTATCGTTGTCCTGCACCTCGGGTGCATCCTGTCCGTGCAGGAAGGAAGCGCCGCCCAGCAGGACAAAACCGAGCGCCAGCGACCGGGCAAAACGATGCCCATTTTGGTTCACGTCGCGAGTTCCTTGGGTTGCACCCAGTGGCGTCCATCCTTTTCCAGCAGAATGTCCGCCTCGACCGGCCCCATCGAGCCGCAGGCATAGAGGGGCAGATCGCGCGCCGCCTGCTTGTCCCACATCGCGCGGAGGGAATCGACCAGACGCCAGGCCTGCTCGACTTCATCCGAACGGGTGAAGAGCGTTGATTCGCCGATGAGCGCATCGACGATGAGCCGTTCGTAGGCTTCCGGCAGGTAATGATCGAAGCCGCTCTTGTAGAGGAAATCCATCCCGACCAGTTCCGCCTCGGCCTTGCCGGGCACCTTGGCGTTGAAGTTGAGGCTGATGCCTTCGTTGGGCTGGATGCGGATGCGCAGAGAATTACGGCGCAGCCGGTCGTCGCCGGAAGCGGCGAAGAGAACGCTGGGCGGACGCTTGAAGACGATGTTGATTTCGGTGAATTGCATGGCCAGCGCCTTGCCGGTGCGCAGATAAAAGGGAACGCCGCTCCAGCGCCAGTTATCAATCTCGAAGCGGGCGGCGACAAACGTCTCGGTCAGGGAATTGTGGGCGACTTTTTCCTCCTGGCGATACGAGGGGATGGCTTTGTTGTTGATGTAGCCGCCGCCGTATTGCGCGCGGACGACATTCTTCTGGAGAAATTCGAGCGAGGGCGTGGCGATGGAGCGGAGCACCTTGACCTTTTCGTCGCGGATCGATTCGGCGTCGAGCGAGGCGGGCGGTTCCATCGCGGTTAGGGTAAATAGTTGAAATAGGTGATTTTGGAGCATGTCGCGCGAGGCGCCGGCGTGGTCGTAATAGCCGCCGCGACCCTCGACGCCGACCTGCTCAGCGACGGTGATCTGGACGTGGTCGATGTAGCGGCGGTTCCAGAGCGGCTCGTAGATCGCGTTGGCAAAGCGGAAGTACATCAGGTTCTGGACGGTTTCCTTGCCGAGGTAATGGTCGATGCGGAAGATGTCCTTTTCCGCGAAGGCGCCCTGCAGGTCGCGGTTGAGTTCGCGGGCGCTGGTGAGGTCGGAGCCGAACGGTTTTTCGACGATCAACCGATGGCGGCTGTTGTCCTGCTTGCTGGCGAGCCCGGCGGCGGCGAGGTTCTTCGCGGCCTGCCCGAAGTACTCGGGCGAGGTGGCCAGGTAGAAGAGGTAATTGTCGCCGATCTTGGGGCTTTCGGGCAGCTTCTTGAGATATTCGGCGAGCCGCTGGTAGGCTGCGGGATCATCAAGCTCTCCCTGAAAATAATAGATATGGGAGGCGAGTTTTTTCCAGACAGCCTCATCGACCGGCTTGGTGTGGGAGAATTTTTGCAGGGCATCCCACAGGTCCTGGCGAAATTCGTCGTCGCTTTTGGGGCGGCGGGCAAAACCGATGATGGCGAAGTCATCGGGCAAGAGGCAGTTTTTGGCCAGATGATAAAATGCGGGGACGATCTTGCGATGGGTCAGGTCGCCCGTGGCCCCGAAGATGACCGCCGCCGTGGGCGAGACCTTGGTGGGCGTGCTGGAAATCATCGGCGGGCACGATGGATCGAGGATGGAGATGAGCGACATGGCGGGGGAAGGGTAAAGGTTAAAGGGGAAAGGGAAAAGGGTGAAGAAGCGGAGGAAGTTCCATGGTCTTTTTACCCTTTGCCTTTTTCCCTTATTACTTGGTTAAGCATTGTAGGTCGTGGAAGCCGTGGTGCCGCCTTGTCCGGTCCAGTTGGTGTGGGACCACTGGCCGCGCGGCTTGTCGATGCGCTCGTAGGTGTGGGCGCCGAAATAGTCGCGCTGGGCCTGGAGCAGGTTGGCGGGGAGACGGGCGGAACGGTAGGAATCGTAAAAAGCCAGCGCGTTGGAGAAGGTAGGGGTTGGGATGCCAAGCGTGGCGCCGAGGGCGATGGTGCGCCGCCAGCCGTCCTGCGCCTTTTTGAGCGCCGTGGTGAAGAAGGGATCGAGCGTCAGGTTGGTCAGGTTGGGGTTACGGTCATAAGCGGCTTTGATGTCACCGAGGAAACGGCTGCGGATGATGCAGCCGCCGCGCCACATGAGGGCGATGCCGCCCAGGTTGAGCTTCCATTTATTATGCTCGGAGACCTGGCGCATGAGCATGTAGCCCTGGGCGTAGGAGATGATCTTGGAGGCGTAGAGCGCCTGGCGGATGTCTTCGATTGTCTGGCGGGCGTCGCCGGTGAACTTGGCGTTGGCCGGTCCGGCCAGAACGGATGAAGCCGCGACCCGTTCGTCCTTGAGCGACGAGATGAGGCGCGCGAAGACCGCCTCCGCGATGAGCGTGACGGGTGCGCCGTTGTCCAGCCCGGAAAGGACCGTCCACTTGCCGGTGCCTTTCTGGCCGGCGGCGTCGAGGATTTTATCGACGAGATAGCTGCCGTCCGGTTCCTTGAACTTGAAGATATGGGAGGTGATTTCGATCAGGTAGGAGTCGAGTTCGGTCTTGTTCCACTCAGTGAAGGTTTCGGCGAGTTGCTCGTTGGTGAGGCCGAGACCGGTTGACAGGAGGCTGTAGGCTTCGCTGATGAGCTGCATGTCGCCGTATTCGATGCCGTTGTGGACCATCTTGACGAAGTGACCCGCGCCGCTTTCGCCAACCCAGTCGCAGCAGGGCACGCCGTTATCGACCTTGGCCGCGATCGACTGGAAGATGGCCTTGATGTGCGGCCACGCGGCAGGGTTGCCGCCGGGCATGAGCGACGGGCCGTGGCGCGCGCCTTCTTCGCCGCCCGACACGCCGGAGCCGACAAAGAGAATGCCTTTTTCCTTGAGCGCGTTGTAACGGCGCACGGTGTCTTCATAAAAGGAATTGCCGCCGTCGATGATGATGTCGCCCGGTTCGAGCAGGGGCAGGAGCAGGTCGATGAATTCATCGACGGGAGCGCCCGCCTTGACCAGCATCATGATGCGGCGCGGTTTTTTGAGGAGGCCGACCATTTCCTCGAGGCTGTGCGCGCCGACGACCTTGGTGCCCTTGGCTTCGTTGGCGAGAAATTCATCGACCTTGCTGACCGTGCGATTATAGACGGCGACGACATAGCCGTGGTCGTTCATGTTCAGGACGATGTTCTGGCCCATGACGGCCAGTCCGATAAGTGCGATGTCAGCGGTTTGAGGCATAAGAAAAAAGTGGATGGGGGTTGGTTGGAGCGCGGAAAGCGCGTCATTCAAAATAACGAGCGAACCCGCCTCCGCAACCTTAATTACGGATTAATTGGCCGTAAAAGCAGGCAGTAACCGCCAGCCGTTGGTTTGCCCCTGAACAGGATGCGTTTAGGTGGACTCCAAGTCGTCCGGGTCGGGGACGATCTGGGTTTTTTTCGATACCCTTTTCTCGCCTTGATAGGTTTGGGGAATATCGACCGCGGAAGCGGCCGGGGTCTTCTTGGGAGCATCGACGGGAGGGTAGGGGACGGCGGCGGGCAGTCCGGCCGGTTTCTCGGCTTCGGCCACCGGGGATTCCTCTTCAGCCGGAACTTCCTCCTCCTCCTCTTCTTCCAAATCGGGGGAATCGACCACGGCGTAGGTGCTCAAGCCAAAAGCCCTCGGGTTCATCTGCCGCAGACGCTGGGCGAGGATCGAGGCGAGGGTGCGCAACAGGACGTTGCCCGCGCCGGGGTTTTCCTCCATGAAATTAATCAGGTCTTCGTCCGCAATGCGCCAGAGCTGGCTGAACTCGAGCGCCGTGACCGTGGCGGCGGCGGGGCCGGGATCGAAGAGGCTGATTTCACCCAGGGTTTCGCCGGGGCCGACCTGGGCCAGCAAAATTTCGCTGCCGTCATCCTGCTTGGCGCGCACTTCGAGCTTGCCGCTGATGACGACAAATACTTCCGTCTGCATCGAGCCTTCCTCAATGATGACGCTGCCCGGGTGGCCGGGAAAAAATTCGCCATACGAACTTAACAATTCCCGATCGTCCTGCTTGAGGTGGCCAATCCAGCTAAAGGTGGGCAGGGTGGGCTTGGAAAGTAGGTCGCTCATTGGATGCTCCGGGTTAATATCCGCTTTCGATTCATGTCAGTATAGACCTACTTAAATCTCATGGGCAACTCTGTCGTGCATTAAATGTACTTCCCCGCGAAATTTTTCCTCGCGGGCGATTTGCTTGATTTCGGCCTCGCGGCGCACCAAGTGATCTGGATAATGGGTTATCCAGACCGACTGTACAGCATATTTGGCTACTTCGCTAAAAAGCTCCCTTTCCGGAAAATGGGTCAGTTCGCAGAGCAGGGCGGAGACTTTCCCTTCGCTGAGAGCGGGGGCGAGTTCGACGGGGTGGGCCAAATCGGCGGAGTAGACGTAACGGCGCCCCTCGTATTGGAGCAGGAGGCCGTAACAATCAAAGCAGGTGTTGGGATAGGCGCGTTTGAAATGGCCGGCCAGGCTGTTGAGGTGGTGGGTGGCAAAGGCGGTGAGGGTAAACGGGCCGTGGACGAGGGGACGTCCCGGCTTGACGGGATGCCAATGGATGGGGAAGCCGATGAGCTCGGGGAAAAGGAGGCATTTTTCCAGCCAGTCCTTCATGGCCACCATCACTTCCGCCGGCCCGAAAATGTGCAGCGGCGCGCGCCGGGTGCGCAGCCAAAGGGACTGGATGAGCGAGGAGACCTGGCCGTTGTGGTCGCTGTGCATGTGGCTGATCCAGAGAATTTCGGGAACGTCGGGCTCGATTTTCTTGGAGAGCATGAACCGGGCGGCGGCGGCGCCGCAGTCGAGGAGCAAGCTGGCTTCCCGCGTCTGGATGAGGATGCCGGAATGTTCGCGGCGCGCGCTGGTGTGCCCGTCCGCCGTGCCGAGGAAAATGGCGCGCATGAAGTTGACGTTGCTGGTTTCTTTCCCGACAGGCAATCGAAATTGACTGTCCGAGCTTTTTTTCTCAGGTGGGTTTAATCGACCGGGGACTTCCGGTAATGCTCGATGTCATTGAGGATGTCGCGCAGGACCTGGTAGGGCCACTGGTCGGCGTTGACCTGGGTGACCAAAGAGGCGCCGTAAAAATCGAGCACGGGCTTCGATTCCTCCTCGTAAATCCGCAGCCGGCGCTCGATGACTTCCTCGTTGATGTCGTCGAGCCGGTTTTCCTTCAAGGCCCGGCGTTTGAGGCGGTCATAAACCTTGGCCTTGTCGGAGCAGGTGAGATGGAAAATGCGGCGCACATCGAGCTTGGAGCCGAGGATCTTGGCCTGGTTGCAATTGCGGGGGATGCCGTCGAGCACGAGGAAGTCGATGTCGGGCTTGTAGCGGTTGGATTGGACCATTTTGTCGATCTGCGCCGACCAGAGCCCGATGGTGATGTCGTCCGGCACGAGCTGGCCCTTGCTCGAATAATCGAGGAAGGCCTTGCCGTAGTCGGACCGCACATCGACCGCGCGAAAGACATCGCCGCAGGCGCAATGATAAAAGCCGGGGATGGTGCCGAGAATTTTGCCTTGAGTTCCTTTGCCGGATCCCGGCGCGCCGAAGAGAAGAAGAGATTTGTAAACCACGATCAAGGTAATTGAGCCGATATTGGCCCAATATGCAATCCCAACTCCTGCGGCCCTGCGGACAGCCTCTACGGCCTTCCAAAGGAGCGCAGAGCAGCCTTGACCTGGTTGGAAAGCGCGCCCTACCTTGAGAGGCCATGCTTAACGCGGAACTGCTCGCCCTGCTGGTTTGTCCCGAAACCCACCAGGACTTGGCCCTGGCGACGCCCGGCGAAATCGCCCTGCTCAACGAGGCGATCCGGCTGGGACAGGTGCGGACGGCGGGGGGAAGTCCCGTGGAGCAGCCGGTGGAGGGCGCGCTGATTCGCCAGGACCGTTTGATCGCCTACCCGATCCGGGACGGCATTCCGGTCATGCTGGTGGCGGAGGGGCTCTCGATTCCGCAGGTGAACCTGAACGGACATGGCTGAGCTTGCGGGCGGTCATCTGAAGGGTAAAAAGCTGGGCGTTTTGCTGACGACCTCGCCGGCGCATCCGAATTTTCGCGTCGCGCTGGCGTTGATGAACGGAGCGCTCGATGCCGGCATTCGGCTTTATCTTTATTGCATCGACGAAGGCGTTCATGCCGTGGCGACGCCCGAGGTGCAGGCACTGAAGGCGCGTGGGGCGAGTCTTTTTGGCTGCGCTTACGGGGCGCATCGGCGGCATATTCCGGTGGATGATTCGGCGGCGTGGTCGGGATTGACCGTGCTGGCGGATGTGGTGGGAAGCACGGACCGGTTTGTTTCTTTTTGAACTGCCATGTCACTGCCCAAAACCCTCGTCATCATCGAAACCGATCCGCGGACGAGCGCGCGTCCGGCGGAGGCGATTCGCATTGCGGCGGGCATCGGCGTCTGGAAAAAAACCGACGTGACGCTGCTCCTGCGCGGACCGGTCGCGGGCTACAGCCTCCAGGAATATGCGGATGAGTTGGTCGATGAAGATAATTTCACGCGCTATCTGCCGCTGGTGGCCGAATCGCCGCGCCCGATTTACCTGGAGGATTCCTTCACCGACCTCGCGGCGCTGGAGGGTTCGCCGTGGAAATATGAAATCATTTCCGCCTCAAAAACCGCCGAACTGCTGCGCGCCAACGATTACCTGATCCGTTTATGAGCGAATCTTCCGCGCCGCGCCGCATCCTGCACCTGGTGGTCGAGGGCTTTCCTGCCGCCCGGTTGGAGGAGATCGCGAAAGGGGCGCCGGGGGCAACCGACCTCACGGAAATTTTCCCGCTGACCGAAGCGAATGCCCGCGAGGCGCTGGAGAAAATCTTTGCGGCGGATACGGTGGCGGTGTGGGGCGATCTTTCTCTTTGACTTGACTAAACGCGCGATTGATGACAAATTGTCATCGTGCGCGTCATCAAGATTCCATTCCTGGTTGAGGCGTCAAAAAAACATCCCAAAGCAAGAAAGTGGATTGAAAATTGGTGTGCGATAATCAAAGAGGTGCAATGGAAAAACATCCAGGAGGTGCGGGCGAGTTATCCTTCAGCCGATACGGTTGCGGTGAACAGCGGAAGCAACGTCGTAGTGTTTAACGTTTGTGGCAATGACTTTCGACTGATCGTCGCCATCCATTACAACCGGGGAATCGTCTATACCCTGCGCTTTCTGACCCACGCCGAATACAGCAAACAGAAATGGAAAAAAGAACTATGAAGACCAAACTCACTTTCAAGGCGATGCCCAAGAGTTATCAGGGACTGCTTTTGCTTCACATGCTTCGCCCGATCCACGATAAGATCGATTACACCAACGCATTGGAAGTTCTGGATGCTTTGGCCGGTCATAACTTGACCGTGGATCAGGATGATTACTTTGAGGCGCTGTCTCTGTTTGTCGAAGCTTACGAAACGGCCCATCTTCCCGGCCTGCCGAGCAAACGAGGTTTGACACTGCTCCAACATCTCATGGAAGAAAACAAAATCTCTGCCTCCGGCCTGTCCCGGATGCTTGGAACTGATCGCAGCCTGGGAGTGAGGATTTTAAACGGTGAGCGGAACCTCACGATTGATCACGTCAAGAAACTGGCTTCACGATTCCGGGTTCCAGTGCAGGTGTTCCTTTCCTGAGCGAGAAACGAGGCGGTCGAAAGCCATTGGTGCTTATTGACATTTAAGCTTGTCGGTCGGGAAGCGGCGGGCTAAGCAACCGGCATGGCTGAGATCGTATTTGGCGCTTTCCTCGGCTTTCTGGCCTACTTCATCGTCCGCGCGATCCTGACCGGCATTTACACGGTGGACCAGAATGAGCGGGCCGTGATCACCACGTTTGGCCGCGCCGAGCGCCTCGGCGGCACGACGCTGGAGGACCCGATCTCGGAGACGCTGACCGACGAGGAGAAGCAGCGCTACGCTTATCCGCAACTGCGCGTCATCGGGCCGGGCGGCCCTTACTTCAAGATGCCGTGGCAGCGCGTCTATAAAATCACCGTGGCCACGCAGACGCTCAACATCGCTTTCGATCCGGAGAGCGCGAGCGCCAACAACAACAACCAGATTCTGGAGGCCGTGACGAAAGACCAGTTGAATACGGGCCTGACCGGGCAACTGCGCTACACGATTGCGGAGCGGAACCTCTACGCGACGCTTTTTGCGGTGAAAAGCCCCATCGCGCACGTCATGGGTTATTTCGTTTCGATCCTGCGCGAGCGGATTGCGAATTTCGACGCGCCGCCGATGGCCGTGGTGACCGAATCGGTCGTGCCGGGAGGCAGCGCGGTCGAGCCGGCGGTGGTGCAGGGAATTTCGATCAACGATCTGCGCAAAAACCTGCGCGAACTCAACGAGCAGATGGACAAGGAGTGCGCCTCCTCGGCCGCGCGCTATGGGATTCGCCTCGACGCGGCGCTGATCACCAGCATCGATCCACCGCCGGAAGTCGAGTCGGCGCTGGCGGCGATCAACACGGCGCACAACCAGGTTTCCTCGGACATCAGCGTGGCCCAGGCCTCGGCGGACATGCGCATCGTGCAGTCGAAGCGCGCGGTGCAGATCGAGACGCTCAACGCGCAGGCGGAGGTCGAGCCGCTGAACTGGCTGGCCGCGCAACTGGCCGACCTGCGCAAGAATGGTTCCGAGGCGCTGCCGCTCTATTTGCGGAACATCCGGCTGGCCCTCTACGCGAAGGCCTCGCACATCATCATGGAGATGAAAAAGTAACATGGACTTCCTCACCAGCATCGGGACGCTCCTGGTCACATCGTTCGTGGTTTTTGTCGGCTGCTTCATCGTGGTGCCGACGATCCTGGGCTTCCTGCGCTTTTTCGGTTTCTATGTCATTGTCGAGGAACGCCAGTGCCTCGTCTATGTGCTTTTTGGCAAGGTGAGACTGATCCTGGACGAGCCGGGACTTCATTTCCCGATCGGAACGGATTTGGGCTGGCGTGCGCTCTGCGTCAATTTCTTTGGTGACGTGCGGGTGGTCGATTTGCGTCTGGACCAGGAATATCTGCGGAGCCAGCCGGTCAATTCCGAAGAGGGCGCGCCGATGGGAATCGGGGTCTGGTACGAGATGTGGATCAGCGACCCGGTGGCGTATCTTTTCAAGAACGCCGACCCGCGCGGATCGTTGCGGGCCAATGTCAGCAACGCCACGGTGCGCAATTTGAGCAACCTGAAATTATCGAACATGCTGGAAGACCGCCATTCGATGAGCGCCCTGGTTCGCGATGAGGTGAGCGACAAGTCGAAGGACTGGGGTTATTCCCTCGGCACCGTTTATGTGCGAAAGGTCCATTTTCGCGATGCGAGCATGATCCAGCAGATCGAGGAGAAGGTGGTGAATCGCCTCCGGCAGGTGACTTCGGCGATCCGGCAGGACGGCATCAACCAGGTCAACCTGATCACCAGCACGGCGGAACGGCAGGCGGCGGTCGAGTTCGCCAAGGCCGCGGCGATGCGTCCTTTCATCGTCGGCAGCGCGCTCAATACCATCGCCCAGGACAAGGAAGTGGCCGAAGTCATGTTTGAAATCCTCGAGAACCAGCGGATGCTCGAGGGCAACGTGAACGTGACGCTGATTCCGCCCGATTTGCGCGGGGACGGCCTGACCCAATTTCTCACCGCCGGCCAGGCTGCGCAGGGTGGAGTTAAACCAAGTTCTGCGAGCACGCAGCAAACTCCGCCGCCCATCCCGGGTTCAGCATGATTCTCAGCGACTAAGAATATCGTAAGGGCTGGCGATGGGCGCCCGGACCGGGCTGATCGGCGTCAGCTTGCTGACCGGGGTCGGAGCTTCCGGATCTTGAGCGGCGGCGTTATTGGCGGGGGGAGTCGCGTTCAAGGGCGCAGCGGTTTTAGTAAGAGTAGTGTTCGAGGTGCCCGGCGTGGTGGCGCTGAGGGAGGCATCCTGCGCTTTGTGCAGTTGATCGGCATCCATGGGGAGGGGAAGTTCCAGGTTGTTGTTGTTTTCCTCGCGCGCCCGGGCCTGCCCGGGCGTTTCGCCGGGAAGAATATCGAGGGAAAGGTCGGCCGAGGTGGTGTCCTCGACCGGATCCTTCTGGGCGGCGACCATGCCCGGCGTGTCGAGATCCGTGGTGTCGAGGGCTTCATCCGCGCTGGATGAAGCGACGGCCTGGGGAATGTCGGCGGCGAGCGGCGAAGGCATGGAGAGTGGGAGAGAGGTGTAAAAATTATGCATGCCTGCGGCCTCCGTCGCGCCCAAAGGCGTGACCAGCGGTTGGAAGAGACTGGCATGTGAGACCGGGCCGCCGAACTGCGGCTGGGAAGCATCGGAGCGCAAGGTCACGGCGCTCGGCCCGGAAAGCACCGCGCCCGGGTGGACCGAAGTCGTGCTTTCCTGGCTCTCCGTGTCCAGATTTTCCAGGCCTGCAAGCTTGGCCAGATCCTTGTTCGTGCTGAGCTGATAATAAAGATTGTTGCTTTGATTATTCGAGGGATTGGTCTTGGCGTTGTGCTGCAGTTCCTGCTCATAGTCGCGCAGGAGCCAATCTTTATCGAGGGCCGCTTGTTGCAGTTGCTGGCGGTACGCGGCGAGGTCCGTATCGGAGAGTTGAGCATCTGGGTGCGACACTGAAAGCGGGACGCCGTCAGGATCAAACTGAGCATCAGGATTTTCCTCGGGCGCTGTATCATTGCTGTCCTTCAGGATGACAGGCATGACCAAGCCGCTTAAACTATTTTTCAGCGGAGTGGAACTTGGCCCGGCGTCAGCTCCCGTCGAGACAAGAAGCACTCCGAGCGTCGTAACCGACAGATAACGAGCCATTTTCATCGCTTCCCAACTATACGCTCAATAGTAAAAAGTAGCAACGATGTCTTCAAAGGCAAAAAAATGGGCAAAAAAAAGAGCTTTTGAGAGGAGAAAAAAGCTTTTCCTCGCGGGTGCGACTCGCTAGCAACAACCCATGGCAACTAAAGCACCCAAGAAAACCACCAAACGTAAACCCAACGCAGCCTTCCTTAAACCCGTGACTCCAGATGACAAGCTCGCAGCAGTTGTCGGCGCCAAGCCGCTTCCCCGCACCGAGATTGTTTCCAAACTCTGGGTCTATATCAAAAAGAACGGTCTTCAGGACAAGAAAGTGAAGACGCAGATCAATGCCGACGATATCCTCAAGGCTATCTTCGACGGCAAGAAGTCTGTCACGATGTTCGAGATGAATAAGTACGTCTCGGGTCATCTGAAGGCCTAGTCGAGTTTCGTTTCGGCGGCGGTTGCTTGCAACCGCCGCTGTTCTTCACCACCGCCGCCGCGGGGTGGTGCGTTTATCGCGACTACGCTCTTACGAGCGTGGCTAGAGCGCGGCCCGATGGGCCAGGGCATGTTCGTAAACGTGCTCGTATTGGCGTGCCGATGCGTCCCAGGTGAAGTCCCTCGCCATGCCTTGCTTCTGCATGGCCGCATAATGATGGGGACGGTCATACCAGGTCGATACGGCCCAACCGATGGTGTAGAATAGCGCGCGGCCCGAGATTTCCCAGAATTTGAAGCCGGTGCCCGTGCCGTCGGCTTCATGATAATTTTCCACCGTGTCGTCGAGCCCGCCCGTGGCGCGGACGATCGGCAGCGCGCCGTAGAGCGACGAGTACATCTGGTTCAGGCCGCACGGCTCATAAAGCGACGGCATGAGGAAAAAGTCGCTGCCGGCTTCGATCAGGTGGGCGAGTTCCGGGGAGAATCCGATATGGGCGTTCGCGCCTTTCGGAAAAGCGCCGTGCAGCCAGCGAAAGAAATTTTCGGTGAACGGATCGCCCGTGCCGAGAACGACAACCTGCATGACCATATCGCGCATGGCTTGGGGTAGCGCACCGCGGATGAGGTCGAAGCCCTTTTGCGGGGCGAAGCGCGAGATGATGGCAAAAAGCGGAATTCTGGGATCGACCGTCAGCCCGAAGCGTTCCTGCAGCGCCTTTTTGCAGGCGGCCTTGCCCGCGAGGTTGTCACGGCTGAAGCGCTCCGGAAGATATTTATCGGTGGCCGGATTCCACACCTCCGTGTCGACGCCGTTGACGATGCCGAAGACGTGCTCCGACCGGTTATTCAGGTAGGGGGCCAGGCCCATGCCGCCGATCGGGCCGCGAATCTCGTTGGCATAGGTCGGCGAAACGGTCGTGACGGCGTCGGCGTATTGAATCCCGGCCTTGAGGAGATTGATCATTCCGAAATCCTCGAATCGGTCGGGGGCCAGGTAATCCCCGCCCAGTCCATAGAAAGGCAGCACCGAAGGGCTGAATTTTCCCTGGTACCCGATGTTGTGAATGGTGAGGACGCTGGCCGTGTGGGAGAGCGGCGAGAGCACGCGGTCCCAGGTTTTGAGAAAGACGGCCGACATCGACGTCATCCAGTCGTGCACATGGGCGATGTGGGGAATCCACGCGGTGTCTTTGCAGACTTGCAGCGCGGCCTTGCTCAGGACACCGAAGCGGTAGCAGTCTTCCTGGTCGTCGTAGATGTAGGGCCGGCCGAAATAGCGGCCATAGTCGATGAACCAGACCGGGACTTCGCCGTCGAGCCTGCCTTCAAAAATGCCGACCCAGATTTCCTCGCCCCGGCCAAAATGGACGCAGCACGAGCGGGAATAGGTGATGCCGTGTTTCGCCCGGTCGATGCTCTGGTAAAGGGGCATGACGATCCGCGCGTCGTGGCCGCGTTTGCGCAGCGCCTTGCTCAAACCGGGGATCACATCGCCCAGGCCGCCCGTTTGCGCCAGCGGCGTGCATTCGGCGGTGATAAACAAAATGCGCTTTTCGAAAGACGCCGGAGCGCCCGCCGGTGGCGCCGGTTTCTTTGTCTTGATGGCGGGCGGCTTGAGCATCGCCTTGCCCGCCTTGGCCGCCGAGGCGGAGGCCTTGGCGATGCGGGCGAGCGCCTCGGGTGCGACGGCGTTCGATTCGGATGACTTCTTTTTGGTCGCGGCACCCGGCTTGGCCCCGGCGTTTTTCGCTTTGGTGGAGGCTTTTTTTCCCGGGAGCGTGATGAGGGGTTTATTCTGAAGGGACGGGATGGTGTGAGATGCGCTCGGATCGAGGGGATTATTATCGTCCGGGGAAGACGTTGCCATGAGCCAAGAATAAGCGCTTTGTGTTGGCGGGTAAAGACCTTGAGCAAGGGCTTGAATCGCGATTAACGGAATGCTGGCGGAGCGACTCTTTGCACCGCTCTATTGTGCGCGGGGCCAAGATGTGACATTTTGTGGCAGATGCTTTCCCCTGATGATTTTACCTACGCGCTGGAAAATACGCGCGTTCTGCTGGCGCCGACGAAACGGCTCGATACTTTTGGCACGTCGCTTTTCAACTATTTCCTGGTGACGGAAGAGATGGACAACGTGAATCTTTCGCGCGTGCGCGAGGGGCACATCCACGCCGAGCGGCCGCAAATCATCACGCCGCAAAACATCGCCGGGTTATTCCTGGAGGGTTTCGGCGACCAGGGGCAGAAATTCGCCGAGCAGATCAGCGCGCAGTCGGGCCGCTTCGCTTTTCTCAAATACGGTTTTCGCGTGAGCAAATCGGACATCCGTTCCTACGATGTCCACGAGTCGCTCGAAAATGTGGCGGGCAAGCTCAAGACGGAACTGGAGATCAAGAACGAACCGCTGACCGCGTTGCTGACCGGCGTCGACGACGGCTGGGAGGTGTGCCTGCTGAAGTTCATGGTCGATATGATCGCCGCCTCCGCGCCGGGCAACATGGGCGATTTCCGCGAGCGGGGGATGTTGTAGAGTTTAGCCACAAAAGAACACAAAGGTAAAATGGTCTATTTTCCTGGGGTGCCATCGCTTTTTGCAAATAGCTCGGTCCTATTCAGAGATCGTTGCCCATTTTCTTTGTGGCGGACATCGTGATTTTCCTGATAATCGCGTCAATAATTTTTAGGCAGGACGGGTCAAATTAAGACATAGCCAAAAATGAACAGGAGAACAGCCAGCTTTTCTTCTCAACATCTTTGTGTTCTCTGTGTTCTTTTGTGGCTAATGATCTATCGGATTTCATGAGCGCCCCCTCCATCATTTTCCCTCCGCGACTTGCTCCGGGCGACACTATCGGCCTCGCGGCCCCGGCCAGCCCGCCCGACAAGCCGGAAATCATCGATGAGGTGATCAGCCGGTTCACCGCGCTCGGCTTCAAAATCAAGCCGGGAAAATTTCTGCGCGAGCGCGACGGCTATCTTGCCGGCAGCGACGAGGAACGCGCGGCGGACATCAACGCGCTTTTCGCCGATCCCGAGGTGAAGGGAATCTTCGCGCTGCGCGGCGGCTACGGTTCGTGCCGGATTTTGCCGTTGCTCGATTACACCGCGATCCGGGCGAATCCGAAACCGTTTGTCGGTTACAGCGACATCACCGCGATGCACCTGGCGATCCTGGTCAAGTCGGGGCTGGTGACGTTTCACGGGTCGAACGCCTCGAGCGCCTTTCAGCCGGAGAATATCGCGGCCTGCCGGCAGATGCTGATGGCCTCAGAGGTAGCCGCTGCCGGCCCTTGCGCCGGTGCTGGAATCTTATTCTCACGGAACGATTCTCACGGAGCGAAGGTCAAAACCGTCGTGCCGGGTCGCGCTCAAGGCCAACTCCTCGGCGGCAACATGACCTGCCTGCTGCGCTTGCTCGCGACGCCTTACGCGCCCGATTTCCGCCGCGCGATTCTCTTCCTGGAAGATACATGCGAGAAGGCTTACCGCGTCGATGGGATGTTCGCGCACCTGCGCCTCGCGGGGATTCTCTCGCAAATCAGCGGCCTCATTCTTGGGCAGTTCGATCATACCGATGCGGATGAGCAGACGCGCATCACGGCCTGCCTGCAACGCGAAGCGGAGCGCATCGGCGTCCCCTGCGTGTCCGGCGCGCCCATCGGCCATTTCCCGGAGCAGATCATCGTGCCGCAGGGCGCGCAGGCGGAGTTGGATGCGGGGGAGGGGAAGCTCCGTCTGACAGATTGATTCCATGGTTCGCTTTGTCATCATTACCCTCTCGCTCGCCGTGTTTGGGCTGTCGCTTGCGTTCCCAGCGATTTGTTTTGATACTTCTGACGGCAAGTATCCGGGCAGCCTGTGTCTCATGATAGGTTGGCTTGCCATCCTGGAAGGCATGCCAATGTGGTTGGCCAATCCGTTGCTGCTGCTTTGCTTGATTTTTCTTGGGTTCAAACAATATGGCATAGCATTTGGGCTTGGGTTGCCCGCAGTCTCCCTCGCTCTTTATAGCCTGAGCATCAAGGCCATGGCGTGCGATGATCAAGGCGTGATGATACCGGTCACCGGATTTGGTGCCGGTTTTTATCTCTGGCTATTGAGCATGGTCATCCCGACCGTGGGATCGTTTATATTGTCGCTGGAGCGGAAGCAATCGCCGGACTCAGAATCGCATCGCGCATTCCGTGGATGAGTTTCTTGTCGGCGGGCACGAGCGTGACGAGGACGCCGCCGAGCGTGACGCGGTCGTTGACGACGAAGTAGTAGGGGCAGACGCGGGCGCGGCCGGTGAGGGTGACGATCTCGTCGTTCTCGGCGGCGTAATCCTGCTTCGCGAGCGAGCCCTTGGCGAACCGCTGCAGCACGCGCGGGTGCTCGGAGAATTCCGCGAGCGCGATGCGGACCTGCGCCGACCATTCCTCGGCGGACAGGTCGGAGCCGACATAGACGCCGCGCGCGCCCCAGGCATTGGGCGAGAAGCCGGAGATTTTCAGGACGAGGTCGCGCTGCTTTTGGCTGAAGTGCTCCATCTCCGTCCATGACTGAATGCCGAGTTCGGGTATGACCGCGTGGGGCGGCAGCGGCGCGGGGTCGAGCACCCACGAGTAGGGGATGATCCGCTGGAGCAGCTTCTGCCCCTTCTCGCCGATCTCCTGCCGCCAGAACTCCTGGAGCGGGCGCGACCAGAAAAGCGCGAGCCACAATTTTTCCTCGAGGTAGGGCTTGAGCGGCGCGGTGAGCGGCAGGCCTGGCTGCCACGATTCCGCAAATTTCGTGAGCTTGGGATAATCAAACGCCTCGAAGAAACGGTAGGCCGGCTTGCCGCTCGGCGTGTAGACCTCAACCGAGCGCACGCGGTCCGCGCCGAGGAGCCATTCCATTTCGGGGCGATACCCGGCGCTCTCCTCGGAGATGAGGACTTCACCGCCGTTGAGGATGCTCTCGAACCCGTTGCGCATGCCGTCTGCGCCGCCGATGACATTTTCGCCGAGCGCCGAATAGCTTTCGTCGAGCCACGCGGTGAGTCCGATGCCGCCGGGAACGGAATCGAGTTCGCTGAGCGCGAAGGCCTCCTCGGTGAGAATCAGGTCGGGACGAATCACGGCGGGCACCTGGCCCTTGACCTTGTCGTGGCGCGAGAGGGCGATGAGTTCCGGCGGCTTGCCCGCGTCGAGCAGCGGCGCGACCCACGGATGCGCCTTGCCCGCCGCGCTCTGGCGATAGAGCAGGTTGCACGCGGTGTTGAAGTGATGCAAAACGATGCCGAGCTTTTCGAGCAGTTCGGCATGCGCCGGGCTGAGCGCGAAAGGCTGCGGGGCGATGCGCCACGTTTTCTCCACGAAGAGGCCCTCGGCGGGCAGGTGATCGCGGACGTAATGGGCGCGCTCGAGCGGTGTCATATTGCGAGGCTAACGTGGCATAAATCGCCGCTGGTGCAAAAGAGGAATTAAAAACGACGGAGCGGCCGGCGAACATTTGTCTTGCCTATTTTAATAAATAGATAATAATCTAAATATCGTGACCAAGCTTTTCCGCGCCCTGGATGACCCGACACGCCGCCGCATTCTGGAACTCCTGCGGGAACGAGAATTGAGCGTGGGCGAAATCGGCCAACACTTTGTCATGAGCCTTCCGAGCATTTCCTATCACCTCGATTTGCTGCGCCAAGCCGATCTGGTCGTTTCGGAAAAGCGAGGCCAGTACGTCCATTATGCGCTCAATACCTCCGTTCTCGACGAGACGCTGGCCTGGCTTACCGGCCTGATGGCGGACGGGCGCCGGTCTGCTTATGAAACTAAAAGCCATCCTAAAAGACAAGTGGCCGCAACTGGTCTTGCTCGCCGTGCCCTTTCTGGTGCTCGTTCCACTGTGGGATAAATTTCCTGCGCGCGTCGCGATCCATTGGGGATTGAGTGGCAAACCCAACGGATGGGCCGACAAAGAGTGGGGATTGCTGCTCCTGCCAGTCACGAATGTCGGACTCGCTTTACTATTCGCGTTGCTACACCGGTTCGATACGCGGGTGAAGAACTACGGCCCGGAAACTCAAGCCAACCTCCGGCGTGTGATGGAACGCATGGGCTTGGCCACCGGGATTTTTATGACCTTCATGGCGCTGCTGATCGACGCCATTGCGCTGGGCTGGAAGGTGGACATGCTCCGCACGGTTACGCTCGGAATGCTCATGCTGTTTGCGGTGCTGGGTAACTACATGCCCAAGCTCAAACCCAATCGCTTCGTCGGCATCCGCACGCCCTGGACGCTCAAGTCCCCCGAAGTCTGGATGCGCACCCACCGTTTGTTTGGGGCCATCATGCTCATCGGTTCGCTCGCGCTGATGGTTCCCTGCGTCTTTCTGCCCTCCACTTGGAGCATCCTGGTGCTTCTTGGTTTCCTCCTGCTCGTCAGTATCGGATCGATGGTTTACAGCTACGGGATTCAAGAGCATTGAGTTGCTTACGAGGAAGTGTGCCAATCGCTTCCTTCGCGCTTCGCGCACCCGGACAACACAGGCTCGCCTGTCGTTGCCGGGCCACCCGAATCAGCTCCGCACCTGCCCCGTGCCGCGGATGACGTACTTGTAGGAGGTCAGTTCGTCGAGGCCCATGGGGCCGCGGGCGTGGAGCTTGTCGGTGCTGATGCCGATTTCCGCGCCGAAGCCGAATTCGCCGCCGTCGGTGAAGCGGGTCGAGGCGTTCCAGTAAACCGTGGCCGAATCGACTTCCTTGAGATAGCGCTCCGCGATGGCCGCGTCGTCCGTGATGATCGAATCGGAATGATGCGAGCTGTACTTGGCGAGATGCGCCAGCGCGCCATCGAGGCCGTCGACCACGCGCGTGGCGAGGATCAGGTCGAGATACTCCGTCGTCCAGTCTTCCTCGGTCGCAGCGACAATTTTTTCGCCGGAAACGAGTTTGCGCACGGTTTCGTCGCCGCGAATTTCGACCCCGGCCTTGGTCAGCGCGGCGGCGATTTGCGGCACGAACTTGCCGGCGATGGCGCGGTCGATCAGGAGCGTTTCGATGGCGTTGCAGACGCCGGGACGCTGCACCTTCGCGTTGAGGATGATTTTTTCCGCCATGGCAAAATCGGCCTTCGCGTGGACGAAAACGGAGCAGACGCCGTGCGCGTGCTTGATGACGGGGATGCGCGACTCGGCCACGACCGTCTCGATGAGGCTGTGCCCGCCGCGCGGAATGATGAGGTCGATGAGGTCGCTCTGGCGGCAGAGAAACGGCACGAGGGCGCGGTCGGTGTTGTCGATCAACTGCACCGCGCCTTTGGGCAGCGAGGCGCATTTTTGCAGCGCCGCGATGAGCGCGCGATTGGAGTGGATCGCTTCCTTGCCGCCGCGCAGGACGGTGGCGTTGCCGGTCTTGAGGCAGAGCACGGCGGCGTCGATGGTGACGTTGGGGCGCGATTCAAAGATGATGGCGATGACGCCGATGGGCACGCGAATCTTCGAGATTTCGATGCCATTCGGGCGCGTCCACGAGGTGATTTTTTGCCCGAGCGGCTGGGGCAAGGCGCGCACCTGGCGCACGCCCTTGACCATGGCGGCAAGTGATTTTTCGGAGATGCGCAGGCGGTCAACCAGCGCCTTGTTCAGGCCGGCTTGTTCGGCGGCGGCGATGTCGAGGGCGTTGGCGGCGTAGATCGCGGGCGCTTCCTTTTCGAGCTGCGCGGCGATTTCATCGAGCATCTCGTCGAGTCGCGTGGTGGGCAGCGTGGCGAGAGTTCGGCCTGCTTCGCGCGCTTGCGCGCAGAGAAGGCGAACTTGTTGCTCGGGTTCGGTCAGGGTGGTCATGGCGGGTATGCACTCGCGTGCATCTCCTATTCTGGCACGGCTTCCAGAGCTTTCAAGAATTCTGCGGGAGGAAGGTAGCCGTGGGCCTCGATGTAATGGACGATCAGGACCGGCGCGGCGTAGGTGATTTGCCGGTAGAGAATCGCCCCCGATTCCGTGGCCCGCGCCGGAAGCGACGTGGCGGAGGCTTCAACCTCGTCGGCGTCGGCGAAGGTGCGAACCGTGAGGCGAATCTCACCGCTGCTTCTCATTTCCGGGTGGAGATCGTAGGAGTGATCTCGGGGGCATAGCTCGCAAACATGAAAGCCGCGATATAGCTCGAACGGATGCCGAGCGAGCTTTTTGAGTTTTTCGACCAATGGCGTCGCGACTTTGCCCTTCGGGTATTCGTGACCGCCGTCGAGCCACCCGATATGCACAACGTTGGGATGTTCTCGGCTTCCGTAAGCGTAGGGACTGAGATCGGGGAAGTAGGCCATGGGTACAGGCAGAACTGATCTTTCGACAAGCTCAGGATGACAAACAGTTACGGATGAAAGATAGTCCCAACCAGCTCACCTTGGCAAATCGAGACGAGCACATTCTTTTGCCGACCGTGGGCGATTTGCATCGGGATGCCCGCCGCGTTGACCAGCCGGGCGGCCTTGAATTTGGAGATCATGCCGCCGACCGAGGTCTGGCTTTGCGTGCCGCCGGCGAGCTTCTGGATTTTCGCGGTGATGCCGCGCACGTCGCGGATGAGGCGTCCGGTGCCGTCGGGGTTGGTGGCGAGACCGCGGATGTTCGAGAGGATGATGAGCCGTTCCGCGCGGGCGAGAATCGCGACGTGGGCCGAGAGCTGGTCGTTGTCGCCGAAGCGCGCGCCGACGAGTTCGTCGTAGGAGACGACATCGTTCTCGTTGAAGATGGGGACGACGCCCTTGTGCGCGAGCAGGTGCTCCACGCTGCGCCGGATGTTGCCGTAGAGCGAGCGGCTGTCCAAGTCGAGATAGGTGAGGAGGACTTGCGCGACGCGAATCCCGGCGCGCCCGAAAGCCTCGTCGTAGAGCCGCATCAGCCGGGGCTGGCCCAGCGCGGCGCAGGCCTGAAGCTCGGCCATCGCGGTGGGGCGCTTGGTCAGGCCCAGCAGCGACATGCCGCAACCGACCGCGCCGGAACTGACGACGAGCATTTCGTGCCCGCGACGGCGCAGCTCGGCCACCTGGGCGGCCAGTTGATCGATCTGGGCCGGGTCGATCCGGCCCTGGGGGTCGCTGAGAATGCCGGTGCCGAGCTTGACCACCCACCGCTTCGGAACCGGACCGGGTTTGGATTGGCTCACGGCAAATAGGTCCGCACGCGGCGGTAAAGTTGATACAGTTTCCAGCCGTTGCGGCCGACCGTCACGACGTGTTTGGTCCAGCCCTTGGGCCGGTCCTCGATCCTCCGTTTTGGGCTGGACAGCGGCTTGGCCGAAATCTTTTTCTTCAGTCCGAAAAGAGTGGAGGCGATGCTGACGGCGGCGGGCACGGCGGCGAAGACCCACGGATTTTTGCGGAGAAAGCCGAAACCGCGCAGGCCGTATTCACCGTACTGGATCGGCTTTTCGAGATTGCGATAAGCCTCGGCCAGTTCGCCGCGTTGACGGGCGATCTGCGTGGCGAGCAGCTTCCGGCGTTCGTCGATGCTCTCGCCGTTCATGGCTTGACCTCGTCTTTCTTCGTGGCGATGACGCGGTTGAGCCCCTCCACGTCCCGGCGCAATTCGGCGATGGTCTGGGCAAGGAACTTCGGCCGGGTCAGCACCATGTTGCGCGCGACAAGAAACAGGACGATGCCGATGACGAAATAGATTCCGAAAATAATGCCCAGGACAAGGAGGCGATGTGTGTCCCAAAAAAGCGCGAGCACGAAAAACGTCGCCCAGAAGAAAGCCGCGAAGAGAGCCAGCACACTGATCAGCCCGGCCACGATGAGCTTGATGCCCCGGACGGCTTCGTCCTCCAACTCGGCGGTGGCCAGGTCGAGCCGAGTATAGAGGATGGCGAGCAGGACGCTCCAGAACGAGCGCAAGGACGAGAACAGGCCCGGGGTTGCGCCCGGGCCGGTGCCTTCAGGGACTGACATTGCGTTTCCCCGGGAGGGTTTAATCGTCGCGGCGGCTGCGCAGGAAGGCCCCGGCGGAGAAACCGATGCCGAGGATGAAGCCGATGCCGGCGGCGATGCCCACGGCGTTCCAGGGATTATCGCGGACATAGGTGTCCGTGGCCGTGAAGGCTTCCTGGCCCTTGGCTTTGACGTGGCCGTGCGCATCGCTCAGTTTGTCCTGCGCTATCTTCAGGCTTTCCTCAACCTTGACGCGGGCTTCGGCGGCTTTATCGCCAACGACGGAGGCCGTTGCTTTCAGCAGCTCCTGCACATCCTTGGCCAGCACTTTGACATCTTCGACGAGTTTATCGCGGGTTATCGACGCATTTGAATGGGAATTGGTAGACATAAATATTTTTTGCTTTGAAACCAGTTAAGCTCACAGGGAGCCGAAAGCAAGTATTGATTGCCGCTGCTCACTGGCCGGAGCCGGTCGAGCCGGTGCTTGGAGCAGGACCGGCGTCCGGAGTTGCGCCGGCATTTGGAGTGGGACTGGCGTCGGGAGCCGGGCTGGACTCCGGGGTCGGAGCGGCCTCGGGCTTCGGTTCCTGCTTCTCTCCCTCCTTCGGGCCGAGCACGATGAAGAGTTCATCCAGCTTATTGAGGTCGGCGGTCGGCTCGATGACCGCCTCGCGGTAAAGGCCGAAGGTCGGATATTCGTTATTCAAGGGAGGAACCTCAACGACCGTGCCCAGCCGCAGCCCGGCGGGAAAGTAGGGGCCGAGGCCGCTGGTGACGACAAACTGGCCGACGACGACCTGCGATTCCTTGGGCAGATATTCGATCACGACGCGCGGTTTGCCCTCCTCGGTATCGCCCTGGCCCTGCGCGATGCCCTGGTCGTGCGTGCCTTCGACTGTGGCGGAAATGCTGCTGTTCTTGTCCACCATGAGGATCACATCGGTCACGTCGCGCGAGACATTGCCGGTCTTGCCCACCACGCCGCGGGGGGAAACCACCGGCTGGTCCTTGGCCAGGTCGGGATCGTCCTGCCAGCCGACGTTGACCTGCACCGTCGTCCACCAACTGTTCGGTTCACGGCTGATCACGCGGCAGGCGCGCAGGCGATAGGGAGAGGCGTCGCGGAACCCGAGCATTTCCCGAAGCCGCGCGTTTTCCGCCGACTTGTCGGCCAGCACCTGATTTTGCACGGTCAGCTCGGCGACCCGCTCGCGCAATTGGGCGACTTCCGCCTGGGCCTCATCGAGCGTCGTGAGCTTGCTGTTCATCCGGCTGAAGAACGCCTCGGGCTTGTCCGCCGTGCGCAGGATCGGGCCGAGCGCCTCCATCGTTCCCTTGCGCAGGGATTGAGTGACCTGGTCCGGCAGGAAAAAACAGGTCAGGATAAGGGCTGACCCGATGCCCAGGACTAAAAGAAAATAGGCGCTTTTGTTCACCAGATAGAATCCATCTCAAGTCTAGGATAACTGGACAAGCGCGATCTGTCCCATGGAATCAGACGCGGCGCTCGGATTCGGCCGCTTTTTTCATGTATTCGAATTCCTGCAGCACCTTGCCGGTTCCTTCCGCCACGGCGCTGAGGGGATCTTCCGCGACATGGACGGGCAGGCCGGTTTCTTCCGCCAGCATTTTATCGAGACCGCGCAGCAACGCGCCGCCGCCGGCCAGCACGATGCCGCGCTCGACCAGGTCGGCGGAAAGTTCCGGCGGGCAGCGCTCGAGCGTGATGCGGATCGATTCGACGATGACCTGCACCGGCTCGGCCATGGCTTCGCGGACTTCCTGCGACGTGATGGTGAGCGTCTTCGGCAGGCCCGCGACGAGATCGCGGCCCTTGACTTCCATCGTCGTTTCCTTTTCGACGGGATAGGCCGACCCGATCTTGATCTTGATGTCCTCGGCGGTGCGCTCGCCGATCATGAGATTGTAGGCGCGGCGCATGTAATTGATGATGCTCTCGTC
>Ga0181537_10001059_pt1 | contig 25617 bp, 21 predicted proteins | sample PEATcosm2014_Bin_39_FD_119765 | JGI IMG/M metagenome (GOLD analysis project Ga0181537, IMG submission 119765) | Peatland microbial communities from MTU Mesocosm Facility, Houghton, MI, USA - PEATcosm2014_Bin23_10_metaG | ecosystem: Environmental > Terrestrial > Soil > Wetlands > Peat | place...
CCCGCACCAGTCGTGGTAACCGGGGCGGGGCCGGGAAATTGCAGATCAGGCGGAGCCACGCGACCTAAACGCCCCGAGAGCCGAAAGCGCGCGGTCGGTCGCGCAGTGGTCCTTTACCGACCTCCACCCCAACCCTCCCCCGCTAGCAGGGGAGGGGGCGTGTCTGTGCCCTGGTTGCCCCCGCCCCCGCGGGCGGGGGAGGGTTGGCGTCGCTGGTAATGGCCAACGAGACAACGTTACGGAGGATACGTTACGACAGCGCCGGTACGGCCCTTCGCTGCGACGCCGCGCGGCCCTTGCGGTCGAGGTAGCGGCTGGTCAGCACCTCGGCGATCTGCACCGCGTTGGTCGCCGCGCCCTTGCGCAGATTGTCGGCGACCACCCACATCGTCAGCCCGTTTGTCACGGTCGGGTCCTTGCGGATGCGGCTGACATAGACGAGGTCTTCGCCGGCGATCTCGGCCGGCGTCGCATAGCCCTCGTCAGCGCGGTGATCGACGACGCTGATTCCGGGAAAAGCGCGTAGCGCCTTGCGTGCGCCCTCTTCGGTGATCGGCCGGGAGAACTCGACATTGACCGCCTCCGCGTGGCCGATAAATACCGGCACGCGCACGCAGGTCGCGACGACCGCAATGTCGGGATCGAGGATCTTGCGGGTCTCGACCGCCATCTTCCATTCCTCTTTGGTCGACCCGTCCGGCATGAACACGTCGATATGCGGAATGACGTTAAAGGCGATCTGCTTGGTCAGCACTTCCGGCTTGATCGGGTCGTTGACGTAGATCGCGCGGGTCTGGGCAAACAGCTCGTCCATCGGCGCGCGGCCGCCGCCCGAGACCGACTGATAGGTCGCGACGACCACCCGCTTGACTTTGGCGAGGTCGTGCAGCGGCTTCAGCGCGACGACCATCTGGATCGTCGAGCAGTTCGGGTTGGCAATGATGCCCTTCTTCTCATAGCCCTTGATCGCCTGTGGGTTGACCTCGGGCACAACGAGCGGCACATCCGCATCCATGCGCCAGTGCGAGGTGTTGTCGATGACGATGGCGCCGGCCTTGGCGGCACGCGGCGCGAAAACCGCCGACACCTTGGCGCCGGGCGACGACAGCACGATGTCGATGCCCTTGAAATCGAAATGTTCGAGGTCCTGGACATCGAGAACGTCGTCCTCGCCAAACGACACCTGGCGCCCGATCGAGCGCGACGAGGCCAGCGCGACGACCTCATCGCACGGGAATTCGCGCTCGGCGAGGGTCGCCAGCATTTCGCGCCCGACATTGCCGGTCGCACCCACGACCGCTACTCTGAAGCCCATGATTCCACTCCCTCCGGGAGTCTTTATGCTAACGGGTAAAGGGTTATCCTGTGACTTACGCCGCCGGTCGCTGCTTTACAAGCACCCGGTCGTCGCGGCGGCGGGTTACCAGTCATGACTTACCCGGAATTTTGGCCGCGTTATCTGCGCGCGCACGCCGATCCACGCTCCCGCGTTCTGCATTTTATCGGCACGAGCGCCGCTGTCGCGCTGCTGGTTCTGTTCGCTGTAACCCGCGATTGGGGTTGGCTCGTCGCCGCGCCGATCGTCGGCTATGCCTTTGCCTGGTTCGGCCATGCGGTGTTCGAGCACAACAAGCCGGAAACCTTTGGCCATCCGCTATGGTCGCTCTACAGCGATTTTCGCATGCTGGCGCTGTTCCTCGCCGGACGGCTTGCCGGCGAATTGCACCGTGCGGGGAGATAGAACATGTCGAGCGCCTTTCCGCTGATCGACGATTCGAGCGCCAACGACGAGGTGCGCGCCGTTTTCGACGACATCCGCAAGACGCGCGACAGCGACTATATCAACAATTTCTGGCGGGCGCTGGCCAATGATCCGGCGACCCTGAAGCGTGTCTGGGAGGGCGTCAAAAGCGTCATGGCGCCGGGCGCGCTCGACCCGCTCGTCAAGGAAATGATCTATTTGGCGGTCAGTATTACCAATGGCTGCGCCTATTGCAGCCACTCGCATAGCGTCGTAGCCAAAGGTCGAGGCATGACCAGGGAAATGTTCGCCGAACTGACGGCGGTCGTCGGCATGGCCAATCAGACCAATAAGCTTGCGGATGGCTACCGCGTGCCAGTAGACGAAAGGTTCGAAAATTTGTTCTGATGGCAACGAACCCAGCTGGCGCCCCAAAATGGGCTGACGCCGAGGGTCGAGATATCTGGAGGAAAGCATGGCCGCCGCACAATTCGATCGCGCCGCCGAAGACCTCGGCAATGTCACGGCGCTTGAGCACGTTAATGTCGAGATCCCGAACCAGGGTCTCGCCAGCGATTTCTATCTGCTGGGCATGGGTTTCACCCGTGACCCGTTTCTGTTCCCCGGCACCAACAACATGTGGGTCAATGTCGGCAAGAGCCAGTTCCACCTGCCGAGTGGTGACGCGCTGGTGATCCGCGGGCATGTCGGCATCGTGTCGCCAAACCGCGCAGAGCTGCTGGAACGGCTGCAGGGCGTCAAGAAGAACCTCGCCGACAGCAAGTTCAGCTTTAAGGAATACAACGACCACGTGTTGGCAACCTGCCCGTGGGGCAACGAGTTTCGCGTCTACGAGCCGGACGACGCGCGCTTTGGCAAGATCAATCTCGGCATTCCCTATGTCGAGTTCACCGTGCCTGAGAAGACCGCGAAGAAGATTGCCAAGTTCTATCGCAAGATCCTCGGCGCCAAGACCTCTGTCGAGAAGAACGGCGAGGGCAGGGCGGCGCACATCAAATGCGGCCTGAACCAGGAGCTGATCTTCCGCGAGACCGACAAGAAACTGCCGGAGTTCGACGGCCACCATTTGCAGGTCTATGTCGAGGATTTTGGCGGCCCGCACGAGAGGCTCAAGAAGCTCGATCTGATCACCGAGGAAAGCGACCGCTGCCAGTATCGTTTCGAGGACATCGTCGATCTGGATACCGGCAAGGTGCTGTTCACGATCGAGCACGAAATCCGCAGCATGACGCACCCGCTCTACGCGCGGCCGCTGGTCAATCGCAACCCGGCGCAGACCAACCGCAACTACATCATGGGCGGCGACAGCTGGGTTTATAACCTGCCCGACACGGTCGGCCCGAGCGGCCGCGCCGGCGATCCGCTCAAGGCCGCGAAGGCCCCGACCATCGCCAAGCGCCGCGCGATGCGCGCCGCCGTGATGACCTAACCGCATCGCGCAAATTTGTCGAAAGCACCTCCCGTTTCCGACCTTGGAACGGGAGGCGTTTTTTTAAGGGTAGAACCTTTAAGGCCGCTTTGCCGGACTTGATCCGGGTATCCACGAATAGTCGGAAGCAAGGCGTGGATGGCCGGGTCTAGCCCGGCGAGGGGGAGATCAGGCCAGTGCAATCCTAGCCGGGCAGGTCAGAGGGAGATCGCACCATGATGACCGGCGCGTATCGCTTTCCGGCGATGGAAAGCGTGATCTACGGACGCCCCTTCGCCGAAGCCTTGAAGGAAGAGGTCGAGCGCGCCGACGCACATGCCGTATTCGTGCTGGCGAGCGGCACCTTGGCGCGCGAAACTGACCTTGTCGAACAGCTGCGCGCCGCGCTCGGCAACCGCTTTGCCGGCGTGAACGCGAAGATCGGCTCGCATACCCCGCGACTCGACTGCGTCGCCGCCGCCAACGCCGCGCGCGCCGCCGGGGCCGATCTGATCGTGACCCTGGGTGGCGGCTCGGTCACCGATGCCGCGAAGATGGTCGCGATGTGCCTGTCGAATGACATCACCGATGCGCAAGACCTCGATAACTACCATGCCCGCATCGACGCCGACGGCAAGATCACGCGACCGCCTATCAACGCGCCGCAAGTGCGCACAATCGCCATCCCCACGACGCTGTCCGCGGGGGAATACACCGCCTCGGCCGGCTGCACCGACACCGCGCGCAACGTGAAGGAAAGCTATAGCCATCCAATGATGATGGCGAAATCCGTCGTGCTCGACCCGGCCGCGACGATGCACACGCCCGAATGGCTGTTCCTGTCGACCGGCATCCGTGCGGTCGATCACGCGGTCGAAGACATTTGCTCGCCGCAATGCCAGCCGATGTCGGAAGGCGCCTCGGTGCACGCGCTGCGGCTGCTGAGTCACGGGCTGCGCGGCGTCAAGGCGGACCCGAAAGATCTCGACGCGCGGCTCGAATGTCAGCTCGGCGCGTGGATGTCGATGATCGGCTCGCAGACCGGCGTGCCAAAGGGCGCGAGCCACGGCATCGGCCATGTGCTGGGCGGCACCGCGCATGTGCCGCACGGCTACACGTCCTGCGTGATGCTGCCCCACGTGCTGCGCTTTAACCTCGCGGTCAACGCCGACCGCCAGGCGCGGGTCAGCGAGGGGTTTGGCGATCCGGATGCGCCGGCGGCCGATCTCGTCGCCGGTCTGATCGCCGATCTTGGTCTGCCCTCGCGCCTGCGCGATGTCGGGGTCAAGGAAGACCAGCTCGATTTGATCGCCGAACTCTCGATGCACGATCGCTGGATCCATACCAACCCGCGCAAGATCGATGGGCCGCCGGTCGTTCGCGAAATCCTCGACGCGGCATGGTAACGTCGGGACAGGATTCAACGGAGCGCACGATCATGAAGCTCACCGGCGCCACCCTTCCCGACGATGTCGTCGCGCGCGTCACCGAGCGCCGCGGCACCGCGCATTGCTATGCCGAGCTCGACCCGGCGCGCACCGCGCTGATCGTCGTCGATCTACAGCATGCCTTTATGAATGATGCGGTCGGCCATGCGGTCGTGCCGGCGGCGCGCGATCTCGTGCCGGCGGTCAACCGGCTTGCCGCTGCGGTGCGGGCGACGGGTGGCGGCGTCTTCTGGATCCAGATGACGCATGACGACAAGACCGCGATCGACTGGTCGGTCGCCTATGACATCGCGACCCCGGCGATGCGGGCGAAGCGCATCGCGGCGCTGACCGAAGGCTCGCTCGGCCATCAGCTATGGCCGACGCTCGACGTCCGGCCTGAGGACGAGAAAGTGCTGAAATATCGCTTCAGCGCTTTCATGCCAGGCACGTGCGATCTGCCCGAGCGGCTGCGCGCTCGCGGCTTTGATACGGTATTGATCACCGGCACGGTTACCAATGTGTGCTGCGAGAGCTCGGCGCGCGACGCGATGATGACCAATTTCAAGACGATCATGGTCAGCGACGGCAACGCGGCGATGACCGAACATGAGCACAACGCCTCACTGACCGCGTTCTACCATGTCTTCGGCGACGTCATGGACACCGACATGATCATCGCCGCGCTGCACGGACAGCGCGCTGCGGCGGCGGAGTAACAGCCCAGGTATCCCCCGCGAACGCGGGCGGGAGCGAACCAATGCGTGAGATCACCCACATTATCGGCGCCAATGTCTGGCACGGCGAGGAGATGGCGCATTCGGCGCGTTGGCAGCGGCGCCTGACGCCGGTGCAGCTTGCCGAGGTCGACGCGGCGCTCGGCGCCGCGCGCGGCCGTGGCCTGTCGTGGGAGACGATGCGCCCCGATGACTTCCCGCTGCCCGGTCTTGCCCCGCTCTTTGACGATATCCGCGAGGAGCTCGAAAACGGCAGCGGCCTCCTCATGCTGCGTGGTATCGACCCGGCACACTACACGCTTGATGACGCGAAGATCGTCTATGCCGGGCTTTGCCGCCAGATCGGCACGCTCATCTATTCAAACCGCGGCGGCGAGTTCATGCGCGCGATCCGCGATGTGGGCCGTGACGTCGGCCAGCGGTACGGCGAATTGCCGGCGGATGGAAACGGCGGCGGGTTCCTGTCGTCCTATTCGCGCACGCTGTCGAATGGCTCGTTGCGCTACCACACCGATCGTTGCGATGTCGTCACCCTGTTCTGCATCCGCCAAGCGATGAAGGGCGGGCTGTCGCGGCTGTGCAGCTCGCCGGCGGTGCATAACGCGATGCTGGCGCGCCGGCCGGACCTCGCTGCCGCGCTGTACGAGGATGTCTGGCGCAGCCGTTTTGGCGAGGAGGATGAGGGCGACTCGCTGGGTTATCCCTTGCCGGTGTGGGGCGTGCGCGACGGCAAGTTCACCAGCCACTATTCGCGTACCTTTGTCGAGGCTGGGCAGCGCCGCCCCGAAGCGCCGCGCGTCTCGGCTGCGCAATGGGAGGCGCTCGATATGCTGAGCGATCTCGCCGACGAATTATGCTTTGAGATGGCCTTCGCGCCTGGCGACATCCAGTTCGTCAACAACCACGTGATCTATCACGCGCGCGGCGAATTCGAGGACGACGCTGAGGCCGGTCGCGACCGGCTCTTGCTGCGCCTATGGATGGCGATGCCCAACAGTCGGGCGCTGCCGCCGGGCCACGAGGTGCTGTGGGGCGACATCGCCGCCGGCGCCCGCCGCGGCGGCATCGGCCAGACCGCGACGGCGCCGCTGCGTTAGAACCTAGCGCTGGCCGGGATAGGCCGGAAAGCCTGTGCCGGGTGCGGTGGGAATGCCGCCCTGGTACTGGGAGTTCAGCGCGTCGCCCGAGCGATCGCCGGGGTTGTGGATCGGGTGATCAGACGACGATCCGTCATCTTGCATCCATGACGGCGTGCCGGAAATGTAGGAAGGCTGCGGCATCGGCTGCACCGGCTGGCTCATCTGGTAGGTAGGAGCCGGGGTTACCGGACCCTGATACACCGGAGCCGGGCTTGTTTGGAAACTGGGCGCTGGCGGCATCGGCTGTTGATACATCTGCGCCGAAACCGGCTCGGCGGCAGCCAGCAGCGCGACGGCTGCGGCGGCGGCAAAAAGTGTTTTCATCGTCTTTATCCCTCGATGCTCGATGCTCCTCGAACACCGGTGGGACGCTGGCCGTTCCCCCGCTCAACCGGCCAGCCGCAGCGGCTTGCGCTCGGCGTAATTGACGATCTGCTCAAAGCATTCGCGGAAATAGAGCTCGAACGTATCCCAATCCGCCCAGCCGAGATGCGGCGTGCACAGCACATTGGGCATTTTCAGCAGCGGGTGGTTGCCGCCGGTGATCGGCTCCTCGTCGTAGACATCGACCGCGGCAAAACCTGGCCGGCCGCGCTCCAATGCCGCGACCAGCGCGCCCTTCTCGATCAACTCGGCGCGCGCGACATTGACAAAGAGCGCGGTCGGCTTCATGCGGGCGAGGTCCGCCGCCGTCACGATACCGCGCGTGTCGCGTGACAGCCGCACCAGCAGCTGTAGCACATCGGCGCGCTCGAACAGCTCGTCCTTGCTGGCGGCGACCGCGTAGCCCGCCGCGCGCGCTTCGGCGAGCGAATGCTCCCGGCCCCAGATCAGTACCTTCATGCCCAGCCCGCGTCCGGCTTCTGCGACCAGCTTGCCGATGTGGCCAAGCCCGAAAATTCCGAGCGTGCTGCCACGCAACCGGTAGGAGAGCGTCATCGGCCAGTCGCCGGCCTGCATCCGCGGCGCCTCCACGACGACGTTGCGGCGCGAGGCCAGCATCAGCGCGACCGCCAGCTCGGCCGGCGCTTCGGGCGACCCGCTGATCCCGCGCGAAACCTTGACGCCATGCTCGGCGGCGGCCGCGTAATCGATCGCCTGGCTGCGGCTGCCGACCAGCGCGATCAGCTTCAAATTCGGCAGGCGCTCGATCAGCGCGCGCGAAAAATGGACCCGCTCGCGGATCTCGACGACACACTCGGCCTCGTGAAGCCGCTCGACCAGCTCATCTAGATCGCGCGCCGGTGCGCGATAGCGAACAATTTCGTGCCCGGTGAGCAGTTTGAACGCGTCAAGCTTGTCGATGATGTCCTGGTAGTCGTCGGGAATGACGATTTTCATCGCATTTCCATTCCGACGATCGCATCCCGCTTCGTGATTTCCATCGTTCGCCCTTTCACTGTTCCTAGAAGCCGACGGTCGTGCGCAATGTGAATACCGCGACCGGGCCGGCGTTGAGTGCCAGACCGGGATTCCAGAACATCTGGACATCGGGTGTCAAATTCATCCCCTTGAAGATGGTGGCTTTGTAAAACAGCTCCGTCACCCACTCTCCGTCGCGTACGCCGGTTGTGCCGACCGCCTGGTGGTTGGTCTTGTCCCAGCCGAGCGCGAGGCCGGCTTGATCGGCCGGGTTGCGCTCGATCGGATTGTTCCAGACCGCGCCGCCCGCGTACGACGTTCGGATCGGGATACCCGGACCCGTCGCGTTATTGACGCGCAAAAAGGCCCCGTATCTGTCGGTGAGCTCCTGCGAGATGCTGAGCGATACGCCGGTCGAGCTGTGGGAGACCATCGGCACAAAGGGCTGCTCGTAGATGAGCAGGCTGTAAATGCCGTCTCCTAGCCCGGAAACCGTGGGCATCCATTGCGCGTTGCCCCAGTCGACAAGCCTGCGGTGGTCAAAGCCGTTTGTCGTCAGCACCCCACCATCGAGATCGGTCCCGCCCTGCACGCCGCCGGCGAAGTTGAATCGGCCGTCGGGTGCTTTGACGCTCGCATAACCGCCAAGGCCGGCGTTTGGAAAGGTCTGGGTCGCGTCCTGCGCGAACGAATAGCTGATAAAGCTCGTTTGCGCGTTGGCCGCATACTCGTTGGGATCAAAAGAGAAGAGATTGTACTGACCGACTGTAAAGGATAGCCAGTTCATGCTTCCGGGCAGAGTGTGCGTATAGGCGACCGTCGACCAGTAGAAATCATCCTGGGTCCAATCATTCGCAAAGCTGATCAAGTGCAGATGTGCTGCCTGGGTATTGGTGTCGTTCGTCGTGAAAAAAGTTTGGTGCGCCGTCGTCACCTCGATTTCGCCGGAGCCGACCGGCGTATCGGTAAATGGCCGAAACGTCGCGCTGGGATAATATATCGTGGCATAGACCGGCTTTCCGCTGGTGCCCCATTGCAGAAAAAACGAGAAGTCGATCGATAGATCCAGGTTATAATCGTTGCTGATCGTTTGTTTTGTCGCCGACCACTTGTCGTATTCTTGATCCAATGCATCGGTATAGGGTTTTGACCAATCGGTGGACGCGGGGACAAAGCGCGGCAGCAGAAAAAAAGCTGGGCGCGTCTTTGTCGAGCCCACCGCCTCGCTGACATCGATGATTGAGGAACCCGGCAAGGTCGGTAGCAAAAGCGCCTGGCTCGCCGCGGCGCCGACGTCTTGGCCATCCGATGATTGGGCGCGTGCTGGCGCATCGGAAAACGCAAGCACCAGTCCCAGGCTCATGGCAGCTGCCCCGAATGGCGTGCCCCGGACGTGCTGCCGCGCCGTCATCGTCTTTCTCCCTGGCGATACGATACCAGCTATGAGGAGGCGGCACGAACGGGTACGAGGTAGTGCGTGTGGCGGTTTGATGCGAAACTCCGCCGACGACAAAAGAGGCCGCTATATGCATCGCATCATGGGGAATCTGCGGCTCGGCGGTATGGCGATCAGGTACAGCCAGTTCGTCCCGCAGCTCTACAATTATTGCCTGTCGCTGGGCTTCGCCCGGCGCCTAATGATGCCGTCGCGAGCGTTCTGCTCGGATGAAAGCCAGGGTTATGCGGTCATCCTGTTGGCCCAGCATTTTGGTACCTTTCCGTTCGACCATGGACAGGTCGGCGGCAGGGTCGCGACCGATCGGCACGGTGCCTACGCGAATCACGGTGAGGACCTCGTGATCGTCCACGCCAGCCATGTCGGCTACGATGCGGAACGGCAGCACTTTGGCGCTTATCGGCGGCCGCGCACGACACATGGCGAATTCGGCGCGAATTGCGGCAAGCTGTCGGCCGCGCTGCAATGGTACGAGCAAGAATATGCCGATGCCTGCCGGCATGTGCGGCTTGAACCGCGGGATGACGCGCCTGCGATCGTGATCGACAACGCCTTGCTCGATCCGGATCGACCCGAGGGGCTGTTTCTGCGTCTCGATCGTCTGATCGATCCCGCGACACCGGATCCTCTGCGGGTCATGAGCACGTCAAAGGCGTTCGCTCCGGCGCCGGCGTTGCTCGCGGAGGAGCGGCAGAGCGAGCCCCGACATCGCGAAAGCCCGCTTTCAGCCGAGCGATTTTATTTTCGCCGTCAACCGGTCATCGGCCCCGAGGGCCTTGATTTGCTGGAAGAGACGCTGGCGCCGGCGATGCCGACCCTGGTCACTTCCGCCAACCCGGCGCTGGACGCCGCTCGCTACCATACGCAGAGGGAGTTCGATCGGACCTATCGTTCGATCCAGCGGGAGCCGGCCTTTGTGGGCAAGAATTTGTTGTTCGTGTCCGGATTGAATGTCGACGTTTCATCGCGCGACGATCTGCTGTTCCCGCTGACCAAGTTTGTCCCTTGGGCGGCCTATGCGCAGCTGCGCGACGGTCGAACCCTATTGCTCGAGCAGGAAGCGCTGTTCGAAGCCCTCACCGGCCAATCGACCGAAAACCCCGATCGGATATCGTTCGACGCCGCGATCGCCGCCATGGCCGCCGTCGAAACGATCGAGCTGCCGATGGTCTAGGGGTTCCAGCTCCGAAGATAGTCAGGCCCTGATCCGGCCATCTGCGTCTTCCTTTCGCTATAGTGGAGGTTTGACGGAAGAGCTTGATGCACCTGCCCGCGATCGATCCTTTTACCGCTGCGGCGGTGGTGTGCGCGACCGCGGCCACCGACGCGATTTATGTTCGCTTCACCTCCGCCGTCGTCGGACGCCGAAGGGTCGCCGCGGCCAACTGGAGCAGTCTCTGGTATCTGCTCTCGTCCTACGCGGTGATCAGCTACACCGACAATTGGTGCTATGTGATATTCGCCGCGATCGGCTCGTGGATCGGCGCCTTTGTGTCGCTCAGTTTTCAGCGGGCGATCCCGGCGCGGCCAGCACCCGGCTCGACCGTGGAATAGGCTGGTCGTTCAAGACAGCGCAAGAAATTTTCGAATACAGTCGGGAGGAGGGAGATGGCCGAGGAAACTGTGCAGCTCGCGCGCTATGCCGCCGGGCTCCGCTATGAAGATTTGCCGCCGGCGGTGGTCGCCCACGCCAAGGACATCATCGCCGACACGGTGGCCGCCTGCGTCTGCGGCGCCGACATGCCGTGGAGCCGCATCGTCATCGATTATGCCGAGCGCACTGGGCCGGGCGGCCACAGCAAGATCCTCGGGCGCGGCACCAGCGTGCAGGCGCCTTCCGCAGCGCTGGCGAATGGCGCACTGGCGCATGCCTTCGAACTCGACAGCTTGACCCGGCCCGGCGCCGGCGCGCATCCCGGCGCAACGGTGCTGCCGCCGGCCTTGGCGATCGCGCAGCAGGAGGGCGCAAGCGGAAAAGCGCTGATTGCCGCGCTGGTCGCCGGCAACGAGGTGATGATCCGTATTGGGCGTGCGACCGGACATACCAATGAGGCGCGCGGGTTTCACGCGCCCGGCACCACCGGCCCGTTTGGCGCCGCCGTGGCCTGCGGATCGCTGCTTGGCATGAGCGCCACTCAAATGACCAATGCGCTCGGCATCGCCGGCTCGCTTGCCGGCGGCTTGCTCGAATTCGCCCGCGGTGATGGCGGCATGGTCAAGCGGCTGCATTTGGGGCGCGCGTCGGAGGCCGGGATCATGGCGGCGAGCCTCGCCGCCGCCGGTTTCGAGGCGCCGCGCACGGTCATCGAGGGCGAGTTCGGCTTTTTGCGTGTGTTCTGCACCGCGTGGGATGAGGCGCACCTGACGCGCGGCCTCGGCAGCGATTTCGTGACGCTGAGCGCCGTGTTGAAGCGCTACCCGTGCCACGCGACCGCGCATCCCGCGGTCAAGGCGGTGCGCGACCTCCAGGCAGCGCATGGCTTCACTGGCGCAGACGTCGCTTCGATCACCATCACCGGTACGCCCCGCATGGTCGAGCGCCACAACATCATCGACCCGCCCGATTTAATGCTGGCGCAATATTCGATCCCGTTCTGTGTCGCGCTGGCGCTGTTCCGCGAGGCTCGCGACCCGGAAAGCTATGACGCAGCGGCGCTCGCCGACCCGGCGATCCGCGCGCTGTGCCGCAACATCAAGCTGGTTGCCGAACCGGGCGACGCACATGGCGCACCCGGCAGCCATGTCACGCTGACCCTCGCCGACGGCCATACTTTCGCGCGGCACGAGACCGGCGGCATGCTCGAACCCGGCGAACTCCCCGACAAATTCGCTCGCTTGACCCGCAAGGCGACGGCCGGGATGGGCGGCATGGCCGGAATCTACAAGCGGCTGATGCACCTGGAAGACGAAGCCTCGCTCGATTGGCTCGGCTGAGTGACACGCGGGGAAAATGATCGGCGCGAAGCGCCTTAAAAATGCACAATGAGGCGGCGAGGCTCCCGAGCAAGGGCTATCTCACCGCCTCATTGTCTCTGTGGTGAATTGGCGCTTTGCGCCGATAATCTCCGGCCATCCCCTGCCACGACTGTCTCGAAATGCTATATCTAGGCAAAGCCAGCAAGGAGCCCGCCGATGTTCGGAATGATGCGCAAGAAACTCGAAATCCCGACGCCCGAGCACAGCCTGCCCGGCCGGGCAATGAAAATGCCAGTGCCGGCGCGCCATTTCGTCAATGGCAACCCGCTCGAAGGCCCGTACCCCGCGGGGCTGGAGATGGCAGTGTTTGGACTTGGCTGCTTCTGGGGCGCCGAGCGCAAATTCTGGGAAGCGCCGGGCGTGTGGACGACCGCGGTCGGCTATGCCGGCGGCTCGACTCCGAACCCGACCTACGAAGAAGTGTGCAGCGGTCTCACCGGCCATACCGAGGTCGTGCTCGTGGTCTTCGACCCGAAGCAGATCAGCTATGACGGGCTGCTCAAGATCTTCTGGGAAAGTCACGACCCGACCCAGGGCATGCGCCAGGGCAATGATGTCGGCACGCAATACCGTTCGGCGATCTACACCTATTCGCCGGAGCAGCAGGCCGCCGCTGAAGCCTCACGCGAGCGCTTTGAGCCGCGCCTTAAGGGCGCCGGCTATGGCGGAGTCACCACCGAAATCCGCGAGGCGCCGCCGTTCTACTTCGCCGAGGACTACCATCAGCAATACCTCGCGAAGAATCCGTTCGGTTATTGCGGGCTTGGCGGTACCGGCGTCACTTGCCCGATCGGGACCAGCGTCGCCGCCGAATGATCGGGGAGCCGCCGCCCATGCCTGGCGGACGGGCGCAAGGCCACTCTCCGGCCCCAGAGCGGAGAGGGAAATGGTGACAGCTGACGGTTGATCGCTGATGCAGTTCGGTGTGCAGTTCTTCCCTGATGTGCGGCCCGAGGAGTGTTCGGCCGCGCAGTATTTCCGCGAAGCGCTCGACATCGCCGAGGAAGCCGACCGGCTTGGCTTCTCGCATATCCGCATCGTCGAACATTATTTCCACTATTACGGCGGCTATAGCCCGAACCCGCTCGTCTTCCTCGCCGCGGCGGCGCAGCGCACCAAGCGGGCGCGGCTCGTCACCGGCGCGGTGTTGCCGGCGTTCAACAATCCGCTCAAGCTCGCCGGCGAGATCGCGATGCTCGATGCGATTTCGGGCGGACGGCTCGATGTCGGGTTCGCGCGCGCCTTCCTGCCGCACGAATTTCGCCGTTTCGCCCGATCTCCCGACGAGTCGGTCGCGCGTTACCGCGAGGGGATCGAGCAGGTCGATCTGCTGTTGTGCGAGGAGAACGTCACCCATCGCGGCCAATTTCACACGATCGAGAACACCACTTCGCTGCCGCGACCGACCCAAAAGCCGCGGCCGCCCTTTTACGTCGCCGCGCTGACCACATTGGAATCATTCGAATATGCCGGGAGGATGGGGTATTCGATCATGGCCATCGCCTTTGTCGCGGCGAAGATGCGACCATTAATCGCCGCCTATCGCGATGCATGGAAGGCGGCCGGGCATGCGGGCAACGGCGAGGTCATGATCGCCTTCCACATGTTTTGCGACCCTGATGGCGAGCGCGCACGAAGCATCGCCGCGCCGTTTATCGACAATTATCTGCGCTCGCTGGTCGACGCCGCATCGGACTGGCTCGACGGCCGCACCTCGCGCGATTACCCCGGCTATGAGAAGATCATCGCTGGGCTGCGCGCATCGAACGCCGCCGACCAGATGACGACCGGCGCCGCCTGGGTCGGTACGCCCGACGAGATCGCGCGCACCGTCGCGACGATGCAGCAGGATTTCGGCGGTTTCGAGCACGCCTCGCTGCAAGTCAATTTCAACCTGATGCCATTCGACGAGGCGATGGCGTCGATGCGCCTTTTCGCCCGCGAGGTGATGCCGCGCTTTGCCTAAGCCTGCTCGGATTGCCAGAACGGCTTGGCGACAAGCAGTTCGTTCAAATGGCGCCGCACATTGGGTTCATTTTTGGCGATCCGCTCGCGGTGCCAGTCGAGGATGCGGCGTCCGGCAAGAGCGATCCCCGTCGAGCCCCGATCGGATGGCGCCAGGCTTGCGATGATGTCCTGAGCGACCGCCACATCGTTGGCGTCGCCGAGGTCATCCTGCAGCCGCTTCAGATGCTGAATAAATTGCCGGGTTTCCGCTGGATCGCAAAGCCCGGCGAGCAGCTCGGCGGCATAACGCATTTTTTTTAGCGCGATGCGCAGCCGATGACGCTTGGTGGGCGATTGCCGGGCGAAATGCTTGGCGCACCTCTCGGCACGCGCGTGGCAGTGGTCGAGTAGTGCCGGCGCAACGGCCGCGATCGGCTGCTGCAATGCCGCATCGCCGGCGCGGTGCCAATCCTCACCGTCGAGCCAGCGCAGCAGTTCGAGGAGCGCTTCGGTGTAACGAGGCGACGAGATCGCCGCGACGACGCCGGCATGCGCGGTGCGCCGCCGCCGCCGCACCGCCTGGGTCAGTCGCTCGAACTCGCTGGCGATCGGCAGCGCGGCACGCGCCGGCTTTACCAGGGCGGTCGAAAAAGCGTCGAGATTGCGCGCTTCGCCGAGTGCGTCGGTGAGCCAGCGCAACCGGTCAGAAGCCCACTGCCGCTGGGCCTTCGGCAGCAGCGGGGCAAAGGCGGACAGGATCGCCCGCAACCGACGTACCGCGACGCGCATCTGATGGATGCCTTCATCGTCACCCGCGAGCGCGGCATGCTCGTTACACAGCAAATGGTCGAGGCAGGCACGCCCGGCCCGACGCAACACCGCCTCGCCGGTGAGACTGGCGTTGAGGGCGACCGGCGCGGCATGCACCGCTTTGGCCGCGCCACGCCCGCTCGCGAGCCTGTAGCCGCGTTCGGCCTTGCTGCGGCGCTCGAGCCGCAGCGGCGCAACCCTCAGCAATTTGAGCGCAACGTCATAAAGCGCGGTCGACGCGCCGTTCTCTAGTTCGAGTTCGACCTCGCTGATCGGCTCCGTGGGTTTGGCCTCACCATCGCAAATCTGGCCGCGGTCGATCGCCGCCTCGATCCGCGTCGCCGGTTCCGGCACGAGCGGGATAGTCAGCCGTGATACCTCGGTGCGAAACAGCGGGCGCAGCCGCTTGGCGATCTCGGGCGTCAGGAACGGCCCGGTTTGTGCGGCTTCCGGATCGGGATGCTCACTGGCCACCCGGTCTTCCCATTCGCCGCGCGCGAGGCCGTTTTCGCCGAGCGAGCCGGCGGTTTTGACGGTCTGAACAAACTTCCGGCCGTGGCGGCGCACGCGCAGGCCCACCCCGCGGTGCGCCAAGGCGTGGTCCGGCGTGTCGTAGTAGGTGCTAACCAACCGCGCGCGCGAGGTCCTGGGGGAGGTTCCCGGGCTTGCCGCCATGGCTTCGAGCGCGCGCCGCACCGCCGGCAAGTCGCCGGGCCGGGCGGCAAGCTTAAGTTCGGTCTCGATAGGGATCGGACACCCGTTGGGATGTGAGCATCACATTCGAAATCAGCGCAGTATCATCAAACTGTCAAGTATCTAACCAGACGCGTGTGCGCGGTACCCGATTTTCAATCGATGGTCTTTTAGCCTTCCGTCGCGTCGATTATCGTCCGGCGAAAATCCCGGACGCCATGTAGCTCGGTCCAGTCAAGCTGTGGAGCGCAAAGCTGCCGCCGGTTTCGATCGCGCCGGGGCCATAAAAGGAGCCCTTGACGTTCCCGGTAAAGGCGGTGCTGCCGGCCTGGTTGAGCGTGCCGGAATAGGTGTTGCCGCTGCCCGACACGGTCGCGGCGAGGTTGCGGCCATCAAAATTGTTGATTGTCACGGCGCCGGTATTGTTCCCGAAATTGTAGGTGTTGTTAAAGCCGCCCGCGGCCAGGTAGGTCGCTCCGTTGTTGAAAACCGTGCCGACCGCCGCGCCGTTATAGCTGGCGACACCGGTCGTCGGCATGTTGACCGTCGGCTGTCCGGCAATCCAGGTGCCGATATAGGATCGGTCGAAGCGAGCATACCCGGTGAGGCTGGCGTTTGGCGTTCCGACTCCCGCTGTCCAATAGCCCCATTGCAGATATTGGCATGCGCAAGGCGTGACGCCGGTCGGCAGGATGCCTTGGATCGCGTTGGGCACGGTGCCCGAGGTCACCATCGCGAGGTTCGGCGCGAGATTGGAACCCGTGGCGCTGGTGGGCGTGGGCAGGGTCGTCCCATTGATTTGCGACGGCGTGTACGGGCTTTCGGCCGCGGCATAGGTATTGTTGTCGATAAACGTGCTACGCGAGTAGCTGCTGGTGCCTTGCCCCGGCAGCGAGCCGAAATTCAACGTCAACGAGTTGAGACCGCTTTGCGCCGCGGTAAAGGGATCGTTGCCGGAAAAACTCGCGGCGATGCGGCTGCTGGCAGGATCGGTCTGCAGCGCCGTGGTGCCGCTCAATATGTAGGGGCTTCCGGTGGTTGGGCTCGCCGAAAAAGCCATGATCCCGCCGAAATACCCTGTTTCGTTAAGCGCCGAACGGTTGGCGCCGATACCGGTCGGCAGCGCTGTTGCGGTGGCCGGCTGGTTGAAGGCGTAATTGCTGGTGCTTTGACCGAAACTGCTTGCGCTTGCCAACTGCATGACGGTCTGGCCAGAGGCGTTGTCGCCATTTTGGTCGAGCACGAAGCCGCTGATCGTATTGCCGCCAAAGAAACTGTTGCCGTTGGCGTCTGGCACCGAAAGGCCGCCGGCACCAATCTGAACAAGTGGGGATGTAGGGCTGATCATGACGGCGCCGCGCACGATACCCTCAAGGGTTGGGGTCCCCGTCGTGCTCGAGTTGAAGACGTTGCCGGTCATGACCACCAAGGCCGAAGTCTGGGACGCTCCCTGCCCGCTGATCGCGAGGCTCGCCTGAAGCGTCGCCGCGCGGTCGCCGGTTGCGTTGAACGATCCGACCGACGCTCCGCCTGGAATCTCCATGTAGTAGGGTGAGACCACCGCATTCGCTGTCGCCCCGCCAAAACTGCTCGGCAGGAAGGGGATGGTCTGGGTGTGCGAACCTTCCGCCAAGGCCGCGTCGGGCTGAAGATTGAACGCGTAGAATTGTTGCGACGCGGGAACCGCGAAGAAGCTCGGACTGGTCGGCACGCCGCCGGAGATGAAGTCCAGCACATTGCCGGGGCTGGTGAGATTGGCGAAAAAGAAATTGCCGTCGGGCGTCATCGTCGCCGATCCGGCGGCGATCGGACTCCCCGACGCATTGACCGTCGCATTGGTCGTGGCGCCGGGCGTCAACGGCGTCAGGCTCAAGGTTGTGCCGTTTGACATGAGAGAGAGGCTGCCATTTTGCAGCGCGCTTCCCGAGCCATAGGTGAGCGCTCCGCCTGAATAGGGGGAGCGGCCGGTCGAGGTCTGGTTGGTAAATCCGGCGCTGGTGGCGGCGCTGACCGTGCTTTTCACCATGCCCGAGACAAAGCTGGTGAAGGGTGTATTTGCGTTGGCTGAACTCGATGCATCGAAAATACCGGAAGCGTAATATGGCGTGCCGCTTTGCGAGGCTTGGACGCCGAAATTACCGCCGGTCTCGCCCGCGGACGGCCCGTAAAAAGTGCCTGAAACGAAACCGTTGAGGTTCGATCCCGAGACGCTGCCGCCATAGGAGCCACCGCTGCCGCTGACGACACCGGTAAAGGTATTACCGTCAAAATTGCCGATCGTGACCGTGCCGGTGTTGGATGAGAAATTATAGGTGTTGAGGAATCCGCCGGCGGCGAGGTATTGCGCGCCGTTGTTATAAACGGTGCCGATCGCCGCGCCTCTGTAGGCGCCAATACCCGAAGTCGGCATCGTCACTGTCGGTTGCCCGGCGACCCAGGTGTTGATGCTGGCGATATCGCTCGTCGTTGTGGCGAACCCGCCAGTTGTCGTGCTGGGCGATTGCACCCGCCCGGTCCAATAGCCCCATTGCGAATATTGGCATTGGCAAAATGAAACGCCCGTTGGCAGCACGCTGGTATCGGATACAAGGCTCGATGTGACCAGGGCAAGCTCCGGCGCGAAACTGCTATTAGTGGAGCTGGTGACGGTCGGCAGGGCCGTGACAAGGGGCGAGCCGCCCACCTGGCGGGTGACCACCGAGGAGGTGTTCGGGCTCTCCAAGGCCGCGAAGATATTATTATCGATAAAGGTGCTGCGGGAGAGACCTGGCCCAGAGGCCGGCAGGGAGCCGAATTGAAGTACAAGCGCGGCAAGGCCGCTGGAGTTTAGCGGGTTCTGCCCGTTGGACGCGGTGGAGACAAAGGGCGCGCCGCTCGAAAACGTCGCGGCGAGACGACTTGAGGCCGGGTCGGTCTGCAGAGCGACCGAGCCAGTCAGCCCATAATTGATGATTGCGTCCGTTGTTGAGTTCATGGCGCAGCATTGCATCATCCCGCCGAAATACCCGGTCTCGTTTAATCCCGAGCGGAGCGTGCCAACGCCGGTCGGCAAGGGGATGGCCATGACCGGCTGGTTGAACGCGTAGTTAGTGGTGGTGATGCCGGTGCGGGACTGGTAGAGCTGGGCGCTTGCCAAGGTTTGCGCGAAATTTCCGTTCAGGGTGTTGTTATTCTGATCGATGACAAACCCGTCTATCGTATTGCTGCCGAACAGGCTGTTGCCGTTGGCGTCCGGCACCGAATGCGAGTTTGAATTGATCAGGATAAGCGGTGAGGTTCCGGTGACAAAAACCGACCCACGTATCTGCCCGCTGGTGATGACCTGGCCATTATCGCTCGAGGTACTAAATCCGCCGGTCGTGACGACGAGCGCCGAACTCTGGCTCGCGCCCTGGCCGTTGATATCGAGGCTGGCCTGTAAATAGGGGGTCCCGAGACCGCGATTGTTTGAGGCGATATTGTAGGAGCCAAATTGTGTGTTTGTCGGGTTCAGCGCGTAAAGCGGCGAGACCACGGCGTTGGGCAGGAACCCACCAAAGACCGCCGGCACGAAGGGGATGGTCTGCGGTAGTGCGCCGCCGAGGCTCAGCGACGCATCCGGCTGGATATTAAAGGCATAAAATTGCGGCGTTGGCGGCGGCGCGAAAAAGGTCTGCGACACCGGGGTGCCGCCGAACACGAAAGCCTGCTGTCCGGTATTCGCCACGGTCAAATTGCCAAAGAAGAAATCGCCATCGGCGCTCAGCGTCGCGGTGCCGATGGCCGCGTTGTTGGCCGTCGTGGCGGTCGCCGTGACATTGGTCGTTGCGCCCGCGGTCAGCGGCGATAGCGTAAAGACCTCGCCGGCGGCGTCCATGCCGCTGGCGACACCGTTTTGCAGACCACCGGTCGACGGGTAGGTGATCGTGCCGGTATAGGGAACGCGGCCCTGAGCCGATTGGTCCGTGTAACCGAGAAACGATCCCGTGGGAGCGATCTTTACCGCGCCGGAAATGGCGGTGACCCGCGGCGTCGGGGTAGGTGTCGGCGTGGGGGCGGGAGTTGGTGTCGGGGTTGGGGTCGGCGTTGGAATGGGCGTGCCAGAGGGGGTCGGGTTTTGCGCGGAGGCTACAATGATCGGGCTCGTCTGGCTTGAGATCGTGCTGTTGGCCGATTGCGCCAACGCGATGGTCGTCGATCCCTGAGCCGCTCCGTTCGATGGGATGGCCACGGTTGTGGGCGCCGGGGTGTTTTGCGTGGCTTGCTGAATGCTCACGGCGATGTTTCCGGACACGACATTGGCGATGCCGCTGCTCGCGACGGTCGCTTCGGTCGGCGGGTTTGACGAGCCTCCGTTCGCGCCGCTCTGCGCGTTGAACTGGTTCAGCGTCGCGGAGACGCTATTCGGTGGGGCCGGGGCCGGGGCCGATGGCGCTGCGCCGGGCCTGGAGACCGTGACGGAAAAGCCGGGGCGGGTGATCACCTGCGTCTGGTTGTTGGCGGTGACCGTCAAGCCCTGTCCGTAGAGAAAAGTGACCTGCGTCTGGCCGCACCCCGCGATGGGTACCGGGTTTGCGGTGGTGCATGCCGGTGACACGTTCGCGACGAAAATCCCGCCGCGCACCCCGATCGTCGTCGTCGGCGTGCGCAGGGTAACCGCGTTTTCATTTTTGCTGAGTTTGCCGCCGACAAAGCGCAGGACGCCTTGCGTCGCGCTCATCGCCAACTGGCCCTTGCCGGTGTTCGGGTCGTACACGAAATTGTCGATCGTGACTTCGGAACTCGGGCCGACCGTCATCGCCGACTCGTCGAGGAACAGGATCTGGGTCTGTCCGCCCGGGCCGGTTTTGATCAATTCGTCGTGGACGACTTGTTGGCCGAGCACCAATTGATGCGCGGCCGCGCCGGGCGGCGTGCCGCTAGCGTCAGGGTTGACCGCGCTATTGACCCCGACTTGCTGTGCAGATGCGGGCCCCGCAGCACCGAGAAGCGTGGGAACCAACCCGAGTGCAGGAGCAAGACGCGACAAACGAGACATCCGGCATCTCCTAGAAACGGATCTGCGGGCCGATCAAAACCGAATCGCTCGTGTAGCCGTAGATCGACAAGTTCGACGATACGATATCGCGCTGAAGCTGCAGCACAACCGCGACGTTCTGGGCGACTTCGAACGATTGGGTGACGCCAAACCGCCAATGACGGTCGAATCGATCGCTCGGCGAAAAGATCGTCGAACTGCCGCTGGTGTTGCAGCACGGGTCGGGCGATTGGTAGATGGCCCAGCTCCGGCTTAGGAACACCGCGGACTCCCAGGGCAGTTTGAACAGCCCGGTCGGGTCGTCATAATGGATGCGGTAACCGCCGGAGACCGCGTAGTTCACGTTCGCGTAATAGGTGAGGCGCGTTGCCTGATCGAGATAGTCGAATTCCAGGGAAAGCGCGGAATTTGGCGTAATCGGCTTGGTCGCCGCGACGATCAGCAGATTATCGTTGCCGGTGAGGCCGCGGGACAGCGGGCGGTCCGGCGCGTCGGTAAAGTTCTTCTCGCGGAACTCCCAGGCCAGCTTGGCCGAGATGTCGTCGAAAAATACGCCGGTGGTTTCAAGGCCCGCGCCATAGGTCCAGAAATACTGGTTCTCACCGAGGCCGACCTCGTTGAGGATGCCGTAGGGCTTGACCGAGAAATCATTGATCGGAACGTCGGGATAACGCAGACGCGGCCCCGCGGTGACTTCGCCGAGATCGAGATCGAGGCGGCTGAACTGTAGGTAGTGGTTGGCGAAGCCGGTGCCGGTGACCTCGAACGTGTCGCGATCCTGAGTGCCAAGATCGTAACTGTAGAGCGCCGCGCCGGTGGCGAAGAAATTGGTGTCCGAGTGCTTGACGAACTGATCGCTGAGCAGCACGTCGCCGACCGGCGAGTGGATCAGCGGCGACCCTGGCGCGACGTTGGCGTCAGTCTGGTACTGAGCGCCCATGAAAAAGAAGCCGGTCAAGTGGCCCGTTTGTTCGGCGCTGTGGATCTTTCCGAGATATTCGTTGACGCGCGCCGCCACTTCCTCCGGTGGGTTGAAGCTCATCGCTTTGTCAAAATAGGACTGCGCCGCCTCGAACGAGCCCATGCGGAAATAAAGGACACCGAGCTCAAGATCGACGCGCGGCAGGTTGGGGTTGAAGAGCAGCATGCGTTCGAGCGCGGCGACCGCGGCCTCGTTGTCGCCGAGTTGCGCCGCGACATCGGCATAAGCAAAGGTCACGTCGAGATTGGACGGGTTTTTCAGCATCTGCTGAAACAGAGCTTCCTTCTTCGCCTGAAGCGCCGCCTGGTCCGGTGCGGCATCGTCAGCGATGGCCGCCGATGCCAGCCACAACAATGCCCCGATCGCAAACAGCACACGGAACACGGAGGAGGCGAGTGCAGTGCTTGCCGACACCCGTCGCATCACCATCCCAGAAAAATCCCCTGCCCAACCTAGCGAAAAAAGCCCCGCCGCGCCATAACCCATGGTGGATAGAATGACGGCCACGGAGCATAGCTCGCCTCGCGAGATGGACGGACTGGCTTCTCAGCATCACTGGATCGCCGGTCCGCCGGCAAAGGCGCTGGGGTGTCGCGCGCGCCGGCTGTTTGATTATCCGGGCGCAGCGGCTATCATTTTTTAGCAGCGAAAAAGGGGGTGAGCGATGGCTTACGAAGGCATGATCGCGGAGACGATTTCGATCAACGGCGACAAGAACGAGCCGATTTCGGCCTATGTCGCGCGGCCGTTGGGCCCGGGCCCGTTCCCTGGCATGGTGCTGCTGCATCATGCGCCGGGCTGGGACGAGTGGTACCGCGAGACCACCCGCAAGTTCGCGCATCACGGCTATGCGACGATCAGCCATAACCTTTATCACCGCGCTGGCGAGGGCAAGGCTGAGGACGTCGCCGCCAAAGTGCGCGCCGAGGGCGGCGCGGTCGACGCCCAGGTCATTGGCGACACCGAAGGCGCGGTGCAATGGCTCAAGGCGCAGCCCTGGATCAACGGCAAGGTCGGCGTGTTCGGCACTTGCTCGGGTGGGCGGCAGACCTTTCTTTTTGCCTGTCACACGAAGAGCATCGACGCTGCCTGCGAGCTGTGGGGCGGCCGGGTGGTGATGAGCCCGGAAGAGCTGAACCCAAGACAGCCGAAGGCGCCTATCGACTTTACCGCCAGCCTGTCCTGCCCGTTGCTCGGCCTGTTCGGTAACGAGGACCGCGCCCCAACCCCGGAACAGGTCGACCAGCACGAGGCCGAGCTCAAAAAACACGGCAAGAATTACGAGTTCCATCGCTATGACGGTGCCGGGCACGGCTTCTTTTATTATGACCGGCCCGCTTACCGCCTCGAACAGGCGCTTGATGGTTGGCAGAAGGTGTTCGCCTTCCTAGGCAAGCACCTGTCCAAATAAGCCGCTGATGTGTACCTCGATCGTCGAGATCGTCAGCGCGGACGGCGCCGGCAAGGGTGATGACGGGTGGTTCAAGTTGACCCATTCGGTGGTGTCGTACGACCACCCGCATCACGCTTTGCTGGAAGAGGCCATCACCATCGATTTTATGAATACGGAGCTTGGCCCGAGCGCACGTGTCGCGGTCGAGCTGACGCTGGAGGCGGCCAAAGAACTCAGCGGCGCGCTCATGCGGGCGATCGCCGCCGCGGAGGTCGAGGAGAGCCATCGTTTGCGCGGGACGTAACGCAGGTGTTTTGGGCGGCTAATCGATTTTCGCGCGCTCGCGGCAAGCTTGCTGGGCATCTATGGGTCGTTGCCCCTGACCAAGATGCTGTGGCGACACGCGGTAGTTTCGTAAGCGGCGCCTCGCGAAATTGCCGGGATGCGACGCCGGCGCGCGTGCGAGCGCCACGGCGATAGCGGTATAATCAGGCCGTGGCTTCAATCATACGGAGATGAGTCATGCGCACGCTCCACCGGCCCTTTGGCCGAACTGCGCTCGAAGCCGGTATCGCGGCGCTTGCCGCGATCGGCTTTTGCGGGATCGCCGCGGCGCAGAGCCCCCAAACCCATGTCATGACCATCGCGCTGCCGGGTGGCGGGGTCGAGCAGATCCGCTTCGCCGGCCCGGTCGCACCGCAAATTTATGTCAGCGCTGTGCCGGCCCCGATTGTGAGCGCGTTGCCGGTGGCGTTCGGCGGGAGTTCGCCCTTCGCCGAACTCGAGCGCATCTCGGCAGCAATGGACCGTCAGGCGGATCAGATGTTCCGCGAGGCGGCGGCGCTGTCCGCCGAACCGGCGCAAATGAGCCAGACAACGTTGGCTTCTTTGCCTGCCGGAACACAGGAATACCAGTTCGTCTCGATGATGAACGGGAGCGGGGTCTGCAGTCGCAGCGTCGAAATCACCTCGGCGGGTAATGGCGCCGCTCCGCGCGTCGTGACCCATACCAGCGGCAATTGCGCCGCCGCGCCAGGCTTCCAAGTGCCAACTCAGCTTCCGGTCGCGCCGGCCCCAAGCAATGGCCCGCGGATGATCATGACCAATGCCAACAGCGCTCACCCCTATGCTGGCCTCGTCCATGAGGCATCGGTGGACTGACGCGAAGCTATAAGTCTGAACTGCAAAGGCCCAGCCATCGGCGGCTGGGCCTTTTGCATGCGTCAAATTTTTCCGGACGATATCGTAAGTTGAAATGTCGTTTAGTATTCCGCCTGATTGACTATAATGCAAACTATGCTCGGCGTGGAATGCTCAGAATTACCCAAGAAGAAGCTCTCCCTTCGGGGGGGCAGTATACGTAAAGCGCAAAGGATGTGGCGCTGCGCGCAGCCATGCGTGCTGTTAGCCACGGCGCTGGCCGCGGTCGCTTTCATCGGAAGCGCCAGCAGCGCCGCGGCGGCCGATCAGGCTAACCCCCTTCCCGACCCGGCCGGCCCGCTTCCGGAAACCGCCGAGACCCGCGCAGCCGATGCGATATTCCAACAGCTGTTGCAGGATCCTAAGAACGTCGACCTCACGTTTCGCTACGCGGAAGCCGCGGTCAAGTCCGGCAATATCGAGGCAGGCATCTCATCGCTTGAACGATTGTTGTTGCTCGATCGAAATTTCCCCGGCGTGAAGTTGGAGTTGGCGGAGCTTTATAGCCGCCTGCATTCCTACGACATGGCCAAGTCCTACCTCGACCAGGCCGCCGAGGAACCCGGCGTCGACCCCAAGGCTCTTGCGCGGATTCAAGCGGTGCGCGACGAGATCGAGGAGGCGACGTCACCGTCGAAATTCGCGACCAACATACTGATTGGCGTACGCCATCAGTCAAACGCGAGTGCGGAGCCCGCCGGATCGGACATCATCGCCGGCGGCGTGCCTCAGACCCTGAGCACGATCTACCTCAACAAACCCGCCTGGGACACTTTTGCCACGGGCAACGTCCAGCACGTCTACGATTTTGGCGAGATTAAGCTCGAAAGCAACTTCTTGGCGTATTATTCGAAATCGCTCGGCCATAGCAGCCTCGATCTGGGTGCGGTCGAGGTCAACAGCGGGCCGCGCTTCGACTTCGATATCGCCGATGTACACCTCGTTTCGGCGCGCGCTTACGCCTTGGCCAACGAGGTCACGCTAGGGGATAACCAGTTTCTGCATAGCGTCGGCACCGGGCTGAGCTTTGATCGCGGCATCACCGACAAGCTTTCGGGGGCGGGATTTTACGAGTTTCGCGCCGAGTGGTTCTCTCCGGTGACATTATCACCAGCCGCGAACGCGATGAATGCCAACGTGCATTCATTTGGCACGGCTTTGTCGTATCATGTTGTCGAGAACGGCGATCTTGGCCTGCAAGTCAGCTATGCATTAACTGATGATTTCGCCGGCATCGGTTCAAACAAAGGCCTTGTGTTTCATTTGGGCTACTCACAATTGTTTGAGCTGCCCCAAAAGCTCGGCGTC
>Ga0181537_10001060_pt1 | contig 25608 bp, 22 predicted proteins | sample PEATcosm2014_Bin_39_FD_119765 | JGI IMG/M metagenome (GOLD analysis project Ga0181537, IMG submission 119765) | Peatland microbial communities from MTU Mesocosm Facility, Houghton, MI, USA - PEATcosm2014_Bin23_10_metaG | ecosystem: Environmental > Terrestrial > Soil > Wetlands > Peat | place...
GACGGCCACGTCTCTCACTACAGCTTCGTCTACCTGCGCGATGCCTGCCCCTGCGCCATGTGCAACGAAGAGCGCGAGAAGGCAGGACGCAACCCGGGCGACCCCGTGACCCCCGCGCCGGGCGCGCTGCCGATGTTCAAACCCGCCGCCAAGCCCTTGTCGGCCGAAGGCGTGGGTAAGTACGCGATCAAGTTTTCCTGGAACGATAACCACGATCTCGGTATCTATTCGTGGAAGTTGCTGCGTGAAATCTGCCCGTGCGCCGAGTGTGAGGCGGCGCGGGCAGCGGGTTAGCGGCAGCAGGCATACTCGACCAAACATCCGTCTGACCAAGACATGAGTTCGACCAAACCAAACTCCGCCGTGCAATCCGTAGTAAACGAACTGCTGGCGGATCTTCATGTCAAAGGCGGCTGCGAAAAAGTCGGCCTCACCCGCGAATCATTTTCCGCAATCTTGTGTGAAGTGGGTTCGAAGCACGCCACGGCGACTGCTTCCGAGACTGAAATCCGAACGTTCTTCCTCAGCCTGCGGATTGACGAACTCGCACTCGCCCGCGCCTGCGCTGCCGGAGTCAATTCTGCCTGGGAAATCTTCCTCACCCGTTTTCGCGAAAAGCTCTATCTCTCCGCCCTGCGCATCGCGCGCGAAGACTCCGCCGCCCGCGAGCTGGCCGACACGCTCTACGCCGATCTTTACGGTACCAGCACCCGCGCCGGGCAACGCGTGTCGAAGCTCGCGTCCTATACCGGCCGCGGATCGCTCGAGGGCTGGCTGCGCACCGTGCTCGCCCAGGAATATGTGAATCGCTACCGCCGCACCAAGCGGCTGGTCAGTCTAGACGAGGAATCGGAAGAAGGTGTCCAGTTCCGCGCGCCTGAGCCAGAGCCGGTTCCGGCTGCCGACCAGCGGCTGGCGCAGGCCACCGACGAGGCCATTGCCGCCCTTTCCGGCGAAGACCGGACGGTTCTAAGCGCGTATTATCTCGATGGCCGCACTTTGGCGGAAATCGCACGCATACTGGGGGTGCACGAGTCCACCATCAGCCGCAAGCTCGACAAACTGGCCAAGGCCTTGCGCAAGCAGATTGTCGCCAGTCTGGCGCGCCGTGGCATGTCCCGCCGCCAGGCCGAAGAGGCGCTCGAAGTGGACGTCCGTGACCTGCAGCTAGACATTCGCCGCAGCCTGACGCAAGAACCGGCTCCGCCCGCGTTCTCTGAGAAGAGAGTAGAAGCCCGCGTAAGGGAAGGCGAAGGATGAGGAAAAACGCGCCTGAAATGCGGGAGTTTGAATATACCAAGCTGAATATAGGAAGCGGGAAGCGAGAAGCTGAACCGAGCAAGCTAGGAGCTAGAAGCTAGAAGCTGAAATGCAAGAAGTCCCCAAAATCGTGCGTGCACGCCTGAAAGCCGCAACCGCGTCCGTCGCTCGTCCTGACCTCGATCGTCTTGGTCTCGATCATCCCGACGCGGATCAGCTGACCGCTTTCGCCGAGCGCGCGCTGCCTGCGACCGAACGAGACTCGGTGCTCGAACACCTGGCCCGCTGTGGCGATTGCCGCGACATCGTCGCGCTGGCCTTGCCCGCCGCGGAGCCTGTCCAGACCGTGACCCGTCCATCCCCAAGTGGATGGCTGACCTGGCCCGCGCTGCGCTGGGGATTCGTGATTGCGGGCGTGGTGGCCATCGCCTCGATCGGAGTTCTGAAATACCAGGGGAGGTCCCGGCCCACGACGATGGCCTACAAGACAGCCGAGCCGCAGCTTGCAACCACGCAGGACACCCAGCGCCCGCTGACTGCGCCCGTGGCTCCGCCGCCTGCCAGTCAGCCGCCTGCCAGAAGTAAAGACAAGATCACGGCTCCCAGCGGCAATGCTTTTGCGGGTTCCTTGGATCACGCAAACTTGGACGAGAAGAAAACCGAGGACAGGACCGTGGCGCGGGTTGCTGTGGCTCCCGTCCCACCGCCGCCGGTGGGTGGAACCACCGGCGGCAGCTCGCTTGCAAGTCGCGGTGCGCACCCGGCTTTCGGAAACCAGTTGTTGCCCCATGGCCCGCGGTTGGCGAACCAATGGCAGCAGCAAAACCTAGCGCAGAATCAGGCTTCCGCTTCTGCGCCACCCGAGTCTTTCGCGAAGCAGCAAGCCCCCGGCGGTGCGTCGGTGAATTCGGGGGCTTCCGCGGCTGGTCAGGCGGTCGAGGTGTCGGGTGCTGCTGCGGTACTCGCCCCGCAAGCTCAGAGCGCAGAGGCGAATCTGCTGCCCTACCAGCCCGCGCCGCAGCCATCGGCCGATGAACCCAAGTTTATGCGGGCCAAGGCGCTGCCGCAGCCCAGTCCCGGACAAATCGGCGGGTATGTGCTTGATCCTTCCGGAGCCGTGGTGGCGAACGCGCGCATTACGATCACTCCATCCACGACAGGGCAGACCGCCACCGCCGTGACCAACTCTCAAGGTGCGTGGCTCATTGCCGGCCTGCCTTCGGGAAGCTATAAAGCCCGGGCGGAAGCACCCGGTTTCACCCCTACGATCCTCGCGCTGAACTACGACGCCAGTCAGCCCTCGACCTACAGCTTCACCCTGAACGTCGGCAGCGTCGCGGAAACGGTCGAGGTTGCGTCGGCGCAAGGCCAGCTCCAGCCGCAGACCGCCGATGCGGCAAGCTCTGTAACGAATCTCAACGTAATCCAAGCCCCGGTGAACGGGCGCAACTTCACCAAACTCGTTGCCCTGTCGCCTGGCGGCCCTCTCTGGGCGATCCGCTCCAGCGGCAAGCTGCAGCGCTCTCTCGATCAGGGCAAGACCTGGCAGAATGTGGACGTGAATGCGAGCCTCGCGTCGGCCGCCTCCGAGACCATAGAGGTGACGTCAAGGTCTTCACGGAAGAAGCTCCCCGCCCCGACGCTCACCTTCCGCAGCGTCGCCGCGGCTGGTCTCGAAGTGTGGGCCGGCGGTTCGGGCGCCGCGCTCTACCACTCCACAGACGCCGGCAATCACTGGACCCGCGTCGTCCCCGCCTCAGCCGGCAGAGTCCTTACCGGAGATGTCGTTAGCGTGGAGTTCGCCGACCCGCAGCATGGAAAGCTTTCCACCTCGACCGCCGAGGTCTGGACCACCAGCGACGATGGTCAAACCTGGCAGAAGCAATAGTCCCGCCGGGTTTCGACGCGATCCACTTCCGTGAACTTGGTCAGCCCTCGAATTAACTCTGCGCTAACTGCATTACTTCGGTGACGTTTACACAAAAGGAAGAGAATTCTAATATCCATTTCGTGGTTTGGCAGTTCTGGGGGAGGGCTGCCGAGGCGCCCTGGACTTGAAAAAGTCGAGGGCGCTTTTCTATTTCTTTCCGCATTCTTTTCCGCCGCTCCGCTTACTGCGATCCCCGGCAGGCGGCGCAGTATCCCCCAATTTCCAGCCGCGAAACCACGATGCGGAATCGGCAATCCTTTTCCACTTGCGCTTTGAGCTTCTCAAAAATGTCGCTGACAAATTCCATGATCTTTCCGCAACGCAGACACGCCATGTGGATGTGGTCGCGATTCAGCTTTCGTTCGTAGTAGTGCCCCTCGCCGTTGATGTGCATTAGGTCGAGTTCATCGATCAGCCCCTGCCGCTTGAGCAGTCGCAAAGTGCGGTAGACCGTGCTGCGGTCCACGCTGGCGTCGACTTTCTGCGCCTTGCGCAATATCTGGCTGGCGTCCAGGTGCTTGCTGGCGGTTTCCATCACGCTCAAGATGGCGCGGCGCTGCTGGGTCATGCGGATTCCGCGGTCTGCGAAATGAGCCTGCAAGCGGCCCGGCATTTCCGTTTGGGGCAGTGGCATGGGGACTTGTCTCCTACCGTGGCACGTTGTCGCAACGGCTGTGCGACGAAATCTGCAACCTGGGCTTGACGGGATGACGTGCTATCCGTCACCATGAATATACCTTAGATGCGACCGAGTTGCAACTAGATTCCATCCGGTCGCGCCCCTCCTGACCCGGTGTGCTGGCAACCGAGGGGGGCTGAAGGCGTTGTAGATGCGACTGATTTGCAACTAGACTCGGGTTCTAATCTTTATAAAAGGTCCATTATTCGTGAAGATCATGAGAAGTTTCTTCCGCGCTCCCCTGTGTCTGCTCTGGCTCTGCCTGCCGGCTCTCCTTTGGGCCGGCGTCGGCGGGAGCATTTCAGGCTCGGTCAAAGACCCCTCGGGGGCGGCGATTGTCGGCGCTTCTGTCGTTCTGGCCAACGTCAATACGGGTGTTCAGCAATCGGTAACCACCAATACTCTGGGCGCATACACGTTTCCTGTTCTCCCTGTCGGCGCCTACACGCTCGCAGTGAACCGCCCCGGTTTCCAACCCTACCGCCGCACCGGAATCGTCCTCGATGCCAACAGCGCTCTGCTCCTGGATGTCGTGCTGCAGGTTGGCCAGCAAACCGAAGTGGTCACCATCAGCGACAGCACGGTCCATCTGGAAACTTCCAGCAGTCAACTCGGCGAGGTCATTAATGGCGAGCAGATGAGCGCCGTGCCCTTGAACGGCCGCAGCTATACCGACCTGCTCTCGCTGCAGCCTGGAGTGGTTCCTTTAACCTCCATCAATTCTGACACCGTACAGGATGTTGGCGCGAGCGCGCTCTCGCCTTCCGGCGATCTGAACCCGGGAACCATTTCCATCCACGGCCAGCGGGAATTCGCCAACGCTTTCATCGTGAACGGCAGCGACTCCGAAGAAGATGTAAATATGGGGACCGCGATCATTCCCAATCTCGACTCCATTGCCGAGTTCCGCATTCTCACCAGCAATTTCGACGCGGAGTACGGAGAATTCAGCGGCGGCCAGATCAACGTCATTACCAAGTCGGGCAGCAACAAATTTCATGGCGACCTTTTCGAATTTCTCCGCAACACCGACCTGGACGCGCGCAATTATTTCTCCCCGGCCCGCGGCACGTTCCAGCAAAACCAGTTCGGCGGGACCGCCGGCGGCCCCATCCTCCGCAACGGCATTTTCTTTTTCGCCGACTATCAGGGCACGCGCCAACGCCAGGGCATCGACACGAATCTAATCTCAGTGCCTTCTGCGCAGGATCGCCTGGGCAATCTTTCCGACTTGGCCAGTTCCTTTACGACGACCGAAATCGTGAATAACCAGCCGGTCACAGTTCCCACCACGGTCAGCGGTCCCGCTTGGGCAGATACGCTCACCAACAGTCTGGGTTATCAGAGTCAGGGCTATCAGGTCTACCCGGGCGAGCCTTATTACTTTACAGCCGGCGAGATGAAGCCTGACCTCAGCGGACCTTACCTCACTTCCTGCGGCGCGATCTCGCAATGCGTTCTTCCCACGCTGCAAATCCCATCCACTGCATGGTCCGGGCCGACGCAGCATCTATTGCAGTACATTCCTGCGCCCAACGCTTCGAATGATCAGTTTGCCACCTCTGCCTACAACCAGGCGCTGCGGGACGATAAGGGCGCCCTGCGCCTCGACGCCAACACTGCCTGGGGATTGATTTCCGCCTACTATTTTCTGGACGACTATTCGCTGAACAATCCCTATCCCGTCGCCCAGGGCGGCGCCAGCGTGCCCGGTTTCAACGCGCTGTATCAGGGACGAGCCCAACTCCTAAGCCTGGGAGACACCAAGACTCTGAGCGCGACGGCGGTCAACGAACTCCACTTCAGTTACATGCGCGCCTTCAATGATCTCGGCAAACCCCAAGGCGGACTCGGCGTCAGCCTGGCATCACAAGGTTTCGTCACGTCCTCAGGCGCGCCAACCATCGTGGCGCTCGCTCCGCAAAACGAAGGTGTAGAAAGCCTGGTCTTCAACAATTTCTCAACCGGAACCAACACTAACGAATTGAAGCAGGCGAACAACACCTTCCAGTGGATCGACAATTTGTCCAAGGTCATCGGACGCCACACCGTCAAGCTCGGTGGCGGTTTTCATTACGACCAAGTCAACGTGAACGCCATCGCCCAGTTCAATGGCAGCTTCCTGTTCACCGGCAGCGAGACCGGCAGCGATTTTGCCGACTTCCTGCTTGGCATTCCCAGCCAGTACAACCAGAGCCAGCTGAATCCTTTTTACGGCCGCAACAAGTACGCGGGAGCATTCGCTCAGGATAGTTGGCATGCCCACTCAAACCTCACCCTTAACTATGGCTTGCGCTGGGACCGCATTGAGCCCTGGTATGAAAAGTACAACCAGATTTCCACCACCGAGCCCGGCAAGCAATCGGTTGTTTTCCCCGGCGCGCCCGCAGGAATCCTGTATCCCACCGACCCGGGAGTGCGGCGCACGCTGGCGCCTCCCGGAGACGAGTTCTCGCCGCGTCTCGGTCTGGCCTATTCCCCCAACGTTTCGGCTGACAGTTTTCTCGGAAAGATATTGGGCCCGGGAAAAACCAGTCTGCGCGCCGGCTTCGGAATGTATTACACCTCCATCGAAGCCCTCACCCTGGGCGTGCTTGCCGCCAACGCTCCTTACGGAACCACTTACAGCAGCCCAGCTCCTCCGTTATTTTCAAATCCTTTCATCACCGCTTCCAATGGTCAGAACTTGGGCCAATATTTTCCCGTGAACCTCGCGCCTTTGAACGTCTCCAGCAGTCACCCCGACTCGAGCGTCGACTGGTCGCAGTATGTGCCCATCAGCGGCATCCCCGCGTATCCCGTCAGCAACCTGATCCCTTACACCGAGCAGTACATGTTCTCGATCGAGCGCCAGGTCGGCGACCACACTCTGTTCAGCGCCAGCTACGTGGGCAACCAGTCGCATCGCCTGCTGGTTCTGGTCGAGTCGAATGCCGGCGATCCCGCCCTCTGCTTCAGCCTGAGCCAGACCAGCGAAGTGGCCCCAGGATCGGCGACCTGCGGCCCGTTTCAAGAAAGCAACGTATTCACGACCGCGTCCGGCCAAACCGTGAACGGAACGCGCGGCCCCCTGGGCCCAAATTTCGGCAGCAACACCAATCAGGCTACGATCGGCAATTCCAATTACAACGCCCTCGAACTCAGCTTCCGCCACACCGGCAAACGTCTGCAATTATTCGCCAGCTATACCTTCAGCAAATCCATCGATCAATCGTCGAACGTCGGCGAGGAAGTGAACCCCATCAATCCCTCCCTCAGCCGAGCGTTATCAGCTTTCGACGTTGCCCACAACTTCGTGGTGAGCTACGACTACGAGCTTCCCTTCGATCGCCTGTTTGCCCTCTCCAACCGCTGGACCAAAGGCTGGACGATTTCCGGCATCACTCACTTCAGCAGCGGTTTCCCGGTCACGCTCCTGAACTACGGCGACAATTCTCTGCTGGGTGCGGAGCCCAACGGCATCAACAACTACGGCGTGGATGAGCCGCAATTTACCCCCGGGCCGCTTGAACTGAATTCGAATCCCCGCAACGGAAACCGCTATTTCAATACTTCGCTCTTCAGCTTGCAGGCCCTGGGTACCCCAGGCAATGCCCGCCGCCGCTTCTTTTTTGGCCCCGGGCTCGACAACTACGACATGGCGTTGATGAAATCCCTCCCGTTCACCGAATCTAAATCGGTGCAATTCCGCCTGGAAGCATTCAATGTCTTCAATCACGCGCAGTTCTTCGGACCTACGTCGGTAAACGGCAACATCAACAATCCTCCCACCTTCGGCCAGGTCGTCAGCGCCGCCTCTCCGCGCCTGCTGCAGGCCGCCATCAAGTTTATTTTCTAGTTAATAGGACCACTTTGGGCGGTCTTGCCGCTTTTTGCGACTTTCGTACCCCCTAGGCATCCAATGGCAGTGTTACGATAGACAGTTGGAGTTCCCTAGCGCAGCACTTATTCTAAAGCGCCCCGCCGTCGTTCAAATCGGCCGCTGGTTGGCGTGGTTTAAAATCGAGGAGAAAGAAAATGGCGGGTAATGGAATCGTCGAAGTGACCGATGCGAACTTCGACCAGGATGTTTTGAAATCGGACAAACCAGTTCTGGTGGACTTTTGGGCGACGTGGTGCGGTCCTTGCCGCGCGATCGCCCCTATTGTCGAGGAGCTGGCTGCCGAGTATCAGGGCAAGATCAAGATTGGCAAAATGGATGTCGACTCCAACAGCGCCACCCCCATGCGCTACAAGGTTACCGGCATCCCGACCCTGCTGGTGTTTAAGGGCGGCCAGGTCGTCGAGCAACTTGTCGGCTACAAGCCCAAGGACGCCATCGCACAGGCCCTGAATAAGCATCTCGGCTAATCTTCAGCCCTTTTCAGCCGTACTCGAACGCCCGGGAGCGATCCCGGGCGTTTTTGTCATCCCCTGAGGACTGTCCGTCAGGACCGTGGGCCTTGAAATGAATCAGGCGCCCACCGCGGAATCCTCATGTTATAATTTTTACTCTCAGTCGCTTAGAGCACGGAGGACAGTATCGATAAGCGTTTTATCCGCACCAATGATCGTATCCGGGCGCGCGAAATCCGCGTGATTGACGACGAAGGGCAGCAGCTTGGCATCATGCCGCCCTACGAAGCCATCAAGAAAGCCCGCGAAAAGAATCTGGACCTGGTTGAGATTTCGCCTACCGCGCAGCCTCCCGTGTGCCGCATCATGGACTACGGGAAGTATCTTTACCAGCAGGAAAAAAAAGAGCGCGAAGCCAAGAAGCACCAGAAGACGATCACCGTAAAAGAGGTCAAGTTCCGCATCAATGTGGACGACCACGATTACGAGACCAAGAAGAATCATGTGCTGCGGTTCCTGGATGAGGGCGACAAGGTCAAGGCAACGATTTTCTTTCGCGGGCGCGAGATGACCCGCACCAGCCTCGGCCGCCAAATCTTGGAGCGCCTGATTAAGGACGTGGAACCGCACAGCATCGTGGAATTCCGTCCGCGGCAAGAGGGCAACACGCTGCACGCCATCCTGGCGCCGAAGAAGACGGAAAAGGAACGCGAGAAAGAAAAACAGAGGGAAGACAAGCAGAGGGAAGAAAAGCACAAGGCTGCCGCGCAGAGTGCGCCCGGCCCGAGCGCTCCTCCGGCGCAGGTAGCCAAGCCCGCGTCGTAGCGGGTGCGGCTTTCGCGGTCGATTCAAAAATCTAGCAATTGGCACTTAGCACTTGGCATTTAGCCAGTCGAGGGAATGCCGGGGGCAGGTTTGTTTGTGCCAAATGCTAATAGCTGAGGTTTTATGCCGAAATTGAAAACGCACAAAGGCGCTGCCAAGCGCTTCAAGTTAACCGGGACGGGGAAGGTAAAGCGGGGCCGGTCGCACCTGCGGCACATTCTGACGTCGAAGAGCAAGAAACGTAAACGGAATCTGGGATCGCCCGCGCTGGTCAGCGACGGCGACAAGCGCAAAGTAAAGCGCATGATCCCGTACCAGTAAGAGGAATTAAGCGATTTTGCGATTGAGTCATTGAGCGCTTGACGACCCTTAAAGGTTTTAATCGCACACTCACCCGATCACTCAATCGCACAATTCCTCAGGCGCGTGAAGAGGTCACGACCATTCGTCCTTACCTCCAGCCGCCAGCACGTTGAAACTAAAAAAGGAGAACACCCATGCCTCGTGTAAAACGCGGAACCAAACGCCGCGCCAAGCGCAAGAAAATATTAGAGCGCGCCAGCGGATATTTCCTCACGAAATCAAAGCTCTACCGCTCGGCGAAAGAAGCCGTCGAGCGCGGTCTGAAGTTCGCCTACTCCGGACGCAAACAGCGCAAGCGCCAGTACCGCTCACTGTGGATCGTGCGCATCGGCGCCGCCGCCAAGCTGAACGGCATGAGCTACAACCAGTTCATCCACGGCTTGAAGCTGGCCGGCATCGAACTGGACCGCAAAATTCTGGCCGACTTGGCAGTAAAAGATCCGGCAGGTTTTGCCAGTCTCACGACGCAGGCCAAAGGCGCAATCGGCGGAGCAGCGTAGTTTCGCCGTTCAGTCCTCAGCTCTCAGTTCTTAGTTTTAATTTTCAGCTCTCGGCCATTAGCGTTCAGCCTTATTGGTTGTCATTCCGAGCGCTCGCAGCCGCGCGCAGCGCGGAGAGAGCGTCGAGGAACCTGCTGTGCAGCCGGTGGCGACCCCGGCCAAGCGAGCATCCGCGCACCCAGCCGCGAAGCGGCGAAAGAGCACAGCCCACGGCGCAAGCCGTGGGTCAGCGAATTTAAAAACTGCCCAGCCCCGAAGGGGCGAAAGAAACGTGGCATACACCGTTCCCAAACTCACCGACTATTCGGCAGCCGCGCTCGAGAGAGCTGCGAGCGAATGCGCTGCTGCGTGCGATGCGGAAGCCGCGGTGGTTCGCAACGACGCCGATCTGAAAGCCTTTCGCGACCGCTGGATGGCTCGCAAGAACGGAATCCTCACCGAGATTAACGATTTGTGGCTCAAGGGCGCGCCCAAAGAGGCGAAGCGCGAAGCCGGGATTCGCGTTAACGAGTTGAAGGCTCGCATCACGGAACTTGTCGAGAGCGCCCGCATTGCGGGCCCCGCCGGCGATTCACTCGTCGGCGAACGCGTCGACATTTCCCTCCCCGGCGTGCGGCGTCCGATTGGTGCGGAGCACCCCGTTATCAAGACTCGAAACGAAATCGTTGCTGTGTTCCAACGTCTCGGTTACTCCGTCGCCGAAGGCCCCGTAGTCGAGACCGACTACTACAACTTCGAAGCGCTGAATTTTCCCCCAAACCATCCCGCGCGCGACACGCAAGACACGCTGTTCATCGCTGGCCAGCAGTCGAAGCCGCAGCGCGAGCGCTTGCTGCTGCGTACGCACACCTCCCCGGTGCAGATTCGCACCATGGAAAAAATGCGCCCGCCGCTTCGCATCGTGATACCCGGCACCGTGCATCGCAACGATCCTCCCGACGCCAGCCACTCGCCGATGTTTCACCAGATCGAAGGCCTCGCTGTTGATACCAACATCACCTTCGGGGACTTGAAAGGCACGCTCGATCACGCCATGAAAGCGCTCTTCGGCTCGTCGGTGAAAACCCACTTCCGGCCGTCGTTCTTCCCGTTCACCGAGCCGAGCGCGGAGTTGTACGTGACCTGCTTCATCTGCGGCGGCAGCGGGAAGCGCGGCGATGATAACGCCCCCTGCCGTCCGTGCAAGCAGACCGGATGGATCGAAGTGCTGGGCTGTGGCATGGTTGACCCCAATGTATTCGAGTTCGTGAAAGACAACGGCTACGACCCGAAAAAGGTTTCCGGCTTCGCCTTCGGCATGGGCGTAGATCGCCTCGCGCTGCTGAAGTACGGTGTGGACGATCTCCAGTATTTCTTTCAAGGCGATGTAAGGTTCCTGCAGCAGTTTGGATAGGAATTGTCATCCTGAGCGCAGCAAGCGCGTCACGGAAGGACGCTCTTGCGTAGTCGAAGGATCCCTTTGAGCGGCACGGCAACATACCAAGCCTCGCTCAGGATGACAGAGCTTAGGAAATGAAACTTTCTCCACAATGGATTCGCGACTTCGTCGCTCTCACGGTTGACAACCGACGCCTCGCCGAAGACCTGACCAACGTCGGGCTCGGTGTCGAGGGCATCGAAGGCTCGGGCGCGGACACGATCTTCGAGATGGAGATCGGCACCAATCGTCCCGACGCGATGAACCATTACGGCGTCGCACGCGAAGCGACGGCCATCTATGACTTGCCTCTGAAATCGCTCTCAGCTCTCAGCTCTCAGCAGTCAGCCAAGGCGTCGCAGGATGCCCCGTTCCCCATCGTCGTCGAAGAGCCGCAACTCTGCCCGCGATTCAGCGCCCGCGTGATTCGCGGTACGCACATCAAACCGTCCCCCGCGAAGATCGCGCACCGTCTGCAACTGCTCGACCAGCGCCCGATCTCCAATGCCGTCGATGCCACCAACTACGTCCTGTGGGAGATCGGCAAGCCGACGCACGTCTTCGATATGGACCTGCTCGAGGGCGGAAAAATTATCGTCCGCAAAGCGCGTGCCGGTGAAGTGCTCAAGACTCTCGACGGCGTCGAACGCAAGCTGACTTCCGAAGACCTCGTCGTCTGCGATGCGAAAAAGCCCGTCGGCCTCGCCGGCGTCATGGGCGGCTACGACACCATGATTACCGAGAAGACGCGCAACATCGTCATCGAATCTGCCTGGTGGGATCCCGGCATCGTGCGGAAAATGTCGCGGAGGCACGGCATCCATACCGACGCCTCGCACCGCTTCGAGCGCGGCGCGGATTTCGAATCCACTGTGCTTTCCTGTGATCTCGTGGCGCAGATGATTCTTGACTCGGGCGGCGGCGAGCTCGCCCCTGGTGTAGCTGACGTAGTCTCAAAGCGTCTCGACACCGCGCCGGTGGTGCTGAATCTCGCCGAAGTACGGCGCATCCTGGGTGGCAGCCTCGACCGCGAGCAGATTTATCACTTATTGAAACGGCTCGGCTTTACGCTGGTTCCCGAGGGACAGGATGAAGAACAATTCCGCGTCCACATTCCCAGCTGGCGGCTGGATGTCGAGCGTGAGATCGATGTAATCGAAGAAATCGCGCGCCTCCACGGCTACGACAAATTTGAGAACACGCTGCCCGCGTACAGTGGCGCAGTGGTCGAATTGCCGCAGGCGGCCATGGACGCGGTTTTTCGCACCCGAGCGCTCGCCCTGGGATACAACGAGGCCTTGTCGCTGACTTTTATTTCGCATCCCGACGCAGAAAGATTTTCTTCTGTGGCCGCGGGGTTTTCCGCGAGCGCCAAGGTGCTCGAGTTGGAGAATCCGCTGAGCGACGAAGCGTCGGTGATGCGTACGTCGCTGGCGCCGGGCATGCTCGACATGCTGGCGCGAAATATGAATCGCGATGTAACGGACGCGCGTCTGTTCGAGATGGCCAGCGTATATGAGTTGTCCGCCCGCTCACTGGAAGAAACTCGCGTGGAACCGAAGCGCGCCTGCCTGGGCGCGACCGCCGCGGCGCTGCGCAGTGCATTGCCTGCCGGCGAGGCGCTGGATGTAAGCAAAGATGAACACGCGGCGGCAGTCGAAACATTCCGCGGATTCAAGGGGGATGTCGAGAATCTGCTGGCAGCCTTCGCGGCGGAAGTAAGTTACGACCGCGCCACGGCAGAATATTTCCATCCCGGCCGTTCGGCGCGGGCGCTGGTGAACGGCACGGTGGTGGCGCAGTTTGGGCAGATTCACCCCGAGGTGGCGGCCGCGCGCAAGCTGCGGCAGCCGGTCTACCTGGCGGAGTTCGATCTGGACAAGCTATACCAGCATGGCCTGCGCCCGGTGAAGTTCAACCCGCTGGGAAAGTATCCGGCGGTGGAACGGGATTTTTCGTTCGTCTTTGCCGACGAGGTTTCGTTCGCGGCGGTGCGGAAAGCGGTCGAGGAATTGAGCATCGCCGAATTGCGGGAGTTCACTCCAGTAGAGATTTTCCGCGGCGGGGCGATCGCAGCGGAGAAATATTCGGCCTTGTTGCGGGTGCGCTTCCAATCGACCGAGCGGACTCTGCGCGAAGACGAAGTCGCGCAGTGGTCGGCAAAGATTGTGGCGGCACTCACGAGCCTGGGTGGAGTGCAAAGAGTCTAGTCGAATCCCCCCCGCCCTCTGGCTTCGCTCGGGGCGAGATCGCGAACCCCGACCAGCCATGTCCTCCTGTGCAAAACGGCATTCGGTTGGGCCTTGCGCGGTTGCCCCAGGACGAGTACCATGAAGTTGTTCTCATAAGGCCTCGTTCCCGCGCAGGCCTTCCGCGCCAGCCGTTCCGAGGCGGCGCCTTACGGATCCGATAAACGGATAATCGATACGAAGTCAGGTAAAGTTTTCATTCTCGAACAGCTGTTTGTTTCAAGAGTTGGGGTTCGTTCCATAGTGCGTCCAAGTCGCTACCCGCAACTGCGTAGATCCGATTTTGTGTGCGAGGCGGAGCCTTGCCCCGAGCATCGCCCTGAACATCGCCCCGAACATCGGAGTTTCGCGGCGCGGCCCTTTTGAGATTCGATATTTTGAGATTCCATAGAACTTTGCAATGAATCAGTGCAGAAGAGTTTGAGAGGACTATGAACGCAGGACCAGGAAGGCCCTCCGGTGGCGGAGGAGGCAGACGGAGGCGGCGTGGACGCCGTCCCACCAATCAGCGCGGACAGCGGCCCGGCCCGGGCCTGAGCCGCGAAAACAAAGACGGCATCTACACCGCGCCCATGGATCACAGCTACCGCGCCGCCATGGCCGGAGGCAACAATAACAACGGCCACAAAGGCGGACGCCAGAGGCCAGGCTTCCAGGCGCAGTATCCGCAACCCGATCCAGAACCGTTGCCCGCGATTACGGAAGACACCAACTCCCGCATCTTCGCCTTTATCGAAGATCTGTTCTTCATGGCCAAGATTCAGGAAACGGCGCGCAAGCTCAATGTGAAGGTTGAGTTCGTCAAGACCGATAAGGATCTGATGGAGCGCATGGAGCAAAACGGCGACGAGAAGCCATCGCTGATTATTTTCGATCTGAACCTGGCCAGCGTGAAACCGCTCACCCTGATTCCGAAGCTGAAAAGCAAGCTGAAGAAGGGCACGTCCATCATCGGATTCCTCTCGCACGTGCAGGGAGACTTGAAGCAGAAGGCGCACGAAGTCGGTTGCGACATGGTGCTGCCGCGCTCGGCATTTTCGCAGAACCTGCCGCAGTTGTTGCGCCGGCACGGCGCGCCGGAAGATTTAGAACCGACCGTACAGTAGGGATCGGCTTCGGGCTCGCCGCGAGTTGAGAATCGCAACGGATTATTTTGCCCATGCCAGGCCGTCCGCGTATTTGCCTGCAACAATCAGGTTCTGGACGTTCCATTGCGTCAGATCGATCGCGGCAACCTTCCCGCTCACGTTGCACGACACATACGCTATCTTGCCATCGGGGCGAATCAGGATTTCCTGCGGCGTGCCCGGGACGTCGATGCGACGCACTACGCGCATGCTTCCCAGGTCGACAACCGCTACCTGACTGGTAGACGGGACTGCGACCAGCAGCCAGCGGCCATCCGGCGTTGCGGCTGTCCCGTAACCCAAACCAGGCAGCGCCACCCAGGTCTTCAGCTGATGAGTCGCCGTATCAATCACGGCGAGCTGCGGCTTGGTTTGATCTGCGGTAAAGACCAGCTTGTCGTCGCTTGAGATGGAGATTCGCTGTACTTGTCCTGACACCGGAATGACCGCAACCGTCTTCCGGCCCACCATATCGAGTACAGAGACAGTCCCAGGCCCAACGTTGGATGTATACCCGAGCCGCCCGTCATGCGACAAGACGAGCATGTGCGACTCGTCCTGTCCGGTGGGGACCGCGCCCACGATCTTCCGCGTGCGCGGATCGATCACGGTTACGGTCTTATCTAACTCCGTCGTGACATAGAGTAGCCCACTCACAGGGTCTAGAACTGGAAGGTGTGGTCGTACTCCATGGCCGAAATCGATGTCAGCGACGATCTGCCGCGATGCGAGATCGATGACCAGCATGTCGTGTCCATCGATACCGGGCTTGCCTACGCCGGAGCTGCCATAGATGGGCACGAAGGCAGTGCGTCCATCCGCGGAAGCAGCGACTTCGTGACCATGAACTCCGCTCGTCTTTTCTGCGATGGTCGCAACCTCTCGCGCCGACGCAGGATCGACGATGCTCAGATCGCTGTCGCCCTGATTGACTACCAGCAAGGTTTGGGCACGGACACTCGCGGGGGCTAATCCAAGACCAAGCGCGGGCAGCAACAGATACTGGAAGGCAAGCTTTCGCATAGGGCGAAAAGTATAGCCCATCGGCCGTCAATCAAGGATCTCTTACCCTCTGCCGTCTATCCTCAGCGCCCTGCGCAATGGCAGGGCGCGGCTTGCGAAACTGAATGACGGGTTCACCGCCGGCGGGCGAAGAGACGAAAGCCTACCGGAGATTCCTCATCCCGGCGGCCAGGCGAGCGGCCGTCCGCCCAGCAGATGCACGTGCAGGTGAAAGACAGACTGTCCGGCCCCCGGGCCAACATTGAGCACCGTGCGGTACCCCTGCTCAATGTTTCGCTGTCGGGCAATGTGCGCGGCCGCCAGGTGGCACCGCCCGATGACTTCGGCGTCATCGGCCTCGGCCTCTTTCAGTCCGGCAAAATGTTTCTTAGGGATAACCAGAACGTGCGTGGGCGCCTGCGGGCTGATGTCCTCAAAAGCGAAAACGTGTTCGTCTTCATAAACCTTTTTCGCGGGAATCTCGCCTTGAAGAATGCGGCAAAACAGGCAATTAGCGTCGCTCACGAGTGAGACCTCAAGTCTAAAGAGTGTACGCGAGAACTCGATTCCCGGCTCAGCGGTGGAACATGGGCTCCGCTCTCAGCCGCGAAGCGGCGAAAGAATGCAGCCCACGGCGCAAGCCGTGGGTCGCCACTGGGGAAGATAACCGAGCCCCGGAGGGGCGAAAGAGCATCTCTCACGCACTTTCTACTACTCTGTATGAATCAACGTCTAGTCTAACCGCACCAAAAAGACAGCGCCCTCGGGAGTTTCGGTCTCATCCGCAAGTGCCTGCGCCCGATCGTGGTCATCGCCGGCGACGCGCACTCGAATCCACCAGTCTCCCGCCGGACTGTTGAAGCATAAAACCTGCGCCGTGCGATAGCGGCGCCTGAGATGATCGGCTAATTTGTTGGCGGAGGCTTCATGCGGCAATCCGCCAATCTGCACGGCCCATTTTCCCGCCGAACCCGGCGCCGCCGACTGCATCAGTTCGACTTTCACCTGCGCCACGCCGGGCTGGAAGACGTCGAGCTTGCGGGCCGCGGCCAGCGAAAGATCAAGCACTCGTCCGGGAATGAACGGTCCCCGGTCGGTGATGCGCACCAACGCGCTGTGCCCGGTCTTAACATTCGTGACGCGCACGATGGAGCCGAGCGGATACGTCCGGTGCGCCGCCGTCATGGCATGCATGTTATAGACTTCGCCATTCGATCCGCGCCGGTGGTGGTAAGGCGGCCCGTACCAACTGGCCAGCCCGGTTTCCGTGGCGAGCGGCTTGGCATCGGCGGGAAGCGTGGGCTCGGCCAGGTCGGCGGCTGATTCGCCAGCTTTGATATTGCCGCGCTCGTCTTTGCCAGGCGTGCTCTCTTTTACGGCAGGAACGTTCGCGGCGGGCTCAGCCTCGTCCGCTTCTGTCGTTGTGGCCGGTGGCGGAGGCGGCGGCACGTTCACGTGCGCCTGCTTAGGCTGGCCGCAGCCGCTCAACAACAGAATCGCAATGAGGACAATCAAGATCATGGCGAAGCGAACGCGGCGGAGTGGAGTGGCAGAAAATCGAGCGTCCGAAGCTACTTCGGCGGGTGCTGGTGCTGCTCCATGAAGTCGGCGAGTTCCGTAAGCTTCTGCGAGGCCGTGCGCAAGGCCTTGGTGGAGTGCGTGCGCACTGCCGGTACCACTTCGTCGTTCAAATACTTGATGAGTTCGGGAATCTCTTTTTCCAGGCGCTCGGCGGCTTGGCCGATGGTCTGGCTCACACGTGCCGAAGCGTCTTCCACCTTGCGGTTGAAGTCGTTCATGGTACTCCTTGCGATGTCGTGGCGTGATAGGTCTCACGCTGGGTTGCGGATTGCCAGGCAGGATCATTATTTCGCGCCCGCAGGCCGGGGTCAATGGCGGGTCGTATGCACAAAAGACACTGCTTGAACAAGGATTCAATCCTTGCTAAAGTAAGGATATGGCCAAGGTGACCTCCAAGCTCCAATTGACCGTGCCCAAGGCGATTGCCGACCAGTACGGCATCAAACCCGGCGACGAGTTGGAGTGGATTCCCGCAGGCGAGAGCATTCGCGTCGAACTCGTCCGCCGCAGAGCGAAGACCAGCCATGAGTTGACCACGGCAGAGCGCTTGGCGCTGTTTGATGCCAACACGAAATGGCTGGACGAACTGCAGGCCGACCAGCTGAAAGAAGCGAAGGCCAAAGGCACGCGCATCACCCGCGAGAATCGCGGCTGGACGCGCGAGGAACTCTACGACAATGATCAGGGGCTCCCGCGTGGTTTCCCTCGTCGACACTAACATTCTCGTGTACCGCTGCGACCCGCGAGATCCGGTCAAGCGCGATGCGGCACGCGAGCTGTTGCGCCGGGGTGAAATGGCCGGGGACTTGCGCATTGCCCATCAATCGCTGGTGGAGTTTGTGAACACCGCGATCCGGTCGCGCGGCGCGCAACCGCCCTTGATGACGCGCGAGGACGCCACGCGTCAGGCTGAACTGTTCATCAGCGAATTCCCCATCATTTATCCGAACCAGCAGGTTTTCCGCACGGCCCTGTGGGGCATGGCTACGTACCGGCTGCCATGGTTCGACGCCCATCTCTGGGCCTACGCTGAGCATTTTGGCATTCCCGAACTTCTCTCTGAAGACTTTGAACACGGCCGCCGCTACGGTACAGTGCGGGTGCGGAATCCTCTCGTAGAACTGGGATTGGCTTAGCGGCGGGACCGAAGGCTTGGCTTTGAAAGGGCGCGGCTTCAAGCCGCGCCGTTAGGCCGTATCAATGCCAACCGGCTTTATCCGCTGAGGTAGCGTCTCCAGGAAGCCAATTCGATGTCATCGCGCAAGCTCCAAACTTTATCCGACTTAGGAAGCCTCGATTTAATGTCGGGGACGTTTCGCGCACGCTTGCTCACCTGGTATGACACCCATGCCCGCGATTTGCCTTGGCGCCAGCGGCCCAGCTCAACCGAGCAAAGCTCAACCAAGCCCCGCGACCCCTACCCCGTCTGGCTCTCCGAAATCATGCTGCAGCAAACTCGGGTCGCGGCCGTAATCGCGCACTATCACGAATTCCTGAGGCGCTTTCCCTCCGTCGAGAAGCTGGCCCGCGCCCGGCAAGCCTCAGTGCTGGCCGCGTGGAGCGGCCTCGGCTACTACCGCCGCGCCCGCATGCTGCATGCCGCGGCGAAAGTTGTGGTCAGAGAGCGGGGCGGGAAGTTCCCAGCAACCGCCGAGGAATTACGTGCACTCCCCGGTGTAGGCCGCTACACCGCCGCGGCCATCGCCAGCATCGCGTTCGGCGAACCGGTCGCAGTGGTGGACGGCAACGTGGAGCGCGTCCTGCAGCGCGTATCCGGGCAGCGTCTGGCGGGCGAAGAATTCTGGCTCGCCACCGAGGGCTTGCTCGATCGCAACCGCCCGGGAGACTTCAACCAGGCAATGATGGAGCTGGGAGCAACCGTGTGCACGCCACGCGCGCCCGCCTGCCTGACTTGTCCAGTAGTGGACTTATGCGCGACCCGCGGAGAAATGCCCGGCGCGGCGAAAGTTCCGCGGCAAAAGAAGCGCGAGATTGACTACCTGCTCGATTATCGTGGCGGCGCAGTCTTTCTCGTGCAGCGCCCGCACAACGCCCGTCTAATGGCCGGGATGTGGGAACTGCCGCAGGCGGACGCGCCCTCGGGGGCTAAAGCCCAGTCCAACGGGGCAGGCAAGATCGCAGCGCTTAAAGCGCCGCGTCACCCCAAGGCCAAACGCGCCCCCACGCCTGAAGCCTGCATCACGCTCCGGCATTCGATCACGCTAACGGACTACACGGTACGAGTCTGGCGCATGCCCGTGCCAGAGCAGGCCGCAGGCAAATGGATTCCGGTCGAGAAGCTGTCGCGGGTCGCGCTGACCGGCCTGGCCCGCAAGATTCTGCGCAAGGCGGAAATCATGGCTGCCCATCCGACGAGCGTGGGCCCAACTGATTTAGAATAAGAACAGAACGAACAAAAGGATGCGCTCACTGCGCAGTACCCTGGAATTGCGGATTGGGGATAATCAATGGCGGCACTCATACCCGGCACGAAAGCTCCAGAATTCGACCTGAAAACCCTGAACGAAAAGCCCTTCTCGCTGGGCGACGAACTGGCACGCGGCCCGGTCGTGCTCGTGTTTTTCAAGGTGTCGTGTCCCACTTGCCAGTATGCGCTTCCGTTTTTCGAGCGGTTGTATAGGGCCTACGGGAAAACGGGTGTCACGCTCGTTGCCGTTTCGCAAAACAACACCAAAGAAACCGCCGCGTTCATCAAAGAATTTGGCGTAACCTTCCCGGTCCTGCTCGACGACACTAACAACTATCCCGTCTCGAATGCCTATGGCCTCACCAACGTTCCCACCATCTTCTGGATCGCGCAGGATGGCGAGATTGAAGTTTCCAGCGTGGGATGGCTCAAAGCCGACTTCGAAGCCATCAACCGCAAAATGGCGGAGACCGGCAAGCTTGTTCCCTCAGCCGTGTTCAAGCCAGGGGAAGATGTAAGAGATTTCCGCGCCGGCTGAGGGTCGAAAAACTGATCCCGCGGTCGCGGGACCACCTCCAAAGCGAATCATTCCCTTGACCGCCAACACGGGCGGGTCTAGCATTTGTGCCGTTAGCCGCTGCAGGCGCTACCCAGCTACCTTCCGATGACTCTTCCCCCCAGAGGAGTTTGTTTATGCGCGGTCCTCTTCACGCCATTCTTAGCGGCACCCTCTTGTTGAGTTGCCTGGGGACGTATGCATTGCCTCAAGAGCCTGCTCTCGATGCCAGGAAAAAAGCAGAGCTGAAGAAGGACGAAAAGCCCAAACCACCCGAGCGGCCAGCATCTGCGCCCGGCACTGTTGGCAATGGGTCGTTGACCCCACATAGCCAGCGGCAGAAGAAGCCTGCAGCAGCGCACCTTCACGATCGCGGGTCGTTGAGTGATGCGTCGAGGCACGGCAGCGACAATATAAACGGGCTGCCAAGTTTGAAAGGCGAGAAAGCAACAAGCAGTGAAACGAATCACCAGCAGCGGATCCACCAGAAAGATGAGAAAGGCGAGAAGGAATCGCACTCCCCCTGCGAAAAAGTTTCGTTAACCGAACGGGAGAAATGCGAGGAGGAGCGCAAGACGCGAGTGGAGAAAATCCTCGGAAGCGCTCGGTAGTTGCCATCTCCATTTCCCGCACGCGTGTGTGCCAGCAAATAGCTTTCGTTGCTGCACCATAGGCGTTAGCTCCATTGACCTAACGTGCCGGTTTCTTTCGTTCTTTCCTTTAGAACCGGCCGCCTCCATACCTTACAATTCATCCAGACTTTCACAGGAAGCAGTTCTTCCGCGAGCGCCGCTTCGTCGGGGGAAATCCTATTTATGCAGCGAATGCTGAAAATCATTTCGGCGGGTCTGATGGTGTGCGCCAGTCTGATGGTATGTGCCAGTCCGCCCGCATGGGCGGACGGCGGACTAGCCGGCCATTCGAAGAGCTCAAGGCAGGGGCCTTCAGTGAAGCTGCCGGGGCCGGCGATCGTAGCGCTCGAAACCATCACGCCCGATCACATTCGCTGGCACGTGCGCTATCTCTCGCATGATCTGCTCGAAGGCCGAGGCACTGGCCAGCGCGGCGGCGACATCGCCGCGGAATACATCGCTACGCAGTTTGCCGAATACGGGCTCAAGCCGGCCGGCGATCACGGCACCTACATGCAGAAAGTCCCTTTCGTCGGCGTCACCACTCTGCCCGAGACTCGCTTTTCCCTGGTTCCGAAGCAGGGCGAAGCCATGAATCTGAAGCCGCTCGATGAATATGTCGCTTACGACCAGACTCAACAGCCTCAGTCGGAAGTAGATGCCGACATCGTCTTCGTCGGCTATGGAATCGAAGCCCCGGAATACAACTGGGACGACTACAAAGGCCTCGACGTCCACGGCAAGGTTCTCCTGATGCTGGTGAACGAGCCTCCTTCGGATGATCCCAAATTTTTCAAAGGCAAGGCGCTCACCTACTATGGCCGCTGGACCTACAAGTACGAAGAAGCGGCTCGCAAAGGCGCAGTCGGCGTCATTCTCATCCACCAGGCGCAGATGGCCAGCTACCCCTGGGAAGTAGTGAGGAATTCGAATTCAGGGGAAAGGTCGTTTCTGAAGTCGGACGGACCAGCTCTGAAAGTGGCCTCGTGGATCCATCTCGATGTGGCCGCCCGCCTCGCTTCCGCCTCCGGCATGAATCTCGAAAAAATGCTGCAGGACGCGCAGTCGCGCGACTTTCATCCTGTGAGCATGGGAGCCCGGCTGAAGGCGCACATGGCGAGCAAAGTCCGGAATTTCGAATCCAACAATGTGCTGGCAATTCTGCCCGGTTCGGATCACAACCTGGCCAGTGAAGCCGTCATCTACACCGCCCACTACGACCATTTCGGCATCCGCCCCGAAATGCCCGGCGACAATATTTTCAACGGCGCGCAGGACAACGCCACCGGATGCGGCATCCTGCTCGAGCTGGCGCGGGCCTACGGAACCGCGGCGCAGCGCCCGCGGCGGTCCATTCTGTTTGCCGCCGTCACGGCCGAAGAGCAAGGCCTGCTGGGGTCAGAGTATCTCGGCAAGAATCCCCCCGTTCCCGCCGGAAAAATCACGCTCGATCTGAACTACGACGACGTGAAGCCGCTCGGCGCGCCCGAAGAAGTGGAAGTCTCTGGCGCGGAGCGCACTACGTTTTATCCGGTGGTTGAAGCCATGGCCAAGGAGTTCCGGCTGGCGATTCGTCCCGATGCGCTGCCCGAGGCTGGACACTTCTACCGCTCCGACCACTTCAGTCTCGCGCGCGTCGGCATTCCTTCCTTTTCCATTAACGAAGGCATGAAGTTCAAGGGACACACCGAAGCCTGGGGAATCGAACAGGAACGCGACTACGTCGAGAAGCACTATCACCAGCCCAGCGACGAGTACCACCCAGAGATGGATTTCGTCGGCGACTCCGCCATGGCTCGCTTCGGTTTCGCCTTAGGCTGGGAAGCTGCCAGTTTGCCCAAGCGGATTGAATGGCAGAAAGGCGACGAGTTCGAGGCCGCGCGCGAAAAAAGTCAGTAACATCAGCGGGCGCTAAGAACCTACGGGAGACCTCGATTCTCGGCTCCGCGGCGGAACATGGCGTCCGCCCCCAGCCGCGAAGCGGCGAAAGAATAAAGCCCACGGCGTAAGCCGTAGCTAGCGGGCGGAAAAATGAACAAGCCCCGTAGGGGCGGAAGAATACTCGCTGATCTCCGCCCCGAGTCAAACCGTTTGCAAGCCCGCCGCCGCAGCGAGCTTGGCCTGCCTCTCGTCGAAGGTCCAGAAAGCCTTGGCCTCTAGCCCCAGCGCAGCAGCAACGTGCAGGCTATCCAGCGTGCGAACGCCCAGCCGCGGTCCATAACGGCGAGCCAATGCTGCGCAGGTTTCCCAGACATCCTCCGGCAAGCCTGCCTTGAGCCAAACTCCGCCCCCGAGATCGCGCTGCAGTTCGGCTTGCGCTCGCCGCGCTTCAAGCGCGGTAATCTCCTTGCGGAAAACATGTTGTGCCACGGCGTGCATCCACTCCGCGCGATGCAAGGGAGTGAACCAGATCCGCGGCTTTGAGCCCATGCGTCGCTCTGTCTCGGCCGAGCGCCGGTCCGGCAGATAAAGGGAAACGAAAAAGCTTGTGTCCGCGTAGACGCTCAAAGTGAGATGCTCAGAAACGGCCGCGCTCCTCGATCACCAGGTCTGCTCCGGATAAGCGTCGTTTGCCGAAAATCTTCCGGCGACGGCTGGCAAAGTCGGGCCACTCCGCAGGTCTTGATTGCACCTGTGCCGGAACAATGCGGGCGATTACATTCTGACGCTCGCGCAGTTCCACGGTCTGGCCCGCGCTCAATAATTCCTTCAACCGGCGAGTGTCCCGCAATTGGCGAATGTTCACCGAGGTCATGATTCCCGATTGTGACACATAATGTGGCACATCGCAAGTCCGCCGCTCTTGACAACAGTCAGTCTGAACTCGCTTTGAAAGGGCGCGGCTTCAGCCGCGCCGTAAGTATCGCGAAACGAATCGCGGCTTTAGCCGCTGCGGCGATTCATATTTCAAACTGACGCTCCGCCGCCTTCGCAACACCCCTCCCTAACACCAACCAAACTCACAGCTTAACCGCGCGGTAACCGAGGTAACTTTAGCCTCCGTTCTCCACATGCTAACCTCATCGTGTCCGTTTGAAATCAGCAACTTCCGAATACTCCTGATCCAGGGATGCCGAGAATTCCCATTTTTCGACTAGGCGGAGCGCCCGACAAACCGGCGCCACCGAATCTCGCCGCGTCCACGCCCTTCGTTTCGCTCGAAGGACTCAGCGTCGGAGTCGATAACCTGCGCCACGATGTGGTACTGAGTCCTAAGTTCGTGGAACTGGCGCGGGCGCAGATTGGGCGCTTAGTCGCACGCCACGGAGAGCTCGAGGGATTGCTTTCGGCCGAGGCTCCTCAGTCCACGCAAGGCCCTTCGTGGATGAGAAGTCAGGCCGGCAAGCCGTCGCGTCCCAAGAACGATCCCACAGAGTGGAAGCCGGTGCTGACCGAGTTGCAGGTCGCATCGCTCAATCGTGCCAAGAAAGAATTCAAGCTTTCGGTCGACCTGCTGGGCCGCCTGGCGGTCACCAAGTTCCTGCGCACCGAACTGAACCAGCAGTTTCTGCAGGTGTTGGAGCGCTGCCGCTTCCTGCTGAAGAGTTACGACAACATCCGCCAGGGCAAGGCTGTAGAGTACCGCGAGAAACTGGCCGCATTCCAGGTGCGCAAACGCATCATCCTGCGCAAGACGGGGCAGGAAATCTTTGAGACCCTGCGCGAGGTCGAGAAGAGCACGCTGGCCCGCACCCGGCGCTCCCTGTTCGGCGAAGAAACCAGCGGCGGCAGCTATTTCACCTATCCCTTGTTTCTAAACCGCCTGCTGTTTTCCGAGGACGGGCGCGACGACTACCTGTGCGCCGAGCACTACGTGATGATGGGCAACTGGGACCGCGATCCCGACCGCTACGGCCGCATGCGCGAGGTCGTCTCCGGATTTCTGCGCTCGCAATATGGCGACGAAGTCAGCGCCGAAACCCTCGACTCCTGGATGAACGTCCCGGAAAACGCGCGCCAACTGGTAGGCACGGGCACGCCCGAAGATTCCGACGAAGGTCAGGCCCGCCAGGATCGTCTGGCAGCCTTTGTGCGGCTGCTCGAAGACGAGCGCGTCATGGAAAACGTGATTGCCTCCTACTATGTCGTGCCGCTGCTCGGCGAATATGCGCCCCGCATTAACCCGCAACAGCTGAAAACCGCGCTCACCGACCGCACGGAATGCGACCGCGTCGAGCGCATGATTCAGGAGCACGGCAAGCTCTCGCCCAACAGTCTGTACGCGGCCGTTGCCAAGGTCGCCGCCTGCCGCGGCGCGGAACGCGCCAAAGTGGCCGCACGCTTCCTGGGAGATTTCTTTCACTATCACCGCGACCTGCGCCGTCTGGAAGTTCTAAACGCCGCCCTCGATTCGGTGAACCTCGTAACCAACGAACGTTTACAGGAACTCTCGCGCGTCAACGGCACGCTCTACCAATTCCTGCTTCCCGACGAGCAGGGTGAGACTAGTTCAGACCGCGTGCTGCGTCACGTCGTCCTCAAAGCCGACGTCCGCGACTCCACTCGCCTGACCCGAACCATGATGGAGAAAGGTTTAAACCCGGCCTCCTACTTCAGCCTGAATTTTTACGATCCGGTCAACAAGCTGCTCGAAAAATACGGCGCGCAGAAAGTATTTCTCGAGGGCGACGCCATCATTCTGGCCATCCTGGAGCGTGAAGGTGAGCCCGGCCTGGCCGTCAGCCGCATGTGCGTGCTGGCCCGCGAAATTATTGAGATCGTCC
>Ga0181537_10001061_pt1 | contig 25596 bp, 22 predicted proteins | sample PEATcosm2014_Bin_39_FD_119765 | JGI IMG/M metagenome (GOLD analysis project Ga0181537, IMG submission 119765) | Peatland microbial communities from MTU Mesocosm Facility, Houghton, MI, USA - PEATcosm2014_Bin23_10_metaG | ecosystem: Environmental > Terrestrial > Soil > Wetlands > Peat | place...
GAGGCGGTTGGTCCGCGTGCGGCCCTGGAACCGCGCGGGGTTCGTGCGGCTTTCGCCCTCGACGAGGATTTCATCGGATTGACCAAGCAGGCTCTTCACGCGGCGGTCGGCGATTTCGTCGAGGATGCGCAGGAGCACCTGGTTGCGCTCCATCTTGACCACCTCGGGCAACTGGCCCTCCATCGTCGCCGCCGGGGTGTCGCGGCGCGGCGAGTAGCGGAAGATGAAGGCGTTGTCGAAGCCGACCTCGCGGACCAGCTCGCAGGTCTGCCGGAAATCGTCATCGGTCTCGCCCGGAAAGCCGACAATGATGTCGGTGGTGAAGGAAATGCCCGGCTGCGCGGCGCGGAGTTTTTCGATCAGGCCCAGATATTTTTCGCGGGTATAGGCGCGATGCATCGCCTTGAGGATGCGGTCGCTGCCCGATTGCACGGGCAAATGGACGTGTTCGCAAAGCTGGGGCAACTCGCTGAAGCAGGCGACGAGGTCGTCCCTGAAGCCGATGGGGTGGGGCGAAGTGAAGCGGACGCGCTCGACGCCGGGCACCGCGCAAACGGCATGCAGCAGTTGCGCGAAGGGCGAGCGGCCCTCCACGGCGGGGAATTCGTGGCGTCCGTAGAGATTGACGATTTGGCCGAGCAGCGTGATCTCCTTGACGCCCTGGCGGACGAGCGATTCGACTTCGGCGACGATCTCGCCCATGGGCCGGGAACGCTCCGCGCCGCGCGTGCTCGGGACGATGCAGAAGGTGCAGTGCATATTGCAACCCTGCATGATGGAAACGAACGCGGTGACCTGGTTCGGCGCGAGGAGGTGATCGCGAATCGTATTCTGCGAGCCCGTTTCCTCGGCGACATCGACGATCCGCGCGGGTTTGACGCCGGGGCTCTCTTTTCGCTGGCGGAAGAGGTCATCGATGTAGCGGCCCGTTTCGTGAAATTTTTGGGTGCCGATGACGAGATCGACCTCCGGCAGGTCGTCCAGGATCGATGCGCCCCGGCTTTGCGCCATGCAGCCGAGAAAACCGATCACCTGGTGCTGGCGATGCTTTTTGCGTCCTTCCAGCGTTTGCATTTTGCCGATCGCCTTTTGCTCGGCCATGTCGCGGACCGAACAGGTATTGAGCAGGACGACATCGGCCTGGTCTTCTCTTTCCACCAGGTCATAGCCACGGCCGGCCAGGTCGCGCGCGACCTGTTCCGAGTCGCGGACGTTCATCTGGCAGCCATAGGTTTTGATGAAGACGGAAGGCATGAGGGATCAAATCTACCAGCAGGCGCAAAGATTTCGAGCGAAGAACGCCTTTAGTTCCATCGAAAGGCTGGATTAACCCCAGTGATTGGGAATATTTTCACTAAAAATCGTTTAAGAGTTGAGTTTTATAAGGTTACGTGTTACTTAATGAGTATGAAGAAAATCGATGGGGCGGCTGTTATTGCGCAAATATTGTCGTCACGATCACAGCGGCGCGCACAACGGCGGGGGCAGACTCTGGTGGAATACGCTTTGATTCTTGCAATTATTTCCGTCGTGGCAATTGGCGTCCTCATCAATATGGGGCAGCAGGTCAGAGGCATTTATTCCAACATCGATTCCGTGGTGGCCAGCGCGCAGGCTTCGCATTGAGAAGCCGATCTCTTTCCCTCGAATTCGCGGTGACAGTCGAGCTTGAGGCGCTCTAACGTCTCCTTCGATGGATGAGTCCGAGATGAAGCCAATCTGGTGGTTGCCGACCTTTGGCTTCATGCTCTTTTTGGCCATCGAGTTGTGGATGTTTGCCAGTCCCGGCCACATCTTTGAGGATCCCGGCGTGGGCCGGCATCTGCGCACAGCGGAGTTTATTCTCGAAACCGGCCAGATTCCGCGCGCCGATCCGCTCAGTTTTACCAAGGCGGGAGAGCCCTGGACCGATTTCGAGTGGGCCTTCGAAGCGACCATCGGCGAACTCTATCGCGCGGGAGGGCTGGCCCTGGTCTGCGCATTTTGTTACGCGATTTTTGCATCGACCATTCTTGGCATCTACCGGACGCTGCTTCAGTCGGGCCTCTCGCTTTCGGTCGTGCTGCTTGCCACCAGCGTGGCCTTTCTGACGATCCAGATTCATTTTTCCGCCCGGCCGGTTCTCTTCACCTATCTTTTCATGGCTCTCGTGGTCGAGGTCTGGCGCCGGCGGACGCAGCCGCTTCTGCGCGACTGGCTGATCCTGCCCGTGGTGTTTGCGGCCTGGGCGAATCTTCACGCGGGCTGGCTGGCGGCGCTGGTCTTCATGGTGATCTCCCTCTTCGGTCGCTGGCTCGACCGTGTTCTCCATCAAGTCGATGTCGGGGAAGCGCCGCTCATGCCGTGGATCGGCCTGACCCTCCTATGCGCGCTTGCGACGTTGCTGAATCCGTGGGGATGGGAGTTGCACCAGCACGTTATTCTCGTCGCAACCTCCTTGAAAAGCGCGGCGCTGTGGGATGAATATCTGCCGCCGAATTTCAGCGTCCCCACCATGTCGGCGATCGCGGTGATGTACATCGTGGGGGTCGTGATGCTGGCGGGGCTTGCCAAAAGCGCGTCGCGCTGGCGGTGGGAAACCTTTTTGCCCGTGCTCTTTTTTCTCTATGAAGGCCTGAAGGCGCAGCGGCACGTGCTGCTGCTGATGGAAGTGGCGGCGGTGCCGGTGGCGCGCGACCTGGAAGTCGTTTTGCATGCCACCTGGCTGCCTTATTTACGGGAACGATTGAAGAATTTTCAGGCCCGGCAACGCATGGCCGGAGGCGATGCCTGGCTGGCGTTGGTCGCGGCGCTGGTCTTCGCCATGCTCCTGATGCGGGCGCCGATTGCGCACAACATCCAAGTGGGCGGCACGATCTCGCCGAGGCTGCTGGACTTTTTGCGGGACCATCCGGACCGCTTTCACCGGCCCCTGACCACGACGTGGAACGCCGGTCCGTTGCTCTGGAATATGCGGCCCGATTTCCGCGTCAGCATCGATGATCGCGGCGACTTTTACGGCGACGATGCCGTTTTTTCCTTCGTCAAGATGACGAACGGTTCCGCCGGTTGGGAGGATAAACTCAAAAAGGGAAACTACGATTCGCTCATCCTCGATCCCTATCTAAAAATCAATCAACTGCTCCACTCTCTTCCCGAGTGGAAAGAGGTCTATCGCGACAAGCGCGTCGTGATTTATTGGCGGGAGGCGAACTGAGTTTTAAATGGGATTAATAAGATTAAAATGATTTTAAAGGCAGGTCGATTTTCTTCAGCCAATCCTATTAATCACATTAATCCTATTTAAAAAAATTCCCCTTACGCTCAGTTTCAACGAGTTGATCCAAGGCAAAATCGATCTCCTCTTTCTTGATGACAAAGGGCGGGGTGAAGGAGAGGACATTCTGCTCCACACCTCCGCTGAGGAGAATGATTCCGCGCGCGAGCATCGCCTCGACGAGTTGACCCGCGCGGGCGGCGGCGGGCCGGTGATTCGCATCAAGCACCTCGATGCCCCGCATCAGGCCGAGACCGCGAATCCAGCCCCACTGCTTCGAAGCGCCTTGCAACTTGCGCAGGCGCGCCTCGAGGTGAAGGCCCAGCTTTTCGACGCGCTTGCTCCACGGTTCGGCTTCGAGCAGGTCGAGCGATTCGAGCGCCATCCGGCAGCCGAGGGGATTGCCGAGGAACGTGCTGGTGTGGAGCGCCTCGCCGGTCGATTCCGGCCACGCGGCGTCCATGATTTTTGCGCGGCCCACGCAGGCGGCGAGGGGAAAGCCGCTCGTGAGCGCCTTGCCGAGGCAGATGAGATCGGGCCGGACTTTCCAGTGATCGCAGGCGAAGCGGCGTCCCGTGCGATGAAAGCCGGTGTAGATTTCGTCGAAGATCAGAAGCACGCCATGCTGGTTGGCAAGGGATCGAAGCACGGGCAGAAACCAGTCGGGCGGGACGACTTCTCCGCCGCGTCCCTGCACCGGCTCGACCAGGATCGCGCCGATCTTTCCTTTTTTCAGCAGGTTCTCGGTCTGGATGAGAAAGGTGTTCATGCAATCGGGCAGGCAGGCGGAGGGATCGCGCCCGGTCGCGCCGAAAGGACAATGCTGGCAGTCCGGGAAGGGCATGAAGGTGGCGAAGTCGGCAAGCTGGGCCGCGAACGGATCGCGAAAAAGTTTTCTGCCGGTGACGGTCAGCGCGCCGTAGCCGAGGCCGTGGTAGCTGCCGGTGAAGGCGAGGACGCCGCGCCGGTGCGTCGCGAGCCACGCGGTTTTCAGCGCCGCCTCGACCGCTTCACTGCCCGAGTTGGTGAGGATGACTTTGCCCGCGCCGAGCTTCCATTTCTCGAAGGTGAGTTGCGAAAGCCGCCGGCACAGCGCCGCCTTTTCCGCGCTCGGATGCACGTCGCCCATGGCGTGGTAAAGGCGCGGAGCCTGGTCCTGCATGGCGGCCACGATTTTTTCCGGCGCATAGCCGAGGCTCGCCACGCCGAAGCCGCTGGTGAGATCGAGAAACCGGTTGCCGTCCACGTCCCAGACATTTGCTTCCTGCGCCCGTTCCCAGAACACCGGGAATCCCGGCGAGACATAGGTCACGTTCCGCGATTCATGCGCGCGCAACTCCGCGGCCAGCTCGCGCGACCTCGGGCCGGGGATGGGGGTGAGGAGTTCGGGAAGCATCTAGATGACTTGCCTAATCGAGCGGCATCTCTTGGGGAATGCGCGCAAAAGCTTTTGATCTTCCGTCACGAGTATCGTGCCCAAGGCCTCCGCGAGCGCGACATATTCGCAGTCATACGCGCTGCAACGGGACTTTGCGACAAGCTCAAAAACCGCGTGATCCGACACGGAATGCTCGCCTCCGAGCAGGCAGGCGGTTGCGAGCAACATCATGGTTTTAGCGTCCTGTTTGTTGATTTGACCGACGCGCATATGGTTGGAAAGAGCGTTGCGCACCTCAGAGCGCCAGAGAATCGGGGCGGCCCATTCCGCGTCAAAATTAACCAGCGATATTACGTCATCAGTTCGTGAGCTGGGAATGAAGCGGTAGACGATGATATTCGCATCGGCGACGATCACAGACGGCCTTCCCGCTTAAAGGCGTCCATTTCCTTCTGTGTCGTTGTAAAATGGAGTGTATCACGAAAGCGCTTTTCACGGGCCAGCATGGCTTCGACATCAATTTTACGGCTGGGCGCGATTGTTTCCTCCAGCATGGTAATTACTTCCTGATTCAGGCTTCGTTTATGCCGGGCGGCGCGAGACTTAAGCGCGCGGTGCAGGGTGGAGGGCAGAGCTTTAAGCGTAATGGAGGCCATGGTGCAACCAATCTGGTTGCGTTTAGGTTGTCTGTCAAGCTGTTGCGAAAATGGAAATGGCTCTACAACCTCGAGATCAGCAGCTCGCGCTGGAAGATCATTTCCTTGGGCAAATCGGCGTAGAGCCGGAAGAAAAGCTCGTCCTGCATCAGGACCTCGCGTTTCCACTCCTCGAGGTTGAGCGAGAGCGCCTCGGCGAGATCGGCCGGGTTCTGGTCGGTCAGGCCCGTCAAGTCGATGTCCTCGGGTTCCGGCATCCAGCCCACCGGCGTTTCGTAGGCGGGCACGCGGCCCCGGCAACGGTCGACGATCCATTTCAACACGCGCATGTTTTCGCCGTAACCGGGCCAGAGATATTTCCCCTCCTTGCTTTTGCGAAACCAGTTCACATGAAAAACCTTCGGCGGGCGCTTGAGCAGTTTGCGCATCCGCAGCCAGTGCCGGAAATAATCGCCCATGTTGTAACCGCAGAACGGCAGCATCGCCATCGGGTCGCGGCGCACCTGGCCGACCGATCCGGCGGCGGCGGCGGTCGTTTCCGAGGCCATCGTGGCGCCGATATAAACGCCGTGAATCCAGTTGAACGCCTGAAAGACCAGCGGCAGGGTCGTGGCGCGACGACCGCCGAAAATCAGCGCGCTGATCGGCACGCCATTCGGGTCGTTGGCTTCGGGGGCGAGCGCCGGATTGTTGATCATCGGCGCGGCAAAGCGGCTGTTGGGATGCGCCGCTTTTTCCTTCGAGGCGGGCGTCCAGGGATTGCCCTTCCAGTCGAGGCATTCGGCGGGCGGCTCGCCGTCCTTGCCCTCCCACCAGACATCGCCGTCGGGCAGGAGCGCGACGTTGGTGTAGATCGTGTCCTTCGCCATCGAAATCATCGCGTTGGGGTTCGATTTGAAATTGGTTCCGGGCACGACGCCGAAGTAGCCCGCCTCCGGGTTGATCGCGTAGAGGCGGCCATCGGGGCCGGGGCGCATCCAGGCGATGTCGTCGCCGACCGTGGTGATTTTCCAGCCCTCAAATTGCTTCGGCGGGATCAGCATGGCAAAATTGGTTTTGCCGCAGGAGCTCGGGAACGCGGCGGCGACGTAGGTCTTTTCGCCGTCGGGCGATTCGACACCGAGAATGAGCATGTGCTCCGCCATCCAGCCCTCGATCCGGCCCAGGTAGGAACCGAGCCGCAGCGCGAGACACTTCTTCCCCAGCAGCACGTTGCCGCCGTAATTGGAGCCGACCGAGATGATCGTGTTGTCCTGCGGGAAATGGGCGATGTAGCGCCGCTCGGGGTTGATATCGAGCATGCTGTGGAGGCCCTTGGTGAACGGCCCCTCGTCGCCAAGCTGGTCCCACGCGACCCGCCCCATCCGCGTCATGATGCGCATGCTGAGGACGACATAGATCGAGTCGGTGATTTCGATGCCGACTTTGGTCAGCGGCGAGCCGGGCATCCCCATGAGATATGGCACCACGTACATCGTGCGGCCCTTCATCGCGCCACGGCAGAGGCTGTAAAGTTTTTCGTACATCGCGGCGGGCGCCATCCAGTGATTGGTCGGCCCGGCGGCGTCGGGCGTGCGGGTGCAGATGAAGGTGCATTCCTCGACCCGCGCGACGTCGTTCGGATTCGAGCGATGATAATAGCAGCCGGGCAGCTTCTTTTGGTTGAGCCGGACCAGGATGCCCGCGTCGACGGCCTGTTGCGTCAGGCGCTCTTTTTCCTCTTCGCCACCGTCGCACCAGACGAGGTTGTCGGGCTGGCATAACGCTTTCATCTCATCGACCCATTCCAGCACCTTGGGGTGCGAAGTCTTGGGTGCGGCGAAGCTGGGGGAAGAAGCGGACGGTGTGCTCATATCTAGCACTATAGTACGCGCAAACGCTTTGCCACGCCTAACCTATCTTGATTTTCTTTGGATTTAATTTGGCCGGGTCAAACTTTGCATTTGAGCGCGAGTATGTTCCCCTAGCAGCTTCCATGCACGAGTATCTGCAAATCCTGGGCGGCGTCATCCCGCTATTTGTGATTATGGCCGTGGGCGCGGCGGTGCGGAAAGTCGGGATTCTCAACGAGGAGGCCGACCGGTCGCTGCTCGATCTCACCATGCACCTGCTTTTGCCGTGCCTCATTCTCGACCACGTCATGGGCAACGAAGCGTTGCGGCTGCCGGGCAATTTGCTCTGGAGTCCGCTCGTCGGTTTCGCCTGCACGGCGGGTTCCGTCGGCCTGGCGGCGCTGGCCGCCCGGTTGTGGAGGTTTCCCCAGCGGGCGCAGACGAAGACCTTCACCTTTGTCGCGGGCATTTATAATTACGGTTACATCCCGGTGCCGCTGATTGCCACGCTTTACGGCGCCAACGCGCTGGCCGTTCTTTTTCTCTACAATCTCGGCACCGAAATGGCGTTTTGGACGGTCGGATTTGCGCCGTTCGTGGGACACTCCTTCCTGCGCGATTGGCGGCGGGCCTTGACGACGCCGGTGCGGGCCGTCTTGCTGGGCGTGTCGATCAATCTTATTACCGCGCATTTCGGCCTTCGGCTCGACGAAGCCACGCTCGATGCTGCGGCCTGGGGCTGGCCGGTGAAGATCGTCGTCGCCACGATCCACCTGATCGGCTTGTGCTATATCCCGCTGGCGCTGCTGACCATCGGCGCGACCATGGCCGATTTCTGGGGCGAGTTTTATGCCGCGCCGGGGATGGGCGTGATGGGACTCGCCGTGCTGGTGCGCAACTTCGTCTGCCCGCTCGCCTTCGTGCTGGTGGCCTGGATTCTTCCCGTGTCGCAGGAATTAAAGGAGACGCTGGTGGTGCAGGCGGCGATGCCCGCCGGGGTCTTCACGCTCCTGCTCTCGCGGCATCATGGCGGCAGCGTGCCGGTCGCGTTACAGGTGATCTTCGGCACCTCCGCCGCCGCAATCATCACCCTGCCGCTCTGGATTCACTTCGGGATGCAGTTGGTGGGGGTGAGATGACTTACCATCCCAGATAACTCTTAATCGGAATATCCAGCGCCATTGCGGTCAGAATCAGCGGCAGGTAAATGATCGAGGTCAGGAATAACGTGCGGGCGTGGGGCCGGTCGGGCTGACGCGCGAAGCGGATCGCCGCCGCGATGAAAACGAGCGAGAGGAATGCGGCGGCCACGGCGTAGAAAATTCCCGAATGGCCGATCCACGCGGGCAGCAGGCTGACCGGCAGCAGGAGCAGCGCGGAGACGACGGCGTGCATCCCCGTCCGCCGTCCGGTGGCGTCGTCGGTGGAAACCATGCGCAATCCGGCACCCTGGTAATCGTCCTTGTACATCCACGCGATGGCGTAGAAGTGGGGCAGTTGCCACATCGCCAGAATCGCGAAGAGCGTCCAGCCCACGACGCCGAAGTGACCGAGCGCGGCGGTCGCGCCGATGAGCGGAGGCAGCGCGCCGGGTATGGCCCCGACCAGCGTGTTGATTTCCGAGACGCGCTTGAGCGGTGTGTAGGCAAAGACGTAAATGAGCAGCGTCACGAGGGAGAGCAGCGCGGTCAGGCTATTGACGAAACAGGCGAGTTCCGTCAACCCGAGCGCGCCGAGCACCAGGCCGGCGAGGATCGTTTCGGTGAGCGGCAGGCGGCGCGTCACGAAGGGCCGCACCTGCGTCCGGCGCATCCGCGCGTCGGTGTCGCGTTCCAAGGCCTGGTTGAGGATCGACGAACAGATCGCGACCAGCGCAGTGCCGACGAGCGTGTGGACCATCTTCGACCAGTCAAAAACGCCGCGGCTGGCCAGGCAATATCCGGCCAGCGTGGTCAGCAGCACCATCACGGTCAGCCGCGCCTTGGTCAATTCCGAGAGATCGGAAGCCAGCGAAAATTCAGGGGCGGACTGCGCCGGTACGGTGGCGCTCGCCTGCAGAAGGGCGGCGGGCTCAACCGGGTTGGTGGCGCAGGTCGGGTTCACGCAACGTCTCTTTTCGCAAGTTCCGCCCGCGATTGCAAACGCCAACTCATCGCGGCGAGCAGCGCGCCCAGGACGAGCGTCAGCGCCCCCACGGCCACATGCGTCGTCGCGACATCGGCGGCTTTGTTCGTCCAGATCGTGCACGCGCCGAGGATGAATTGGAGAAAAACGAGGAAAACCCAGACCGCGCTCCAGCGCCGCAGGATGGGCGCGGAACCGGGAGTGAGCCAGACCGCGGCGGCGGCGGCGAGAATCGCGACCGTAACCAGGACCGCGCCGACGCGATGCGCCATCTGCATGTTGATGTAAAGGGCCGAGGTCGCCTTCGCGTTCACGTCGTGCTGGAGGCGTTCGGCATTGTAGGCGTCAACCGAGGCCGGATCGGTCTTCGGCCAGACCTGGCGATAGGCCAGCGGGAAATCGCTGATGGAAAGGCCGGCATGCTCGTGGCGCATCGTCGCGCCGATCATCAACTGGCAAAAAATCAGTCCGCAGATGGCCAGCGCGCGCCCGGTCCATTGGCGCGGCGTTTTCCCGGCGCGGGCTTCGATCCACCAGCGCGAGGTGAAGAGTGCGATGAGAGAAACGTAGACGAAGAAAGATTGTGCCAGCAAGGCGTGAGGGATGCCGAGCCAATCAAGATGCCAAACCACCCTCAGGCCTCCGACTACGCCTTGAAGAATGACGAGTACAACTGCTCCTGCTCCCAGCCAACGGAGCCAGGTGCGTTCTTGAAAACAAAGCCAGACCGCCAGACCGATGATCAGGACGCCGACACCGGTAGCGTCAAGCCTGTGCGAATGTTCATAGAAAATACCACCTACCCAGTCATTAACTGGGAAGTAAAACATATTGTAACCGTAGGTTGTCGGCCAGTCGGGCACGGACATTCCCGCTTCATTGCTGGTGACAAGCCCGCCAACGCAGATAAGGAAAAGGACTGCGCCCGCGCAAAAGCAGGCATAGCGATGGAGCGCCCAGCGGTAACGCGGACGCGCGGTTTCCGGCGGCAAAAAGTGATCGGGCGAAGGGGCGTGCATGGGCGGGAGCGGCCAGCCAATATCGGAATCTTGGCGGAGAGTGTCAAATGGTTGTTCGCGGTGCCGGCAGAGTAGTAAGCGCCGTTGGCGCAGGGAAGCCGGGCTTATACCTCGATTTGAAGGGCATTTTGGCTTGGTTCCGCTATAATCTCGCCTGATTATACCCCGCCTTCGCCCTGCATGACCGCCAACCCCAAACCCACCGAGGCCCAGCGCCGCGCCGCGATCAAGCATCGGCGCGAGACCTCGACGTTTTGGATGGCGATCCACCTGCTCGGCTCGCTCAACCTGGCGGTCATCCTCCTCATCACCATCGCGGGCGCAATCGCCTTCGCCACCATCATGGAATCGAAGTTCGATTCGGCGGTCGCGCGCTACTACATTTACAACGCCGCCTGGTTCAACGTCTGGCTGATGGCCCTCGCGCTCAATCTCTTTTGCGCCGCCTTCACCCGCTGGCCGTGGCAGCGGAAGCACCTCGGCTTCGTCGTCACCCATGCCGGGATCATCCTCATGCTCGCCGGGGCGGTGATCGGCCGGACGTTCGGCTTCGAGGCCTTCGTCACGCTCGACAAAACCAAGCCGCCGGAAAACCGCCTCGTCATGCACGAGGACCTCCTGACTGTTGAAACCTACGCCGGCGCGCGCGGGCAAATTCCCTTCGACACCGAGATGCATCCGCCGACCGAGGCGCGCCCCTTTTCGCTGCCGCTGGAGAACTCGCCGCTCAAGCTGGTGGTTGATCGCACCACCGAAAATCTGGTGCCCGACGACACGCTGGTCGCTTCGTCCGATCCGATTTCGCCGCAGGGCGTGGCGCTTCATTTCGTCAACACGGGCATGAACCAGAACGTCGCCGCGAATTTAATGCTGGGCGACGGTGCCGATACGTTCGACTTCTTTGGCATGGCCAAGATCGTGATGGTCGATTCGCTCGACGAGGCGCACTTAATTGCGCTGCCGATAAGCGCGGAGCCTGTCACCGCCGCCTCTCCGCGCGATGAGACGCCTTTCCACGAGACGCAGTTGGTCTTTGCCCATAATCCGCAAGCGCCCATCGTCGATACGGACGCGGATGCGCCGAGCGGCTACGTGGTGACGCTGTCTCCCTCCGCCGGCAAAGCGGACGAATACGAAGCGACCGTGACCGGCCCGTCGGGGGTAAGCAAGACGCTTTCCGTGAAAAATGTGGGCGGCGCATGGTCCAATCTTTTGGGCGACGGCGATCCGGTCGCGTTCCGCGTGGCGAAATACTGGCCCGAATTTGCGATGAAAGACGGCTTTCCCGTTTCCCTTTCCGACCAGCCGCGCAATCCCGCGGTCTTGGTGCAGATCACCGGGCCGACAAAACTTCTGCCTCCCGCCGCGCCCAAGCCCGCCGCCCCTGCTCCACCCATGCCGAAGGACCTTGTCATGCGGGTCGCGCCGGCGAAGGAACCGGGGCGAATCGTCTACGAACTCGAGCGCGAGGGAAAAATCGAGGCGCGCGCCACGGCGGCCCAGGGCGACATGATCCATCTCGGCTGGTCGAAGTGGGAGGCGAAGGTCGATGCCGTGCTGACCCATGCCGAGCTTCACCGCGAGATGAAGGAATTCACCGGCACGATCACGCCGATGATGGCCGCGTCGCTTCGGCCCGGTCTTCGCGCGCACCTGGTCGCGCCGGACGGAAGCAGCGGCCCGGTCGAGTGGATTCCCGAGGGAACTTCGCGCGAGCTGTTCAACGGACACGATTACGCCACCATCGGCTTCGGCCAGCGCGTGATTCCGCTCACTTTTTCCATCACGCTCGAAAACTTTGAGGTGCCGCGCGACGAGGGCACCGATACGCCCTCGAATTACATCAGCAGCCTCCGCTTCGACGAGCCGTCGACGGGCCGCGTGGTCCGCGACAAGGCCTATATGAATTCGCCCGCGATGTTTCCCGGCGACTTCTGGCGCTCGCTCCTCGGCTGGAACTACAAGTTCTCGCAGGCGAACTGGGACCCGCAGAATTTAAACGTCACCACGCTCCAGGTGTTGTATGATCCGGGCTGGCCGTTCAAGTGGACCGGCTCGATTGGCATATGCTGCGGCATCGCGCTGATGTTTTATTTCATGCCGAAGCGTTCGGTCAGCGAGCGCGCGGAGCGCTAAACTTTTGGAATGTCGAGATCCTTGCAGATTTTTCTGGCGAGATGATCATTGATTTCATTGTGGCGCGGTACGGAGGAACGTCGATTCTTGGCTGGATTGCCCCACCAGGAATGATTTCCACCTTCCCGAATCAAAATGCAACCGTTTGCGGATAAGTGGCGCACAAAATCGCGCCGCTTCATACCATGATCGGCTCTTCAATATAACCCGTATCCGCCGCTTGCCGCGCTTCCTCGCGATTGAATTCCAAGGCTTCTCGCAGTATTGCTCTTAGTGAATCCAGTAGCGCTTCCTTGGTTTTTTCCTGGGCATTTACTCCAGGTACTTCTTCCACCCAGCCGATCCAAAAATCACCATCTTTTTTCAAGATTGCGGTGTAGGAGTTTGGCTCGCTCATAAGTTGATGGTCGTGTGGCACGTTGGGCTTGTCAAGTACACAGCCGCTGGCCACGAATTAAGATTTCTTCAAAACAAAAAACGGCTATCGTGTTTTCCCTAGTGACAAAAACGCTGACTTCAATCCTATTTATCCTGATGACGGGTTGGGCGTTTTTGCGCGCCGACCCCACGCTCATCGAGCCCGCGCCGATGCCGGTTCTGCCCCTCGACACCAATGCGCTGGCGACCCTCGCCGTGCAGGATCACGGTCGCAAAAAACCGTTCACCACCTTCGCGCACGAAATGTTGCTGAGCCTGAGCGGCACCAGCGCGTTGCCCATCGAAAATCCCGACAAGAGCATCGTCAAAATTCCCGCCGAGCAGGTCATTCTCGATCTTTGGTTCAATCCTGAGGGCTGGGACGACCGGCCCGTCATCATGCTCAACTTTCTCGCGCTCAAAAAGCAGTTCAGCCTGCCGGAAGACCGCAAACTTTTTTCCTTCAACGAGCTGATCCGGCAGCCCGCGCTGACCGATTTGCTCGATCAGGCCCAGAAGCTCCGGCAAGCCGGGCAGGGCGATAATTTGACCGCGCTGCAAAAAGAGGCCGAGCATTTGGGCGAGCGCTTGCAGATGTTTCAGGATTTGGTGAATGGCCAGAAGCAGATGATTGTTCCGAATCCACTTTCGGCTGAAGGACGATGGTCGACCATTCAGGATGAGCTTCCCGGTATCGGCATTTGGCCAGCCGCTGTTGTGGACCTGCGTTCCCCGGACTTTGATCATGGACTGAGCCAGAAATTTACGACTTGGTATCAGTCCTACCGCGACGGTGACATCACTCCGTTCAACGCGCAGACGCCACAAGTGGTTGAGTTGCTCCGCGCGCTCGCTCCGCAATTTTATCCTTCCGCTTCCTCTCTCCAGTTCGAGCATCATTACATGGTGCTGGAGCCGTTCCTCTGGGCCTGGATCATCTACTTGAGCGCCCTCATCGTCCTGCTGCTGACCGGCCTGTGGATGAAGCGCATCGGCTACATCGCAACCTGGGCGCTGGTGCTGCTCGGTCTCGGCTACGAGATTTACGGCTTCGCCTGCCGCATCATCATTTCGGGCCGGCCGCCGGTGACCGATCTCTACGAGACGGTAATCTGGGTCTCCTTCATCGGTATGGTCTTCGCGATCATCCTCGAAGCGGTCTACCGCAAGCGCTACTTCTTCTACGCGGGCCTGCCCGCCGCCATCCTCACGCTGATCGTTGCCGATTCCGATTCGACCATCCTCGACGCCTCGATCAATCCGCTCACGGCGGTTCTGCGCAACAACATGTGGCTGACCATCCACGTCCTCACCATCGTGTCGAGCTACGCGGCCTTTGCGCTGACGGCGGCGCTGGGACACATCGCGCTGGTCATGAGCCTCTGGGGCAAACGCTACGCGGCGGCCCAAAGCGAAGTGCAATTCTTCATCTATCGCGCGATGCAGATCGGCATCCTGCTGCTCGCGGCGGGCACGATTCTTGGCGGCGTCTGGGCCAATTATTCGTGGGGCCGTTTCTGGGGTTGGGACCCGAAGGAGACCTGGGCGCTGATCACACTGCTCTGCTATCTCGCGCTGTTGCACGGACGGCTGGCCGGTTGGTGGAAAGGCTTCGGGCTGGCGGTCGGCTCGGTCGTCTGTTTTCTCTCCGTGATGATGTCGTGGTACGGCGTGAATTTCATCCTCGGCCAAAACGGGAAGAGCCTCCACAGCTACGGCCTGAGCACGGGCGGCTTGAGTTACGCCACCGGTTTCGCTCTCTTTGAAATTCTCTTCGTCGGGTTCGTCATCACCTGGAACCGAAAGCACGCGCCGGTGAAAGTCGCGTCGTCGCCAGCCTCGCCCGAACCCGGGAAGGATATGGCCGGGCAGGGGGCTTGACGATGGGCTGGAATGGTTGATGCTTCTCCAAAGTTCATTCTATGAAACTCCAGGAAGTTCGCGAATCGGCCTTGGCGCTCCCGCTGCGTTCAAGAAAAAAGCTCGCCCAAGAACTGGCCGACAGTGTTGTGAGCGAGGAAGAGTGGGAGGATTGCTTTCCATCTGAGAGCATTGCCACGGAGTGGAAAGAAGAGATCAAACGCCGGATGGATGCTTACGCGCGCAGAGAGGTAAAGACCGTTCCGGGTGAAAAAGTGATGGCTTGGCTTCGCAAGCGGATGAAGTGAGGACCGTTTTCCATCATGACGCTTGGGAGGAGTTGGTTGACGCCTACTCTAGTTACCATTCCGATAGCGAAGACGAGGGACGTACCTTTGCCGGTTCGATGCACAAGGCGCTTACAGATATCGCTTCGCACCCATTTAGATTTCCGATCCACACGGAAGGCTCTCGATGATGCTTGATCAGGAGGTTCCGTCACGCCATCATCTTCCAGGTTCATCCTGATCACGTTTTTATTCTTGCCATCATGCACACCAGCCGTCGTCCCGGCTACTGGCGGAGCCGCGTGACAAAAAAGTGACCGAAGCCGGATTCCTTTTGCATCGCGGCGCGGGTCAATTAGGATTTGCGGTATGAGCTCACCCGTCCGCGATTTCATCACCCATCATTATCGTCACTTCAACTCCGCCGCGCTGGTCGATGCGGCCAAGGCCTACGAGGCGCACCTGGCCCAGGGCGGCAGGATGTTCGTGACGCTGGCCGGCGCGATGAGCACGGCGGAACTCGGCCTTTCGCTCGCCGAGATGATCCGGCAGGACAAGGTGCACGCCATCTGCTGCACCGGCGCGAATCTCGAGGAGGACGTCTTCAATCTCGTCGCGCACGATTACTACGAGCGCGTGCCGAATTACCGCGACCTCACCCCCGCCGACGAGCAGGGCCTGCTCGAACGCCACATGAATCGCGTGACCGACACCTGCATTCCCGAGATGGAAGCGATGCGCCGGATCGAAAGCGCGGTGCTCGCCGAATGGGTGCGCGCCGACCAGGCCGGCGAGCGCTTTTTCCCGCACGAGTTCATGTACAAAATTTTGTCCTCCGGCGTGTTGAAAAAGGAATACCAGATCGACCCGAAAAACTCGTGGCTGCTTGCCGCGATGGAGAAAAACCTGCCGATGTTCGTGCCGGGCTGGGAGGACGCCACGCTCGGCAACATGTACGCCGGGCACGTCATTTCCGGCGACGTGAAGAAGGTCCACACCGTGCGCACCGGCATCGAATACATGATGGAACTTGCCGAGTGGTACACAAAAACGAGCGCGGAAAGCTCCATCGGCTTCTTCCAGATCGGCGGCGGCATCGCGGGCGATTTCCCAATCTGCGTCGTGCCGATGCTCCACCAAGATTTGCAGCGCGACCACGTCCCGCTCTGGGGCTACTTCTGCCAGATCAGCGACTCGACCACCAGCTACGGCTCCTATTCGGGCGCGGTGCCGAACGAAAAGATCACCTGGGGCAAGCTCGGCATCAACACGCCGAAGTACATTATCGAGTCGGACGCCTCCATCGTCGCGCCGCTCATCTTCGCCTACCTGCTGAAGTGGTGAGATGATTAGACTTCCACGTACTCGGCCAGCGACGAAGCTTCGGGGATGGGCTGCCCATCCTCGCGCATGCCTTCGAGATGAAACTCAATGGCTTCTTTAATGAGTTTCTCTGTTTCGGCGACCGAATCCGCCACCGCAATGCACCCGGGGAGGTCGGGAACGTAAGCTCCGAAACCGTTTTCAGATTTTTCAATGACGATGGCGTAGCGCATGACGTTATTTCCAACCAGCTTGTTTGAATATACTATTAAGAGTGCCTTTTGGAACATCGAATTTTGGATGGCCTGCAACGGTGACGCGCAATCCAGGCTTGTTTGGATTAACCAACTGCCTATGGCTTCCGTTTTGTCGAACCACGATCCATCCCTCGTCATGCAGGCGTTTAAGAACATCGCGAACTTTCATGAATAAGGTTCAAAACCCCGGCAAGCCACCCATCCCCGCAGGCATCAGCTTGCCGAGTTCCTTTGCGGCGTCGGCCTTGCCCTTGTCGATCGCTTCGCGCACGGCGGTGACGATCAGGTCTTCCAGCATCTCCGCGTCATCCTTCAGCAGCGCCGGATCGATCTTCAGGCTCACAAGCTGGCCTTCGCCCGTCGCGACCGCCTTGATCTGCCCGCCCGCCGCTTCTGCTTCGTACTGTCGCGCGGCCAGATCGGCCTGAAGTTTGGCCGCCTTCGCTTGCAGTTCCTGCGCCTGTTTCATCATTTTCATCATGTTCATAGAGGTTCTCCGGTTTGTTATTTGTTGGCAGGCGATACGATCTTCGCTTCAAAAATTTTCAGCGCGTTCTGGATTACGGGATCGGCCAGAAATGCTTCCTGCGACAGGTTCGGCGGCGGCGGGGCCGGTTTGCCCGGCGCGGCTGAGGTCGTGGACGCCTGCGCGGGTGCCGCTTCGGACAACTTGTTTCCGTCACCCAGCAAATAGACGACCTGCAATTTGGCGCCCAGCTTTTCGGTCAGCGTCCTTTCGAGAATCTCCAGGTTCTTCGGGCTGCGCAGGTAGAAGAGCTTTTTTTCGAGCGCCTTCGGCACCAGCACTTCGATCTGGTCGGCTTTGCAGGCGTGATACTCCACCGCGCGAATCGTGTCGGCTTCCATCGGGCGTTCGCCGGCGAATGTCTCCACGGCGGCTTTCCAAGCCGCTTCCACCGCGGCGGAAGTGATCTTCGGCGCGGCGGGCGCAATATTCGGAACCGGACTTGCCGCAACCGCAGGCGCGGTAACGAGAGCCGCCGGGGCCTGCTTCGTCGCAGGCGCGGAGACGGCAGGCTGCGTCGGCGCGCCGCCGAGCTTTTCGAGAATGCTTTCGAGCGAAATCTTTTCCTTGAGCTGGCTCATCTGGATCAGCGCCACTTCAAACACCACGTCCTTGGCCAGGGCGTAGCGCAGGCGGCTTTCGAGATGGCTCAGCTCCTCCAAAATACCGAGCGCCGCGCCGCGCGAAATCTGGCCCGACACCTCGGCGAGTACCTCTTTTTCCGGCGTCGAAATATCTCCCTCCAGCGCGGTCGGCGAGACTTGGTAAATCACCAGATTGCGAAAAAAGCCGAGCAAATCCTGGCTCAGCTTGCCGAGGTCCTTGCCCGCTGCGGCCAGTTCGCGCGCCGACTTCAGCACGCCGCCCACATCGCCTTGTGCCAGGGCGCGGCCCAGCGCGGCGACGGGCGTGAAGCCGGTCAGTCCGAAGAGCGAAAGCACGTCCGCTTCCGAAACGCGGTCGCCGTAAAAGCTGATCGCCTGGTCGAGCGCCGACTCGGCATCGCGCAGGCCACCCTCGGCGTAGCGGGCGATGGCGTCGAGCGCGCCCGGCTCGGCCTTCACTTTTTCCAGATCGCAAATGTGGGCCAGGTGCGAACGGATCAGCGGCTCGGGAATCCGATGCAGGTCGAAGCGCTGGCAGCGGGAAAGGATCGTCGTCGGCAGCTTGTGGACTTCGGTCGTCGCGAAGATGAATTTCACATGCGCGGGCGGCTCCTCCAGCGTCTTGAGCAGCGCGTTGAACGCCGCCGGCGAGAGCATATGCACCTCGTCGATGATGTAAATTTTGTAGCGCCCCTTGGCCGGCGTGTAGCGGACATTATCGCGCAGGTCGCGCACATGGTCGACGCCGTTGTTCGAGGCCCCGTCTATTTCAATCACGTCGAGGCAATTGCCCTCGGCGATCTCGACGCAAATCTCCTCCTTCGGATCGAAATCGGCGCTGGGCGCTTTTCCACTTTCCAGCGCCTTGGCCAGGATGCGCGCCGTCGACGTCTTGCCCGTCCCGCGCGGCCCGACAAAGAGATACGCCTGCGCGATGCGGCCGAGACGCAGCGCGTTGGTGAGAGTGCGCACCACCGGCTCCTGGCCGACAATCTCGGCGAAGGTCTGGGGCCGGTATTTACGCGCAAAAACCTGGTAAGCCATGGGCAAATGAGGGTAACGCGAAGGCGTGCCGGGGCAAGTCTGGACGTCGGGTTCTTTCAGTTGATCTGGTCGGTTTAATCTGCAACCCTCCTTTTCATCGCGCTTGGACAGGACCATTTATGAGACTTGCCATCATCATCGCGGCGCTCGTCATCTCCTTGGGCCTGAGTTTTGCCGCGGGCGGCTATTTTGCTCCCGCAATATTTCACGGTGGATCATTTTCGGGAACTTCATTGGGCGTGGCTTCAGCGGCGCAGACCCCGGCCAATTCGGTTGCCTCGCCCCAGGCCGCCTCCGGCAACGCGCCGACGCCATCCTCCGCTCCAGGCGATTTAACTTCCATTCTCAACGAGACCAATACCTATCATCTGCTCAAGGACCTGACATCCTATGCGGATGGCGTCTCAGCCGCCGACATGCCTCAGGAGATCGAGAAAGTCGAGTCGCTGCCCGATCATGGAAATCGATACCAGGCGGTTGCGATTCTGGTCGGACGCTGGGTGGACCTTGATCCCAAGGCGGCTTTGGCCGCCGCCCAAACAAACTCGGATCGGAGGGAGGACGATACGCTACTGTCCAATGTCTTTTCCTCTCTGGCGGCCCGCGACGCGACCGATGCCCTCAACCAGGCCCAAGCATTGCCCGAGGGTCCGAAACGCGATAGCGCGGTGATAAGCGTTATCAGCGCGATGGCCCAGACGGATCCGGCCAATGCGTTGGCCTTGGCCCAACAATTGCCCGCCGGACGAAAGCGCAATCGGGCGCTTATGTCTGTGTTCAGTCAAATGGCCCAGAATGATCCCCAAAATGCCTTGAGCCTGGCCCAGCAGTTGCCTGCGGGACAAATCCGCGCGCAAGCCATCATGTCGGTGATGAATCAAATGGCGCAAAAAGATCCGGCCCAGGCCTTTGCCGTCAGCCAATCAATGAAAAGTTTGATCGGTCGCAACAACGTCTTTGGCATCTTCAATCGATGGGCCGATAAAGATTTGAACGCCGCCACGCAGGCCGCGCTGCAAATCCCCGACCTGCAGCAGCGCTCCAACGCCATATCGGCCATCATGAATAGTCTCGTGCAGAAGGACCAGAAGGCGGCCCTCGATTGGCTGAACCAGATTCCCGCCGGGAGAATGCGGACCCAGGCTGAACAGAATTACGTTGGCAGCCTGGCGGGCACAGACCCCAAAGCCGCCTCCGACTACCTCGCCAACATTCCCAATGGCCAGGAAAAAAATAACATGATCACCCAGGTGGCGGTTCAATGGGCGCAATCGGATGTCCAGGGCGCTCTCGCCTGGACGCAGAAGCTGCCCCCTTCCCAGTGGAGGATGATTGCCCAGCAGCAGGTGCTCTCCTTCTGGGCGCAAAACGATCCCAGTGCGGCGGCGACCTACCTGACCAATCTGCCCGAGGGGCGGGAAAAAAATAACATGATTGGAAATATGGCTTACCAGTGGGCGCAAAATGACGCCCCGGGCGCGCTGGCCTGGGCCCAGGCTCTTCCCGGCGCCCAGGCGAAGCGAAATGCCCTTGAGCGGATCGCGTCCTCCTGGGCCGAGAACGATCCCCAGGCCGCCACGTCCTATGTGGCCAATCTCCCCGCCGGTGCCCTCAAGAATCAAATCATCGGCAGCATGGCGTCCCAACTGGCCAACACCGACATCAATGCGGCCCTCGATCTCGTAAACAAATATACCTCGGGCCAGACCAAGCAAAATGCCCTGCAAAACATCAGCTTTCAATGGGCCCAGAGCGATCCGAAAGCCGCCCTCGCTTTTGGAGAAGCCCTGCCCAATGCCAATGCGCGGAATAATTTCCTAAGAAATGTCAGTTCTCAATGGTTCAACACCGATCCCGCCGCCGCCGTCGATTGGCTGAAGAACCTGCCCGACGACGCCGGTAAAAATCAAATCATCCAGGGCGTCGCCTTTCAATGGGCGCAGAGCGATATCGATTCGGCCATGAGCTTTGCCGCTTCCATGCCTCCCGGTCAGGGCCAGAACAACCTCATCAATGCCGTCACCAACCAACTGGCGCAGGATGATCCGACCAAGGCGCTCCAGTGGGTCAGTCAACTCCCCGATGGTGGAGGCAAGAATAACGCTGTCGCCCAGGTCGTGAACCAATGGGCCCAGGATGATCCCGCGGCGGCGGCGGGTTATGTCCAATCGCTGCCGGTCGGCCCCGCGCGCGACCAGGCCGTGGAATCGGTCACCAACAGTTGGGCGCAAAACGATCCCGCCGCCGCCGCCCAATGGGTGGCCAGTAATGCCACCGGCAGCGCGAAAGACAACGCCTTCGCCAATATTGCCCGAAGCTGGGCCAACAACGATGTCACGGCCGCTTCCGATTGGCTGACGCAATTGCCTGCAGGCAGCTCCAAAGATGCGGCCATCGTCTCCTTCAGCAACCAGGTCTTTGAGGACGACCCCCAGGCGGCCTATACGTGGGCGGAGTCGGTCACCGATCCCAACGAACGCGACTCGAGCGTCTATTCCCTCCTCAGCCGCTGGGTGCGCAGCGATCCCGCCAACGCCACGGCCATGGTGCAACAGTCAACGCTGTCCGACGCCCAAAAAAGTCAGCTCCTCCAACGGGCCACGCAAAATTAAATCGGATTCCAGATAACCTGTCGCATCATGTTCTGGAGGGAGGAGGCAGTTTTCATAGGCAATCTCGGAAAAAGAAAAACCAGAAGCAGCAACAACGGCAGTCAAGTTACCGTTGCTTCCTTTCGGATCTGGCGGGGTTGGCCTGCTGACGTTTTGCCACTCCTGGCCGCGGAAAGATAACGCAAGCCGGATGACGTTGCCACCCCAAATTTGAAACATTACTGTAACCTTGGCCGTTCGCCCACAGTCTTACCTGGAGAGGCATTCGGTCGAACAAGTTGCGAGCTCTGCAGGCTACGCTACTGTGGAATAGGTTAATGTTATGTCGTATTTTTTATTAAGAATTAATCATCAGCCCATTGCGTATGATCTAACGTGGCATGATTCCTGATATACTAACAAGTCTTACCCTGCTACATTATTTCCGAAGATATGCCTGATACCAACCTCATTCTACACGTCAAGGGGACCGAGGCGCAAACCGCCGAGTTTCCCAAAGAGGTGGTGCGCGCCGGCATTTCCACTGGGGAGATCACCCACTCGCAACTCATTTGGAGCAAGGCCGACAACGCATGGAAGCAGGTGCGGGAATTGCCCGATCTCTTGCCGGGCGAGCGTTTGATCCTGCACGTCAAGGGGACCGAGGCGCAAACCACCGAGCTTGCCAAAGAGGCCATACGAGCCGGTGTTTCCCAAGGGCAGATCACCCATTCGCAGTTGATTTGGAGCACGGCGGACAATTCCTGGAAACCGTTGCGGGAATGGCCCGATCTGTTGCCCGGCGAGCGCCTGATCCTGCACGTCAAGGGGACGGAATCGGAAACGAGTGAACTTCCGAAGCAGGCGATACGCTCCGGCATTTCCAAAGGGGAGATCACCCACTCGCAGTTGATCTGGAGTCCGGCAGAAAATGCCTGGAAGCAGGTCAGAGAATTGCCGGATCTTTTACCCAGCCAGAAACTGGCCCCGGCTCCCTCCCGCGCGGCACCCGAACCCACCCCCGCTGATGCGATCATTCCGGAATCACCCACCGGCCCCGTCGCGCGAGCAACCGCCCCCGCTGCGGCGCCACGAGTGAGGGTTGCGGCTGCGGCCCCGGTTGCGGTCCGCCCCAGGAAAAGCCTGGAAATCAAAGAGCTGGGCGGCTCCAATCCGCTGAAGTGGATCTGCATCGGCCTGGGAACACTCATCCTCTTGATTATCGGCGCCAATTTTCTCCTGGTGGACCAGCCGCTGCGCTCAAATCTGGCCCAAACCGCCTACGCCGATGTTTCAGTGCATGCCCATTTCGGCGCGTTCATGCAGCCGAATGTCATCGTCATCCATATTCCGGCCTCGACGAAGATTACCCCGGACAAACTGGTTGATTTCCTCGTGACACTGGCTCACAGCACACCGCAAAATCCGATCACCGGCGATTACTTCGACCGGGTTGCCCTGACCTCGGGCTGGACGGCCCAGTTTACCATTGCCGGAAACAGATGGAAGGAGTTGGGAGACATGGCCCAGGAGGACGATACCCAGCGCAAGGATTTCATCATGTCCCAGATGGCTGACGCCGGCGGACAGCCCTTGATACAGCCAACTTTGAACGAGGCCGCGAAGGATGCCATCAGCGACCAGGTCTGGGCCGCTTTTGCAGCTCCCTTTACCGCGAAGCGGTAGAACGTTCAGGGCTTGTCCGAGGGATACCAATCCTTCAGCGCGGCGATGGCCGAGTCCTTGTAATAAGATCCGACGCCCACCAGCGCGCCGCTGAGCAAAAGCATGGTGATGAGCAGGAACCTGCTGCCATAGCTGTACGCATTGGGATCGACATCGGTGAGAAAAAAGTAAATAAAAAAGGGCGTGGGAAAGCTGAGCGCTCCCATGGTTATGCACTTGATAAGCAGAAACCGGTTGTTCACCCTGAAAAAATACTTGGTTACACTCATGTCGGCAAGCAGTAGAATTGGCCAAAAATGCGGACAAGCCGTTGGAACGGGTTCGTGATTAATTCAATTTATATGACGAGAGGCTATGTTCCCCGCCTTGTTTCCATCCGCAATGCCCCCGCCTTGCCGACGATCTCCACCCTCCTTCGTGCGTTGAGATTTTCCCGGATCATGGCTTCAGCCACCGTCATTCTCATCCTGCTGCTGGGTGCGGCGAGCCTGCCGCTGCTGGCCGACGGCGCGGATGGGACTCCCGCCCAGCCGGCTGCGAACGGCCAGGAGGATTTTGGCCAGTATCTCGTCGACCATCAGGCCGATCTTGCTCCGTTCTTCGAGAATAACTCCGGCGACCTGCTCAAAATGGCTGTGCCGATGGTGCTGGAAATGGTGGGCTGGCTGATATTCTTCACCATGCTGGCCGGCTGGGTGGTTGACGTGCTGATGAGCCGCGCGTTCGCTTTCTTTTTTGCACCCGCTTATCCCGAACTCAAGCGGTCCCTGCTTTACGCCACGGGGGGATTATTCTTGAGTTTCATTTACACCTGCCTGATTGGCCTGGCCGTCGTCTTCAGCCTGAAGCTGGCTCATGCCGGGATTGTCATCCTGCTGGCGGTCTTGCTGTTGGCCATCGTGGCCTTTGCCGCCCAGATCGTCTGGATTCTCTATCTCTACCGGACCAACTTTGCCATCTCGGTCGTCTTTTATCTCGCCCTCATCGCGGTGCATGGCCTGGTCGGTGTGCTGATGATCGACCCCATCCTTGGTTCAAGGGCCCCCAGCGCAATGACCAATTTTATCGACCAGGCGATCACCCCGAAATTGCAGGCCGAGGCGGAGGCCACCAAGCGTCAACTCGCCACCGTCAAGTCGACTCTTGATGCGGACAAGGAGAAAGCGTCCGATCTTCAGAATCAAATCGTCCAGGCTCAGGCCGAGGAAGAACGGCTGGGCAAGGAAATCGAGGACAAGAAAAATTCCGACCTCTACGTTTTTACCCAAATTGTCAAGGTTCGCGCCAAGGGCGATCTCGATTCGGCGCGGCGGCAGCTCATCGCCTTCCTGGCCCAATTTCCCGCCAGCAACGTGACCGAACAGGCGCGGCTGCAATTGTCCGAAATCAACAGCCAGTTGGCGTTGGAGGAGACGCAAAAGGAGCAGCAGGACGCCGATGCGGCCCAGGCGGCGGCGCTGGCGCGGGCCGATTTGCTGGCGCGGGCGGCCAAGGGAGAAGTGACCCTTTCCGAAATGCGGCAGGCTCTCATTGGCAAAACACGCGCGCAAGTAAGCGATCTTTTAGGGCAGCCTGCGGAGACGGCTTCCGATACCTGGGGTTACAGCCGGCAAATGATCGTGAATCCGCTCACGAATGAGAAGCATGGTTTGATGGTCTATTTCGCTGAAGGCATCGTGCAGAGTGTCGATTACGACCGCAACGGAGGCACCCAATGAACCGGCGCATGGTTCTGTCACTCCTGGCCGGAGGCGCGGTGCTGGGCATCGCGTCCAGCCCGGCGCCTGCCGACGACTCACAACTTTCCCCCGAACGCCTGGACATGCTGGATAAGCGGGGCTATTTCACACCCGACTTCAAGGCCGCCGTCTATGATTTCGTGAATTCCCGGCACGACCTGGCGCAGGCCAATGTGGACCAAAAAAAGTTAAACCAGGACCTGCCCGATTTGCAAACGCAGGCGGCCGAAGCGGCGACAAAAGAAGACGCTCTTCGCCAGGAACTGGAAAAATATGAGCATCCGGAAGAAGCCGATTTTACCGCATTGCAGAACCGGATGAACGATGCCACGGCAAAACCGGAAGAACAAATCGCGCTGGCCCAGGCTTATGTCTGGACTTATCCGGCCAGCCCGCACGAGAGCGACGCGCAGCAATATTTGCAGATGATCCAAAAGAAACTCGCCGACCAAAAGCAGGCCGAGAAAGACGCCGAGGCCGCCCGCGCCGCCGCCCGGGCCGCGTTGGTCGCGCGAGCGCAAGCCCGCGACCTGAGCATGGCCGAATGGAGGGATTTCCTGCGCGACATGTCCCAGGACGATCTCTTGAAGCTCATGGGGCGGCCCTCGCTGATCACGCCCGATTACTGGATCTATTCCGGCGACTGGGTCCTCGACCCGGCCACCAACCAGAAAGTCGGAATGGTGATTAATTTCAACGCCGGCCGGGTGATCAGCGTGAGCGAAAAAACCAATTCGCCCTAGAACTCATTTCAAAAGTAGACACGGGCTGCGCCGGGAGGAGTTTTGCCTTGCGGCGAGGAATCGAGCGAGGAGCATAGCCGCAGCTACGTGACGAGCGAGCGACGAAGCCGCAAGGCA
>Ga0181537_10001062_pt1 | contig 25584 bp, 27 predicted proteins | sample PEATcosm2014_Bin_39_FD_119765 | JGI IMG/M metagenome (GOLD analysis project Ga0181537, IMG submission 119765) | Peatland microbial communities from MTU Mesocosm Facility, Houghton, MI, USA - PEATcosm2014_Bin23_10_metaG | ecosystem: Environmental > Terrestrial > Soil > Wetlands > Peat | place...
AGCGCATCCGCTTTACGACCTCGCACCCGCTGGAATTCAGCGACAGCCTCATCGAAGCCTACGCGAGCCTGCCGCAACTGGCCGATCACCTGCACCTGCCGGTACAGAGCGGATCGGATCGCATCCTCGCGCTCATGAAGCGCGGCTACACGACGCTGCAGTACAAGGAACGCATCCGCCGGCTGCGCGAGGTGCGGCCGAACATCGCGATCTCGACCGATCTGATCGTCGGCTTTCCGGGCGAGAGCGAGCGTGATTTCGAGGCGACGCTCGCTCTGGTGGCCGAGGTCGAGTTCGATCAATCGTTTTGTTTTCTCTACAGCCGACGGCCCGGCACGCCGGCCGCCGCGCTGCCTGATGAGCTGACGCTGGCGATCAGGCAGCAGCGCCTGGCGCGCTTGCAGGCGCAGCTCGATGCGCAGTCACTACGCATCAGCGCGGCCATGGTCGGCAGCGTGCAGCGCGTGCTGGTCGAGCGCGGCGCGAAGAAGGGTCAGGGCGAGCTGGCCGGACGAACTGAAAACAACCGCTGGGTCAATTTCGCCGGCCCCGCCTCGCTTCTGCAGCGCTTCGCCGACGTGCTGATCACCGAGGCGCGGCCGCATTCGCTGCGCGGCAGGTACCCGGCGGCAGCAGCGCCCGCACTCGCATCCATGCTGCCGGCCCGACGTATGGCAGGAGCCTGAAGCCGCGTGACCCCGGGCGCCGCCGCTGCACACGAATTTGCGCTCGAGCCCGCAGACAATACGCGTCTGGCGAGCCTGTGCGGTCCGCTCGATGCGAATCTGCGCCTGGTCGAATCACGCCTGGGCGTGCAGATCCGCCGCCGCGGGCATGCCTTTCGCGTGCACGGTGCACTGGCGGCCTCCACCGAGCTCGTGCTCAAGGATCTGTTCGCGCAGACCCGCCATCACGAGCTCACCACCGAGCAGGTGCATCTGTGTCTGGTCGAGCATGCGAACGCCAGCGACGCGGATGAGGCGCAGGGCGTGAGCATCGTCGCGGTACGGCGCCCGCGTGGTGCGGCGGGCGACTCGGATTCCGGCGCCGAGGGTCGGCGCGAGACGATTCGTGCGCGCGGCTCGCACCAGCGCGAATACCTCGCGCACATCCGCCAGCACGACCTGAGCTTTGGTATCGGCCCGGCGGGTACCGGCAAGACCTATCTGGCGGTCGCCTGCGCGGTCGAGGCGCTGCTGGCCGAGCGCGTGCGGCGCATCGTGCTGGTGCGGCCGGCCGTGGAGGCCGGCGAGCGGCTCGGCTTTCTGCCCGGCGACATGGCGCAGAAGGTCGATCCGTATCTGCGGCCGATGTACGACGCACTCTATGAAATGATGGGCTACGACCGCGTCGCGCGCTTCATCGAGCGCAACTCGATCGAAGTGGCACCACTGGCCTTCATGCGCGGCCGCTCGCTGAATGAATCCTTCATCATTCTCGATGAAGCCCAGAACAGCACCATCGAGCAGATGAAGATGTTCCTGACGCGCATCGGCTTCGGCTCACGCGCCGTCGTGACCGGCGATCTGACGCAAACGGATCTGCCGAGCGGGCGCATGTCGGGCCTGCAGCACGCACTGCTGGTTCTGCGCGGCGTCGCGGGCGTGGCCTTCACATTGTTCGACGCCGGTGATGTCGTGCGCCACCCGCTGGTCCAGCGGATCGTGCAGGCTTATGAATCGCACGATCGCGCCGAGGGACCATGAGCAAGCGCGCGGCCGGGAAGCGGCGCGCGGCGCCGCTGCAGCCGCTGGCGCTGAGCGTGCGGCGCGCCGTGCGCACCGGCTGGCTGCCGCGCCCGGCGCAATTGCACGCCTGGGTCAGCGCGGCGCTGGGCCGGGCCGCCGCGGGACGCGAGTTATCGGTGCTGCTCGCGGGCCGCGCGCGCAGCCGCGCCCTGAACGCTCGCTATCGCGGACTGGATCATGCAACCAACGTGCTGTCGTTCCCAGCCGGAGCTCATTTGGGCGAGCGTGGCCCGGTGCTCGGCGAGCTCGTGATATGCCCGGCAGTACTGCGGGCCGAGGCCCGCAAACAGAGCAAGAGCGCGCGCGCACACTTCGCCCACCTCATCGTACACGGCGCATTGCACCTGATCGGCTACGATCACGAGCGGCCCGCGGCCGCACAGCGCATGGAGCGACGCGAGATACGCACGTTGCGCCGCCTGGGTTTCGCGAATCCCTACCGAGCGAGCGCGCGAGCGCGCAGCGCGCCGTGAGCTTCACGGGACCTACGCATGGCTAAGGACAAGGATAGCCACACGGGCTCGAGCGGGCGCTGGCGCTCGGCCTTCACGCGCACACTGGCCGCCGGCGTCAAGGATCGTGCGCAGCTGGTGGAGATGCTCGCCGAATCACAGCAACGTGGGGTACTGGACGCCGAATCCTTCGCGATGCTCGAGGGCGCGCTGGCGATGTCTGATCTGCAGGTGCGCGATATCATGATTCCGCGCACGCAGATGGTGTGCGTGCGCCGCGAGGACCCGATCGCGCGCATCCTGCCGGCGGTGGTCGAATCCCGACACTCGCGCTTCCCCGTGCTCGACGGCGAGCGCGATGATGTGACCGGAATACTGCTTGCCAAGGACCTGCTGCGATTTTTCGCCGAGGCGATACCCGGCAAATTTGATATGCGCGAGTATCTGCGCCCCGCCATGTTCGTACCGGAGTCGAAGCGACTGAACGTGCTGCTGCGCGAGTTTCGCGATAGCCACAATCACATGGCGATCGTAGTGGATGAATACAGCGGCATCGCCGGCCTCGTGACCATCGAGGACGTGATCGAGCAGATCGTCGGTGATATCGATGATGAATTCGACGTCGAGGATGATCAGAACATTCGCCGCGAGGGCGAGCGACAGTTCAGCGTTCGCGGCAGTACCCGCATCGATGAGTTCAACCAATATTTCAATGCCGAGCTGCCGGCGCGCGAATTCGATACCGTCGCGGGGCTGGTCATGCAGCAGCTCGGACGCATGCCGCGGCGCGGGGAGGCTGTCATGCTCGGCGTGTTCGAGTTTCGCGTCGTGCGTACCGATCGCCGTCGCATCGACAGCCTGCGTGTGACGATACCGCCGCAATTCCAGGCGGCGGTACCCGCGGAGTGAATTCACGCCTGACGGCCGCTCTGACCTACGGCTGTGCGCTCGTCGCCGGCGCGCTGCTCGCCTGCGCCTTCGCGCCGCTTAGCCTGTGGCCACTGGCGATCCTGTGCCCGGCGGTACTCATGTGGCTGTGGCAGGGCAGCACCGCGCGGGATGCGGCTTGGAGCGGCTTTTGTTTCGGCGCCGGCACCTTTGGGCTTGGCACGTCCTGGCTGTACATCAGCATTCACGGCTTCGGGGGCGCGCCGCTCTGGCTCACCGCCGCGGTGGTGCTCGCGCTCGTGGGCATCATGGCGGCTTATCACGCGCTGCTTGGGTTTCTGGTCGTGCGCTGTCTGCCGCCGGGCGGCGCGTTGCGCTACCTGGTCGGCTTGCCCGCATTGTGGCTGCTGGTGGAATGGTGGCGCGGCTGGTTCCTGTCGGGCTTTCCGTGGCTGTCACTGGGCGTGTCGCAAACCGATACGCCGCTGCGCGGCTTCGCGCCGATCTTTGGCGCCTATGGCGTCTCGGGGCTGCTGCTGCTGGGCAGTGGCGCGCTGCTGGCCCTCTGGTACGGCCCGCGGCGAGTGCGCATCCTGGCCGGCGCGCTGCTGTTGCTGCCCTGGCCGCTGGGCGCATTGCTCGGACGCATCAACTGGACACAGCCGAGCGGGCCGCCCATCAGCGTCGCGATCCTGCAGGGAGCCATCCCGCAGGATCTGAAATGGCAGGCCGATAACGTCGAGCCGACACGCGAGCTGTATACCCACCTGAATGAGCAGGCGCTGGGCGCGCAGTTGATCGTCTGGCCGGAATCGGCGCTGCCGCAACTGGCCAACGAGGTGCCGCAGTATCTGGGTTCGCTGTATTCGCGGGCGCGGCTGCACGGCTCGGATATTGTCATGGGTATCGTGCGCGCCGACGCCAACGATGACTATTACAACTCGATCATGACGCTGTCGGATCGCGTGCGCTTCTACGACAAGCATCACCTGGTGCCGTTCGCCGAATACTTTCCGGTGCCAGCGTGGGTACGCTCCTGGCTGCGCATCATGAGTCTGCCCTATTCGGATTTTGCTGCCGGCGCGGCCAATCAGCCGGCGGTGAGCGCCGCGGGCACGAGTCTTGCGTTGAGCATCTGCTACGAGGACGCCTACGGCGATGCGGATCTGCCCGCCCTGGTGCGCGCGCGCGTGCTGGTCAATGTCACCAACGATGCCTGGTTCGGGCGCTCCTGGGCGCGCTATCAGCACTTCCAGATCGCTCGCATGCGCGCCATCGAGGCGCAGCGCCCGCTGGTGCGCGCGGCCAACGACGGCATCTCGGCGCTGGTCGGGCCGCGCGGTCAGATCGAGGGGCAGGCCGAGCAGTTCAAGAGCGTGGTCCTGCGCGGCAGCGTGCAGCCTCGGGCCGGGCTGCCGCCGTATGCGCGCTTCGGCAATTCGCTCCCCGTGGGGCTGGCACTGGTGGGGGCCGGTTGGGCCGTGTGGCGACGCTTTCGGGGCGGGATCGGTGAACCCTAATGGGGCTTCCCGGTCTATGATGCGGCAGTGTTTCAAGGATCGGAGTCGACCCGCTATGTTGCATCAGGATATGGGCCCACGACTGCTGGGGGCCGTGGCTTTTATTGCCTTGTTCGCGGCCTGCTCGCCGCAATCCTCGACCGCCGCGCCTGCGGGCGATCCGCCCAAGGCGGCCATGGTGCCGACGGCGACGGTCGCGCCAAGCCCCGCTGCCACGGCCGCCGCCAACCGCGGGCTGCCTGATTTCGCCGACCTCGTCGCCCAGGTCGGGCCGGCGGTCGTGAACGTGACGGTGGTGGAGAGAGCCGCGAGCACTCCGAATAACGATGAGGACGAGGATTCGGAAGACCCGTTCGGCGATTTCTTTCGCCATTTCGGCATCCCGCGCGTTGCACCGCAGCCGCATAATTTTGCGCCGGTGCGCGGCATTGGCTCCGGCTTCATCGTCAGCGCGGACGGCTACATTATGACCAACGCGCATGTGGTCAATAATGCTTCCAAGATCACCGTCAAGCTCACGGACCGCCGCGAGTTCGATGCCAAGGTCATCGGCGTGGACGAGCGCACGGACGTGGCCGTCATCAAGATCAACGCCAAGGGCAGTCTGCCGGTCGTGCGCATCGGCGACTCAAACAAGCTGCGACCCGGACAATGGGTGCTTGCGATCGGCTCGCCGTTCGGCTTCGAGAACAGCGCCACCGCCGGCATCGTGAGCGCCACCGCGCGCACCAATTACACCGACGGCGGCAATGGCTACGTGCCCTTCATCCAGACCGATGTGGCGGTCAATCCCGGCAACTCCGGCGGCCCATTGTTCAATCTCGACGGCGATGTGGTCGGCATCAATTCGCAGATATACAGCCGCAGCGGCGGCTATGAGGGTATCTCGTTTGCCATTCCAATCGATGTGGCCAACAACGTCGCCGAGCAGCTGATCAAGACCGGCCATGTGAGCCGCGGGCGCATCGGTGTGACGATCCAGGAAGTCACCGCGGCGACGGCTGAGAACTTCGGTCTGGACCGTCCGCGCGGTGCGGCCGTGGCCTCGGTCGAGCCCGGCGGTCCGGCTGACAAGGCCGGCATCGAGCCGCTTGACATCATTCTGAGCGTCAACGGCACTGCCATCGACACGTCCGAGCAGCTGCCGCTCATGATCGCGCAGATCAAGCCCGGCCAGGTGGCGCAGCTCGAGATCTGGCGCGACAAGCAGACCAAGCGCGTCAGCGTCACGGTCGAGGAGTTCAAGGAGAAGAATGCCACGGCCAGCAATCGGCGCGGGGGTGGGGCTGAGGGCGAGTCTGCCGTTGTCAATCGCATCGGCCTGTCGGTGCGGGCGCTGACCGCGCAGGAAAAGAGCCAGCTCAAAACGCGCGGCAGTATTGTCGTGGTCGATGCCAAGGGCGTCGCCGCGGAGGCCGGGATTCGCAGCGGCGATGTGATTCTGAGCATCAATCGCCAGTCCCCCGGCAGCGTGGAGGATTTCCAGACCGCGGTAAAAAATGCCGGACGGTCCGCCACTTTGCTGGTCCAGCGCGAGGATCAGCAATCCATCATCACGATCACCTTGCAGTAGGCGTTGGCGCGGCGTGTATTCTTAGCGCATGCAGGAACGCTACGAGGCCGCCGCGGTCGAGCGCGCGGCGCAGGAGTATTGGGAGGGCCACGGCAGCTTCGTGGCCCGCGAGGACAGCGCTCGCGAGAAGTATTACTGCCTGTCCATGTTCCCGTACCCTTCCGGCCGTCTGCACATGGGCCACGTGCGCAACTACACGATCGGCGACGTGCTGGCGCGCTTCATGCGCATGCAGGGCCGCAACGTGCTGCAGCCAATGGGTTGGGACGCCTTCGGGCTGCCGGCCGAGAATGCCGCGATCGCCAATGGCGTACCGCCCGCGATCTGGACGCGCGAGAACATCGCCACCATGCGCGCGCAATTGCGCGCACTGGGCTTCGCGATCGACTGGACGCGCGAGCTGGCCACCTGCGATCCGGATTACTACCGCTGGAATCAATGGCTGTTCCTGCGCATGCTCGAGCGCGGCATCGCCTATAAAAAAACCGGAGTCGTGAACTGGGATCCGGTCGATCAGACCGTGCTCGCGAATGAACAGGTCATCGACGGCCGCGGCTGGCGCACCGGCGCGCTGGTCGAGAAGCGCGAGATCCCGATGTACTACCTGCGTATCACTGACTATGCCGAGGAGTTGCTCGCGGCGCTGGATGATCTGCCCGGCTGGCCCGAGCGCGTGCGCGTCATGCAGGCCAACTGGATCGGTCGCAGCGAGGGCGTGGAGCTCGCCTTTCCGTATGCCGCCGACACCTCGGCGCTGCTGGCCAGCGACGGGGTGCTCAAGGTGTTCACGACCCGAGCCGATACGCTCCTCGGCGTGACCTTCATGGCGATCTCGCCCGAGCATCCGCTGGCAGCGGCGGCCGCTGCGCGCGATCCGGCGCTGGCCGCATTTATCGCCGAGTGCCGCCACGGCAGCACGACCGAGGCGGAGCTCGCCAGTGCCGAGAAGCGCGGCATCGATACGGGTCTGCACGTGCGCCATCCGCTCAGCGGCGAGAACATTGCGATCTGGGTCGCCAACTACGTGCTCATGACCTATGGCGAGGGCGCCGTCATGGGCGTGCCGGCGCACGATGAGCGCGATTTCGCATTCGCGCAGCGCTACGCCATTCCCATACGCACGGTCGTGAGAGCAGCCGATGCCAGCCGTATCATGGAGGACGGCGACGCCTGGCAGGCGCACTACGCACACACGGGCATATTGGTGGACTCGGGCGAGTTCAGCGGCCTGACGTCGGCAGCCGCGATCGATGCGATCGCCGCTACCCTGGAGCGCGCAGGTCTTGGCGTCAGGCGCGTGCATTGGCGGCTGCGCGACTGGGGCATCTCGCGTCAGCGCTACTGGGGCTGTCCGATTCCGTTGATTCACTGCGAGCGCTGCGGCGTGGTGGCGGTGCCGGACGCGCAACTGCCGGTGCTGTTGCCCGAGAATCTGGTGCCTGATGGCAGCGGCAATCCGCTCGCGCGCTGCCGCGAGTTTGTCGAGTGCGCCTGCCCCGGCTGCGGCGGCCCCGCGCGCCGCGAGACCGACACCATGGACACGTTCGTGGATTCGTCCTGGTATTACCTGCGTTATGCGAGCGCCGGGCAGACGCAGGCGCCGGTGGATCAGCGCGCCGATTACTGGCTGCCGGTGGATCAATACATCGGCGGCATCGAGCACGCGATTCTGCATCTGCTGTACTCGCGCTTCTGGACGCGCGTCATGCGCGATCTGAAGCTGGTGCGTATGTCCGAGCCCTTTTCCAATCTGCTCACGCAGGGCATGGTGCTCAACCAGATCTATTACCGCACTGGGGCCGATGGGCGCCGGCAATTCATCAGCCCGAGCGAGGTCGAGCCGCAATTCGATGTCAGCGGCGCGCGCGTCGGGGCGCTCATGCTCAAGGATGAGACCCCGGTCGAATACGGCGGCCTCGGCACCATGTCGAAGTCCAAGAACAACGGCGTTGATCCGCAGACGCTGGTGGACAAATACGGCGCCGACACGGCGCGGCTGTTCATGATGTTCGCCGCTCCGCCCGAGCAATCGCTCGAATGGTCGGATGACGCGGTGCAGGGACAGTATCGCTTCCTGCGCCGGCTCTGGAAGGCGGTCTATGATCACGTCGGTGAAGGCCTGCTCGAGCGCGTCGAGCTGCGGGGCCGCAACGAGGAGCTGGGATTAAGCGAGCCGGCGCGCGCATTGCGGCGCGCGGCGCATCAGACGCTCGCCAAGGTCAGCGGCGACATCGGCCGGCGTCGCACCTTCAACACGGCCATCGCCGCGGTCATGGAGCTGCTCAATAGCGTCGGACAGTACGCCGAGAGCGGGCCTCTGGCGCGCGCCGTGCGCCAGGAGACGCTGGAGATCGCGGTGCTGTTGCTCTGCCCGATCGTGCCGCATATCTGTCACAGCCTCTGGTTCGCACTCGGGCGCGAGCGCGCCATCATCGATGAGCCCTGGCCGCAGCCCGATGCGCAGGCCCTCGCGCAAGCGATGGTGGAAATAGTCGTTCAGGTCAACGGCAAATTGCGCGCACGCCTGCAACTGCCGGCAGGCGCCACGCGCGCGAGCGCCGTGGATGCGGCGCTGGCCGATCCGACGGTGCGCCGCTTCATCGGCGACAAGACCGTGCGCAAGGTCATATACGTGCCCGACAAGCTCGTGAATCTCGTGGTATGACGTGCTATCGGCACAGCGGCTGCGCGGCGCTGGCGGTACTGCTGAGCATGACGCTTGCAAGCTGCGGCTTTCGCCTGCAGGGCAGCACGAGCGTGCCGCACTCGATTCCGCTCGTGCGCATCGAGACCAGCGACACCGAGTCGGACTTCTACTTCGGCCTGCGCAAAGCGCTGCTGGCCGACGGTATACGCATCGATGAGGAGGGTCACGACGATAGCGCGGCGGTCATAGAGGTGCTGGCTGATTCGACCAACGAGCGTGTGCTGAGCGTCTCGGCACTCAATGCGCCGAACGAATACGAGCTCAGTTACGCGCTGCGCTTTGCGGTGCGGTCAAAGGGTCGCGAGCTGATTCCCGCCGAAGAGCACGTGCTGGTGCGCGACTACACCTTCAGCGAGAGCGCACTGCTGGCGAAGGAGCGCGAGCGCAAGATATTGAGCGCGGCCCTGGCGCATGATCTGGTCACGGTCGTGATGCGGCGTCTGGCGAGCCTGTAGCGGCGCACACATGCTGCTGCTGGGTAGCGTCGATCGAGGCGGAGTGGTGCGACTGCTGGAGCGCTATGGTGTGGCTCTGCAGCTACTGCGCGCGGGCGAGCCGATTCCCGGCTCCTATTGGGGCGGCAGCGAGGCCGGGCTGCGCGGCCACACGCTGTTCGCGCGTGCCGATACGCCGCTGCACTCGATCCTGCATGAGGCCGCACATTTCGTTTGCATGAGCCCACAGCGACGCCTCGCACTCGATCGGGATGCCGGCGGTGATGATGCCGAGGAAAGCGCCGTGTGCTACCTGCAATTGCTGCTGGCCGATGCGCTCGAATGCATCGGCCGCGAACGGCTGTGCATCGATATGGACGCCTGGGGCTATAGCTTTCGTCTGGGCGCGGCTGCGGCTTGGTTCGAGCAGGATGCGCAGGATTCACACTCCTGGCTGCAGCGCTGCGGCATCATCGATGCGCAGGCGCGGCTCACCGGGGCGCTGCGACTCTAGGGGCGCCCGGCGCCCCTGGCGGCGCGGCGGCGGCGGGCGAAGCGGTCCGTTGCCGCCACGAGCTCGCGCGCGATGCCGGCTTCGAAAGCCGAATGGCCGGCATCGGGCACGATGCGCAGCTGCGCTTCGGGCCACGCGCGATGCAGGTCCCAGGCGCTGCGCAGCGGGCAGACCATGTCGTAACGGCCTTGCACGATGACGGCCGGGATCGCGCGGATGCGCTCGACGTCGCGCAACAGTTGATCGTCGTGTTCGAGAAAGCCGCCGTGCACGAAATAATGCGCCTCGATGCGAGCGAAGGCGGTGGCGTAGGCGGGATCGCCGAATTTCGCGACATAGTGCGCATTCATGCGCAGAAAACTCGTGGCGCCCTCCCAGCTCGACCAGGCGCGCGCGGCTTCAATGCGGGTTGGCATGTCCGCCGAGGTCAGGCGCCGATAGTAGGCCTGCATCATATCGGCGCGCTCGGACTGCGGAATCGGCGCGACAAACTGTTCCCACAGATCAGGGAAAATCGAGCCGGCGCCGAGCGGATCCTGGTAGAACCATTCGAGTTCCGAGCGGCGCAACAAAAAAATGCCGCGCAGCACGAGCTCGGTAACACGCTCGGGATGGCGCTGCGCGTAGGCCAGAGCCAGGGTGGAGCCCCAGGAGCCACCGAACACGAGCCAGCGCTCGATGCCGAGGTGAAGGCGCAGGCGCTCGATGTCGCTGACCAGGTCCCAGGTCGTGTTCTCGCGCAGCTCGGCGTGCGGGCGGCAGGCGCGGCGGGGCTGCGCCTGCGCCTCGCAGCCTTGCGCTTCAAATCTGAACCATCGGCCCGAGCGGCCGGCCGCCGAGCAGGTGCAGGTGCAGGTGATAGACCTCCTGCCCACCATCCGCATTGCAGTTGACGATCAGGCGATAGCCGCTCTTGGCGATGCCCTCCTGGGCGGCAATCTGAGCGGCGACCAGGAACATATGGCCCAGTAGCGCTTCATCCGCGGGGCTCGCATCATTGGCGGTAGGAATCGGCTTGTTCGGCACGATCAGCACGTGCGTCGGGGCGCGCGGATGGATATCGCGGAATGCCGTGACGCGCTCGTCCCTGAAGACAATGTTGGCGGGCAGATCGCCCTGAATGATGCGCTCGAACAAAGTCGGCATGGGCTGAGCTTAAGATACCGCCGTGCAGGAGCACAACCAATGAAACTCAGTCTGGATGAGCTGCCGGCGCAGTTGGCACAGCGGCTGCTGCCGGCGTATCTGGTCTCGGGCGATGAGCCGTTGCGGGTCGGAGAGGCCTGCGATCTGATTCGTGCACGGGCTCGTGCAGCAGGCTTCGCCGAGCGCGAGGTCTTCTTCATCGAACGCACCAGCGCGGTCTGGGACGAGGTGCAGCAGAGCGCGCAGTCGCTGTCGCTGTTTGCCAATCGGCGCGTGCTGGAGATCCGCATGCCCACGGGCAAGCCCGGCGTGAGCGGGGCTGCAGCGCTGTTGCGCGTCATCGCCGCCGCCGGTGATGAGCTGTTGCTGCTCGTGATCACCGACAAGCTCGAGCGCGAGACACAAGGCGCGGAGTGGGTGCGCGCACTGCAGGGGCGCGGTGCGTGGCTGGCGATCTGGCCGATCGCTCGCGCGCAATTGCCGCAGTGGTTGCGAGCGCGCTTTCGCGCCGCTGGGTTGCACGCGGACGAGGAGGGCATTGAACTACTCGCCGAGCGCAGCGAGGGCAACCTGCTGGCCGCACAACAGGAGATCGACAAGCTCGCGCTGCTGTTGCCGCCCGGCGCCGCGGTCAGCGCGACCGAGATCGCGGCCAGCAGTGCCGACAGCGCGCGATTTGACGTATTCCAGCTCAGCGAGGCCGTGCGCGCGATGCAGCCGGGACGAGCGCTGAGAATCCTGGCAGGCCTGCAAGCCGAAGGCGCCGAGGCGCCACTGGTGCTCTGGGGGCTGGTGCGCGTATTGCACGATCTGCAGGCCAGCAGCGCCGCGGCCGCAGGGCGCACAGGGCCGCGCCTGTCATTCGCGCGGCTGGCGGCGCGCGCCGCTCGCGCCGATCGCATGGCCAAGGGCCTCGAGCGCGGTGATGCCTGGGACGAGCTCGCGTTGCTGGCCGCGGAGCTGTGCGGACTGCGTCCGCTGCCCTGGCTGCGCGCGGGCTAGGCCTTAAGCTTGCGCGCCGCGGCGGCGCCCACCACACTTGTGCCCAGATGGCAAAACCCATAGGCCTGTTCGGGGGCACCTTCGATCCGATCCACTACGGGCACCTTCGTACTGCCTTTGAACTCTGGCAATCGCTCCAGCTCGCCGAGGTGCGTTTCCTGCCGACCGGCAATCCCCCGCATCGCGAGGCGCCGCTGGCCTCGAGCGAGTTGCGTCTGGATATGGTGCGCGCCGCGGTCGTCGGGCAGCCCGGCTTCACCGTCGATGATCGCGAGATCCGCCGCAGCGGCGTGTCCTACTCAATCGATACGCTGATCGAGCTGCGTCTGGAATATCCACAGCGCTCGCTGTGCCTGTTGCTCGGCATGGACGCCTTCCTGGGTATGCCGACCTGGCATCGTTGGCGTGAGATCTTCGGGCTGGCACATGTCGTGGTGGCGCACAGGCCGGGCTGGAAGGCCCCGATCATGGGTCCGCTCGGAGAGGAGATGGTCGACCGCGGTACCGGCAGCGTGCAGGATCTGCACACCTCCAGCGCCGGGCGCATTCATGTCCATGCTGTGACACAGCTGGAGATCGCCTCCACGGACCTGCGCGCGCTGATCCTCGCGGGCCGCGATCTGCGCTACCTGGTACCCGAGCCGGTGCGCGATCTCATCCTGCGCACCGGGTGCTATGCTCAGCGTGACAGCTGAAGCGCTTGACGGAGGATCAGCCGACCCGCATGCCAAAGACCGCTCGCCCGCGCCGCGCACCGCGACGCAATCTGACTCTCGAGAAGCTCGTGCTCGCGGCGCTGGATGACATGAAGGCGGTCAATGTCAAGTTGCTGGACGTACGGGCTTTGACGGACATTACCGATGCGATGATCGTGGCCTCGGGCAACTCCGACCGGCACGTGCGCGCGATCGCTGAGCGCATCGTCGAGCAGGTGCGCGCGGCCGGCCTGCGGCCATTCGGGATCGAAGGTACGCGCGACGGCGAATGGGTGCTGCTGGATCTGCAGGACGTGCTCGTGCATGTGATGTTGCCCCGGGTGCGCGAGTTCTATGGGCTCGAGCAGCTTTGGGAGCCACCGCAGCGGCGCGTCGCTGCGCGACGTAGCGCGGCCCGCTAAAGGGTGGTGTGCCAGCATGCGTCTGCGCGTCATTGCGGTCGGCACGCGCATGCCCGCCTGGGTCGATGCGGCGGTCGAGGATTATGCGCGCCGCCTGCACGGTGCCTGGCGGCTGGAGATCAGCGCTTTATCACCGGCGAGCCGCAGGCAGGCCGGGGGCGCAGCGGTGGCGGCCAAAGCGAGCGAAGCGCGCCGCATCCTCGCGTTATTGTCAGCCCGCGACCGGGTGGTGCCGCTGGATGAGCGCGGCGAGCAGTTCAGTACGCTCGAGCTCTCGCAATGGCTCGAGGCGCGCCGCGGCGAGGGCCGGGACCTGGCCTTCGTGATCGGCGGTCCCGATGGCTTGAGCGATGAGGTGCTCGCGCGTGGGCGCTTTCACTGGGCGCTCTCGCGCCTGACATTGCCGCATGCTTTGGTTCGAGTAGTGCTTGCGGAACAGCTGTACCGCGCCTCGACGCTGCTGGCCGGCCATCCCTATCACCGCTCGTGAGCCATGCAGTCCCCGCCACCCTTGCTGGTCCTGGCCTCGGTGTCGCCGCGCCGCAGTGCGCTGCTGACGCAGATTGGCGTGGCGCATCGTGTCATACCCGCGCAGATCGATGAGCAGCGCAACGAGGGCGAGCCGATCGAGCAGTGCGTACGACGCCTGGCCGCACAGAAAGCGCTGCGGGTCAGCGCGATCTTGGCGGCGGCTGGAGCCCTCGAGCAGCACCAGGCCGTGCTCGGCGCCGACACGACGGTCGTGATTGATCAGCACATGCTCGAGAAGCCGCGCGATCGCGAGCATGGGCTGGCCATGCTCGCGCGCCTGTCGGGCCGCGAGCACGAGGTCCTGTCCGCCGTCGCGCTCGCGTATGGTGGAGCAGTGCAAACGGCATTGAGCTGCAGCCGGGTGCGGCTGCGCGCACTGGGTCGCGAGGAATGCGAGGCATACTGGGACAGCGGTGAGCCGCACGACAAGGCAGGCGGCTATGCCATCCAGGGACGCGGCGCAGTGTTTGTCGAGTCATTGCAGGGCAGCTATTCAGGTGTGATGGGACTGCCGTTATTTGAAACGGCGGCACTGCTGGCGGCCGCAGGTCTGCCGGCATGGCACTACAGAGACAGGGCGGGGCGATGAGCCAGCAATCCCCGATAAGTCCGGTCGCGGTCGCGGCCATACAGATGACTTCCGGACCTGACGTGGCTGCGAATCTGACTGCGGCCGGTGCCCTGCTGGAGCGCGCGGCGCGCGAGGGCGCGCGCGTGGCTGTGCTGCCGGAGAATTTCTCCTTCATGGGCCTTGCCGATGCGGACAAGCGCGCTGTGGCCGAGCGCGACGGGGATGGGCCCGTGCAGCAGTTTCTCAGCGAGCGCGCGCGCACACTGGGACTGTGGATCGTCGGCGGCACCACGCCGATCTCGCAGCGACCCGGCGAGCGCGTCGCGGCGGCCTGCCTGGTCTATAACGATCAGGGGGAGCGCATCGCGCGCTACGACAAGATCCATTTATTCGATGTGGCCATTCCGGGGCGTGCAGAGAAGTATCGCGAGTCGGCGAATATTGCACCCGGAGCGCGCCAGGTGCTGGTGCCCACGCCCGCGGGACTGCTGGGTCTGTCGGTCTGCTATGACGTGCGCTTTCCCGAGCTATATCGGCCGATGGCGGCTGCCGGGGCGCAGTGGTTCACGGTACCCGCGGCATTTACGGTGCCCACGGGGCGCGCGCATTGGGAGACGCTGCTGCGCGCACGCGCCATCGAGAATCTCAGCTACCTGGTCGCCCCCGCCCAGTGGGGGCGGCATGCCAGCGGCCGCGAGACCTATGGGGATAGCCTCATCATCGATTACTGGGGAGCGATAGTCAGCCGTTTGCCCAGCGGGGAGGGCGTCATCGTCGGCCGGTTCGACCTGGCCGCGCAGGAAGTCGCGCGACGTGATTTCCCGGCCCTCTCGCATCGAGTAATGTGATCAACCGGAGGCACGTCATCACCATGTCCACATCGCTGAGCACCACGGATGCGCTGCGCCGCGCGCGCGAGGGCATTCTTGCGCCCGCCGGCCTTGATGAAGGCCGCATCCAGCAGGCCCTCGGCCTCGTGCTCGGCTCGGCCGTGGATGCGGCCGACCTGTACTTCCAGCTCGCGCGTACCGAGAGCTGGGGGCTCGAGGACGGCATCGTCAAGGAAGGCAGCGCCAGCATCGAGCAGGGCGTTGGCGTGCGCGCGATGGCCGGCGAGAAGACCGGCTTCGCCTATTCCGATGAGATCATGATGCCGGCGCTGGAAGAGGCGGCGCGCGCGGCGCGCGCCATCGCGGTCCAGCGCGGCAGCGGCGCGGTCCAGGCCTGGCATCAGGTCAGTGCGCATGAGCTGTATCTGCCGATCGATCCGCTGCTGAGTCTGGCCGATGGGGACAAGATTGCCTGGCTCGAGCGCATCGATCGCGAGACCCGGCGCATGGATCCGCGCATCGTGCAGGTCATGGCCAGCGTCATCGCGCAGTATGAGCTGATCCTGATCGCCTCCAGCGACGGGGTGCTCGCCGGGGATGTGCGCCCGCTGGTGCGCATGAATGTCACGGTGATCGCGGAACACAACGGGCGGCGCGAGCAAGGCTATGCCGGCTGCGGCGGCCGCTATTCGCTCGATCAATTGGTCGCGCATGAGCAGCCCCTGGTGCTCGCGCGCGAGGCGGTGCGCCAGGCGCTGGTCAATCTGGAGGCCGTGCCGGCGCCGGCCGGCACGATGACCGTCGTGCTCGGCCCGGGCTGGCCCGGCGTCTTATTGCATGAGGCGATCGGCCACGGCCTGGAAGGGGATTTCAACCGCAAGGGCACTTCGGTATTCAGCAACCGCATCGGCGAGCGCGTGGCCGCGCCCGGTTGCACGGTCGTGGATGATGGGACGCTGGCCCAGCGGCGCGGCTCGCTCAACATCGACGACGAGGGCACGCCCACGCAATGCACCACGTTGATCGAAGATGGTGTGCTGCGCGGCTACATGCAGGACCGGCTCAATGCGCGGCTCATGGGCAGCCGCTCCACCGGCAACGGCCGGCGCGAATCATTCGCGCACATGACGATACCGCGCATGACCAACACTTACATGCGCGCTGGGCCGCATGACCCGGGCGAGATCCTCGCCTCGGTGCAGCGTGGCATCTATGCGGTGAATTTTGGCGGCGGGCAGGTCGACATCACCTCGGGCAAGTTCGTGTTCTCGACCAGCGAGGCTTATCTGATCGAGAACGGCAGGCTCGGCCCCGCGATCAAGGGCGCCACGCTCGTGGGCAATGGACCGGACGTGCTGCTGCGCGTGTCCATGGTCGGCAACGATCTGAAGCTCGATGAGGGCATCGGCGTGTGCGGCAAGGACGGACAGAGCGTGCCGGTCGGCGTGGGTCAGCCGACGCTGCGCATCGATGGGCTCACGGTCGGAGGGACCGGGTAAGGGCGCGCTCAGGACTGATTGCCGTCACCCGCCGACTCGGGCAGCACGGCGCTGCCGGAATGATGATCGTCGACGCCGTGGCGATGGCGCGCGCGCTCATCGATATAAAGCAGCTCGTGCTGACCGATCGATACCACATCGCCGTCGTTGAGATTGTGATAGCGCACGCGCTTGGACTGCACGTAGATGCCGTTGGTGCTGTTGAGGTCCTCGATCACGCAGCTTTGCGCCGTGGTCAGGATCTGGCAGTGATGGCGGCTCACGAAGCGGCTGTCGATCTGCACGTCATTGGCCGGCGTGCGGCCGATAATCAGCCGGCCCGGATACAGCTCATGCTCGCTGACCGTATTGCCAGCGTTGGCCAGCAGAATGCGCGCGAGCGGCACGCCTTCGCTCGGGGCGCTTGCCATCTCATCCATGCCATCTTCGGCCGGCGACTCGAGCATGCTCGCGCGGCGCGAACCGGTCGGCGAGGTGTATTCGACCCATTGCAACTCGGAGATCGCGGCGTGGATGTCCTCCGGATTGACGGTGTCGCGGTCCTTGATCGAGGCGGAAAGCATCGCGGTGTCGCACAGGGTATTAATCAAACGCGGTACGCCGCCCGTATAGCGAAAGATCGTCTCAAAGGTATCGGGCAGAAAGATCTCGCGGCCCTGCGAGCCGGCAACCTCGAGCCGGTGCAGGATGTAGGCGTGCGTCTCGTTGCTTGAGAGCGCGGGCAGATGGAAGCGCAGCCGCACGCGCTGGCGCAGCTGCTGCAGTTCGGGTGAGTCGAGCTTCTGACTGAGCTCGGGCTGGCCCGCCAGGATGATGCGCAGGACTTTTTCCTTGGTGGCCTCGACGCCCGAGAGCATGCGCACTTCCTCGAGTACGCGCGGACTTAAGTTTTGCGCCTCATCGATCACCAGCATGATCTTGCGGCCATCCCGGTATTGCTCGACCAGGAAATCATTGAGCGTGGCGATCAATTCGGCCTTCTTCATGCGGAAGGGCTTGAAGCCGAATGCCACCAGCACCGATTGCAGGAACTCGGTCGAGGACATCTGCGTCTGATTGATCTGCGCGACCAGCACGTCGGTCTCGAGCTCACGCAGGAAGGTCGCAATCAGCGTGGTCTTACCGCAGCCGATCTCTCCGGTGATCACGACAAAGCCGTCGGTGAACCACACGGTGGATTCCATGTAGGCTTTGGCGCGCGCATGCGCCTGACTCAGATAAAGGAACTGGGGATCTGGACTCAGCCGGAAAGGCAGTTCCTTGAGTCTGAACAGTTCGATGTACATCGTAGAACGAGGATACTACGGGTTGAATGACAGATGCGGATATAGCCGCCTCATCAGACCTATGGCGCGCGCCCTACACAGGCGGGCACTCGACTCGACCAGGGTACAGTGGCCCAGCTTGCGGTCGGGGCGCGCCTCTTTGCCATACTCGTGTAGGTGCAGGCCGGTTTCGGCCAGCAGTAAGGCGCGCGAGGGCATCTGGCCGATCAGGTTGATCATGGCGGCGTGGCCGAGCGCGCGGGTGCTGCCCAGCGGCAGCCCCGAGATCGCACGCACATGATTCTCGAACTGGCTGGTGAGGGCCCCCTCGATGGTCCAGTGACCGGAGTTGTGGACCCGCGGCGCCATTTCGTTAGCAATCAGGCGTCCCTTGTGGACAAAGAATTCGATGGCCAGGACTCCGACGTAGCGGAACGCTGCCAGCACGCGCCGCACGTACATCGCCGCCGCGCGCTCGAGCCGCGGCGCGGCGTACGGCGCCAGTGTGAGGCGCAAAATGCCGTCGACGTGATAATTTTGATTGAGTGGATAGATCGCCAGCGCGCCGCTGCGTGCGCGCACGCCGATCACTGAGACCTCGGCTTCGAAGGGCACAAACTGCTCATACAACAGCGGCACACTGCCCAGGCGCAGCCATGCTGCCTCGATATCACTCGCCTGGCGCAATATACATTGCCCTTTGCCGTCATAGCCCAAGCGTCGCGTCTTGAGCACGCCGGGCAGACCGATGCGCGCGACGGCGCGCTCGAGCATCGCGCGCGAGTCGACCGGCGCGAAATGCGTCGTGGGAATTGCCAGGCGTTCAAACGTGCGCTTTTCGGTCAGCCGGTCCTGCGCGGCCGCGAGCGCGCGCAGTGGCGGGGCGATGCGCGTGCCGGTGTGCCGGGTCGCTTCGCGCAGTGCCTGGACCGATACGTTCTCCCAATCGAAGCTGATCACATCGCTGCGCTCGGCGAGTTCCCGCAGCAGCGCACGGTCGGCAAAGTCACCGCTCAGGATCGGCGCAATGCGGCCCGCGGGCGTCGCGGCGCTGCGGTCGAGGAACAGGAAATCCAGGCCAAGCGGATAGCCGGCGAGCGCGAGCATCGCGCCGAGCTGACCGCCGCCGACCACGCCGATAGTCACGGGCCAGCGGTCATTCGCGCGCGTTGGCCTCTAGCCCGCCAGGCGCGGATCGGGGCGGGCCAGCACGGCCGCAGTCTGCGCCTGGCGATGGCGTTGCAGCGCCTCGGACACTGACGCATCACGCAGCGCCAGGATCGCGGCTGCAAACAAGGCGGCGTTGGTGGCCCCGGCGCTGCCGATGGCGAAGGTAGCTACCGGAATTCCGGCCGGCATCTGCACGATCGACAACAGTGAATCAAGGCCATTGAAGGCGCGCGTGGGCACCGGTACTCCGAGCACCGGTAACGTGGTCTTGGACGCAGCCATGCCCGGCAGATGCGCTGCCCCACCAGCCCCGGCGATCAGTACCTCGAGTCCACGCGCAGCGGCGCCCGCGGCGTATTCAAACAGGAGATCAGGCGTGCGATGCGCCGAGACTACGCGCGTCTCAAAGGCCACGTTGAGCTGCTCGAGACTCTCGGCGGCTGCGCTCATGGTCTCCCAATCCGACTTCGAACCCATGATGATGCCGACCCGCGCTTTCATCGCGGCATCTTAGCATTTCGGGCTCGCCCGGCCGGCAGATGCGCGGCCAGCGCACGTTCAATCGGCACCGGATCGATCCCGCGCATGAGCCGCCCGATATACTGGCGCGCGCGCGCGTGCGCTGAGCGGCTGCGCAGGGCCTGCGTCTCGAGAAGGCACTCAAGCAGGAGCGGCGGCAGCTCCAGTTGCCGCAGCTGCTGCGGCTTGAGCCCCAGCAGGCGCTCGCCGAGTCGCTGCACGGCCTCGGCGTTGCGCTTGCGCGCCGAACGACTCGGCCGCTCGGCCTGCTGCGGGCCGTGAGCATCGGGTGGACTGGGATCGTTCATGTGTTGCGCCGGAGCGCTCGCGACACGCTGCTACAATTCAGTGCCGATCATCGCACACGATGCGACCGGTTGCTGCGGCGGCACGCCTGCGCCGCGTTAGAGGAAAATCAATCATGTCGCAGAGCGTCGATGCCTCGCGGATCAGTGAGCTCAAGGAAGTCGTCGCTCTGGCGCTCACGCTGGCGCGCACGGCCGGGGCGAGCCAGGCCGAGGCCGACGCGAGCCTGCAGCGCGGCCTGAGCGCGACGGTGCGGCTCGGCGAGGTCGATACCATCGAATACCACCGCGACCGCGGACTGTCGGTGACTTTGTATTTTGGTCAGGCCAAGGGTTCCGCGAGCACCGCTGATCTGCGGCCAGAGGCCGTGCGCGAAATCGTGCGGAAGGCCGCGGCGATCGCACGGCACACGGCGGAGGATGCGTTTGCCGGACTGGCCGACCCTGCGGCGCTGGCGCGCGACGTGCCGGATCTGGATCTATACCATCCGTGGGACCTGGCGCCCGAGCAGGCGATCACGCTGGCCCGTGATTGTGAGGCGGCTGGCCTTGAGACCGACGCGCGGCTGAAGAACTCGGATGGCGCGAGCGTCAACACCCACAGCGGCGTGCGCGTCTACGGCAACAGTCATGGTTTTCTGCAAGGCTATCCCAGCACGAGCCACAGCATCGGCTGTTCGCTCGTGGCGGAAGAAGGCGAGCAGATGCAGAGCGACTACTGGCACTCAGTCGCGCGCCGCGCCGAGGGTCTCGAGGATCCGGCGGCCATCGGCCGACACGCGGCGCGCCGTGCCGTGCGACGCCTGGGCGCCCGCAGGCTCTCGACGCGGCGAGCCCCGGTGTTGTTCGCCCCGGAGCTCGCACGCGGCGTATACGGGCATTTCGTCGGCGCGATTCGCGGCGCCAGTCAATATCGGCGCGCCTCGTTTCTGCTCGATGCGGCCGGCCAGCAGATCTTCCCCAACTTCCTCGATATCGTCGAGCGGCCGCATCTGCCGCAGGGGCTCGCGAGCAGCCCGTTCGATGCCGAGGGGGTGACGACGCGCGATCGCGAGCTGGTGCGCGCCGGTGTGTTGCAGGGCTACGTATTGGGCAGCTACTCCGCGCGCAAACTCGGCCTGCAGACCACGGGCAACGCCGGCGGCATACACAATCTGCTGCTCGCGCCCGCGCACGAGGGCGCGAGCCAGAACAGCGGCAGCTTCGAGCAATTGCTCGCGCTCATGGGTCGGGGACTGTACGTGACCGAGCTCATGGGGCAGGGGGTCAACGGTGTCACCGGCGACTATTCGCGCGGCGCCGGCGGCTTCTGGGTCGAGGGCGGCGCGATCGCCTACCCGGTGCACGAACTCACGATCGCGGGCAATCTGCGCCAGATGCTGCGCGCGATCGTGGCGATTGGCACTGACGTGGATACGCAGGGCGCGATTCGCACCGGCTCGCTGCTGATCGAGGACATGACTATCGCTGGCGAGTGAGCCCTACGGCGCCGTGAGCTCCGGTCCCGTCAGCCGTCGCAGCGCTTCGCGGTATTTATCGCCCGTGCGCTCGATGACCGCTGCGGGCAGGTGCGGTGCTGGTGCGCGCTTGTCCCAATCCATGCTTTCCAGGTAGTCGCGCACGTACTGCTTATCAAACGAGGGCGGGCTGCTGCCCACGCGCCAGGTATCGGCCGGCCAGAAGCGCGACGAGTCGGGTGTGAGGACCTCATCGATCAACGTGAGCTTGCCGGTGCGATCCAGGCCGAATTCGAATTTGGTATCGGCAATGATGATGCCGCGGCGGCGCGCGTAGGCGGCCGCGAACTCATACAGCGCCAGCGCGGTCTCGCGCACCGCGGCGGCGCGCGCGGCACCGAGCAGCCGCACGGTGTGCTCAAACGAGATGTTCTCGTCGTGCTCGCCGGCCGCGGCCTTGGTGGCGGGGGTAAATAGCGGCTTGGGCAGCGCCTGCGCCTGCTGCAGTCCCTCTGGCAGGACGATGCCGCAGAGGCTGCCGCTGGCCTTATAGTCCTTCCAGCCCGAGCCAATCAGATAGCCGCGCACCACGGCCTCGATCGGCAGCGCCTCGAGCCTGTGCGCGATCACGGCGCGGCCCTCCAGCAGCGCCAGGTCGGCTGCATCGCGTGTGGCGTGCTCGAGCGGCTCACCGGTCAGATGATTGCCGATGATCTGGCCGGTGCGCGCAAACCAGAAGCGCGAGATCTCATCGAGCACGCGGCCTTTGCCGGGGATGGGATCGGGCAGCACGACATCGAAGGCCGAGAGGCGATCGGTGGTGACGATCAGCAGGCGCTGCGCATCCAGCGCATAGACGTCGCGTACCTTGCCGCGATGCAGGCACTGCAGACCTTTGAGATCCGTACGGTAGACCGCGTTTTGCGCAAGCGTATCGGGTGTCGTGGCCAAGGCTTGCTACCATACCCGGCGCGTAACTGCGGGGCGCGAATCTTGCCATGAATTGGGGCGGAAAAATCATCGGCGGCGTTCTTGGCCTCGCGACCATGGGCCCGTGGGGAGCGGTGCTCGGGGCCTTCATCGGTCATCAATTCGACAGCGGCGCGACCGTCGGCACGCTGCTGGGCTCCGGCGGTGCGGACCCGAAGCTGGTCAACGAGCTGTTCTTTCCGACGACCTTTCGTGTGATGGGACACATCGCGAAGGCCGACGGGCGCGTCTCAGAGCAGGAGATCGCCTCGGCGCGCGCCATCATGCACGCCTTGCGTCTGACTCCGGCGCAGATGCTCGCGGCCATGCAGTATTTCAACGAAGGCAAGCAGCCGGACTTCGATCTGGACGCGGCGCTGCGGCGCCTGCGCAGTGCCATTGCACGGTATCCGGATCTGGCCAATTTCATGGTCGAGATCCAGCTCCAGGCCGCGCTGGCGGGCGACGGTCTGACCGAGTTGCCCCGCGCGCGCTTGCGCCGCGTCGCGCTGCTGCTCGGCCTGGGGCCGGCCGAGTTCGCCCGGCTCGAGAGCGTGCTGCGCTGGAGCTACGGCATGGCGGCCGGGGGGGCGGGCGCGACCGCTGGTGCCGGCGGCGGCGCAAATGGCGCACCGGCCAGCGAGGAGCGCATCGCGCAGGCCTATTCGATGTTGCTCGCCGAGCCCGCGATGTCGGATGAGCAGATCGTCAAGTGCTACCGGCGACAGATGAGCCGGCATCATCCGGATAAGCTGCGGGCCAACGGCCTGCCCGAATCGATGCTCGAGCGCGCGAAGGAGCGTACGCAGCAGATCCAGGGGGCCTACGAGCTCGTTCGCGCTCGGCGGGGTATGCGCTAGACTCGCGCCGATGCAATGGATAGCGGCGTCGATTCTGTCAGCCGACTTCGCGCGCCTGGCCGAGGAGGTCGAGGCGGTGCTCGCGGCCGGCGCGGACAGCGTGCACTTCGACGTTATGGACAATCATTATGTACCGAACCTCACCGTGGGTCCGGTCGTGTGCGAGGCGCTGCGCAGCCACGGCATCGTGGCGCCGATCGACGTGCATTTGATGGTCAGTCCGGTCGATCGCATCGTGCCGGACTTTGCCGCCGCGGGCGCGACCACCATCAGCTTTCACCCTGAGGCCACGCAGCATGTGGACCGCACCATAGAGCTCATTCGCGAGCACGGCTGCAAGCCAGGATTGGCTATCAACCCGGCCACATCGCTCGACTGGCTCGACTACACGCTCGAGGCTCTCGACCAGGTGCTGCTGATGTCGGTGAATCCGGGCTTCGGCGGACAGAAGTTCATTGCGGGCGCGCTGCCCAAGATCGCCGAGGTTCGCAAGCGGGTGAGCCGCAGCGGTCGCGACGTGCGCGTGGAAGTCGATGGCGGGATCAAGGTGGATAACATCGCGGCCGTGGCACAGGCCGGCGCCGATACGTTTGTGTCCGGCTCCGCGATCTTCGGCAGCCCGGACTACGGGGCCACGATTCGAGCGATGCGCGCGGCGCTGGCGCAGATCGGCGTGGCCAAGACCTGAGCATCGCCCCGGAAGCCGCGCTCAGGCTCCGGCGCGCTCAGGCCTCGTCGTCCTCGTCATCATCGTCGTCATCCTCATCGTCCACTACCGGCGACGGCTTGGTTCGCGCCTCGGGCAGGCGCTCGCGCATGGGTTTGGAAGGCACGATAACCGGGCGGGTCTTCATCTTCGGGCGCGCGTTGAATACGACGATGGTCTTGCCGGTGGCCCGCAGTAATCCCTGGTCTTCGAGCACTTTGAGCACGCGGCCAGCCATCTCGCGTGAGCAGCCCACCAGGCGCGAGAGCTCTTGGCGCGAGACCTTGATCTGCATGCCTTCAGGGTGCGTCATCGCATCGGGCTCATCGCACAGACCGGTGATCGCATGCGCCACGCGCCCGGTCACATCGACGAAGGCCAGATCGCCGAGCTTGCGATTGGTACGATCCAGACGCGTCGCCAATTGCGTGGCCAGCTCGAAGATCAGGCCCGGGCTCTCAGTGGCGACCTGGCGGAAGCGCGGATAAGTCATCTCGGCGAGCTCGCAGGCGTTGCGGGTGCGCACCCAGGCGCTGCGCGTAGGCTGCTCGTAGAACAGGCCCATCTCACCGAAGAACTGTCCTTTGTTGAGGTAGGCGAGAACCATCTCATTGCCTTCCTCGTCCTCGATCATGACCTCGACCGAGCCGCTGATGATGTAATAGAGCACATCAGGCAGATCGCCGGCGTGTATCAGCACGGTCTTGGACGGCACCGTGCGAATGCGGCAATAGCTCAGAAACCGGTTGATCGCAGGAATGTCGCTCAGTGGTCTGACATTCTCTTCCATGATTATCTCGCCTTCATGCGTTGGTGAAGCGACGACCCGTGCAGGGTTTTATTACACAATTTGTATAGGCTGCAGGAGACAGCTGCAGCGTGCAAGTTGCGCTGCTGGCGCTGGCTCTGTGCGCTCAAAGCCAATAGGCCGTGCCGGTCATGACCCGAGCGGCATAGCGCATCAGTGTCGGAATCGGCGCCGGCAGCTCGGCCGCGCCCGCAGCGCGCGCCACCTGGCCGTGACCGGCCTCTTCGCCGCGCATGAGCTCGACGATTTTGCGGCTGCGCTGGTCGGCCGCCGGCAGCCGATCCAGATGGCTGGCGAGGTGTCCCTCGACCTGCGCCTCGGTCTCGGTTACGAACCCCAGACTGACGGCGTCGCCAAGCGCTGCCGCCAGGGTACCCAGGCCGAAGGAGCCGAAATACCACAACGGATTCAGCCGGCTCGGCCGCGCATCCAGCTCGGCCAGCCGCGCCTCGCACCAGGCCAGATGTTCGGCCTCTTCTGCAGCCGCGTGCCGCAGTAACTCGCGTGTCGAGCGCGAGCGCGCTACGGCGGCCTGGCCGCGGTAGAGGCCCTGCGCAGCGATCTCCCCGGCATGATTGACGCGCATGAGGGCGGCTGCGTGCCGCCTCTCGCGCTGGCTCAGCGTGCCGCTATCGGCAGGCAGCACGGGCGCTCGCTGAGCGTGTGCCGGCGCAAACAGTGTACGCAGAGCCTCATCCGCTGCCTTGAGCACTGCATCGAGTACGGGTCGGGCCGGCATGGGCGCGATTATATGTCATACGCCAGCCGCATCGACCCTTCAGGCTGGCCGACAACGTGCGCGCCGGGTCGTTTTGCAAAGCCCCGACGCCTTGAGTACACTCCCCGGCCGTTTTACAGATAGTGCGGTTTGCGGCAACCGCAGGACCCCTACGAGATGAAGACTGCATTCGCCCAGCCGGCGAGCGTGCGCGCAGACTGGTATGTCATTGACGCCAAGGGCAAAACCCTCGGCAGACTGGCATCGCGCATCGC
>Ga0181537_10001063_pt1 | contig 25578 bp, 20 predicted proteins | sample PEATcosm2014_Bin_39_FD_119765 | JGI IMG/M metagenome (GOLD analysis project Ga0181537, IMG submission 119765) | Peatland microbial communities from MTU Mesocosm Facility, Houghton, MI, USA - PEATcosm2014_Bin23_10_metaG | ecosystem: Environmental > Terrestrial > Soil > Wetlands > Peat | place...
ATGAGCGACTTGCCGCTGGAGCGAATCTGGCGCGATGCGCGCATCGAACGGATCTGGGACGGAACCAGCGAGGTGCAGCGGCATATCATTTCACGCGGCCTGCTGCGACCCTTGGGCGGCTGAGGCGCGTTTGGGCAACTGAGGCAACGTTCGGACGACCGAGGCGCCGATTTAACATCAGGCGGTCGCTCGCGACATATGCGCCGCCGATGGGTCAATATGCGATTCCGACTCGCCATATGCGGATTTTCTTGCGGCGTTGTCCTACAGACGCGCTCCCCCAAGTAACCGAAAATACGTGCAAATCTCCTGTGTGCACCTTATGGAACGTGGTGCGTTAAGAGGTGAGTGACTAACGGATGGGTGGCACATGTTCGATAGGGAAGTAGTACGACTCAGGCGCTTGCGCAATACGGCATTGTGGTGCCGTGCAATCGCCGCAAGGCTCGATGCGCGCCAGACGCGCCGCAACTCGGTGTTTGCCCGCACTCAGCTTTGTTGCTGGCGGCTCGCCCGCACGGTCACGGGCAAACTGCGCGCCCACCCGTATCCCCGCTATCAGCGCGAACCCGGCGCCGTGCACAGAGCCTGTACGCGCGGCGGTGCGGGATTCCTGGGCGCAATCGCCAGGCGTAGAGGCCGTAGCCTGCAAATTCTCGCGCTCGAGCTGCAACGCGTGGGGCGTGAATTGGATGACGCCCGTGCTCTCACCCTGTCGAAGGACTTGAGCGATCAGTTCGGCCGATCGCAGCTGGAGCTCCGCAGCCTGATCAAGGAATTGGATTCCGGAGTTCGGAACGAGGCGCGCACCGGGGCACGAACCGAGGCGCGCAACGCCACGCGCCACGAGGCGGGGGCCGAGCCGATGGCCGCGCAAGCCGAGGCTCCGGTCGGCGAGAGCTGGCCGTACCTGGCTCTTTAGAATCCGAGTCTTACAGCGGCGTCTGAAATGTCCTACATTTGTTTGGCGCGTTTAGCCGATCGCTAGCGCGTTTGCGTGCCGCGATACTCGCATTAGCCGATCCACCGAAGGAGTTCGCGATGCGCAGTGAGAATGTACCCAGCCCTCCGAGCCCCGAGCGACCGCCGATTGCCCCTTACGATCCTCCTGCCCCCGCGCCGCAAGCCGCCGCGTGGCATAGGGCGCTGAAAGTCGTGGGGTGCATGCCTCGCGGTCGAGGCCAGTTCAAGTGGGACCAAGGCCGTGGACACTAAGCGGCAGATTGCCATCGGCATTGCGCTGCAGACCCAGGTATTGAAGAGCTGTCCACTGCACCACCAGCTGTATTGCGACGATCAAGAATGCAGCGACAGCGAAAACGTGGCGCGAGCCTTTGCGGTGGCGGTCGAGCTCGTGCGTCATGAGCCGTATGCAGAGCAGTTTCACCACGACGCGCATGAATTGACGGACATCTTGAGCCATACCATCGGCGCCACACCGGCGTGCTGCCCTGAATGTGTGTCGCAGCGCTACCCGGCAAACGGGAAAGCGCCGGCGGAGAATTCCGCGCCGGTTTGATCGAGCAGCGTCGATCGAGCAGGGTTAATCGCTTGGAAGGGCCGTGTGCGGTGGCGCCGGCCCTTCATTTTTCCGACGGCTTGAGCGCCGCCGCGGCGCTCAGGACTTGTTCGAGCGCGGTCAGATCGTAGGGCTTGGGCAACACGAATACATGGTTTCGCTTGTCGCGAAACAGCACGTCCAAGTCCAGGCCCCCATAGCCCGAGGAAATCACCACCGGCAGCTGCGGATATTTGTCCACCAAGGCCTTGGCCAACGCAATGCCCGACATGCCCGGAAGGCTGACGTCGGTCATGACGGCGTCGCAGGAATGCTCGAGAAGCCTGGCGAGGGCCTGTTCCGCGTCGGGGACCGCGCTGCTCTCGTGTCCGAGCTCGGTCAGGTATTCGACGGCGATATCCCGCACCTCGTCGCTGTCTTCCACGAGCAACACGTGCATGGCTTAGCGGCCGCTCCAGCGAGGCGGCCGCTTTTCGCTGAACGCGCGCGTGCCCTCCTTCAGATCCTCGGAGCGGATGACCTTTTGCACGGCGTCGAGGGAATCGTGCAACTCGAACGCTTCATGCTCGGGCAGCATTTCGCTATGCCGCAGCAATTGCTTGATCGCGGGAAACAGCAGCGGCGGCCCGGCATTGAGCTGTCGGGCGATCTCGCGCGCCTTGGTCATGCCTTGACCTTTCGGCACGATGTGATTGGCAAGACCCCAGTGCTTGGCCTCGGCCGCGTCCATCCAACGTCCTGTCAACAAGAATTCCACCGCAACATGATAGGGTATCCGCCGCCGCAGTTTGACAGTTCCGGCATCGGCAAGCACGCCCACATTGATTTCGGGCAGGGCGAATTTGGCGTGCTCCTCCATTACGATGATGTCGGTGCCCAACACCACCTCGAAGCCGCCCCCACAGGCAATACCGTTGACCGCCGCGATGATGGGTTTGTTGAGGTTTCTGGGGTAATTGAGCCCGGCAAAGCCGCCGACACCCCAATCCGCGTCCGACTCCTCACCGGCCGCGGCGGCCTTGAGGTCCCAACCGGGGGAAAAAAATCGCTCGCCGGCGCCGGTAATGATGGCGACCCGCAGCGCCGGGTCGTCGCGAAACGCGGTTACGATGTCATTGAGACGGCGGCTGGCCTTGAGATCAATGGCGTTCGCTTTGGGGCGATCGATTGTGATTTCGAGAATGGCGCCGTCTTTGACGGTATTGACCCCATCGGACATAGATCGCTCCTCTAGCGCTTATTCAGCCGTATCATCGTATCCACTGCCACCGCACCGCGGCCCCGTGGCCGCACGATCACGGGATTCACGTCGATTTCGACCACGCTGGCGACATTTTCCGCGGCATAACGCGCGACGCCCAAGATGGTGCTGATCAATGCTTCGCTGTCGCCGGCCGGCTTACCGCGGTAGCCGTCCAGCAATTTCGCGACACGGAGGCGCCGCAGCGCGGATTCTATCGAAGCCCGGGTCCAGGGGGGCAACAAACTGACGCTGTCCGACATGATCTCCGTGAACACGCCGCCGGAACCGAGAACCAGCACCTGGCCGAATTGTGGGTCGAGGATGACGCCGATGAGAATCTCGGCGACGCCGTCGGTCAGCATCTCTTCCACCAAGAGCGTGTCTGAAAGCGCCGCGAGGCGGGCGGCGGCGCTGCTCGCATCCGCCGCGGTGCGTATATTGAGCGCGACGCCGCCGACCTCGGTCTTGTGCATGAGATGCGCAGCCGAGGCCTTGATGACCACCGGAAATCCCAGAGCCGTTGCCGCCGCGGCGGCGGCCGGCGGCGCCACGAGCCGGCCGCGCGGAACGCATACACCGAAGGCGGCGAGAGCCGCTTTGCCCTCGTGTTCGCTGAGCGCGTGGGTCGAGCCAATGCCGGTCGACGCGATGCCGTCGTCCGGCGCGGCGCCCGGCGGTAAATTCAATCGCACTCCGGCGTCATGCCAGGCGAGGCCGACCCCGCCTGCCAGCGCCAGGGCTTCGAGCGCTTCGCGCTGACCCTGCAGCGGGATGACCCCGCCGTCGAGGCAGCGCTGCCGGATGCGCGGATTTATGGTTTCCGGCAACGAGGCGATCAGAGCGGCACGCGTGGGCGCACCCTGCGCCGCCGCGATGAACTGATCGATGACGGCGTCGTACGCCGCGGGATCCGCCTGGCCTTCGGGCGGGCAGTCCAGCATCAACCCCGCCGCGTCGTACCCGGATCGCAAGACCTCGCCGAACACCCGCCCGAGTGCGGGCGGATCGAACCACAGGTAGGTGTGAATATCGAAGGGATTCGCGATCGTGACCCGGTCGGTCAGCACCTGACGGAGGGAGGCGGTCCGCTCCTGCGGCAGAGGCGCGAAATCCAAGTCCAGGTCGCGCGCCACGTCCGCGGTCATGGCCATGTCGCCCCCCGATGCGCCCATGACCAATACTTTGCGTCCCTTGAGCGGGCCGCCCGTGTGGAACAACTTCAGGGTTTCACACAGCGTGCCCAAGGTGTCGCAGCGCGCGATGCCGGCCTGGCGGCAGAATGCTTCGAACACCTCATCGGCGCCGGCCAGGGCTCCCGTGTGACTGTGCGCCGTGCGCGCGGCGGCGGCAGTGCGCCCGGATTTGATGACGGCAATGGGTTTGTCCGCGGCGCGCGCCAGGGCCGCGGCGCGCGCGAATCGCTCCGGATCCCTGATTCCCTCGAGGTACAAACCGAAGGCCGACACTCGCGCATCGCCGCACAAGAGTTCGATGAGATCTTCCACGGCCAGACGCGATTGATTGCCCACCGTGAACAGACACCCGATCGGCACCGAGCGCTGATTGAACATGAGCGTGAGCGCGATCGTCCCGCTCTGACAGATCAGTGCCACACCGCGGGCAACGTGCGGGCCGACGATTTGGTCGGGCATCATCGCCACTCTGTCGAAGAAGTTGACGAAGCCGTAGCAGTTCGGACCGAAGAAGGGCACAGCGCCGGCACTTCGCAGCAGCTCACCCGTCAGCTGCCGGCCCGACTCGGTGCCGGTTTCCGAGAAGCCCGCCGTGAAGCAGACGAACCCGCCGGCACCGCGCTGCGCCAGGGCGCCGGCGACCGCTGCAGCCTCGTGGTTGGGCACGGCGAGAAAGGCCGCATCCGGTATGCCGGGAAGCTCGTCCACCGATCGATAGTAGGTGGTGGCGGCGGTCGATTTGCGCGTGGGATGGATCCGCCACAGGGCGCCCGAGTAGCCGACGGCGCTGTTGCCGGCGGCCACCGCGTCGGTCCAGACGCCGGCACCGATCAGCGCGATGCTGCGCGGAGCGATGAGTCGGCGAATGTCCGGCGGCGGCACGGCTAACGGCGCTTCAGTTCAATTTTGCGCGAACTCGGACCAAAGGCTGCCAGCGCGCCGGGCACGCACAGCGCGGCGAGCCTGGCCGACACCTCGTCGGGGAACGAGGCGGCGCTCGGCTTTTCGCCCTGATGCACGTGCAGCAGCATCATGTCGGCGGTCGCCACCGGCTCGGCGATGCGCGAACACAGGAAACGGCAGCCGATATGAATGCGCTTGCGGTCGAAATCGAACACCGATGAGACGACCTGCAAGTCGTCCGAGCTCTTTACTTCGTGCAGGAAATGGATGTGCTCTTCGAGCGTGTACAGCGTGCAATGCGTGCGTGTCCGGTAGGCGGCGTCGAGACCGAGATGGTCCATGACCTCATCGACGGCGTAGCTTGCCACCAATCCGTAGTAGGCGTCGCGCAGATGCCCGTTGTAGTCGATCCAGGCCGGTTCGATCGTGGCGCGATAAGCGGGGAGGTCCGTCACGAGGCCGTGCTCAGCGCAGCTGCAGCTTCTCGCGCGCCTGCGCAGGCGTCAGCACCCGCGCCCCCATCGCCTCGATGATGGTGCGCGCCTTCTCCACCAACTGAGCGTTGCTGGCGTAGACGCCCTTGCTCAAGTACAAATTATCCTCGAGGCCGACCCGCACATTCCCGCCGAGCAGCACCGCCTGCGCCGCCCACGGCATTTGCATGCGGCTGATCGCGAACGTGCCCCAATTGCAGTTTTCGGGCAACGAATTGACCATGGCCAGCAGATGGCCGACGTCGGCCGGCACTCCGTAAGGTATGCCCATGCACAATTGAATCAGGGAAGGCGCGGTGAGCAGCCCTTCCTTGACCATTTGCTTGACGAACCACAGATTGCCGGTATCGAACACCTCGAGTTCGGGCTTGACGCCGAGCTCCTTGCAGATCGCCGCGCCTTGCCGCAGGTAGTTGGGCGTCGATACGTAAGCGCGGTTGCCGTCGCCGAAGTTCAGGCTGCCGCAGTCGAGTGTCGCAATGTCGGGCCGATACAGACCCTCGTGGCAAAGGTCGATCACGTGGCGCATGCGGTCCTCCTGACTGACGAAGTCGCTGCCCGGCCCCGGGGTGTCCGCGAGCCCATGGTCGCCGACGACGATGTAGCCGCCCATGCCGCACGTGAGATTCACGATCACGTCGACTTTGCTGTCCCGGATCCGTTTCACGACCTCGCGGTAATGCCGGGTTTCCATGCTGAACGCGCCGGTCTCCGGCTCACGCACGTGAATATGCACGACGGCGGCGCCGGCCTGGGCGGCCGCGATGGCGGTGGCGGCGATCTCCGCCGGAGTGATCGCGCAGTGCGGGCTCTTGGTGACCTTGGTGTCGTCGCCGGTGACGGCGCAAGAAATGATCACATCGTGATTCATGCTGCTTCCCCTGGACTCGAGCTTGATGGCAACCGGCCTGTTTTATTATCTTGATTATAATATTTAAACGGCGCCGCGGCAACTAGGCCGGTGCTTTAAACGGTGCCGCGGCAACTAGGCCGGTGCTTTAAACGGCGCCGCGGCAACTAGGCCGGTGCGCCGCCGCCCGTATGCCGGCCGCCGGCCAGCGCCCTGATGATTTCGCCTTCGCCGCACACCCCGAGGATCCTGCCGTCCTCGACGAACAGCACCGGATGCCCGGTGCTCTGCCGCAGTTGGATGATCGATTGCAGAGACAGCGAGGCGGGCGCAATCGCGAGCCCGGGTTTCCGTTGCGCGAGATCCGCGTCGTCCTGAATATGGCAAAAAGCCTGTTCCACCCCATCGAGGTGCAGGCCGAGGGCCTGGTCGGAGGCATTCAAGGCGAGGCGGTAGCGCCTCGCGGCATCGAGCCAGACGTAACCGTCTTCGCCCGCCAGCGCCGCGCGGCGCTGCATGATCATGCCGCCGGTGAGGACCGTCAGAGGATTCATGTGACGCACGAATTCGGCGACGTATTCATCGGCCGGCGCGAGCACGATGTCTTCCGCGGTACCGGTCTGGATGATGCGGCCGTTCTGCAGGATGGAGATGCGATCTCCGAGCCGCAGCGCCTCGTCCAGATCATGGCTGACGAAGAGGATGGTCTTCTTGACGCGCGCCTGCAGTGTGAGCAGTTCGTCCTGCAGCTTGCCGCGGATCAAGGGATCCAGCGCCGAGAACGGCTCATCCATCAAGAGAATGTCCGCGTCCGTCGCAAAGGCGCGCGCCAGCCCGACCCGTTGCTGCATGCCGCCGGACAATTCGCTCACATAGCGCTCGGCCCACTGCGACAAACCCACCAGCGCCAATTTCTCATCGACGACGACCTTGCGCCGAGCGGCGCTTTCGCCGCGCAGCTCCAGGCCGAAGCCCACGTTTTCGCGCACCGTGCGCCACGGCAACAGGCCGAATTGCTGAAACACCATGGCTACGCGTTCGCGCCGCAGCCGGCGCATTTGCTGCGGATCGCAGGTGGCGACATCGATCGACGACTCGCCATCGCGCACCAGCACATTGCCGCGGGTGACCGGATTCAATCCATTGGCGGCGCGCATCAATGTGGATTTGCCGGATCCCGACAGGCCCATCAGAACGGAAATCTCGCCGCGCGCGACGCGGAGGTTCGCACCCGCCACGCCGACGATGACGCCGTGTGTGTTCTGAATGTCGCTGCGGGTGGCGCCCCGGTCGAGTGCGGCGAGCGCATCGCGCAGACTCTTGCGGCTGTCGCGGCCCGCTTTCGCGAACAGGATGTCGACGTTCTTGAATTCCACGGCCGCGTTCATTGTGACGACGCTCCACGTTCTTTGGGTCTGCTGATGCGGTCCAAAATGATGGCGAGCAGCACGATGGTGAATCCTGCCTCAAAACCCATGCCGACCTGCACGGAGTTGAGCGCCCGCACCACCGGCACGCCGAGTCCGCCGGCACCGACCAGCGCGGCAATGACGACCATGGACAGACTCAGCATGATGCACTGGGTGATTCCGGCGATGATGGTGGACGCCGCGCTCGGCAGTTCCACTTTCCACAAGAGCTGCATCGGCGTGGCGCCGAAGGCCTCGCCCGCCTCGATCAAGGGCTTCGGCACCGAGGATATGCCGAGATGCGTGAGACGGATCGGAGCGGGCAGTGCGAAAATCACCGTCGAAATGAGCCCCGGAACCACCCCCAGGCCGAACAGCACCAGAGTCGGAATCAGGTATACGAAAGTCGGCAGCGTCTGCATCAAATCGAGCGCCGGGCGCAGCGCCGCAAACAACCGCGGCCGATGCGCGGCCGCGATCCCCAATGGCACGCCGATGGCGGTTGATGCCAGCGTCGCAACCAGCACGAGCGACAGCGTTTCGAGCGTGGCCAGCCAATAGCCTTGGTTCAGGATGAACAGCAGCGCCAAGCCGACGAAAGCGGCGAGCGCGAGTGAACGGCGCAGCAGCCAGGCGAGCCCTGCGGCGGCCAGGATCAGCAGCGGCGCCGGCAAAAAGCGCAGCAAGGAGGTGACGCCGTTCACCATGCCGCGGATGACGATCGAAATTCCGTCGAACAAAAAGGTGCCGTGTGTCTTGATGTAGTCGATCGCCACCGCCATGGCGTCGCCCACGGGAATTTTGTGGCTGACGATCCATTGTTCGAATCCGCCGGGCCGCGGCGGCGGCGCCGAGTGCGCCAGAGCGCTCTGTGCCGGGCGGCCATCGAAGGTGAGGACTCCCTCGAGCCAGGCCTTGGTTGCGGTCGGATTGGCCTTGAGCCACTCCGTCGCCGCAAGATCGGGCGCCTCGTGGCGATCCAGGATCGCGGCCATCATCTCGCTCTCGCCACGCAGCGAAAATTTCAGATTGGCGACCAGGCGGCCCATATTCGGGCACTCCGCGCTGTAGCCTCTGCGGGTGACGGTGTAGATCGTCGCGCCGCCGTAATTCGGACCGAACACCTCGTCGCCGCCGGCAAGATACTTCATGTCGAAACGCATATTCATGGGATGCGGCTCCCACCCCAGGAACACGATGGGTTTCTTGTCGCGATAGGCGCGCTCAACCTGCGCCAGCATGCCTTGCTCGCTCGACTCGATGAGCTTGAAGTTGCCGAGCCCGAATTGATTCTGTTTGAGCATTTCGAGCACATGCCGGTTGCCGTCATTGCCGGGCTCAATTCCATAGATCGCCTCGCCGAGGGCCGGCCCGAAGCTCGCGATATCCTTGAAGTCCTTGAGGCCGGCGGCAAACGTGTAAGCGGGAACGGCGAGGGTGTATTTGGCGCCGGTGAGATTCGCGCCGATCACCACCACCGAACCTTCGTCGACGTAGTGCCGCCGATCCGCCTCCTGGGCGGGCATCCAGTTGCCCAGGAACACATCGATGTCCTTGTTCTGAATGGACGCGAAGGTCACCGGAACGGAGAGCACGGTGACGGTCGGCGTGTAGCCGATGGAGCGCAGCAACTGCGCGACCAGCGCGGTGGTCGCAGTCACATCGGTCCAGCCGACATCGGAAAAGCGCACCGTCCGGCAGCTGACCGGGTCGCGCACCCCGGACGGCGGAACCCCCGCCGGTTGAGCCGCGGCCGCTTGAGCCGCGGCGCGAAGCGGCAGGTTGAGCGCCGCGGCCAGCGCGAAGCTTGCGAACATGGCGCCGCGGAAGGCCTCGTTGCGCTTGACCGTGCGCCCGGGAAAGCCGCATGATTGACGCCGCGGCGAGTGCCTTGAATGACTGTTTAACGGGTTCAGGTTATCGCTCACCTTTGGTCCCTAGTTGATTGAAATTAAACGCACAAATATTATCGTTTGTTAAGTTCAGCAAAGCTTCGGCGGAGCGTCCACCCGCAATTCGAAGCAAGGTGGGTGGTCAAATTGAATACTCAATCAAGGGCTTCATTCGACGCTTCCCAGGAACCGAATGTCGACGCACGGCGTCGCCAATTGGTCGAGGTCACCCTCGATAGCCTAGCGGAACTTGGCTATGTGGGCACGACGCTTGGACAAATTGCTGCACGCGCCGACGTGTCGCCGGGATTGGTGGCGCATTACTTCGGCGACAAGGATGGCTTGCTCGATGCCGCGTTTCGTTCGCTGGCCCGACGCGTCGGCAGCCAGGTGCGTGCGCGCCTTCGCAACGTGAGCTCGCCGCGCGCACGCATTCAGGCGATCATCGATGCAAATCTTGCGCCGGAAGAATTCGAACAGCGCACCGGGACCGCATGGCTCGCGTTCTGGGGCCAGGTGCTGCAGGTGAAGTCACTGCGGCGTACGCAATCGGCGTACCAACGGCGGACCTTGTCGAATCTGCGCAGTTCGCTGAAAAAATTGCTGCCGCCGGATGAGGCACAGCGGCTGGCGGCGATGATTGCCGCGATGATCGACGGCGTTTGGCTGCGCGCCGCGCTCTCCGGCTGGCGCGAGGCCGACAGTGAAAGTGCACGCGCCTTGTTGACGGAATTCGTCGATGGCCGTCTGCAGCAGTCCGCACCGCCGGCGGGGCCTGCGGGCGCGCCGGCGCGCGCGGGCAGATTCGCTTCCATCAATCCGGCCACCGGCGAAGTGTTGGGTCACGTGACGGCGGCCGGTCCGGCCATGGTCAATGCCGCCGTGCGCGCGGCCAAACAAAGCCAGCAGGCCTGGGCCGGCATGACCGGCACCGAGCGGGGCCGGGTTCTCAGGCGTGCAGCCGATCTCTTGCGCGCGCGCAACCAAGAACTCGCCGAACTCGAGACTCGCGACACGGGCAAGCCCATACAAGAGACGCGGGTGGTGGACGTGGCTTCGGGGGCGGATTGTCTCGAGTACTTCGCCGGACTGGTGCAAAGCCTGGCCGGCGAGCATATACAGTTCGGCGGCCAGGCATTCGGCTATACCCGGCGCGAGCCCCTCGGCGTGGTCGCCGGCATCGGCGCGTGGAATTACCCGTTGCAAATCGCCTGCTGGAAAGCAGCGCCGGCGCTGGCATGCGGTAATGCCATGATATTCAAGCCGGCGGAGCTCACGCCGTTCACGGCGGTCAAGCTGCAGGAGATCTTCCTCGAAGCCGGTTTGCCGCCGGGTGTGTTCCAGGTCGTGCAGGGATTCGCCGAGACGGGCCGCCTGTTGACGCGGCATCCCGATATAGCCAAGGTTTCGCTGACGGGCGAAGTCGGCACCGGCAAGGCGGTGATGAGCGATGCGGCGCAGACTTTGAAACACGTTACGCTCGAGCTGGGCGGCAAATCCCCGCTGATCATCTTCGACGACGCCAAGCTCGACAACGCGGTCGGCGGCGCGCTGCTCGCGAATTTTTATTCGTCGGGTCAGGTTTGCTCGAACGGCACGCGGGTATTCGTGCATCGAGCCGTGAAGGCGGCCTTTCTCGAACGTCTCGTGCGGCGGGTGGCGGCGATGCGAATCGGCGATCCGATGAATCCCGACACCCAGGTGGGGGCCCTCATCTCGGAGCCGCATATGCACAAGGTGCTCTCGTACATAGAGCGCGGCCGCGCGGAAGGAGCGCGTGTGCTGATCGGCGGCACGCGTGTGACCGATGGCGAGCTCGCCCGGGGATATTTCGTTGCGCCGACTGTGTTCGACCAGTGCACGGACGACATGTCGATCGTGCGCGAGGAGATTTTCGGCCCGGTCATGTCGGTGCTGGAATTTACGGACGAGGAAGAAGTCATCGGGCGCGCCAATGCCACCGAGTTCGGGCTGGCGGCGGGTGTGTTCACCAACGATTTGACGCGCGCTCACCGCGTGATCGCCCGGCTGCAGGCGGGCACCTGCTGGATCAACCAATACAACATCACGCCGATCGAGCTGCCGTTCGGCGGCGTCAAGCTCTCGGGCCTCGGCCGCGAGAACGGGCGCGCCGCCATCGAACACTACACGCAGCTGAAAAGCGTCTACGTCGCCATGGGCGACGTCGATGCGCCGTACTGACGGAGTATCGAGCTTGGCCGACGAGAAGTTCGATTACGTCATTGTCGGCGCGGGCTCCGCCGGCTGCGTGCTTGCCGATCGCCTGTCCGCCGACGGACGGTGCCGCGTGCTGCTCGTCGAGTACGGCGGCTCGGACCGTTCGATTTTCATTCAAATGCCCTCCGCGCTGTCGATCCCGATGAACATGGAGAAATACAACTGGTTCTACCACAGCGAACCTGAGCCGCACCTGAACGGGCGGCGTATGCATACGCCGCGCGGCAAGGTCTTGGGAGGATCCTCGTCCATCAACGGCCTGGTATACATCCGCGGCAATCCGCTGGATTTCGAAGGATGGAGCGCGCAGGGCGCGGCGGGCTGGTCGTATCACGACGTGCTGCCGTATTTTCGACGCGCCGAAGCGCGCCAGGAAGGGGGCAATGAATATCGCGGGGACAGCGGCAAGCTGAAGACCCAATACGGCACGTTGCGCAACCCCTTGCACGCCGCCTGGCTCGACGCCGCCCGCGAGGCGGGATATCCGCACACGGATGATGTCAACGGATTTCAGCAGGAAGGATTCGGCCGCATGGACATGACGGTGGGCGATGGCCGGCGTTGCAGCGCGGCGAACGCGTACCTGCGGCCGGCCATGCGGCGCGCCAATCTCAAAGTCCTCACCCACTCACTGGCGACACGCATCGTGTTCGCAGGCCGGCGCGCAGCCGGCCTCGAGTATCTGCGGGGCGGCGTCAGCCATCGCATCGATGCACGCGAGGTGATCGTGTCGGCGGGGCCGATCAATTCACCGCAATTGCTCAAGCTCTCGGGCGTCGGCCCGGCGGCGGAATTGCGCGCGCTCGGCATCGCCGTGATTCACGAGCTGGCGGGGGTCGGTGAAAACCTGCAGGATCATTTGGAATTCTATTTTCAGGTGGCCTGCAAGGAACCGGTCTCCCTGTATTCGTCGATCAACCTGTGGAATCGCGCGCTGATCGGCGCGCGCTGGATGCTGCGCAAGGACGGCCTGGGTGCGACCAATCATTTCGAATCCTGCGGCTTCATACGCAGCCGCCCGGGTGTGCCGTATCCGGACATCCAGTATCACTTTCTGCCGATGGCGGTGGCTTACGACGGCTCGACGCTTGCGCAGGAACATGGCTTCCAGGCTCACGTCGGGCCGATGCGCAGCAAAAGCCGCGGATGGGTGCGGTTGGCATCGACCGACCCCAGGGAGAAGCCGCGCATTCTGTTCAACTATTTGAGCCATCCCGACGACTGGACCGAAATGCGCGCCTGCGTGCGCCTGACGCGTGAGATATTCGCGCAGCCGGCGTTCGATCGATACCGGGGCCGCGAAATTCAGCCCGGCGAACCGGTGCAGAGCGACGATGAGATCGATGCCTTCATCCGCGCCAAGGTCGAGAGCGCCTACCACCCGTCGTGTTCCTGCAAGATGGGCGGTGCAGAGGATCCCCTGGCGGTGGTGGCCCCGGACACCCGGGTACATGGGCTCGACGGGTTGCGTGTCGTGGATTCGTCCATCATGCCGTCGGTCACCACCGGCAATCTCAACGCGCCGACCATCATGCTGGCCGAGAAGGCGGCCGATCACATCTTGGGACGAGGCATGCTGCCGCCCGAGAAGGCGCCGTTCTACACGGCGCCGAACTGGCGCGCGGCTCAGCGCTAGCAGGACCTCGCGAGCGGCGCTACCGCATGATCGAAGTGGAGGGACCCGGCGATCGGCTCCAAGAAAATCAACGCCGGCTGCTGCAATTCTGCGCAGCGCGCGGCATGCCTCTCGCCGTGTGCCACGTGCGCTGGGTGCAGACCGACGTCGCGCAAAGTTAGGGCGCAGGCTCACTCAATTGCCCGCATGCGGTGCGGTGAGCGCAGCGATCGGCGCACCCGGATCCAAACAAAACTCTGCGTTTTACAGCAATTTCGCATGTGCGGCGGCGAGCGCCGCATTCGGCACGGCTTTTGCACAATGCTGAATACAATGTGCGTCTAGGGTTCCGGCTTGCTGCGGCAGGCGACTGGTCCGAGAGAGGCAGTCCTTGGAGATCAAGGATACACGGCGGGATAAAAGCCCGGGAGATCAAAGTCGAGGAGCGTTGTGTCCTCGGGGTGGTCTCCCTGCGTGTGGGGAAAATCCCGAAGAAGGCGTCGAGCTCCTCATGGGTGGCCTGTCCACAACCGACGAGGAGTTCTCGAATGAAAACCGATCCCCGCGCCCGGCAGCCGCTCGTGCTGGGTGTCACATCAGTCACAGTGGCGGTGCTGACGGCGCTCTATGGCGAACCGTCGGTGGCCGACGACGATGCCTTGCAGGAAGTCGTGGTCACGGCGAGCCGCCGCGCCGAGTCCGCGCAAGACCTGCCGATCAGCATTACAGCGGTCACGGGTGCATCGCTGGACCAGGCCGGGATCGCGGACATCGCGGGTCTCGCGCATTCGATGGCGGGCGTCAACTACACCGACAAGGGCCCGTTCGGCGGCGTCAGTGGTTCGACCCTCATCATTCGCGGCCTCAATAGCGAAGCGACCGGCGGTCAGATTGCGCTGTCGACGCCCATCGTCCCTCCGGTCGCCACCTACGTCGACGACACCGCCTTGTTCGTCAACCTGCGTCTGGAGGATCTCGATCACGTCGAGATTCTGCGCGGGCCGCAGGGAACGCTGTACGGCTCAGGTTCGCTCGGCGGCACCATCCGCTTCGTGCAGAATGCGCCCGATCCTGCAGGCTTCGACGCTCGAGCCGAGGCCGGCGTGAGCAAGACCGATCACACGCACGCGCTCAATGAAAACGTGAGCGGGATGTTGAATTTGCCGCTCTCCGACACCTTCGCAGTGCGCCTGAACGCCAGTTGGACGGATGAAGCGGGTTTCATCAATCAGCCGAATCTGTACGTCCTCGATTCGAGCGGCGCGCCGATCGCCGCCGAGCCCGGCAACTTGTTCAGCCCGCCCGAGACCTACGCGCGCGATGGCACCAATGCTTACGGCTACCGCACGGCGCGCGTTGCGGCGCTGTGGAAACCGAGCGACACGTTCAAGGCGCAACTCTCCTATCACTACCAGATATCCACCGCGGACGGATTCCCGTGGACCTCGCCGCAGCTCGGCAACGAGTCGCTGTCATCCACCGACCACACCCAGGCGGCGAGCTACGACAAGGTCGATCTGTTTGCACTCACGCTCGAGGGCGACCTGGGATTTGCCACCCTGACGTCCAACTCTTCGTGGGCCGACCACAACAATCACTCGAGCACCGATCTCACCAACCTGTACGATCACTTCAGCTTTTATTCACAGCTCTACGGCGCGAATCCGCGCGTGCTGGTCACCGGTCATGACGAGTTGATCGACAAACCCTGGGCGCAGGAAATACGCCTGGCGTCGAAGGCGGGCGGCACTTTGGATTGGGTTGGCGGGTTGTTCTTCAAGAATCAGACGACGCTGATCCAGGAGCATGAGTATTACAACGGCTATCAGGCGTTCTATAACGCCTGCGAGCCCATCTACGGCCAGAATGTCGATTTCAACCAGACCTCCGAGTGCGGCACCGGCTACACGCCGGGGACTCCCACGGTCATCGACGGCATTCCCATCCTCAAGGATCAGGCCTACATCGGCGACTTTGAGACTCACTTCAAGGATCTTGCCGTGTTCGGCGAGCTCACCTGGCATCTGACGGCGGACTGGGACCTCACCGGCGGCTCGCGCGTCTTCAAGCAAACCCTGACTCAAGCACAGCAGACCGGCCTCTTGTTCGACGGCGATCCGGCTCTGTTCGGACCGGTGCTGCCGATCGCCAATTTGAGCTTGAGCGACACCTGGCGCAAGGCGCTGTGGAAAATCAATACCTCGTACAAGCTCGACAAGACGAATCTCGTGTACGCGACCTGGTCGCAGGGTTTCCGGCGCGGCAGCGTCAATGCCTTGCCGCTGGCCGAGCCCGCGGAAGGCTACTCGACCCCGACCGGGCTGCTGAAAGTGTCGCCGGATACCGCCGATAACTACGAAATCGGCGCCAAGGGAACGCTGGCCAATCGCGTGCGCTACTCGGCGGCCATCTACGACATCCAATGGCATAACGTTCAGGAGGGCGCGCAACTGACGCCGCTGGTGCTGCCCGGAGCAATCAACCTGGGCGAGGCCTATAGCCGGGGCGTGGAGGCGGAAATCTCGGCGAACTTCACCGACCATTTCAGCGGGCAATTCGATTACACCTACGATGAAACCAAGGTCACGAGCTACGCGGCACTCGCGCAGGGCGCGGGAAATCTGTCCGTCGATCTGCCTGCCCTGGGCGGACCGTTGCCCGGCACGCCGAAGAACAGCCTGGCAATCGGCATGCAGTACGGCCACGTACCGTTCGCCGGCGGCGAGATGCGCTATGCGATCAACGCGCGCTATCAAAGCAAGTTGCTGCCGGCGATCTCAGCGTCCATTCCCACGGTTTCCGGGTACACCATGGTCGATGCCCGCGCGAGTTACGGGGTGTCGCATTGGCTGGGCACGCTCTATGTGGAGAACCTCACCAACCGGCTGGGGATCGATTCATACTCGGACCCCGCCAACTACGGAACGAACTATCAGGCGTTGGTGTCGCGCCCACGCACCGTGGGGGTGTCGCTCGCCTATTCGTTCAAGGAGCACTAGTAGCCGGGACGCTCCTGCGCCATCATGGTCGTCACGAGGCAGCAACATGCACACGCGGATCCGCAAGTTCAATACCCGCGACACCTACCCGGAGCAGAAGCTCGACAATGACCTATGCCAGACCGTGGTCGCGCGCGGGCGCACGGTGTTTGTGCGCGGTCAAGTCGGCCAGGATCTCGATTCGGCGGTCAACGTCGGCGTCGGCGATGCGGCGGCGCAGGCCGAGCAGGCGATGGCGAATATCAAGCAACTGTTGGGCGAAGCGGGCGCAGGCCTCGAACACATATGCAAGGTGACCATCTACCTCACGGATCCGCGATTCCGCGAGGCGGTGTATCGGACCATCGGCCGCTGGCTGCGCGGCGTGTATCCGGTGTCGACCGGGATCGTGGTTGCCGGGCTGGCGCGTCCGGAATGGCTGGTGGAGATCGACGTGATTGCCGTTATTCCCGATGATTGACGCATGACCTTCTCGCTGGTTGCGCGCTCTGCCGATGCGGGCCTGTTCGGAGTGGCGGTCGCTTCATCCTCTCCGGCCGTCGCCGCGCGTTGCGCGCATGCGCGCGCCGGGGTCGGCGCGGTAGCCAGCCAAAACCTCACCGACCCCGGTCTCGGAGCCCGCGTGCTGGAGGCGCTCGGACGCGGAGCGAGCGCCCAGGCGGCTCTCGATGTGGTGCTGTCGAGGACCCCCTTTGGCGCCTACCGTCAACTCGTGATCATCGGGCGCAGCGGGCCGCCGGCCATCTATACGGGCGCGCAGGGACTCGGTCTCGTGAGTTCCGCCGGCGGCGCCGATGCGGCGGCCGCTGGAAATTTATTGGCGAGTCAAGCGGTTCCGGCCGCGATGGTCGGGTCCTTCGAGCGGGCGACGGGGCATTTCGGGGCGCGACTGCTCGAGGGCTTGCGCGCAGGACGGGGTGCCGGCGGGGAAGCCGGCGCCATTCATTCGGCGGGCCTGCTGATCGTGCGCGAGGTGAGCTGGCCGATCGTCGATTTGCGCATCGACTGGAGCGACGAAGATCCCATCGAGGCTCTCGCTGCGCTCTGGCAACGCTACGCGCCGCAGATCGATGACTACGTGCGGCGCGCGGTCGATCCAGTCCGGGCTCCGAGTTTCGGCGTTCCGGGCAATCCGTGAGCGGACATGCTCGATTGCTCTTGAGCCGGGCGCAAGGCCTGCTGGCGCGCGGACGCTTGCGCGATGCCTGCGACGCCGCGGCCGAGGCCCTCGCGCATGCCCCGGACGATCCCAAGCTTCTGGATGCGATCGGCACTCTGTGCAATCGGGCGGGCGACCAGAGAGGCGCGCTCGCCGCGTTCGATCGGGCGGTGGCGCTTGCGCCGGAAGATCCGCACTTCATCTTCAACCGCGCGGCGGTGCAGCGGTTCCTGGGAAACCTGGCCGCCGCCGAGGCGGACTACGACCGGGTCATTGCTCTCAACCCGCGCGATTATGAGGCATACAAGAACCGCTCCGACCTTTCCACACAGACAGCGGACAGCAATCACATTGGCGAACTCGAGGGTGTCGCCGCGCGCGGAGTTCCCGACTGGAGAGGCGAGGTGCAGATTCAATATGCTCTGGCCAAGGAGTACGAGGATATCGGCGACTACGAGCGTTCATTTCAACATCTACAGTTGGGCGCCGGAACGCGCCGCGCACATTTGCGCTATGACGTGGCCGCCGATGTTGCGACAGTGGATTGGATCATCGAGGCGTTTCCGGCCGGTGGCGCAGTCACGCGCGGCCGCGCGGGCGCGCCCGGCGAGGACCCGATTTTCATCCTGGGCTTGCCGAGGAGCGGCAGCACCCTGGTCGAGCGCATACTGGGCAGCCACTCGACGATATTCGCCGCGGGAGAGCTGACGTGTTTCGCGTTGAGCGTGGTCGATGCGGTGCGCCGCAGCGGCGCGCCGCCGCAGGGACGGCGCGAGCTCATCGCACGCTCCGCGCAGCTGGACTTTGCGGCGCTCGGCCGCGAGTACCTCGAGCGCGCGCGACACGCGACGCCGGCCGGCATGCGTTTTACGGACAAAATGCCGCTCAATTACCTTTACTGCGGCTTGATCGTCAAGGCGTTGCCGAACGCAAGAATCGTGCACGTCGTGCGGCGGCCGATGGCGGCGTGCTACGCCATGTACAAGACACTGTTTCAGGACGGCTACCCTTTTTCCTATGATTTGACGGAAATCGGCCGCTACTACCTTGGCTATCGGCGCTTGATGGATCACTGGCAGGCCGCGTTGCCGGGATTCATTCATACCTTGAGCTACGAGTCCCTGGTTGCCGATCAAATCGGGGAAATGCGCCGGCTGCTGGATTTTTGCGGTCTCGAGTGGCAGGACGCGTGCGCGAAGTTTCATGCCAACGCCTCGCCGACGACGACGGCCAGCGCCGCCCAGGTGCGGCGGCCTGTGTACGACTCCTCGGTCGCCCAATGGCGGCATTACAAGGCGGGGCTCGCCCCCTTGAGCGGGCTGCTCGAGGCGGCAGGCATTCACACGGAAGCCGCATGAAGGAAGAAATCGCCGTCATCGAGCACAACACGATTTATCCGATTCCGGCCGGCGAGCGTCACGGCCGCGCCGGCGATCTGTTCACCGTGTGGTTCGGCTCGAACATCATGATTCTGACCATAGCCACCGGCGCCCTGGCGACCACCCGTTTTCAGCTCTCGTTGATCGCAGCCGTCGTGGCCATTCTCGTCGGGAATCTGGCGGGCGGTGTTTTCATGGCGCTGCATGCCGCCCAGGGACCGCAATTGGGCGTTCCGCAGATGGTGCAAAGCCGCGGCCAGTTCGGCTCGTTCGGCGCCATCTTCGTGGTGGCGCTCGTCGTCATCATGTATTTGGGATTCGTCGCCTCGAATTTGGTACTGGGTGGAGAATCCCTGCACAGCATCGCGGGCGGCATCAGCGACCGCATGGGCATCGTCCTCATTACGATCCTGAGCCTGGTTGCGGCGATCTATGGTTACGATTTGATTCATGCCTATGCGCGCTGGATGACGTGGGTCTGCGGGGCCGCGCTCGCAGCGTGCTTCTTTTGGATCATCGTGATCGATGGTTTGCCGCAGGACATCTGGCAGCGCGGCGGCTCGAGCACCAACGGCCTGCTCGGAATGATCTCCGTCGGCGCGCTGTGGCAGATCGCGTACGCGCCCTATGTGTCGGATTATTCGCGCTACATGCCCGCGGACAGCGGCGTGCGGCCGACATTTTGGGCGAGCTATGGGGGTTGCGTGTTGGGTTCTGTGTTGCCCATGGTGCTGGGCGCGCTGCTCGGGCTCGTGACCCGCGGCGGCATCGTCTCGGGTCTCGCGCAGGCGACGCATCCGATCAGCATACTGATCGTGGTGGTGTTTTCCATCGGCATCGGTGCAACGACCGCCATGAATGTGTACTGCGGCGTGCTCTCGAGCATCACGGTCGGTCAGACATTTGCGCCGAATTGGCGGGCGGGCGCAGCGGCGCGGATCGCGCTGTCGGTGATTTTCAGCGTGCTGGCGCTCGCCATGGCGCTGTGGGGCGCCAGGAATTTCATGGTGAACTACGAGAACTTCCTGTCGCTTCTGTTGTGCGTCATGGCGCCCTGGACGGCGGTCAATCTGGTGGATTTTTACCTCATCAGGCACGGCCATTACGACGTGCCGTCGTTCTTCGCGCGCGACGGCGGCATCTACGGGCGCTACAACGCCGTTGCGCTCACCTGCTACGGACTCGGGATCGTGGTGCAGCTGCCGTTTCTGGCCACCGACGTCTTTACGGGACCGATCGCCAAGGCGTTGGGCGGAGCCGACATCTCGTGGCTGATTGCGCTCGCGGTGGTGAGCCCGTTGTACTATGTGTGGGCGCGCCGCTCCGCTAACCGAGGTACGCTCGCCAACCCCCAAATCGGGTGATGTCGGCGGCGCCCGTCACGGCATAACCCTCGCAGATGAATCCCGAGACGCGGGCGCCGTTTTCGACTTCGAGCTTGCCGATTCCCAACGGCGCGGGAATTCCCGCGACGAAGGCGCCCAGTTGTTCGACGGGAACCGCCCAGATCTCGATCTCTATCGAGGCGCCGTCGTCGGGCACGCGCACGAGGCCAGGACGCTGCGGCGGTCCGCCCGGCAGGGCGAACAATCGATACTTGGGTGCGGTGCGCGTGCGCTCGAGAAAGTATGCGCCGCGACCGCGCAGCTCTCGATTCAACGGCAGGCCCTGCATGTGAGCGCCGCATACGGCGAGCTCGATGAAGCCGGCGGCAAGCGTCGGCGGGCCCGCGACCGCGCCGAGCGGCCATCGCGTCGCTCCCAAGGTGGTGGCGGTGGAGCGATGCACGGTGTCAGCGAGCGCGAGCAAGGCACGCTCACTCGAGGCGGGGCCGATCAAGGTGATGCCGAACGGCAAGCCGTCATCGCGGAATCCGGCCGGTACCGCAACCCCGGCGAGATCCAGCAGATTGATGGAATTCGTATAATAGCCGAGCGTCGTGTTGAGCTGGATGGGATCGGCCTCGACCGCGGCGATTGGATAAATGGTGCCGGCGGTGGGCGTGACCAAATAATCCGCCTGCGACCATACCGCGTCGGCCGCCCGCTTCAGGGCGCGCAATTCGTACTGCGCCTCGAACGCCGCGGCGGCCGTGGGAGCCTTGCCCGCGGCAATGATCTGCGCCGTCAACGGCAGCAGGGCCCCGGGGTTCTCATCCATGAACCTGCCGACCGCGGCATAACGTTCGGCTATCCAGGGTCCGCCGTACAGAAGCCGCGCGGCATCGAGGAAGGGTGCGAAGTCGATCTCGATGCGCACGCCGCCGCCGGCTTCGAGACGCGCCGTGGCGGCATCGAACAGCCGTGCATACCCGGCATCGCCGAAGAACTCAAGCTGCCCGCGCCGCGGCACGCCGAAGCGCGAACCCGCGATCGCGGTGTTGCCGAGCCGGCGCGAGTAAGGATCCTCGGCGTCAAAGCTCTCGGCGACATCGAGCACGCTCGCCGCGTCGCAGCTGGTCAGGGCAAAAACCGACACGCAGTCGAGCGAGCGGCACGCGGGCACCACGCCGCGCGTACTGATGCGGCCCGAACTCGGTTTCAAGCCGATCAAATTGTTGAACGCCGCGGGCACGCGCCCGGAACCGGCGGTGTCGGTTCCGAGCGAAAAGCTCGCGAGGCCTGAGGCTACGGCGACCGCTGATCCCGAGCTCGAGCCGCCGGAAATGTATTCATGGTTGAAGCTGTTGTGGCACGCGCCGTAGGGCGAGCGGACACCGACGAGGCCGGTCGCAAATTGGTCGAGGTTGGTTTTTCCCAAGGGGATTGCGCCCGCCGCGAGCAGCCTCTGCACAACGGTTGCCGAGCGGGCCGGTGAATACGCAAATCGCGGACAGGCGGCGGTGGTCGGCACGCCGCAAAGATCGATGTTGTCCTTGATGACGAAGGGGATTCCATACAGCGGCAGATTGTCGATGGCCCCGGGCTGCAACGCCCCCACGTAGCGCATCACTTGGTCGCTGGAGAACCGATCGATCCAGATGTGGCGCTGTTCGGCGCGAGCGGCGCGGTCCATCAGCTCACTCACGACCTCGGCCGGAGTGAAGCGTCCTTGAACGTAGCCGCTGCGAAGTTCGGGAATCAGTAAACTGTCGGGTGGCGCCATGGCGGTCGATGACATTTGTTGGCGCAGACTCTACGTCGACCCGGGTCCACCGTCCACGCCGGCGCTACAGTGCGCGAGTTTAGGGCGCCCGGGCGCGATGCTGCGCCGTCCTGGTGCGGTCCCGCCGCGCGATGCCAGCTGCCGCTGCGGCATCGCGCGCCCGCAAGCCCTGCAAATGCGGTGTCGGACGGGAAAACGCCGGCGCGTCCCGGGTCCGCCGGGACCGGCATGACATTTGCAACGCCATAGCATCAATGTGCGCCTAGGGTTCCGGCTTGGGTTTCCAAGCGTCTGGTCCGAGAGACGCAGTCCTTACCCAAGGATACACGGCGGGATAAAAGCCCGGGAGAACAACGCCGAGGAGGTGCATGTCCTCGGGATGCTCTTGGCCATGATTTTGGGGAGGCTGCGTGATCTACGAAACTCTCATCGAAGGCGGCAAACACTGGTCACTGACGCTGCGCGCGGGAATGCGCCTGCGAATCGTCGATCGCGACGGCGGCGCGAACGTCGGGATGCTGTTCTACAATCCGCAAAATCCCTTGGAGCGCTATAACGCACCGGACACGCTCAAGTGTCAGCACACATTCAAGCTCACCAAGGGCCACTGTCTGTATTCGGACATGGGCCGGATCTTTTGTTCGATCGTCGAGGACACCGCGGGCTGGCACGACACGGTGTGCGGCAATGCCGACCGGCAGCGGGTGGCCGGGCGCTGGGGCGCAAAGAGCTATCAAGAACATCGCAATGAGTGGACCCAGAACGGGCACGACGCATTCCTGGTCGAGGGCGGCAAATACGGCTTGAGCCGGCGCGACCTGGCTGCCAACGTGAATTGGTTCAGCAAAGTGTCGGTTGCGGATGACGGCAGCATGCAATTCGACGGCAATCACGGGCGGCCCGGCCGCTACGTGGATTTGCGCTTCGAGATGAATTCGCTGGTGCTGCTGCACACCTGCCCGCATCCGTTGAATCCCGCCGCGCACTACCCACGCCGGCCGGTGCTCTTGCAGCTGAGCCGCGCCGACCCCGTCGCGGACGATGACTTGTGCCGCAACTCCAGGCCGGAAAATGTCCGCGGCTTCTTGAACACGGAGCTCTATCAGCGCTGCGGCGGGGCGCAGGAATGACAAAAGTCCGCCACAGCAACTTCGAGCCCGCGGCGGCGTTGTTGCGCCACGTGATCCCGGCCGGCGATTATTGGATCGACACCGTCAAGGCGGGCGGAACGCTGCGCATCGTCGACGTCGAGGGAAATCAGGCCGCCGACACTCTCATCTTCAATGCGGGGGACGTATGGGATCGCTACAGCGCGGTCGATACCATTCGCGAGCAAGGCAATGTCTACCTGAGTCATGGATCGAAGCTGCGCTCGACCGCGGGGAATGTGCTGGCGGAGATCGTCGCCGACACCGTGGGGCGTCATGACACGCTCGGCGGGGCCTGCGCATCGGAGTCCAATACCGTACGCTATGCGCTGGAGAAGCGCACCATGCATGCCTGCCGCGACAGCTATTTGCTGGCGCTTGCGGAGCACGATCACCTCGGCCTCAGCAAGCGCGATCTCGGCCACAATATCAATTTCTTCATGAACGTGCCGGTCACGTCCGAGGGCGGGTTGACGTTCGCCGACGGATTGAGCGGCCCCGGGCAATACGTCGAAATGCGCGCTGCCATGGACATCATCGTGCTCATTTCCAACTGTCCGCAGCTCAATAATCCCTGCAATGCCTACAACCCAACGCCGCTCGAGGTTCTGATCTGGGAGGCGGATGTTTCATAAGATTCTGGTCGCGAACCGCGGCGCGATCGCCTGCCGCATCTTCAGAACGTTGCGGCGGTTGGGTGTGTCTTCAGTCGCGGTGTATTCGGACGCGGACCGCAATTCGCTGCATGTGGCACAGGCCGACGAGTCCGTGCGCCTCGGGCCGGGGCCGGCGTCCGAGTCGTATCTGCGGCAGGACAGGGTGCTTGCGGCTGCAAAGGCGACCGGCGCCGAGGCCATTCATCCGGGCTATGGCTTCCTGAGCGAGAACGCCGGCTTCGCGGCGGCGTGCGCGTCGGCGGGACTGGTGTTCATCGGACCCACGCCGCAGCAGATCCGGGATTTCGGTCTCAAGCATCTGGCGCGCGATCTGGCCGCGCGCCACGGTGTTCCGCTCCTGCCGGGCAGCGGACTGTTGTCGAGCGCCGAGGAAGCCGCCGGCGAAGGCGCGCGCATCGGCTATCCGGTCATGCTGAAGAGCACCGCCGGCGGCGGCGGAATCGGCATGCAACTGGTGCGGCAGGAATCGCAGCTGACCGATGCCTTCGACTCGGTGGAGCGCCTGGCGGCCAAGAATTTCAGCCGCGGCGGCGTGTTTTTGGAGAAGTACATCGAGCGTGCACGGCACATCGAGGTGCAGATCTTCGGCGACGGCGCCGGCCGCGTGGTTGCCCTGGGCGAACGCGACTGCTCGGCGCAACGCCGCAACCAGAAACTGATCGAGGAGACACCCGCGCCGGGTCTCGACGATGCCGTGCGGCGGCGTCTCACCGACTGTGCCATTCGTTTGGGCGAGGCGGTCAAGTATCAATCCGCGGGCACGATCGAATTCGTCCTCGACGCCGTCAGCCAGGAGTTCTATTTCCTGGAAGTCAACACGCGTCTGCAGGTGGAGCACGGTGTCACTGAAGAGGTCACCGGCGTGGATCTGATCGAATGGATGGTGCGTCAGGCGGCGCACTCCGACTTCGAGCTTCGGACACCCGAGGCGCGGGGTGCGTCCATCCAGGCACGGGTCTATGCCGAAGATCCGGCGCGGCAGTTCAGGCCGAGCAGCGGGCTCTTGAGCCGCGCGCGATTTGCCGCGAATGCGCGCGTCGAGACCTGGATCGAAGACGGTTCACTGGTCACCCCGTTCTATGATCCGCTGCTCGCGAAGATCATCACCGTGGGCAGGGATCGCCCCGCAGCGTTGTCGGCGATGCGAGCTGCGCTCGCGGCCACCGACATCGGCGGCATCGAGAGCAATCTCGAGTATTTGCGGCAAGTGGTCGCGGATCCGCTGTTCGCCGGCGGCCGCATGACCACGCGCGCGCTCGAGACTTTCGCCTATGCTCCGAACACGGTGGAAGTGCTCGCCGCGGGCACACAAACCACCGTGCAGGATCATCCGGGCAGGTTGGGCTTTTGGAATATCGGCGTGCCGCCGTCGGGGCCGATGGACAGTCTGTCATTCCGCCTCGCCAATCGCGCACTCGGCAACCCACCCGATGCGGCGGGGCTGGAAATGACCGTGTCCGGGCCGACGCTCAAATTCAACACCGAGGCCACGATCTGCCTCGCCGGTGCCGAGATGGCGGCGAGTGTCGCGGGCCGGCCGGCCGGGTACGGAATGCCGATTGCCGTGCGCCGCGGCGAATCGTTGGTCATGGGCGCGATTCAAGGCGCAGGCTGCCGCAGCTATCTCGCGATTCGCGGCGGCTTCGATGTTCCGCTGTATCTCGGCAGCCGCGCGACCTTCACGCTCGGCAAATTCGGCGGCCACGGCGGCCGGGCCTTGATGGTGGGCGATGTGTTGCACGTGGGGCTGCCGGC
>Ga0181537_10001064_pt1 | contig 25566 bp, 25 predicted proteins | sample PEATcosm2014_Bin_39_FD_119765 | JGI IMG/M metagenome (GOLD analysis project Ga0181537, IMG submission 119765) | Peatland microbial communities from MTU Mesocosm Facility, Houghton, MI, USA - PEATcosm2014_Bin23_10_metaG | ecosystem: Environmental > Terrestrial > Soil > Wetlands > Peat | place...
CGAGACGTGGTCCATCGGTCCCTTCATTCTCGAGCAGGTCTACGAGTTCGAAGCAACACTTCAGTATCGGGCCACGATTCGAAAGATGCGGGAAGATCCGGCTGTATATGAGGTGTGGTACTCAGCGGCGAACAGCAAGAACATGTGGTCGATCGCGTACTTGCAGTTCGTTCGGGAGGAAAATCTTTTGTTGCCCTATTTCGATTCCTAGAGCCCCGTCGAGGCTTTCACTAAGTCTAGGCGATCTTGGCAATTGGGCAGCAAATCCGCTCCTTCCATTCGAATCAGAGGAAGAGTGAGCAAGCTCAAGACTGGCTGGCGGTGGAAGCAGTCCCGTGCGAACTTTTCTCCCGCCAAAATTCCCTGCTAACAGGGAAAAATACAGGGATTTTCGAACTTCCGCCAGAACCATCCGGCGATAACTCCACCCCTAAGAATGTTTTAGCGACAGAAACGACTCCTTCGAGGCAAATCGGAACAGGGAACGATCAGGGAAGTAACAGGGATGGGAATTCCCTGTTACGAGGCGGCGATGACATGTCGAAGGTTCACTTGTCCGGTAAGCGCTGCCAGCTCAGGCGGTCGACGCAACACTTTGTTGGAGTTTACTCGCTGGAGTTTGAAATCCTAGAGTTTTTCTGGGACGTTGATTCAAGCGCAGCGATACCTGGTCGAGCTGCGCTTGAGAGTAGCCGGACAGGTCGGTGCCTCGCGGGAAGTATTGCCGCAACAGTAGATTCGTGTTTTCGTTGGTGCCCCTTTGCCAGGGACTTTGCGGATCGCAGAAGTAGACTTGCACATCCGTGGCTACCGTGAAGTCTTTGTGTTTCGCCATCTCCAGTCCGCGGTCCCAGGTTAGCGAGTGTTTCAGCGTAGCGGGGAGTTTACGAACATGCTGACTCAAAGCCGCAACCACAGCTGCGGTCTCTTTGCTCGGCACCTTGATCAGCATGGCAAAGCGCGCTCTACGAGCGTTGCAATGTAACTGTTTTTTGAGCCGCTCAGCAGATCGAACAGACTGCGATAAATGGTTTCGTGGGACACGCGCTTGCTCTCGTCGCCGGGATACTCGCTCTTCAGCCACCCGGAAATCTGTTCGGGCGACCAGTCCAGAATCAGTTTACTCGCAACCATCTCCCGTAACTTGGAGTGCAGGGCCAGAAGGCACTCCTTAGGCCGCAACGCCGAATCCCAAGTCCGATCATCGGCTTGGCTGGCGCGATAAACAGAACGACCACCATGGCGCTTCACTTCTCGACTCACGGTCGAAGCCGCTCGCTCCAGGTGTCTGGCAATCTCACGGATCGACGAACCGCAAGCGATTCCTCGAGATATATCCTCCCGCTCTGCAAGAGTCAGTGCGATACAGGAGCGATGACGGGCTGCCGGGGGAATCCCACCGCGAGGCAACAACAAACAGCGAATCGAAGTATGTGGCTTGGCGCCACATGTCGCTCTTCTGGATCGCAGAGAGCCCAAATCGTTTTCCTGGCCTCATACCACCCACCTTTAAAGAACAGATTTATATCAGATGGCGTTGCACCGACCCATTGAGACCACCGCTTTAATCAGGCACATGAGACGAAGAAACAACATCGCCCGTCGGGCCACCGCACATTTCCTTGGTGGTCGCGAGGCCTTTCGATGAGAATTTGTCCGCCATGAGTTTGTCGGTGGCCATGTAACCAAGAGTCATCGCGACTATGAGTAAAGCGCCGGCGAGCTTTGGCGGGCTCGGCACAGGAATATCGAACCAGCGGCAGCCTGCACCGATAAGCAAGCCGAGGAATATCCCTACGATCATTTTGAGCATGTCTTCGCGTCCTCTTTTCCAGAGATGCGTGCTAATTCACCCGGCGATTACTGGCCGTTTGAAGCGCTAGCTTGGCTGAGCACCACGTGCGATGGATCGCCCTTTTCGGTGATGATGAGGAACCGCCGCGACGAGGTGTTCGAACCACCTGGGCTTCCAGCCGCCAGTACCTTTAGCGGCCCGACAGCTTGGACAATCCCTGCTCCATCGGGATTTGTTTTTAAGACCGCCAGAGGTTCCAGCTTTCCGAAGGGCGCTTGGTTGTTCTCGGCGATATACACGTCATATTGCGATTTGGGAGAGAGCCCGGAAGCCGCGATCTCAACCAGGTCCACCAGTCCAAGCGAATTCACTGCCGCCGATGCCTGTGCATTGGCAAGCGCGCTGCCTCCGGCTCCGAGGTGCAGTCGCACGATCTTGGCGGCTTCTCCTTGCGTGGTAAGATTTTCGGAGCCGGCGCCCTCGGGAACTGCGTTCGGCACGTAAACCAAAGCCTGCGTAGTCTGCCCAATTGGAATATTGGCGATCACTTTGTTCGTCGCTGTATCGATCGCGGCTGCCTCTCCGCCGTTCTCGAATGCGACATAAATTCTGGAGCCGTCTCCGGACTGCCAGATTCCGTGCGGAAGATTTCCTACCGGGATGGTGGCAACCAGTTCTGTCGTTGCGCCGCCCCGGCGAAACACTTTCACTACGTTCAATCCGCCGATGGTGACGTAAGCAAATTTGCCGTCGGAGTTGTTTGCGAAGTTCACGTGATTCGTGATCGGCCCGGTTTCCAGCAACCACTTTTGTTCGAACGGAGGCTTGGCGCTGTACACCTGCACTCTGCCCGCGTCTTTCAACGTGATCCATACTTCGTCGTTTTCCGGACTCACGGCGATGTTGGGGCAGAACGGACTGGCCTGCGGCAAGCGCTTAATGATTTCGTGCGACGCCACGTCAACCACCGCCAATTCCGGGGTGAAGCTGGAGCAGACGAATCCGTAACGCCCGTCTGGACCGAACATGGTCATGCCTGGACCGTTGGCCATCTCGATGCGGCGCGTTTCCTTCATCTGCACGGGGTCGATGACCGAGACATAATCTTCGCCGCGCACTGTGACCCACAGCTCGCGTCCGTCGGGCGTGAAAAAAGCTTCATGCGGCGAACGGCCCACGTAAACCACTCCCTTCACCTTATTCGTGGCCGTGTCGATCAGAGTCACCGAATTCGATGCGATCGAAACCACGGCCAGCGTCTTCGAATCGGGCGAGTAGCCGAGGCCGTGCACCAAAAGTTGGCCAATGTAGAGCGGTTGCAAAGCGGCGGGCACAGGATCGCCGAGCCTGATCGCACCGAGCAATTTGTTGCTGGATGGATCGATCACGGACACGGTGTTCGAAGTCTGGTCGGCCGCGTAAACGCGGTCGTGAGCAGAGACGGGAATGTCGGGACGTCCCCACGGCGCTTGCTGCGCGGATGCGCACGGCAGCAAGCAGAGCAGCGCGAGTCCGCAGACTATTTTCATGTCAGTGATCCTCGTTCACTTCAGAGGCGGGCGCGCGGTTCGCGCTCTGCGAACCGGATTGGTGCTGTTTTAGCCAGAGCTGCATCAATTCAATTTCCGATTGCTGGTCCGTGACGATCTCTTGTGCCAGCCTACGCATCTGTGGGTTTTTGCCGTAAAGCAGTTCGGTCTTTGCCATGTCGATTGCAGTCCGGTGATGTGGAAGCATCAGCTTGGCAAAATCCAAGTCGCTGTCGCCGGATGGCTCTACGGAAGCCATGGCGGCGTGCATCTTGTCCATGCTTGCGCTCAACTCGGACCAACTCGCGTCCGCTGCGCTCTTACCGGACCGTGGCTGAGAATCTTGCCGCCAAGCGCACATTATAACCGCGGAACACAGGAGCGCTAGGACCGCAAATCGTCGGGTGTTTTCGTTCACTTTCCATCTCCGTCCCGCCTTTTCCGCGGAATGTTGTCAGACGCCCTGGTACACCGAGGTGACAAATCTGGTGGGGTTTATAAAACCGTTGCCCCATTCCTCATCCGTGCGAGCGCCGGGCTTGGCCGCGAGAGTCTCCGCCAACGTTCTGCCCTGCTTTTTGAGTGCCGCTACTTTGCCACGCAATTCAGCCATCACATCGCGGAAGAGAATCAGGTCGGCTCTTGCACCCACGACACCGTGTCAGGGAATAACAATCATCTTGTCCGTTACCGTCGCGATATTCGTTTCAGCGGCGCGGATGGTGCCGTCAATGCTGCCCCCGGTCGAGTAATCGATGAAGGGGTAATTGCGATTCCAGAAAGTGTCGCCAGTATGAAAAACATCCGCTTCCGTAAAGTGCACGGAGATGTCCGAATCTGTATGTGCGGGTAAATAGTGCTTGAGAACTAAAGTGGAGTTATTGGCGTGCACGGTATGATCTTCCGCGAAGACGGTCGAAGGGACCGCTCCCGCCGGCGGTGCCAGGAAATTGTAATGCCATCCTTCTACCCACGTATCTTTCAAAAGATGTTTGCGCGTGTTCTCTTGCGCCAGAATGGCGGCTCCGGCTTGATGCACCCAATCGTTTCCACCGGTGTGATCGAAGTGCCAGTGAGTATTGATCAGTTGCTTGATGGGGTCTGCGTTGATGCTCGCTAGCGCTTCAGAAACCTTCGTATGCGCGGTCTTAATTTCCGCGTCAACGAGCAGCTTTCCGTCGGGCCCGGTGAGAACCGCGATATTTCCGCCCGCACCCAAAAGAACGGTGATGTTGCGGCGAAGCGGTTGCACCGCGATCTTTGCGGTGGCGGCTTCCCTTAGTGCATCTTCAACAAGAGTGTCAGTCTCCGCGAACAACCCCCTGGGAGCAACACACGCTGCTGCAACAGCCAGACCCCCTGCTGCGAGGACCTGACGCCGCGAGATTTCGGATGAATATTTGCAGTCCATGTGTTGCTCCTTGGTCGCTGTTCCCTAAACTGGCTCGCTATTGGTTTATTTTGTTTTTTGCGAGGAAGCCTTCGATGCGGCTTGCGATTTCTTCTCCGTGCGTCTCGAGCGCAAAGTGTCCGGTATCGAGCAGATGCGTTTCGAGATTTTTCAAATCGCGGCTGTATGGGGCCGCGCCTTCCGCGGGGAAAATGAAATCGTTCTTGCCCCATACGATCAAAGTGGGCGGCTGGTATTGTCTGAAGAAGGCCTGAAACTCGGGATACAGAGGAACGTTTGTACGATAGTCATACATAACGTCCATCTGGATGTCGCGATTGCCAGGTCGGTCGAGGCCAATCTGGTCCAAAGCCCACGTCGTCGGGTCCAGTAACGTCAAGTCGCTGACGCCATTCTCGTATTGCCAGCGTGTTGACTTCGGCTCCGCCAAAAAATAAATGGAAGCGCGATTCTCGGGAGTCGGGTCTTTCCAGTAAATTTTTATCGGATCCCAGAATTTGAGCAGCCCTTCATCGTAAGCATTTCCATTCTGGACGATCAGCGCCTGCACCCGCTCGGGATGCATCAGCGCGAGGCGGTAGCCTGTTGGCGCGCCGTAATCCATCAAATACATGGAAAACTTGCCGATGCCGAGTTGCTGGAGCAACTTGTCAACGATCTTGGCGTAATTTTCGAAGGTGTACGCGTAACTCTTATGATCGGGCATGCTGCTCAGGCCGTAGCCCGGGTAGTCCGGCGCGATCAGTCGGAACGAGCCCGCCAGTCGCGGAATCAAGTTTCGGAACATATTCGACGAAGTTGGAAATCCGTGCAGCAGCAAAATCACTGGAGCATCTTGTGGGCCCGCGTCTCGATAGAAAATGTCAAGGTCGTCGATGCGAGCTGTCTTGTAATGCACCGTCGATTGTTTCTTTGGAGCAGTAGCAGCAGTTGTCATATGTTTTTCCTTTTAAGACTTTCGTGGAGACTCGATCAAATGTTCTGGACGAAATCGGTTATGGGCAAAGAGGAACACTGCGCCCGCTCTGCATTACTCAATAACTTCTAGAGAACTTATTTCAGAGTTCTCAGCCGTGGGTTCGCCGAAAAGGAGCGTCGCGCGGAGTATACTCGCGCTGCCGTCGTCTAGACAAGATTTGAGGTGCCTCGATGACTCCAGATAAGTCAGATTATGGGACATATCCTTTCTTACTACTCCACTTGTCCGGTTTGCGCGTTAATCTGGTGGCGAATTCGTTGTGTGCAAGGCAGGAGAAGCGTGTACGATGCGAGAGCCAAGCGGCTAAATCGGAAATTCCTAGTGAAATGCTCTTTATGCATGCGTGAGTTGCCGGACGGGGCGATGTTCTGTCCGGCATGCGCCACACCTGTGGATCCCAGCAACACGCCAACAGTGACGCGTGTGGATCGGCCAGCCGGCCGAGCCGATCGCCCGGCCAGTGCTGCAGGTACCCCTCCCCGCATCGACTCCGGCTCGCACCGCACTCCGTCGAACAGTTTGAATTTCGGATACGAAGCTCGCTACGTTCCAGGCGCTACGCTTGCGGACCGCTACCGCATTGTTTCACCGCTCGGCAAGGGCGGCATGGGAGAAGTTTATCGCGCCGAGGATCTGAAGCTCGGGCAGACCGTGGCACTGAAATTTCTGCCGAAATCCTTGGCACGCAACGCAGAAGCTCTGGCGGGTTTTATGCGCGAAGTGCGGCTGGCCCGACAGGTGTCTCACCCCAACGTCTGCCGCGTCTTCGATATCGGCGAGGCCGACGGCCAGACATTCCTCACTATGGAGTTCGTGGATGGCGAGGATATGGCTTCGTTGATGAGACGCATCGGCCGCCTGCCCGCAGACAAAGCTCTGGAGATCGCGCGACAGGTTTGCGCGGGCCTCGCGGCGGCACACGAGCACGGCATCATCCATCGCGATCTTAAGCCTGCGAATATCATGCTCGATGGACGCGGCCGCGCACGCATCACGGATTTCGGCCTCGCAGGACTCTCCACCGAAATTCAGGGCGACGACGCACGCGCCGGCACGCCCGCGTACATGTCGCCCGAGCAGTTCTCCGACGGCGAAGTCACTCCGAAGAGCGACCTCTATTCTCTCGGCTTGGTGATATACGAAATGTTCACCGGGAAAAAGCCATACGAAGCGGCTACGTACGAGGAGATGGCGCGGCTGCGCGAAAAGAGCGCACCCACGGCGCCATCAGCGCACCTGAAGGACATTGATCCTCTGGTCGAGCGCGTGATACTGCGCTGCCTGGAGAAAAATCCCGCGAAACGGCCCGCTTCGGCCCTGCAGATAGCTGCAGCGTTGCCCGGAGGCGATCCGCTCGCAGCAGCGCTCGCTGCAGGAGAAACGCCGTCGCCAGAAATGGTAGCCGCAGCAGGCGAAAAAGAAGGACTGCGGCCAGCGATTGCCTGGGGCTGCCTGCTGCTGATTGTTCTGGGGCTGGCGGCGACGGCCGTGCTGGCCGACAAAGCGCAATTGCCAAACCTCGTGCCATTGCCAAGCCCGCCCGAAGTGCTGGCGGCAAAATCCCGCGACATGGCCCGTGAATTTGGTTACACAGCCGCGCCGGTGGATACTGCTTACTCCTTTAGAGTTTCCTCGGGATACATCAACTACATCAAGAAGAATGACCGTAGCCTGACGCGCTGGAACAATCTTTCCTCCGGCGTGCCTCCGACCATCATGTTTTGGTATCGGGAGAGTCCGCAATTCATGTCCACCGACAGTTTTTCCCTCGGTAGTTCAGTGTATCCGGACGATCCTCCAAATTCGATTTCAGGGATGTGCCAGATACTCCTCGATCCACAGGGACGTCTACTGAAATTTGAGGCCGTGCCACCACAGCTCGACACTTCGGCGGAGGCGGAAACCGCGCCGAATTGGGGCGCCCTGTTTGGCGCGGCTGGGCTGGACGCAAACAGGTTTAAGACTGTACCGCCGCAATGGACGCCGCTCATAACAAGCGACGCACGAGCAGCATGGGAAGGAAACTGGCCCGGACATCCCGAATTGCCGCTACGCGTGGAAGCGGCGGCGTATCGCGGTAAGCCGGTCTATTTCAATCTTGTTTCCCCCTGGACCAAACCGGATCGTATGGAGGAAGAACAAAAAAGCATATGGGAATCGATCGTAATCGCGATCTTTCTTACGGTGTATTTCTCGATCGTCCTGATGGGAATCGTGATGGCGCGGAGCAACGTCCGCTCCGGGCGAGGCGACCGACGTGGTGCGGCCCGGTTGGCTGTGCTCGTCTTCCTTCTAATGTTCAGCGCGGAGGGTTTAACGGAGCACCATGTTCCGACACTATCGGAACTCACGATTCTTTTCCGTGCAACCGGGTGGGGGCTGATCTTTGGGGCAATCTCGTGGCTGCTGTATGTCGCGCTCGAACCGTATGTTCGCAGGCGTTGGCCAAGTTCGCTGATTTCCTGGAGCCGATTGCTGGCGGGACAGATGCGAGATTCCGTAGTCGGCCGCGATGTGCTGGTGGGAATCCTTATGGGAGTTTTTTGCGTGGTTGCGGGCAGTATAAACAACTTGATCCCAGGCTGGATGGGAAAGATGCCGCTTGAGCCGGATGCCGCAGTGGGTTATGACAGCCTGTCGAATCCTCTCAACGTGGTAACCGGCATTCTGGGGAACGTTGCGCTTCATTTTGCAATTTCGCTCTTCTTGTTTTTCATTTTCTTTCTCATCCGGCTGCTGCTGCGCAAGGAATGGTTGGCGGCCCTGATTATGATCCTGCTCTGTTCCTCGATCTCGCTATTATTCGGGGATCACCTTGTTCGGGATTCGATCTTCGAGGTCCTCTTCTGGAGTGTCGCCCTGGTGCTTCTGATTCGCTTCGGGCTCCTCGCACTAATGGTGGAGCTCTGTACTTTTAATGTCCTGGGTGTGTTTCCTCTAACAACGCATTTTTCGGCCTGGTACGCGGAACCTACAATTTTCGTGCTCTGCCTCATGCTGGCTGTCGCCATTTTCGGGTTTTACACTTCGACTGCGGGGAGGCGGCTTTTTGGCGGGATTTCGCTGGACGGCTAAGCCGCGGTTTGTGTCCGCTCTGATCGATCTCGTCGCGCCACAGAATTTCGTATGAGACTGATGCCACATGCCCGATTAACGGTCACCGGACATCAAGTATCCCCCGCTCCCCAGAAGTCCGCTTCTAGGAAGTTCCCGCATGCTAACTCCTGGTAAGTCGCGTTACCGGACATTGAGAATTGGCGGATGCAACTCCGCGCGAGGTCAACTCGCCTACGCTTTTATCAAGCCGTTGATAAACCAGCCAAGAATCAGCGCAATGGTGTTACCGACCAAAGTTTCAATCACCATCCAACTGGGAACATCGGTTGTTTCCTTGTTTATTTCTCTGAGTTCGTCAGCCATGGCCTCACGCCGAGAGTCCCGCACGCACGCGTCGAGCATTATCATCAGACGCTTGTATTTCAACTCTTCCGATTGCCTTGGCAAGGCTCGGAACAGCTGAACGATTAAAAGTAAACCGTACACCGTCAGATATCCGATTGAGGGTGCATGAATCGCACGGGTGACGAACCAGTTCCATAAGTTCATTACTACGAAGGCTGTGTAAAACTGCATCAGGATTGTTACGAAAAACTGTGCCAGTGGCTTTTTCCAGATCATTTGCCGGATTCTAGCACGACGGCGCGGCGTGATTTGTATTCTGGGAGCCGCGTTGAGGCCCTAATTCCGTAATGCCTGATAAGTCGCGTTACCGGACATTGAGAAACTATCCACTCGGCCCTGGCAGCATCGAGGTCTACAAGGGCAGTCTCATGGTACGCCGTCGGGAGGCGGCACTCCATGAGAAGAAAGAACCGCAGAACAAAGTCCGGTCGGCCGAAGATCAAACTCGGACTCCCCGAGCTGGAATACGTCAAGACAGCCGTGCTTAACAGCCTGCGGTCACTTGAGTCACAGCGTAGTTATCAGCATTCGATCAATGAGTTTGTCGATTGGTATTGTTCGTCGCCCCGCCTTTCCTTCAACAAAGCAGTAGTGACACGGTATCGAATCCACCTCGAAGATCGCCACCTTGCCCCAGGGACCATAAACGTGAGACTTGCGGCGGTGCGCCGATTGGCCTACGAAGCGACAGATTCTGGATTGCTGAGCCCGGACCTTGCGGCAGGGATTCGTCGAGTAAAAGGATCAAAGAAGCTTGGCTTTCGGCTTGGGAATTGGCTAACGGCGGACGAGGCTCGCCAACTTTGGCAACTTCCTGATCCCCTCACACTTAAGGGCAAGCGGGATCGAGCGATTCTCGCGGTGTTACTGGGTTGCGGGCTGCGTCGGCGAGAGCTGACAGAGCTAAGCCTGAAACACGTCCAACGGCGTGAAGATCACTGGGCCATCGTCGATCTAATCGGAAAGCGTGGCCATGTTCGAACAATTCCAATGCCTGACTGGGTGAAACACACTATTGATCTTTGGTTGCTCGCTTCGAGCGTGGCCGATGGCAGGTTGTTCCGGCGCGTTTGTCGAACGGGCTCGATTTGGGGCGACGAAATGACCGAGAAAGTGGTCTGGCACGTCGTCAAGCATTACGCGGGAATGCTTGGCCTGACCAAACTTGCCCCGCATGACCTTCGACGCTCGTGTGCTCGCTTGTGTCATACGTCTGGTGGCGAACTAGAGCAGATTCAGTTTCTTTTAGGACATGTGTCCGTGCAGACTACCTAAAAATATCTGGGTTGCAAACAGCGGTTCAGAGAGGCCGTAAACGACAAAATTGGGATCGAGCCTGATCCGTGAGGTACGCGGGTAACTTGTCCGGTAACGCGACTAATCAGGACTTGGCAGAATCCTTCCATTCTCGATGGACAGATCAGGTAAGGTACTGCCATGTTTTGGGAGAAGACTTGGCCTTCTGCTAACCGAAGGAGAAGCTCCGCTTGACGCGACGGGATCAAGTTCTGTGGGTAGTCTCAATACTGCTTGCGACAGCGCTAACGGTGTCCGGCATGCACGCGAAGAATGCTGCGGAGTTGCACCACAGTGAAGCCGGACTGTATCGGCTCATGCCGGGTATCATCCTTGGCCTTCTTAGCGGGCGGCTTCTCGATAGTCCCACTGTCGTCTCGATCGTGACGATTGCCGCGAATGCGATGGTGTATTGCTTCGTGTTCAAAGGCCTCATTTGGTGGTACCTAAAGGCTACGCGACGTTGAGCAAAGTAGAGGAGCTATCGAATAAATCGCCATTTCACTCACCGCCCCAGAATCAGGTCAGTGTCTTCACTAACGGTCGGCAATCCGGAACTAATCGCCCAAATCCCGATTAAAGCGCTAACCGGACGAGTGAAGTTCTAATACGGGACTTGTCCGGTAACGCGACTTATCGTCCACTGACAACCCGAGGGCTTCCCGAGCCCTATTGTTTAGGCTGTCTCAGAGTTAATCCAGCTTCGGGTACTCGGCCGCGGCTTGCTGAAGGATCGGAATGTCGATTTCGGCGTCTTTCCAGAGTGTGAAGAAATCATTGTGGCGTTCTTCGCCTTGGCGGTGTCGTCAGAGAGAGTGTAGGCGCAGGCACCGCTTGGCCATCTGGAGTCGGGAACTGGGGCGTCATTTCTGGCTCAAAAGATAGAGGTCGGCAAGGTCGCCGTGACGCCTATAAACGATGGTGGAAAGGTCCCTGGAAAAATCATAGGCGTTACCTCCATAATCTCCATAATCCAGCGGAAAAGCAAAGGGGAGCTTCAACGCGACCTGGGGCACCCCGATGGTTTTACCGTCTTTCCAAGGCTGACGGTATATCGTGACTTCGCCTCGGGAAGCAACTGCATACAAGAACGACCTGCCGTCGCGATCAAAAGTTGCACCTAATGTCGCTACGCCCGGAAGCAAAGCGATGCATGTCCTGTCGGAGGTGGACACCTCGTAGATTCCAGTCTTTTCTCCAGTCGATAGGCTGCCAAGCAGGTACTCGCCGCCGGGGCCAGCATTGAAAATCAAGCAGCAGTTCTCCAATAGCTTCTCTGGATTTGAACCGTCCACGCTCCATTTCCAAATGGTTGCCATCGCACCTCCTCCATCCCAGGAACTCGCGTAAACGGATTTCTGGTCAGGACTCAATACCGAACTGAGCGGTCTACCTGCCTTCAGGGAGAGTTGACGCAGACCGCTGCCATCAGCCGCGACGATATAGATTTTGCCCCCTGGGTCGGCTCCCGTCTCTTGAAAAGACAGGTGAAAATTGTCCAGCGCCCAACTCCCTGTCGCCAGATGTTCTCCGGTGGCGATTTTCACTCTATTGCCCCCGTCGATGTCCGACACCCAAAGGTCGTTCCTCTGGAGTGCGGGCGACGTGATGTACATCACGTGCCTTCCATCCGGCGAGATAAGGGGCTCAGTTGCAGTATCCGACGCGATGTCCGTGGATTCTTTTGAATGAACGTGGTAGGCAGTCAGGAACCCGAAGGCTTTGCCATTCACATAGTAAATCCCTTTTCCTCCCGGGTCTGGCATGGGGTAGTAATCGGGTCCCGTTCCGAAAGTAATCTGCGTCAGACTCTCGTTCTGCAAGCTGTATTTCCAGATGTTCGTCAGCCGGTTTACAGCCCGGCTGAATAACACTGTTTTTCCCGGTTCGGCCCACGCGACGTCAGGATTCCCGGGCAGCTTACCTAAGTCTACCGCCTCATGGGTGGTCGCGTTTATTCTGTAAAAATGGGAACTCGACCAGTTCCCTGGCACACCCGCAGCGAGCAAGTCGTTGCCGTCGGGAAATATCAGTAGAGGGACGAAGAGCAGGCCAGCACTTTCGGGCTTGTACACTAATTCCTCGGTCAGTCCGGATTTTCCCGCACGAAAAATCCCGGGCCTATCAGACCTCGTATAGTAAATGAATGCGCCATCCGGCGAGGGGACCGCATATGCGGCAAACGCCACCCGCTGAGGAGCTCCACCGAGCGCAGGCACCGCCCAAACCTCGTCCTGGCCGAGAGACCTTCCGTAATAGATTTCTTTCCCGTCGGGCGAGAAACTGTCCACAACCTTTTCGCCTTCGTCATTCGTGAGCTGAAGGGACTCACCACCAGAGGTGAGCATCAGAAACACTTGGTCGATGCCGCCTACCGGTGAGGTAAAGGCCACGGCTTGGCCGTCGGGAGAAAGCCTCGCGTGGCTCATCGGTTTGTTCCAATGGCTGATTTGCGTGATCTTTGCGGGACCGCTGGGAACCTTCGAGCTGGGCCAAAAGTGATGGGTTACGAAAGCTGCGGCCAATACTGCGACGCAAGCGGCCACGATAGCAAATCGTTTTCGTCCAAGCCTCGCTGAAGGTTGCTCTCCCCCCCTCCCCGATGACGAAATTCGGTCCGAATCTGTATCCCGTCGTAGGCGCGTTAGTTCGGAACGCATTTCCGACGCGTGCTGATAGCGCAGGTCTCGGTTTTTCTCCAACGCACGGTTGATGACATCTTCGAGCTTCGTCGGAACGTCGGGATTCAACCTGACGGGAGCGACCGGGGAACTATGTAGTATCGCATCCGTAATTACTCCGAATGTGTCCCCGCGAAAGGGGTTAGCGCCCGTCGCCATCTCATACAACACCACGCCAAATGAAAACAAGTCGGTGCGCACATCTAATTCCTTGCCACGCACCTGCTCCGGCGACATATAGGCCACCGTTCCCACAGCCGTTCCCGGACTGGTCAGTTGCTCCGCGCTCATTCCTCCCAGTGCGTCCGCCGTGATCGTCGTGTCCGAAGCCACCGTCTCGCCCTTCGGGGCTTGTTTCGCCAAACCAAAGTCAAGAATCTTGGCGTGTCCGCGCTTTGTCAAAAAGATGTTTGCGGGCTTTATGTCGCGATGGACGATTCCTTCCCCATGCGCCGCATCGAGCCCGTCGGCGATCTCGATGGCTAAATCGAGGACAGGTTCGATTTCCATCGGACGGTTGCCGATACGATGCTTCAGAGTCTGTCCGTCGAGATACTCCATTACGATGTATGCCTTACCGCTTTCTTCGCCGATATCGTAAATTGTGCAAATGTTGGGGTGATTCAGCGCAGAGGTTGCTTTGGCTTCGCGCTTGAAGCGTTCGAGCGCCAGCGGGTCATGTGCCACATCGTCGGGAAGGAATTTCAAAGCGACGGCGCGGTTGAGCCGAGTGTCCTCGGCCTTGTACACGACACCCATGCCGCCGCCACCAAGTTTTTCAAGGATTCGGTAGTGGGAAATCGTTCGCCCAGAAAGTGGAGAAGAATCGGACACCGGCACGAATTCTATTCCGCGCCCCAAGGGCAAGTCAACGCGCCACCCCGCCCGGCGGAGACCCCGGGCCATCACAGATTTTCTCAGTGCGTGATTAACGCGCAAACCGGACATGTCCGGTAATCCGACTTATCAGGAGTTAGCGAAGCTAATAGTTCAGCGGACAGCCAAACCCCGAGATGACGCCCCTTGAAACTCACCGCAAACGCGTCTGCCATCGCTTCAGCGTCCATGAAAAAGTAGTAGCTCCATTTTTCTAAGGTATTCCCCGATGGGATCAGGCAGTTGAAAGCCGGAGCCAAAAGCCGGGCCGTGCTCTAGGCAACAATTAAGTCTGCTCAGCAGCTGCCAAACGGACTGGTCGTCATGCGCCGCCCCTTCCTCACAAAGGTTCGACCTGAACGTGTTTACAAACGTGCGCATGGCGTCGTTGGCAGACCCTGGGCGATTGATCCGATTGATGAAAGTGGCGGCATCGCCCGACTCTCGCGCCCATGTCAGGACATCCTGGTACGCACCGTCGATTTTATGCGACGTTTTGGAAATCGCGATTGCCAGCTCATAGTGGCTGTTGAGAAATTCCGGTTTGCGCGACGCCTTTATGATCTGGCCGACAACAGCAAGGAAGATCGGGTCGCTTGGCGCGAAAGTAATGCCTTTCTTGACCTGAATCTCAAGTACCGCGGGCTTGCCGTGCGCGTCATGCGCATGCACGATCACATCATCCAGCGGGTGACCCTCGGACGCCCTTTGGAATTCGACGCGATCGATAATTGTTCCGGGTAGCCCGCGCGGTTCCGCGCGCACGAGGAGAGACAGCAGATAGAAGGCGCCCACCCGGCCCTCGAAGAGGCTTCCTGCTGGTCCGCTCGCTGCTGGGCTCGTTCCGTCGGTCATGGTCTTTTCCGGCTCTTTCAGCGACAACAAAAGCTGGCCCGGCGTCCTCGCCATTCGCTGCGGTGTCGCGGAAAGCCTGCCGCGGAGAGACTCTTATCATACGTTCATCGTCCGTCGTGGCAAAGAGACGGCCGGGCACGGCATTTAGCAAGGGGCTGACAAACTGGCGAGAAAGGCCTCTTTGTCTGTGCTGTAGAGCGACCGCAACGTAGCCATGCTCAGGAGTTTCCTTCGGAAAACTGAACCCCAAACCCAGCCAGGTCGCGTTAAAGGCACCGGCGAAAGGGAACCTCCCGATTGGTCTTGGAGAATATCTCCGCTAATTTAGGTCGCTCGCTGATTGAGAGCGGGGAGAGAAAAAACAGATTAAGTGAATTACTGCTAACTAGGCCGGAAAATCTCGGTTTCTGCCAAAATGATCGGAACAGAGCGAAATCCCAAGACTGGCTGGCGGAGGGGGTGGGATTCGAACCCACGAGACCCTTTCGGGCCTAACGGTTTTCAAGACCGCCGGAGTCAACCGCTTTCCTACCCCTCCCGCAAGCTCAGTTTACTTGCAAGTGGTCACGGTTCCAACTACGAACGAAAAAACCGCGATGGGCACGACCGTTTCGTGTAAATTGACTTTAGCTCACCGAAAATCGATGCCCGCCGGAACTCCTTCTACAACGCGTCCTGTTAATTTCTCAGCGAACCATTCGAGCCAAGCTCCCACAGTCTTTCGCTATTTGCCCTACAAGCATCTCATCGCCGCGCTGTTGCTAGGCTTCGCCCTGCGGCTATTTTTCATCATCTATTTTCCATTCTATGCAGGCGACACAAAATTCTACGACGAACTCGCGCGTAATTGGCTGGACCACGGAGTATACGGATTCTTCATTCATGGGCAACTCGCTTCAGTGGATATGCGCATGCCGGGCTACCCCGCGTTTCTCGCAGGCGTCTACGCCGTATTCGGACGATCGAGTAGAGCAGTTATGCTTTTTCAAGCCTGTATCGATTTGTTGTCTTGCGTCTTAACGGCCGCGATCGCGGCCCATATCGCGCCCCTTCCAAGCAAAACTCGTGTAGCGACTATTGCCTTGTGGTTGGCCGCACTTTGCCCATTCACAGCGAACTACAGCGCAGTTGTCTTGACCGAGGTTCTGGCAACTTTCCTCACAACATTGGCAGTGTTCAGTTTCGTGACGTTCCTCGACAGGACGTCCGCCGATTTTTCAAGTCAGCCGCCTAATACCAAGACTTTACTCACCGGAGTTGCGCGGTGGCTTTTAACCGGACTGCTCGTCGGAATCGGCACCTTGGTGCGGCCGGAGACGCCGCTTCTATTGCTCGCGGCCGGAATCGTTCTCGCTGTTCTCTGGCGGCGCCGCCAAAACTGGTCCAAATTAATTTTAGCCATCGCCTGCATGTCGGCGGGGCTGATTCTTCCTTTGGCGCCCTGGGCGGCGCGCAACGCGAGAACGATGGGCCGAGTAGAATTTCTTGCGCCGCGTTACGCGGAAACCTATGGGGACTTTATACCTCGCGGCTTTTACGCCTGGACCGGAACCTGGGTGGTTCGATTTAGCGAAGCCTACCGTGTCACTTGGAAAGTTGGCAAGGCGCCGATTCAGGTCGCGGAATTGCCCGCAACCGCATTCGATTCGACTGCCGAACGCGCCCAAGTGGCCGCTCTGCTTGACCGCTATAACAGTAATCTGCAGATGACCCCCGTTCTCGATCGCGAATTCGCCGTTCTTGCACGGGAGCGAAGCGCGCATCGGCCCATCAGGACATATCTTGCGATCCCGTTAGCTCGCATATGGACTATCTGGTTTACGCCCCGCATAGCATTACTTCCGTACTCGGGAAAGTTGTGGCCGCCCGGGGAACAATGGCGAAGTAATAGCGCTGACTTCGGTGTGACATTGGGTTTCGGAATCTTGAACTTTGTGTATGTCGGTATGGCAATCCTCGGCGCATGGAGTTTCCGCAAACAGCCTGCCATTGCGTTCCTGGTTCTTTTCGTCGTGGTTCGCACACTTTTCCTCACACAGTTGCCGACAGTCGAGCCTCGCTACGTGATCGTTTGTTACCCGGTGATATTAGCTCTGGGCGCGCTCGCATGGTCGCGTCCGCGGCCGCAAGATTCATTGGCTGCTAATTCCGCTCCACAAATTACCCAAGCAATACATCTCTGAAGCGAGTCTCGGATTCCCTTGCAAGATGGTTGTGATACGATTTACACAGCAATGCGGCCTGCACCGGCGCTGAAATTCCCGTGCGGGCATAGGGAGTGCGGATGATGCGAAATAGAATCCTTGTCGCGACCATATCTTTGATTGCGCTAGCCGGGTTCGGCGTTGGCTTCGTGCATGCGCAAAACGCTTCAGCTCAGTCCAGCCAAACCAGCGATGTGAACAAGGAGAGCGCTGTCCCCGCATACCATTCCAGCCGTCCTGCCGGACCCTTACCCGACACGCTCGACCCCGCGCAGTTCACCGACGTACAGAGTCAGAATGTTTATGCGCTGGCCGCCAAGGTTAAAAGCATCCTCTACCAGCAGCCCTGCTATTGCCATTGTGACAAAGATATAGGACATACCAGTCTCTTGAGCTGCTACACCGATCGGCACGCGTCCGTATGCGCCTTGTGCCAAAAAGAGGCTGTTCTCGCGTACACAGAATCTCAAAAGGGTAAGACGGCCGCGCAGATTCGCAAGGACATCATGGATGGGAAATGGAAGGATGTAGATCTGTCTAAATACGAAACTCCGGCGCCTTCCAACTAATCGATTAGTGGTCGTCCTGAATGCCGGAATTAGTGAACGGGGTGAGAAGCCGGTCCGGTCGGCCAATCCTGCGGGGCGAAATCGACACCCCAGAAATGCGGACTGGGCGAGAGAAACTCAACACCAACGCGCATCCCTTTTTCGGAAGTGTCGCCAATATAAACCACTCGGCATTCTTGCTCTTCCTCGGTCACGGGATTAATCAGAACCAGGTCTGCGCCGAGTGCGATCTCTTCTTGAAGATAAAGCAGCCCTCCGTGAGCGTTGATCACGATCGTTTGGCTGTTTTCCCGGAATTTACGGCCATGAATGCTCTTGCCCGATGCGCGCACGGGTATACGCGTGAAAACCCGTGAGCTGCGCCGCTGTTTGCTGCTGGTTTGTTCGTTGACTTGTGCTTCGCTCATGGTGTTTTCTATCGTGCACGGCGCGCGACCGGGAGTCAACAACGCCCGCCGTAGAAGGTGCCTAAAAACACAGTTCGGCTAAAAACCTTGCTAAAATCGCTCAAGGTTCCGCTAGAATTACGCGTTTGTGCCATACAATGCAACCAGCCGCATGCCCGCGCAGCTTGGGGAGTCAGGAGCGCAGATGAAGTTGATTGACTACATTGAATCAAGGCGCGAAGAAAATCTAAACGAGCTGAAGGAATTTCTCCGTATTCCCAGCGTGAGCACGAAAAGTGAACACAAGCCTGACATTGAGCGCGCCGCTCATTGGGTCGCGGAGAAGTTGCGCTCCGCCGGCCTGGAAAACGTTGAAATTGCGCCCACCAAGATGCACCCCCTCGTTTACGGCGAATCGCTGCACGCTCCCGGCAAGCCCACGATTCTTTTTTATGGTCATTACGATGTGCAGCCGGCCGAGCCTTTGGATCTGTGGACCACTCCGGCATTCGAACCTACCGTGCGCGGCGCGAATCTTTACGGCCGTGGCACGGCCGACGACAAGGGCCAGGTTCACATCCACTTGAAGGCTTTGGAGGCCCTCAAAAATATAAATGGGAAACTTCCGCTGAACGTAAAGGTGATGATCGAAGGCGAAGAGGAAATCGGCAGCGTAAGTCTGTGGGATTTCGTACAGAAGAATCGCGAGCGTCTGAAAGCCGACGCCTTGGTCGTATCGGATACTTCTATGCTCGCCAAGGGCGTCCCGTCGATCACCTACGGCTTGCGAGGCCTGAATTACTATCAGGTCGAGCTCACCGGTCCCGCGCAGGATTTGCATTCCGGAGTTTTTGGCGGCGCCGTGCCCAATCCGCTCACCATCCTCTCCGAAATGATTTCGAAGCTGCACGACAAGAATTTTCGCGTGACCGTGCCCGGTTTTTATGACCGAGTCGCGACCCTCTCCACCAAGGAGCGCAAAGATCTGAATTCCCTGCCCTGGAGAGAGAAGGACTTTCGCAGGACAGTCGGCGCTCCGGGATTATGCGGCGAGAAGGGTTACACCATCGTCGAACAACTCTGGATCCGCCCGACGCTCGATATAAATGGAATCTGGGGCGGCTACATGGATGAAGGCGCGAAGACCGTGATACCCTCAAAAGCGTGGGCCAAGTTTTCCACCCGCTTGGTCCCAAACCAGGATCCCGCAAAAATCGCCAAACAGGTCGAAAGACATATTCGCGCGTTACTTCCCAAAACAGTTACTTGTAAGTTTGAAGTTCTCAGCACCGGCAAGCCCTGGGTAGCGCCCTATTCCCATCCGATTTTCCAGAAAGCGATTCACGCGCTGGAGACCGGCTTCGGAAAGAAAGCTGTGTTCATTCGCGAAGGCGGTTCGATTCCATTCGTGACTCAAATGCACGATACCTTCAAAGTTCCCTGCGTTCTTCTGGGTTTCGGATTGCCGGACGAAAATGCGCATGCCCCGGACGAACACATCGCTCTGGAAAATTATTTCGGCGGAATCAAGGCTGTCGCGCTTTTTTACGATCAGCTCGCATCCGAATAAAAATCTCATCCCAATTTGACACCCTTAGGAAAGGGCCATTTTTCGGGCTTTTTTCAAGGATTTCCTTGCGTTCCGACGTTAGTGCAGCTATAGTCCGCAAGGCATCCCGAACCCCGGGGCCAAAAAGAAATTACAAACGAAGAGGAGAAAGTAACTCGATGGCAAATCCGCTTAGCAAGTCGAAAATTATTGCGCACATGGCCGAAAAGGTCAGCACTCCTGAAAAGCCGGTGTCCAAGAAACAGGTCGCGTCGTTTTTTGACGAATTCTTCAAGCTGGCTATTAAAGAGACCAAGGGCGCGGGAAAGTTCGTGATCCCCGGTCTCGGCCGCTCCGTGAAAGCACATCGTAAAGCACGCATGGGCCGCAACCCGGCTACGGGCGAGGCCATCAAGATCAAGGCCAAGACCGTGGTTCGCTTGCGCGCTTCCAAAGCGTTTAAAGACGCCGTACTCAAGTAGCTAATTCGGCGCAGAGATTCGCGGCAAAACCCCCAGGCATCGCCGTCCCGCAACACGCGACGGAGGTTTGGGGGTTTTGTCTTTTCATCCAAGCGCGATTCCTCAAGGTTGGTAAAAAGTATTTTTCTCTGCGATCACATCACCGGACACCTAGTCGTGATTGACGGCGGACTCAGCTCGCGTCGCCCTCGCGGATTGTTGCCCAATGCTTGAACACTCAGGCCTTTTAACCGATCTCTACGAATTGACCATGGCGGCGGGCTACCTTCAGACCCGCTTCGACGCCCGCGCCACCTTTGAATTATTCGTTCGGCATCTCCCTGCTAAGAGAAACTACCTCGTCGCAGCCGGACTCGAACAGGCATTGGATTTCCTGGAACACGTTCATTTTACAACCGACGACATTTCCTACCTGCGTCGCCATCCCGTATTTTGCAATATCCGCGATGAATTCTTCGACTATCTAGCGAAGTTCCGCTTTACCGGCGACGTTTGGGCCATGCCCGAAGGATCGCTCGTCTTTCCCGGCGAGCCGATGTTGCGCGTCGTCGCCCCCATCATCGAGGGCCAGATTATGGAAACTTATTTACTTGCGACGCTGAGCTATCAAACCATGATCGCAAGCAAAGCTGCCCGCGTGGTTACCGCAGCGCAGGGCCGCCAGATCCTGGAATTCGGCGCCAGGCGCGCGCATGGCAGCGAAGCCAGCCTCCTTGCGGCCCGTGCAGCCGCTATTGGCGGTTGCGAGGGAACCTCAAACGTTCTAGCCGGCCACCAATTCGGCATGAACACCTACGGAACTCAGGCGCATTCTTGGGTGATGGCGCACGAGAACGAACCAGAAGCATTCCGCCACTTTCTGGACGCTTTCCCCACGCATTCCGTCCTCCTGCTCGACACCTACGATGTGCACAGGGCCTTGAAAACGATCATCGAGATGGGACGTAAGCCCGCCGGCGTGCGCTTGGATAGCGGGGATTTGGCCAAAGATAGCCGCTGGGTGCGCCGCGAACTCGATCGCGCGGGTTGGACTGACGTCAAAATTTTCGCCTCTGGTGACCTCGACGAATACAGAATTACGAAGCTGTTGGACCAGAATGCCGCCATCGATGCCTTCGGCGTCGGCACCTCGCTGGCCACACCCGGCGATGCTCCGCACTTGAACTTGATTTACAAACTCGTGGAGGTCGAGCGTGCTGGAGAAATTCGCGAAGCAGCGAAATTGAGCGCCGCAAAAGTCACTTATCCGGGTCGCAAGCAGGTTTTCCGCTATTCGAATAGCAAAGGTCAGCACTTAAACGATAAAATTGCCTTGGAAGGCGAACCGGCAAACGGCGGTGATCCTATGTTGATCGAAGTAATGCGCGCGGGCCAGCGGATCGCCCCGGCAGAATCGATTAGCGTTCTTCGAGGCAGGTGCATCGCCGGTTTGGCTCAACTGCCCCAACGATTTCTGCGGATTAATCGAACCGCGGTCTATCCCGTACGCTATAGCCAGCAGCTAAAAACAATGCTGGAAAAGGTCCGGCGACGGGTTCGCAGGGCCGCGAAAAAGTAAATCTTTGTGCCTTGTAGGAATTTAAGTCCATGCTGAAAAGCAAAGTTGTTTTTTGGGAAGTGGACGTGCAAGCGGATTTCATGCTGCCCGGGGGAAAGCTGTACGTTTCCGGCGCGGAAAAGATCATTCCAAACATTGCGCGGTTAGTGGACGTCGCGCGCGAAGGGCGCGTACTGCTCATTTCCAGCGCCTGCCGTCATCTTCCCGATGATCCGGAATTCACAATCTTTCCGCCGCACTGCGTTCGTGGAACTTCAGGAGAGCGCATCATTCCCCAGGGAATGGCGGAAAAAGTCCATTTCATCCCGAACGACGGAACCACGAAGCTGCCTGACTCTATTTTCAATAATCAGCAGCTCGTTCTCGAGAAGCAAACTCTGGACGTTTTCAATAATCCTCATGCGCAGGCAATTGTTAATCGGCTTGGCAAAGATACCGAATATTTGGTCTTTGGTGTGGTTGTCGAACACTGCGTGTATTTGGCCGCGAAAGGCTTGCTCGATCGCGGCCGCAAAGTTTTGATTGTTAAAGATGCTATCGAAACCTTAAAAGGCGCCGACGGCCGCCGTTCGCTCGAAGAACTTAAATCGCTTGGCGCAGCATTCGTCTCCACCGACGAAGCAATCGCGATGGCTGCCGGCAAGTCTGCGCTCTGAGTCACCATCGCCCTTAGAGAGAAAATTAAATGTCGCTCGAACAACAGCAATTGGCTTGGAAGCTGCTCCAGCAGGCTTATCAGGCGCAGATGCACGGCGATTACGACCACGCCGTTGAGCTCTATACAAAATCACTGGAAATTTTTCCCACCGCCGAAGCGCATACTTTTCTAGGTTGGACCTATCACTTCCAGGGAAAAGTGGACGAAGCCATTGCCGAATGCAAACGCGCCATCGAAGTGGATCCGGATTTCGGCAATCCGTACAATGACATCGGCTCTTATTTGATCGCGCTTGGGCGTTTCGACGAAGCCATTCCGTGGCTGGAGCAGGCAATTGCCGCCCCTCGCTATGACCCGCGCCACTTCCCGCACTTCAACCTCGGCCGCGTTTACCACGCTAAAGGCATGCTCACCCGGGCGCGCGAATGTTATCAGGAAGCGTTGCGCATCGAACCGCAGTACACCCTCGCGCGCCAAGCCATCGAAAATCTCCGCCGCATGGTGAATTAGGCCGCTTCGCAAATGCCATTGTTACGAAGTGGCCGCAATTTCCTGGCTCGGTTTCACAATTCGATCGTAAATCCCCAGAAGAAACGCTGTCAGCACGCCAATCCCTGTTACTACCCACCAGATGCGCTGGGGCTGATGCGTAACTTCCCCGAAATGGTGAATCAGTTTTCCGCCGAGCCACCCGCCGATCAGTGAGCCAATTCCTATCGGTAGGAACGCAAAGCCCATGTAAGTCCCCTGCTGCCCGGCAGGCGCGAGGCGAGAAATATATTCATAATAACGCGGTGACTGGGTGATCTCGCCCAACGACACCGCGACCAGCGTAAGGATCACCATCGGAACCGTGGGGTGAATGATTAGGATGATCCAGGCCAGTGCGGAGATCAGCGTGCCCAGCGTAACCGCCCGGAATGCGGGGATTTTCTGCGTGAGAAAACTCGCCGCCATCTGCAGACAAATTACAGTGATCGGCCCGGTGATCAGCATCAGTTCCGTGTCCGTTTTCGGATTAATATAATCGTGCACGTACAGCGGTAGAATTATGAATTCCTGCCAGTAAACGATCCAGTAACCGGAGAAAATCACCAGGAAAATCATGAACCGCGGGTTGCTCAGCACGGTCCAAAAATTCCGCGCCGCTTGCCCGAGCGTTGCTGCCTGAACTTCCTTCGATCGCCTCGGTTCCTTAAAAAAAACAAGTACCGCAAAGAACATCAGAAAAACGCTGAGCGCCGCTACTCGGAATACGGCTTCGACACTTAGGTGCTGATGCACCCACGACGCCACAAAAGGGCCGGCCGCACCGCCGATATTCACCAGCGTGTAGTAAATTGAGTAGCCAATCGAGCGTACGTTTTCTTTCGATGCGCGCGCCGTTGTGCCCACAACGCACGGCTTCACCAGAGAAATCCCGATTGCTGGAAGCATAAGAACGATGGTCACCAAAACGACCAAGGGTACCGCTGCTCGCACTGGACCAAGCCACGGCGCCGCCAGCGAACCAAGCAGGAAATAGGAACAACTTAAAACTAAATATGCCAGTGAAAGCGATCGCCGAAATCCCAGGCGGTCCGCGAGTGTTCCGCCAAATGCCGCAAGAAACCAAACCATGCCGCCAAACAGTCCTGTCAGGCTGCTCGCCTGAGCTACTGGAAAATTCAAGGTTTCATGGAGGTAGCGAGCAAGCGACGCAAAGGCGGCGTAGTACGACAACCTCTCGAAGAGCTCGCTGACGTTTGCGACCCAGAAGGCTGGCTCAAAACCGAAGCGGATTTCTTGCAGACGCTGTGTGAAACTCAACGGTCCCCCGGAACCGCGTTGGCAATGCGCGGTGCATGGTTTTTCGATGCCATGTCAGGCCGCGATTGTAACGGAACACCCGCCCCCGCGCTCTGGATTTTTGCGTTTCTCGTGCGTGTGTTAAGATTGCTCGTTTGGTCTGAAGGACGGTTTCCGCTAAACGATGCCTGTCGCGACCATGAAGGCTTTGCGCAAGATGCGTCCCCAGCGCGGCGCGCAGCTTGAGTCAGTCCCCATTCCCACGCCCGGCCCTACGGAAGTGCTTGTCCGCGTTCGCGCTGCTTCGATTTGCGGAACCGATCTGCACATCTACGGCTGGGATCGCTGGTCCGCTTCGCGCATTCACCCTCCGCTGACCTTCGGGCATGAATTCTGCGGAACGGTGGACAAAGTCGGCTCCGAGGTCACTTCGGTCAAGCCCGGTGATTTCGTCAGCGCGGAAATGCACGTGAATTGCGGACATTGCCGTCCGTGCCGGATGGGCCAGGCTCACGTCTGCCAAGACGTAAAAATCATCGGCATCGACGCGGACGGCTGCTTCGCCGAATTCGTGATCATTCCCATCCGCAATATCTGGAAAATCGATCCCGCCATCCCTGAACACTATGCCGCAATACTTGATCCGCTGGGCAATGCGGTCCACACCGTTCTTGCGGGAGAAATCGCGGCGCTCAACGTTGTCGTCACCGGAGCCGGGCCCATTGGGTTGATGGCCATTGCCGTGGCCCGCGCTTGCGGCAGCGCCATGATTTTTGCCACCGAGGTAAATCCCCACCGGCGAGAGCTCGCCAAGAAAATGGGCGCGGACGACGCGCTGGACCCCAATCAGGGAGACGTGGTCGCCCGCGTTTTGGAAGCCACAGACGGCGCGGGCGTTGACGTCCTCCTCGAAATGAGCGGGAATCCTACGGCCATTCATCAAGGCTTCCAAATGCTGCGGCCCGGCGGGCGTGCCTCGCTGTTGGGTATTCCGAAAGACCCTGTCACTTTCGATCTCGTAAACGATGTCATCTTCAAAGGCGTCACCGTTCAGGGGATTTATGGCCGGAAGATGTTTGAGACCTGGGTTCAAATGACGGAACTTTTGAAGCACGGCAGGCTGAATCTGGAGCCTTTGTTCAAAGAACGCTTGCCTCTGGAAAAATTCGCCGATGCATTTTCTCTTCTGGAGTCCGGAGAAGCCGGGAAAATTCTGTTCTATCCCAACGGCTCGCAAAAATAGCTAGTCCCGCAAGGATTATCGGAGAAATCATGAGCACAACCACGCGCCCGCAGCTTCAATATTTGCACGACGCTCTCGAAGATCTGAAGGCCAAACATCTTTATTTTCGTCTGAAGATTCTCGAAGGCGAACAGAAGCCCGTTGCAAACTTCGACGGCAAGGAAGTGATCAATCTCAGTTCAAATAACTATCTCGGATTAACCACCCATCCCAAGCTGCGCCGCGCGGCAATCGACGCCACGCGA
>Ga0181537_10001065_pt1 | contig 25565 bp, 20 predicted proteins | sample PEATcosm2014_Bin_39_FD_119765 | JGI IMG/M metagenome (GOLD analysis project Ga0181537, IMG submission 119765) | Peatland microbial communities from MTU Mesocosm Facility, Houghton, MI, USA - PEATcosm2014_Bin23_10_metaG | ecosystem: Environmental > Terrestrial > Soil > Wetlands > Peat | place...
CAACGATAGCGACCGCAAGCTGGTGCTCGCCATGGTCAAGAAAATGGCCTCGAGCACAGGAAAATAAGCTTTCAGCCGTCAGCTTTCAGCCATCAGCTCAAGCCGAAGAACAGCCTAGGTATCGACGGCCCCCTCGGTTGTCCAAGCTAGATGTGGTATTCAGATGCCTGGTCCGTGATGGCGTGTCCGCCGAAAGCTCTGAGCCAAGAGCTGACTGCTAAGAGCTAGAAGCTGTTTCAGATTACTTTCGTCCCCCATCTTCAGTGACCACCAGATACCTCGCTCCCGCGCCCCAGAACTCCTAAACTAATGCTGGAGACTCCTGCGTGACCACAGACGAGGAACTGAATCTTCTTGATTCTCAGCTCAGGCGACTGAAGATCGAGTACGAAATTTTCTTCAGCAATCCCACCAAGCGTCCGCCCACCGACGTGGAGTGGAAGGTGGTAGCTCTCATACGCAAGTTTTCCGATGGCGGCCGCATGAGCTTTTCTCAGCGCTACCGCTACAACGAAATGTCCCAGCGTTACGCCGTTTACAGCGATCTGTGGCGCAAAAAAGCCCGAATTCGTGAAGAAGGCTATCGCCGTCCGCAAGATGCCCTGCTTTCGGTGCAAGGCGTTCGCATCGCTGACGACGAACACAAAGAGCAGCCTCTCCCCGTGTACGGGGTCAGTGCGGCCGCAGCCGCAGTCGCGGGCGGCGCGCGGGCGCAAGCCTCGCAATCTTTTTCCCTGCATGATGTCGACAACAGCGAAAAGGAACAGGTCGAGCGCCTGTATAACACGTTGGTCGCGGCCAAGAAAAAAGCCGGCGAGAGCGTCTCCGGCAACTTCGATGCCTTCAACACCTTCGTCCAGAAAAAGACGCAGCAAATCCGCAAACAATACGGCTGCCAAAGCGTGGAATACTCCGTCGAGCTCACCGACGGACACGTAAAGCTGAAAGCCAAAGCAAAAACCTAGCGGCCGCCTAACACTTAGGTTCTGTCATTCCGAGCGAAGCGAGCAATCCCTATAAATTCCTGGGCAGCCGATCTTGCCGCTGCCACCTCCAGTCGCGCGGTACTGTAGAGTCTCCACTCCCCCACGGTCTTGCTGATAGAATTTTCCCTCATCCTCCGATTACTCATCTTCCGAACTTGAGGTCCATCATGCCTACAATTCAGCGCGCCATCCTGAGCGTCACCGACAAAACCGGCCTCGCCGAGTTCGCCCGCAAGCTCTCCGCGCTCGGCATCGAACTCGTCTCCACCGGAGGCACCGCTAAGCTGCTGCGCGATTCCGGCATCGCGGTCAAAGATATTTCCGAACTCACCGGCTTCCCCGAAATGCTCGACGGCCGCGTCAAGACGCTGCATCCCAAGGTGCACGGTGGAATCCTGCATCGCCGCGAGAATCCCGCCCACCGCAGCGCCGTTGCCGAGCACGGCATTCAGCCTATCGATCTGGTGGTCGTGAATCTCTACGCCTTCGAAAAGACTGCTGCCAAGCCCGGCGTCACTTTCGACGAACTCATCGAAAACGTCGACATCGGCGGACCCTCCATGATCCGCTCCGCAGCCAAGAATTTTCACGACGTCGCCATCGTCACTTCTCCCGCCGACTATGACGCGATCGCCGACGAACTCGCCCGCTCCGGCGGCGCGCTCTCGCTCGACACTAAGTGGAATCTGGCAAGAAAGGCCTTCGCCACCACCGCCGCCTACGATTCCGCTATTGCCTCCACGCTCGAGCGCGTCAGTGTCAACGGAAACTTCCATCTGCAGACTCCAGCGCCAGCCGACGAGCAGTTCCCGCAAACCCTGCGTCTGACTTTCCAGAAAGCGCTCGATCTCCGCTACGGGGAAAATCCCCACCAGAAAGCCGCCATGTATTCCGATGGCTCGGGCGCCGGCGTAGCCAATGCCCGGCAACTCCAGGGCAAGGAACTTTCCTACAACAACATCGTCGATCTCCAGGCCGCCTGGGATCTGGCTCGGGAATTCAACGAGCCCGGATTTGCCGAACCCATGTGCGCCATCATCAAACACACTAACCCCTGCGGAGCGGCCACCGGCGTCACTCTCGCCCAGGCGTACAAACGAGCCCTCGAATGCGATCCCGTCTCCGCGTTCGGAGGCGTCATCGGCGTGAACCGTCCCATCGACGCCGAAGCCGCCGAAGAAATGCACAAGCTGTTCCTGGAAGTGATCGCCGCTCCGTCCTTCGATGAAGCCGCCAAAGCAGTGTTCGCGACCAAGAAAAATCTTCGCCTGGTGGAAGTAACCGATGATGGTCCCGGATCGTGGAGCCCCGGACGCCTTTTCCGGAGCGCGGACGAGGCGAGCGCAGCTCCACGAAACTGGGTGCTGAAAAACGTTTCCGGAGGAATCCTGGTACAGGATGCCGACGCGCGTTCGTTGCAGCCCTCCGACCTGCGTGTCGTCACCAAACGTCCGCCCACTCCCGAAGAGACGCGTGCCCTGCTGTTCGCCTGGAAAGTGTGCAAGCACGTGAAATCGAATGCCATCGTCTATGCCCGGGACGGACAGACTGTAGGCGTTGGCGCGGGGCAGATGAGCCGCGTCGACTCCGCGAAAATCGGCGCCATGAAAGCGCAACTCCCGCTGCAGGGAACAGTCGCCGCCTCCGACGCCTTCTTTCCTTTCCCCGACGGCGTCGAAGAAATCGCCAAAGCCGGCGCCACCGCCATCATCCAGCCCGGAGGCTCGCAACGCGATCCCGAAGTGATCGCCGCCGCCGACCGCTTGAGCCTGGCGATGCTGTTCACCGGCGTGCGCCACTTCCGCCACTGAAAGGTTTTTTAGCGTCTAGTGACTCGCGTCTAGTTCCTCGCTTCTAGTGCCGCCGAGTTCCTATCTAGGCCTTAATAGCTGGCTGCCCCCTGGTCCCGATCGGGTCCCGATCCGAACCACTTGTCATCTTGACAGCGCGCGTTGCTTCGCGCGCGGAGCAATCTCAGTCTCCACAGTCGCCGAGCCCCAGCCTAATGTGGTTGCGGTTAAGGCGTCCAGATTGGACTCTCCAGCTCGTCTCACAACCTTCGCCTTTACTTAACTTGACAACAAAACACTCACAATCCCGCCGGTCCTGTACTTCTGTTTGCTCACCATGCACTGTTTTTCCCCATCCCGACTCCGAGGGTTTAGAATAAGGACACCCCGCCCCCAGCGGCATTGCATCCAATCAATTATGGTTTTGAAAATGCTCTCACCGCAGGTCAGGTCAGTTCAAGTAAGGTCCAGCATGAAGAATATTTTTCGCAATTTTCTAATGATCGCGGTCGCCGCGACTGCGGCAGCGGGCCAATCCAAAACTCCCGCGCCATCAGAAGTCACACCAGCCCAACCCGCGCCCCGTAAGTTGGATCGCGCCGCTGCCTACTACCATTACGCGGTCGCGCACATGTATGAAGAACAGGTCACGGTTTATGGCCGCAGTGAGTTGGCCAACAAGGCCATGGAAGAATATCGCCTGGCCATTGAAGCCGACCCGTCGTCCGAGTTCCTCACTTCCGGCCTGGCCGAGCTTTACGTAAAGACCGGTCGCATCCGCGACGCCGTCATTGAAGCCCAGGACATCATCAAGCGCGACCCCACCAATCTCGAGGCGCATAAACTCCTGGGTCGCATTTACCTGCGATCCCTCGGTGACATGCCCGGCGGCAGCGGTTCCGACAACGTGCTGAAGCTGGCCATCGAGCAGTATGAGCAGATCGTGAAGATCGAGCCCAACAGTGTGGACGACCATCTTCTGCTCGGCCGCCTCTATCGCCTGAACAACGACTTGCAGAAAGCCGAGAGCGAACTCAAGATTGCGATCAAGATAGACCCGAACTCCGAAGAAGCGGTTACGACTCTGGCGATCCTCTACACCGATGAAGGCGATACCGCGCACGCCCTGCAAGTCCTCAGCTCTGTGCCGGACACAGCCCGCAGCGCCAAGCTCTATTCCGCTCTGGGTCAGACCTACGAACAACGCAAGGAATTCAAGAACGCGATTGAAGCCTTCAAAAAGGCGATCATGCTCGACCGCGACAATCTGGATGCGATCCGCGGCCTTGCCGAAAACTTGCTCAACGACGGTCAAACCGACGCCGCTCTCGAGCAATACAAAGTCATCGCCGACGCGAATCCCGAGGACGCACAAACTTTCCTGCGCATCGCCGAAATTTATCGCCGTCAAGGAAAGTACGATCAGGCCCTCGAGAACCTCAAAAAGGCCGACACCATGGTTCCCGAATCCCTTGAAGTCCCATACAGCATGGCCGGCGTCTATGAGGCGCAGGGCCGTTATGACGACGCCGTGAAACTTCTGCAGGACCTGGTGAAGAAAACCGAGAAACCCGACCACAACTACAACCAGGCGGATCGCAACAATCGTGCCATCTTCGTCGAGCGCCTGGGAATTGTGTATCGCGAGCAGGAAAACTATCCTGCGTCCGTGGACGCATTCCGCAAGATGCTGAATCTGGGCGATGAGAATGCCGAACGCGGCTACCAGAACATCATCGACACTTATCGCGAAGGCAAGATGTGGTCGCAAGCCACCGCCGCCGCCCGCGAAGCCGTCCAGAAATTACCCGACGACCGCGGATTGCGCATGGTGCTCGACGCTCAGCTGGCCGACACTGGAGATGCCGACAAGGCCATCGCGGACGTCCACTCGCTGCTCAACGGCAAGGCGGAAGACCGCGAAGTCTACATCACGCTGGCGCAAATGAACACGCGCCTCAAGCGCTGGAAAGATGCCGAAGACGCCCTGGACAAGGCGGAACAGCTTTCCACCAAAGCCGAAGATAAGAGCTACATTTATTTCCTGCGCGGCTCGACCTACGAGCGCGAAAAGAAATTCGACGAAGCCGAAGCGCAATTCAAAAAAGTTCTGGCCGCCGACCCGCAGAGTGCTATCACTCTGAACTACCTGGGCTACATGAACGCCGACCGCGGCGTGCGCCTCGATGAATCGCTCAACTACATCAAGGCCGCGGTGAGCCTCGATCCCGGCAACGGCGCCTATCTCGATTCCCTGGGCTGGGCCTACTTCCGCCTCGGTAAATACGACCTCGCTGAAGAGAGCCTCACCAAAGCCTCCGCCCACATGGGCTCCGATCCGACCGTACAGCAGCATCTCGGCGACCTTTACCTGAAAACGGGCCGGCTGAAACTCGCCGCCGCCCACTGGGAACGCGCTCTCGCAGAATGGGGCAAAACTGTCCCCGCGGAAGTCGACAGCGACGCTCTCGCCAAAGTCCAACTCGATCTCGACGCCGCCAAAGTGAAGCTGGCCAAAGAGGAGTCGGAAGCCCCCAGCCAGAAACAGTAGCGAGTTGCGAGTCGCGAGTCCTGAGCACTTATTCCGACAGGCCCGGAATCAGAAACTTGCCTGCCCCATCCGCCACCTTGGCCGCCGGCGGAGCCGCCGCGCTTTCCGCCTCAATCGCAACAATTCTGCCGCTCCGCACCAGAATCCGCTGGTTGCTTCGCGTCTGCCTATTCGCGACATCAATAATGGTTATGGGTCGCACCACCAGGTCGGTTTGTGGCCCCGAAGCCATGCTAGCCACGCTTGCCAGCACAAGCGCGAGTGCAAGCGTAAGTAATCTCATGGGGGGCCCTCCCGGTTGAGATTTCGAAGACCCTCTGGGCAGCAATACGGACCCGTTGCATGGAAAGTTTCCCAAACAAGACGCGGGTTCAATCAACAATCAGCAATCAACAATGCTATTCTTTCCGCATGCTGCGCGGCTACGCGGTCCACGTAGAAAACACCCGCGGACGCCGTTTCCCCGAGCCTCCTCACCCCTACCGCAACGATTTTCAACGGGACCGGGACCGCGTCATCCACGCCCGCGCCTTCCGCCGTCTCGAAGCAAAAACCCAGGTCTTCACCCGCCGTTATTCCGATCATTTCCGCAACCGCCTCACTCACACGCTCGAAGTCACGCAAATCTCCCGCACCATCGCCGGAGCGCTCGGCCTCAACGTCGACCTCGCTGAGGCGCTAGCTCTGGTCCATGACATCGGCCATCCCCCATTCGGCCACGCCGGCGAGAAGGCCCTCGACGCCGCCATGCGCGCCCACGGCCTCTGTTTCGATCACAATCTGCACGCCCTGCGAATCGTCGAAGATTTCGAGCAGCGCTACGCCGCTTTCCGCGGATTGAACCTCACCTTCGAAGTTCGCGAAGGGATCATCAAGCATTCGCATGAATACGACGCGAAACACCATCCGGAGCTGGCCGAGTATCTTCTGGCCCAGCGCCCGCCGCTCGAAGCCCAGCTCATTGACCTCACCGACGAAATCGCCTACAACACCGCCGACCTGGACGATGGATACGAAGCGCACCTGCTATCGCTCGATGTCATCCGCCGAGGCGTGCCGGTTTTCGACGGCTGCTATCGCGAAGTGGAAAAGACATATCCCGCCGCGCTTGAGAAGTTAAAGTTCAACGAAACCCTCAAGCGTATGCTCAACCGCTTTGTCGGAGACTTGATCACCAACACGCAAGCCCGCATCGACGAGGCAGGAATTCGGACGCTTGAAGACGTGCGCAATCATGCCGAGCGCCTGGCCGCCTTCAGCCCTGAGGTCGAGGCGGACCGCAAGCAATCCAAAGAATTTCTCTACGAAAATCTCTACTTCAGCTCAACCCTCGAACCAGAAAAAGACGCCGCCGAACGCGTAGTCAGCGACCTCTTCTCCTTCTGGATGGCGAATCCCACATCCCTGCCGCCCAACTACCAGGAGCAGTCCACCCGCGAATCGCTGCCACGAGTAATCTGCGACTACATCGCCGGCATGACCGACCACTTCATCTTCGACCAACACGCCAAATACTGCCCCGAGACCAAGTAGCCGTAACCTGGATGCGGTAGGGGCACCATGCACGCGGCAAGCCGTAACCATAAACGCCCTGTCCCAAGGCGCCGCAGCAATAAACAATCCGTGTTAATCCGCAGCGAAAAGCCCTCCTCAGCGTCCCGCCACGACAGTCAGCACATCAAACAGAACCCTCGGCCCCCGCCTCAGTTCCTCCACCCGAATCCGCTCATCGTTCCCGTGCTCGGTATTTCCTTCCTCCTCGGTCGCCACATAAGGATTGAATCCGTAGGCGTGGATGTCCAGCGGCCGGTAGCGCTGGTTCTCGGTGTAGCCGCTGGTGAGGTGAGGTACCACCGGCGTCCTCGGAAAATACTGGGCGGAAACTTGCCGGATCGCGGCGAACAAAGCGGTATCCGTCGGCGAATAGTTTGCAACGCGAAACTCCGAACTCAGTGGTTCAACGGTGACGTTCGGGTCATCTACAACTTTGCGAATCGCCTCCAGCAGCGCCTGCCGGTCGCCGCCGGGCAGAATGCGCACATCCAGATTCGCCCACGCCTCGGCAGGAATCACGTTGGTCTGTTCGGAGGCGCCCATCATAGTCAGCGAAATCGTGTCGCGCAGCAGGTAGTTCAACGATTCGTCGTGCGCCACTTCCTCCTGAAATTTCTTGTTCTCAATCTCCTTGTTGATGTTGCGAAACTCTCGCGCGCGCTCCTCCGGTTCGTAAGGGGCCATCCCGAGCAGGAACTCCTGTACGACGGGCAAAACTCGCAACGGCGTTTGATAAGCCAGAATTCGTTCGAGAGCCCGCACCAGCCGGTTGGGAGCGGAGTCTGGATTAGGGCGCGACGCATGCCCCGCCCGTCCATGCGCGACCACGTGCAGCCAGAAAACGGTTTTCTCGCCCACATCCACGCCGATGTATTTGACGCGGCCATTTTCGAGCAGGTTCTCGCCACCCTCGTTGATCAGGAACTCGGCGTTGCCGAGCAGGTTGCGCTCGTGCGCAATAAACCAGTCCGAGCCGCTGCCATCCATCTCTTCATCGCTGACCGCGAGAAAGATCACGTCACGGTCGAGCGACACGTGTTCTCGCTTCAGCATCACCATGGCGACCAACTGCCCCATGCCCTCGTCTTTCATGTCCTGCGCGCCGCGGCCCCACACATATCCATTCTTAATCTCTCCACTGAACGGCTGGACTTGCCAATGCGAAGCGTCGCTGGTCACCACATCCATATGATTCAGAAGAATGATCGGACGGTGAACGATCGCACGACCCGCATCGGCTGCATTAGCGCCGCGGGTACGCGGCAGCCGCGCCCACAAATCTCCGCGCCCCGGCGCATATTCAAAAACGCGGTTTTCAATCCCTTCCCGATCGAGGATTCCTTTCAGAAACGTAACTGCGCGCATCTCGTGGCCCGGCGGATTCGTCGTATCCACTCGCAGATACTGCTGCATCCAGTCGACCGCCAGGTCAGAATACTGCTGCAAATGATCCGCAGGAATGCGCGCCGAGGCCAACGTCTCCGCCGACTGATCTGCACTCGGATTCTCAGGCGGAACCGCCGCCCAGCAGGGAACTGACGCCATCAACCCGCCAAGCACAGACACGGCCAGGACCCGCGAAACGCACCTGCAAAACAGGTGCAAAAACCCAAACGAGCCGGTCCGGTTTTTTGGCAATTTCCGTTCTCCTCCGGTTAGAATTTCACGCAGTTTTTATATCAGGTTTCCCAAAATTACCCTCCAAATTGCGCTCGGAATACGACGCGAGTCGAACCAGGCTTACAATTGCCTTAGTATCAGCGAGTTAGCACGGCCTGCTTTCAGCCGGTTTGGCATCTAACCTGTAGTAGTAAGGGCAGGAGCCGCTTGTTACGGGCGCCCAGGATTTTCAGGTTCAGCGCCGCGTCAGCGTGGACCGACAAGCTTGTAACTAGCTTGCTTGTCATAAGCTTAGGGACGAAATTAGCCCCACGGCCGTCGTCAGGCGGAGGTGAGGGTAGTTCAAGAACTCGCAATTTTGGAGGAAAGTTATCATGAACAACCGCATTCTCATCGCCCTGCCGCTGGCCGCGCTGCTTTCGTTGCCGGCTTTGGCGCAGACCACATCGTCGACTTCTCAGCCTGCCGCGGCTCCGGCGACTTCTACGGACACGGCCACAGGTAAGGCTCCTCTGGCTCCTCCCAGCCGTGAGGGCTTCTGGGGACGCGTTAATCCCTTTGCGCGCAAAAAGTATGTGCAGCGCCAGACCGAGCCCATTCGCGACCGCGTCAACGAGCTGGACGACCTGACCGCCGCGAACGGCAGGAACATCAAGGATACGGACGCGCGCGCCCTGGCCGGCATCAAGCTGGCTTCGGACAAGGCTAACGAGGCCGATCAGCACGCCATTGACGCTGGCAACAAGGCCACCGTGGCGCAGCAGACCGCGCAGGAAGCCACCACGCGCATTCAGACCGTCGAGACCGTGGTCAGCAACATTGACCAGTACAAGGCTTCGAACCAGACGGAAATCCGCTTCCGTCCCGGCCAGACCGTGCTGAGCAAGCCTGCCAAGGACGCTCTTGATGAAATGGCGACCACGGTGAAGGGCCAGCGCGGCTATATCATCGAAGTGCAGGGATTCGCTTCAGGCAGGGGCCAGATCGCGATCGAGAACTCGCAGAAGATGGCCGAGTCGGTGGTTCGCTACATGGTGCTCAACCACGAGATTCCGGTATATCGCATCTACCTCGTGGGCATGGGCAACGCTCCTGCTCCCGCCGATGACACCACCAATACCAAGCGCATCAGTGGCGGCCGCGTCGAGATCAGCTTGCTGAAGAACGATCTGGAACAACTGTCCAGCAACACGACTCCGGCGATGAGTTCGGACTCGCAGCAACAGCCGAAGTAACAGAGCAGTGGCCAGGGTCCAGTGATCTCTGGTCAGAAGCTAACGGTCGGAAGAAGTTACAAGGCTAGAAAAAGTTAGGGACCCAACGAGCGCCTCGCTCGAGTCCCTCCCCCAGAAAAACCCCTCGCGCAAGCGAGGGGTTTTTCGTGTGGAGAGAGGATAATGGCCGTTGGGCGTGGTTACCGGGTTCGTCGCGGTTTTCCTTCGAATGGGCCCCGGGAACGCGCCGCAACCTGTATGCTGTCATGTCCCGCGCGGGAGTGCAGTACAGGGCAAAATCACTCAGGGGATGAATTTGTGGTACCCACCCCTTCGGCTGCGCTCAGGGGCAAGCTCTTCGAAAATCGCAAAGGGTGGCGCCGCCTTTTTCGTGGTGATGCGTGCAGCAAGGCGCGGGTCTGCCTCCCACCCGCGGGAAAAGTTATGACGTTTAGTGGGCCTGGATGCTGGCTTTGAGTTCGATGAGACTGGGACTGAGAAGGATTTTGAAGAACCCTGCTTTTTGGCTGGGCCTGGCGGCCCTGCTGACGGCGTTACTAGTCCAGTCGGGGGATCTGGGCTCGATTGACACTGTCCGCCGGTTGCAGACTACACATTCGTTCTGGACGTCGGCACCTCCGGTGCTGCCTCGCGAATACCCCGAGTTCGGGGTGAAGGGGAAAAACGGGACGATCTATGCCTGGTACGGAATGGGGCAGAGCCTGCTCATGCTGCCCTCGGACGTGGTTGGCACCTATCTGGAGCGCATGCCGTGGTTTGCGGGCTTTGCGGATCACGATCCGGGAATTCGCGCGATCCTCGTGAGTTATAGCGTCGGCATTCCGGTGTGCGTGCTGACTATCCTCGTCTGCTTCCACTTTCTTCGACTACTGGAGTTCACGGCGAATCAGGCTGTGGCAGGTGCGCTCGCGCTGCTGTTCGGCACGACCTTTCTTTTCTACACCCAGAACATGCTGGAGAATAATTTCATCTTGCTGTCGACGCTGGTCGGATTGTGTTTTCAATACGACTGGCTGCGGACGGGACGTCCCCGGGCATTGTGGATTGGCTCTCTGGCGCTCGGAGCTAACCTGTTGACCCGCCTCACCACAGCCATGGACATCGCGGCTGCCGCGCTGTTCGTAGTCCTGGTGCTATGGCTGAAGGGTTTCCGGGGCCGGGATCTGCTGGCTCGACTGCGTGTCTACGCGCGGGTTGCAGGGCTGTCGTACGGCATATTCCTGCTGGTGGACCGAATCTACCAGTACTGCCGATTCGGCTCATTCTTCAACACTTACGTCTCGATCGCCGCGGAGCAACAGAGAGAATTCGATCCCAGCTTGCCGCCAAATTTTCCCTGGACCACACCGCTGCGGGAAGGTTTCCTCGGTCCGCTGATTACCCCTGAGAAATCGATTTTTCTGTTTGATCCGCTGCTCCTCCTCACTTTGTTGCTGTCTTTTCTGGTGTGGAAAAAATTTCGTTCCGAGATCAGGGCCTACCTGCTGGCGGGGTTGTGGCTCCTGGTGATTTATATCCTTTTCTACGCGAGGTATGTCGTGTGGAGCGGCGACTTCGCGTGGGGCGACCGCTACATTACCACCCCGGTGCAACTGCTGGCGATGATCTCGATTCCGCTGTTACTCCGTCATCGTATCCACCTAAGGCGGATCTCGTGGAGGCTCGGAATCGGCATTGCCGCAGCCAGCGTGGTGATTCAGTTGGCTTCGGTTGTATTCTGGCATCCGCTGGAAATCCATCAGATGGAGACTTTGGGAAGCCCGAGGTTTGTGGTGGGGCTGCGTTTCGAGAACATGGCGGCCGCGATTCTGGGGAAAGTGGATCAATGGGGTTTGAGCAACGAAGACACGCGTGAGATCGACGGCATAAACGCCGATACGCCGTATTTCCTGCCATTCTTGCTGAGAAAAGACAACAGCATCTCTAAGACGGCGGCGGATGGCCTCATCGCCGGTTGGCTGGTGGGGCTGGTTGCGTTGATTGCCGTATTGGTGGTTATCCGACGCAAGGCGCTAGGAGAAGAGTTTGAGACCGTACCGCCGCTCGCAGAGTAATCTTCGAGAACAGTTCGCTGATGAAATGCCGCGAGTGAAAGATCCCACTTCTCGCAAAGTACGCGGGAAATGGGGCACCCGGCTCCACGAAAGCATAGCCACAGTTTGACCCATGCTCTCCGTCAGCACTAAACTCGGTTTCGCGGGGTTCTCATGAAACGTCTGGCGTGGTTGCTGCTTCTTTCTCTTCTCATTGCTTTTCCGGCTTTCGCTGACGACGAGCAAGGTCACCAGCATCACGAGGATCTGAACGAGACGCAGTTGGGGACCGTTCATTTTCCGGTCTCGTGTGCGGCGGCGGTACGGAAACCGTTTCAGCGCGGGGTCGCGTTGCTGCATTCGTTCTGGTACGAAGAGGCGGAGAAGGAATTTCTCCAGATTGCCAAGGACGATCCGAATTGCGCGATGGCTCATTGGGGAGTTGCGATGAGCTTGTGGCATCAGCTGTGGAATCAGCCGGACGAAAAGGTGATTGCGCACGGCCTTGACGAAGTGCACAAGGCGCAGGCCAAGGATAAGAAGGTCACTGCGCGCGAACGCGACTATATCGCTGCTATCGCTGCCTTCTATGACAATTCGGTGAAGCTTGATCACGACGCGCGCGCACGGGCTTATTCCGATGCGATGGAGAAGGTTTATCAGAATTATCCTGACGACCACGAAGCGGCGGTGTTCTACGCGCTTTCGCTGCTGGCTTCCGATCCGCATGAGGACTCAACGTTTGCCCGGCGCCGGCAGGCTGCAGCGATTCTGGAGAAGCTGTTTGCCATCGAGCCCGATCATCCGGGAGTCGCGCACTATCTGATTCATGCTTACGACAAGCCACAGCTGGCGGAGCTGGGAATTCCTGCGGCGCGGCGCTACGCGCAGGTTGCGCCGGCCGCTCCGCATGCGCTGCACATGCCATCGCACATTTTCGCGCGCGTGGGACTGTGGCAGGATGATATCAAGTCGAACCTGGCTTCGATCGCAGCGACCCGCGAGAGCGCGGCGATGCATATGGGCGGAGAAGGACATCAGTTCCACGCGATGGATTTTCTGTTCTACGCCTACCTGCAGAGCGGGCGCGAGGCGGATGCGCGCGCGCTGATCGAAGAAGTGAAAAAAATGCCCGCCATGCACGATATGTATGGGTTGGGATTCGATCCGCACGAGGCCACGCTGGCGCAGTTTAATGTGCTCTATCCCATAGAGATGCGCGACTGGGCCGCCGCGGCCGCGGTCACGCCCACGGAGGTTCCCGGCACTGCGGCGGGCTCCATGGGCTATTGGGCGAAGGCGATCGGGTCAGCTCATCTCGGCAACGCGGACGAGGTGCGAAAAGATATTGCGGCGATCGAGCGCATTCATCAGAGCCTCGTGGACTCGAAGAAGAAGGATTTTGCCGACGCCGCGGAGAGCGATCTGAAACAGGCTCAGGCGTGGCTGGCGTTTGCCGAAGGCAAGTATGACGATGCGGTCGAGGCGTTGCGTCCGATTGCCGACAAAGAAGATTCGCTGGGCGACGAACCGCAAGGTATTCCCACGCGCGAAATGATCGCCGACATGCTGCTCGAGGCGAAGCGTCCCCAGCAGGCGCTGGCGGAATATCAGACGGACTTGAAATTAAATCCTAACCGCTTCAACGGGCTCTCAGGCGCTGCCCGGGCGGCGGAGCAGGCTGGTAAATCGAGCGATGCGACCGAGTACTACGCGTTGCTGCTGGCAGTTTGTGAGGGATCGAATTCCTCGCGGCCGGAATTGAGCAGAGCTCGGGAGTTGGTGGCGCGGAAGTAGGAGCGGAACGAAATTGTTGACTGATGATCGTTGATGGCCGTTTGCCGATTGAAACGGGAACTCCCGGCTAGTTTCGGAACCACATTTTGACCAGCAAGGCCGCAAGCACTGCCAGCGCTCCACCCAGCGCGTTGTACTCGCGATGCTGCAGATACAGAGCTCGAGAAAATCCCGACGCTTCGGTGGCAACGGCCGAATGCGGGGTGAGACGCGGCAACATTCGCGGAACGCGCCGGGCGTACTCGTCGAACTCGGGGAATTTCTGACGCAGGAATGTTTCTTCGTCGCGGATCACGGGAAGGTAGATGGCGAAGAACATCAAGACGAGCAGAAAGCCCACCCACCAGCTGCGCGCCGCCACGGCGAAGCCGATTCCGATCAGCAGCGAGCCCAGATAGAGCGGGTTGCGTGTGTAGGCGTAGGGTCCCGACGTGGCCAGGGCTTCGTTCTTTCGCACGTGGCCTGAGGCCAGGGCGCGAATCAGCAAGCCCGGTATGATCAACAGCAGACTTGACAGCAGGTAGCACAACGAAGGTTTGGCCAGCCAGAGGTAGAGCAGAGCGAACACGAATCCGAGGGGTACGCGGATGCGGCGGGCGATGCGCGAATATTCAGTCATGAATGTTCTCTGTGGTGCGAACACTCCGTCGGTACAGCCAACGCCGATACTTTGGCTGGCGCGCGGCAGCAGACGAGGCTGAGATCCCTCTGCCGCGATGAAAAACACGTCGTTCGGAATAACAATTCATACTTACAGTCCACACTTGCAACTCACAGTTGCAAGGCACAGTTACCCGAGCAATTGACGGGCGGCGGCGAACACCGCGTCTGTGCTGATCTCGAGCAATCCCGCTTCTGGTTGCGAGCGCCGCGCATGCGTGGTGGAGCTCGCGGGATTGCGTAGCACGATGCTACGCGTAGCGTACGGGCCGTTGCGCGCCGGGTCCGTGGGGCCGAAGATGGCTACGACTGGAATGCCCAACGCGGCCGCCAAGTGCAACGGGCCCGTATCGCCGCCGATGAATATGCGCGCCCGCCGCGTGAGCGCTATCAACTCCGTGATGGTGCAGTTCATGATTTCGGCTCGCATGGCTTCGCCCGCGCCGCTGGCGGACTGCGCTGCCTGCGCGAGTTCCTGCTCGCCTGGTCCGTAGTTGAGAATTGTACGCAGTCCCAGACCCGTTAGTTCGCGAGCGACCTGGCCGTAACGCTCGGCGGGCCAACGCTTCGCTCCCCAGCCTGCGCCAGGATTGAGAATGGCGAAATCGCCGATATTCTTTTCTGCCAGGCGCTGGCTGGTTCGCGCGTCGGCCGCCCGGTCGCGCGGGAACTCCGCGCGCGGCGCTGTTATCTTTACCGGCACAGTTGGCTCGCCCTGCGCGACCGCTTCGGCGATGGAGAGATTCTGCTCGATTACATGCAGGCCGCGCGTAGACGCCTGACGCGTGTACCACAGGCTCGCCGGAGATTCGCGCGGCTCGGTTGCGCCATAGATCACGCGCGCGCCCGACCATCGCGCCAGAAGCGCCGAGCGCATGGCTCCCTGCAGATCGACTGCGACGTCGTAATGCGCGGCGCGGACATCGTTCCATGTCCTTGCGACATTCTGCACTGTGTGGAGCGAGACGAGTGATTTCCGCCACCCGGCAAGGTTGACGGGGTGCACCCAATCGACGAGCGGCCGCTGCAGGGAGCGCGGACCTCGCAGCGGAGTGCCGGGCGCACAGAGCAGTTCGGCCCAGCGTTCTTCGATGAGCCATCCGATCATTGCACTGGGAAACGCCGTGCGCAGTGCCTGGGCCGCGGGTAGAGTGTGAATCACGTCGCCCATCGAACTGAGGCGCACGATGAGGAGGCGGCTGAAGCGGGCGCCGTCTCGAGTATCGTCCATTAAGACTGCCTCGGCGACGGGCGCGAGCGCGTGATCTGCGAGCGGATGATTTCGCTGGTGGAGTGGGCCTTGGGGTCGCCGACGATCTCGACGCGGCCGCCACATTCCGCTACGGTGTCGCGCTCGGGGACGGATTCTGCGGTGTAGTCGGTGCCTTTGGCCTGGATGTCAGGGCGAATCTCGCGAATGATAGGGCGCACATCGAGTTCTGGAAAAATCACGACGGCGTCTACATCCGCGAGCGCCGCGACAATTTCCGCGCGCTCCTGCTCGGGCATGACGGGGCGTCCTTCGCCTTTGAGGGTTCGAACGGATTCGTCGGAATTGATGGCTACGACCAACTTTCCGCCAAGTGCTTTCGCTCCGCGCAGATAGCGCACGTGGCCGACGTGGAGAAGATCGAAATTCCCGTTCGCGAGCGTGATACCTTCTCCGGCGCTGCGCCAGAGCTCGACCCGTTGGCGGAGTGCATCGCGGTTCAGAATTTTAGTTTGTGCAGTCATTGCTCTGTGCCTAATACGCGCGCCGTCCCAGCGGGACTCGTTCCATTCCTCGGCGCTTACCGAGGACTTAGGTCCTTGGGCTATCTTCTGCCGCCCCCACGGTGCTGTCAGGGCGATGAGACCTGTTCACCATCTCCTGACGAAATTTAGATCTCACGCACACCTCAGTGAGATTTGGTAACGGGTGGTGACTGTTCGAGGGCGTGCAGGAGTTCCTGTTGCGAAACTGTGGCGGTGCCGCGCTTCATCACGACGATTCCGCCGGCATAGTTTGCCAGTTGCGCAGCCTCTTCGGTGGTGGCGCCGGCGGCCAGGGCCGCGGTGAAAGCGGCGATCACGGAGTCCCCGGCGCCGGTTACATCGACCACCTGATCGGAACCGAAGATGGGGATGTCCACTGGTTTGTGGCGATGGTTAAAGGCGACCATGCCGTCGCGGCCGCGAGTAATCAGCAGCGACTGTAGCTGCATGCGATCAAGCAACTGCTCGCCGGCGGCGACCATTTTTTTCCAGTCGTGCCCGATGCGAATGCCCAGCGCGTCTTCGACTTCGGGTTCGTTGGGCGTTGCCGCCGTCGCTCCAGCATATTGCAGCAGACGGTAACGCGAATCGAGAATGACGGGCAGCGATCCTAGCTTGCCCTTTTCCCGTAGCGCATTCAGGATCGCGGGAGTCGCTGCGCCGTAGCCGTAATCGGAAAGCAACAGCGCGTCGGAAACGTGAGCATAGTTTCGCGACGCCAGATAGAGCTCGCGGGTAAGGTGAACGTTGGGCGCTTGCGGAGGTTCGCGATCGATGCGCACCACCTGCTGTCGTGCAGTGTGCGTCATGCCGGCGAGGATGCGGGTTTTGGTGATGGTGGCATAGGTCTTGTCTTTGAGCACGCCGCTGACGGGAATGCGCTTGTGTCGGAAATGCTTGAGGAGCAGGCGGCCGGGTTCATCGTCTCCGACGACGCCGACGGGAAGCACGTTGACGCCCAGGTCGGCGAGATTATTCACCGCGTTGGCGGCGCCGCCGGGGACGACCGTGCGCTCGCGATGTTTGAGGATCAGGACGGGAGCTTCGCGGGAGACGCGCGAGATTTCGCCGAAGACAAATTCGTCGGCCACCAGGTCACCAAGGACGGTGATGGTGATTTTGGGGAATGCTTCCACGATCTTCTTGAGGCGGTCGGACTCTTTGGGATGTTTGGCCATGGTTGCGATCGGTCGGACCCCGGCAGCGCTGTCATCGTCCTGGTGTAGGGGCGCGACGCCCCTACGATAGCCGCCGGGACGGCGGCGCTACGAAACCGATTCTCTCATGCCGGACGCTTCCGTTCGCCGATCACTCCTAGCATGGTATCCACGGCGTTAGCTGCGTCCTGCAACTCCATTTTGACCGGGACGACCGAGAGCGGTTGGAGCGCGTAGAGATGGCTGCCCAGGTTGATGGCGTCTTTTTCTGTGGTGAGAAATCCCCCCGCTTCGCTTTGCTGTTTAAGCGCGAGCAATTCGCGGATGTCTTTCTCGCGGTAGGCATGGTGATCGCGGTAGAACGCCTCAGCGGCCGGTTCGATGTTGGCGGCGCGCAATTGCTGAATAAAAGTTTGGGGACGGGCGATGCCGCAGAAGACGACGGGGCGCGGGGGCACGTGCTGGGGAAGGATTCCCCGGCGCACGCGCCATACCAGCTTGCCTTCGAGCGGAAACTTTTCTGGCGCAGCGTCGCCGGGCAGCACGACTGCGTCGGCGCGGCGCAGGCTGCGCAAGGGCTCGCGCAGGCGGCCGGCGGGAAGCAGACGATCTTCCCCATCTTGCGAAGTGAGCAGGACGATGTCGAAATCGCGGGCCAGGGCGCGGTGCTGAAAGCCATCGTCGAGGAGATGAAGCTGTGGCCCGAATTTGGCTTCGGCTATGCGGCCAGCTTCGAAACGACTTTCGCCTACGAAGACGGGCACCTGCAGCCGCTGGGCGATGAGCAGCGGCTCGTCGCCGAAATCATGCGGGGTGCCGGCGGGGTCCACGGGTAGAGCTCCGCGGGTGGCGCGGCCGTAGCCGCGGGAAAGTACGTCGAACTTGATGCCGCGGGCTTTGAGCAACTCGCCCAGCATGAGCACAAAAGGAGTTTTGCCTGAGCCGCCGGTGGAGAGATTTCCTATGCTCACGACCGGGCCGATCAGCCCTCTGGTGCGAACAACGCCACGATCATAGAGCGAATTGCGCGCTCCAACCACGCCGCCGTAAATGGTTGCCAGGGGATTCAATTGGTTTCTCTTCGCGCGGTGAGAAGATTTTCCAGAGCTTGCACGGTGCGCAACGTCGCTCCGGTGGCGCTTCCGGACGCTGTTCCTGCCGTCGCTCCGGTTTGCGAGCGTAGCGTTTCTGCCGCACGCTGGCCCAGCAGGGCGCGTTCGGCGTGGTTCGCCAGAAGTTCCATCAGCGTAAGAGGCAACTCTGCCACGCCCACGATGCGGACCGCGTCCCGGCTCTGGAACAGGCTCACAATATCGCGAAAATTCTCAGTGTGGTTTCCCACCACGATGGCGACGCCATATTGCGCGGGCTCGATAATGTTGTGTCCGCCGTGCGGCACCAGGCTGCCCCCGACAAAAGCAATGTCGGCCAAAGCATAGAGGGCAGCCAGTTCGCCGATGGTATCTATGAGCAGGACTCCGCCGACGAGAGGATCGCTTTTCGTGCTCTCTCTCGCCCGGTTGGTCCACAGAGTTCGGCGCAAGAAGGGAAGCTCCAGCTGCGTGAGCAGAGCTGCGACAGCATCGAAGCGCTCGGGATGTCGCGGGGCGAGCAGCATGACCGCGCGCGAGTGCGCGACCAGCACGTTCTCGAACGCTTTCAGCAAGAGCGGTTCTTCACCCTCGACGGTGCTTCCGCAGACCAGCACCGGGCCAGCGCCGGAGGCGGCCAGCGCGGTTCGCAGGTCGACAACAATGGGAGGTGCGGGCGGCAGGCTTACATCAAACTTGAGATTGCCGCTCACTTGCACGCGTTCCGGAGCGGAGCCGATCGATGCCAGGCGAGCGCTATCCGCTTCGGTCTGAGCGAGGAACAGGTCGATGTTCTCCAGTTCTTTTTTTAGCAGCGCGCGGAAACGGCGGTAGTTGGGCCAGGAGCGGTCGGAGATGCGTGCGTTCACCACGGCGATGCGCGCGCCGCTGGCGTGAGCGAGCCGCAGAAAGTTTGGCCAGAATTCGGTTTCGGCGATGACTACTAATTCCGGGCGCAGGGCGCGCAGATAGGGGCGGATGGCGAATGCGAAATCCAGAGGGAAGTAGAAGACGTTTTCTTCGCCAAAACGTTTGCGGGCGAGTTCCTGACCGGTGTCGGTGGTGGTGCTGACAAAAATTTTGTGTCGCGGGAGGCGGCGTCGCATTTCCTCGATCAGGCCGCTGACAGCCAGAACTTCGCCGACCGAAACCGCGTGGACCCAGATTGCAGGCCTGCGTTCTGGCGAGGTCTGGCCGAGGCGCGATGGAACTGATCCCATGCGTTCGGCAAAGCCGCGGCGGTACTTGCCATGGCGCAGCATCTGATAAAGCCAGTAGGGCAGGCTTATTAACATCGCGCCGGCCAGCAGAAAGCTGTAGAGAAAATAGATCAAGTGCTGCCATTCTAAATGGCGAGCGTGCGGGGCGGGCAAGCGTGCCTTGGCGATGTGCCATGCAACCAATAGGCCCGGTCGCAGCCTCTATAATCGAAACCATGCTGCGCACGAACAAACCGACTTGCCGCTCGACTGTTCTCCTGCTGATGGTGCTGGGGGTTTCGACCTTGGCCCTGGCGGGCAAGAATTTCGTCAAGCCGGTGGCGCAGGCGGCGAAAACGTATCCGGCGCACGATGAGCATCCCACGGAGATGGTGACGATTGCTGCCGACCCTTACGACAGGTCCGGAAAGGCCGACATTTTTTCGGTGAACTTCCGGGAACACGGCATGCTGCCGGTTTTCTTTGTGGTGACGAATGACGGAAGCCAGCCTGTCTCCATCGCCAATATGGAGGTAACGTTGATCACGGCGAACAATTCCAAGCTCACACCGATTTCGCCGGAGGATATTTACCGGAGGTTGTCGAATCCGCAGGCTAACACGAACCCAACGCCACTGCCGTTTCCCGTTCCACACAAGAAGGTGAAGGGGACGATCAGCAAGAAAGAAATGGACGAGATCGAATCGTCTCAGTTTGCCGCGAAGGCCGTCGAGCCGCACACGACGCAGTCGGGATTTCTGTTTCTTGATGTGGGAGGGATTACCGATCCGTTAGCGGGCGCGCACATCGACATTACCGGCGTGGATGATGCCGAGGGTGTGGAGTTGATGTATTTTGAAATTTCGATGGATAAGTATTTGGGCTCGCCAGCGAAGCCGTAGCTGCACCCGTCGCCGAGGTCCGTATAATCGCGCGGTCCGGGCCGGGAATCAGAAGTTGAGGGGCTGAGTCATGTCTGTCATGCCTGACACTACCGTTGTTGGCCGCGCCTACGAGCCGGTGATTGGGCTGGAGGTGCACGTCCAGCTGCTGACGGTAACGAAGATTTTCTGTTCGTGCTCTACGCGCTTTGGGGCTGCGCCCAACAGCAATGTGTGTCCGGTTTGCCTGGGAATGCCGGGAGCCCTACCAGTGCTGAATAAGAAAGTTGTGGAGTTCGCTACGCTGGCGGCGATGGCGCTCAATTGCCGCATCAACGAGACTTCCATTTTTGCGCGGAAGAATTATTTTTATCCGGATTTGCCCAAGGGCTACCAGATTTCGCAGTATGACCGGCCGCTGGCGGAGCACGGATTCATCGAGGTTCCGGCAGCTGATGGCGCGGGCGGGAAAAAGAAAATTGGCATCACGCGCGTGCATCTGGAAGAGGATGCGGGCAAGAGCCTGCACGAGGGCTTTCGAGACGCCGACGAGAAAACCGCCATCGACTTGAACCGCACTGGCGTGCCGCTGATTGAAGTTGTGAGCGAGCCGGACATTGCTACTCCCGACGAAGCTTACGAATATCTCACGCGGCTGAAAGAGATCATTCTTTATGCTGGCGTTAGCGACTGCAATATGGAGGAAGGCTCGCTGCGCTGCGATGCCAACGTGAGCGTGCGGCCGCGTGGACAGAAGGAACTTGGTACCAAGACGGAAATCAAGAATGTGAATTCGTTTCGGTTTATCCGTGAGGCTTTGATCTACGAGATTGAGCGGCAGGTGGACGTGATCGAATCGGGCGGCAAGATCACGCAGGAAACCCGGCTCTACAACTCGAACGAGGGTAAGACGTACGGTATGCGCTCAAAAGAACAGGCGCACGACTATCGGTATTTTCCGGAACCGGACTTGCTGCCCCTCGTGGTCGACGCGAAATGGAAAGCTGAGATTGCCAAGACGCTGCCGGAATTGCCGGAAGCGCGGCGGGAACGCCTGGTGAAGGAATACGGCATCACCGAGTACGACGCGCAGGTGCTGACTTTTTCGAAAGCACTGGCCGATCAGTTCGAGTCGGCGGCCAAGGCCGCGAAGAATCCGAAGCGGGTTGCGAACCTGGTGCAGGGCGAACTGATGGGACGGCTGAAGGCCAAGGGGCTCGACATTGAGCATTCGCCGATTTCGATGGCAGGCGTGGCTGCATCGGCGGATCTGGTCGAATCGGGGGCGATTTCGGGGAAGATGCTGAAGGATCTCTACGATCTTTGTTTTGAACGCGGGCGCGATTTTTCTTTGGTGTATGAAGAAGAGGGGAGGCCGCAGCAATCTTCGGACACGTCCGCCCTGGAAAAGGCGATCGATGAAGTGCTGGCTGCGAATCCCAAGCAGCTCGAGCAGTATCGCGCGGGGAAAACGACCATGATCGGATTTTTTGTGGGTCAGGTGATGAAGGCGTCGAAGGGGCAGGCGAATCCGCAACTGGTGAATGAGCTGCTGGCGAAGAAGCTGCGCTGACTGGGGCCGAACTATCATCCGCAAGCTGTGACTTCTGTCACCTGAACTTCTGTCACCCGAACCTTCTGTCACCTGAACTTCAGTCATCTGAACTTCAGTCATCTGAACCAGGCCGATTGGCTCGTCTACCATGAATGCTGGGGAGACTGGCCATGAAGTTCAAGCTTGACCGCATTATCAGTGTTGCGACACTGGCAGCGTCAGTGGTTGCGATCATTCTGGTGTTGAAAAAGCCGACGCCGGTGGCACAGACGCAGGCTCCGGCGGCAGTTGCGGCTCATGCGCAATCGTTTGATCAGAAGGTTTCGCAATTTGAGCAGGCGGCGCAACCGTCGCCTGGCACCGGCGCGCCGGACGCGACAGCCGCGCAGGCCGTTGCGGCTGGCTCTTCCTCTTTGTCGTTGTCGGCCGGCGGGACGCCGGCATCCAAAGCCGAATTGCACCTGAATTCCGATGAGATTGGTGCCGCCCTCTCACAGGCGTTGGGAGCGGCGGCAAATGGAAGCTTGTCGCCAGACACGAACGTTGGCCCTGGAACTCCCACCATCAAGGACCAGCATGTCAGCATGGAGGGAGACGTGGCTCACGGACAATTTCTGACCGAGATTGCCGGCAAGGATGTGTGGATTACCGTCTCTGGACATCTGGGACAGAAAGACGGCTATGCCACGTTTGATCCCACGGAATTTAAAGTGGGCGATCTCGACATACCGGTGTCGCTGGTGAAACCGGCGCTGGAAAAGAAAATGCAGGACGAACGCGACCGGCTCAAGCTTCCGGATTATGTGGGCGATGTAAAAGTGAAAGACAGCGAACTGGTGATGACGCAGAAGTAAGGGGCAAATGCAAAATCAGCGGCCTTGCGGCCACTGACCGGGTCTGGGACCCGGTCCCACACGAACCTTCCGGCGCGAACCTCAAGTCCCGGCACGAAGCAAATTCTCCGCGGCGAGTTTCGCGTACCAGCGTCCTGATTCCTTGAGTGTGCGCTGCTGCGTTTTGAAATCCATGTAGGCCAGGCCGAAGCGCTGGCTGAAACCCTCCGCCCACTCAAAATTGTCGATCAGACTCCAGGCATGATATCCGCGGACGTCGGCACCGTCGGCGATCGCGCGGGCCAGGGCTGCGAGATAGTTGCGATGGTAGTCGATACGTCGCGAGTCGCGGATTTCGCCGGTCGCGTCGGGGCCATCATTATAGGCACAGCCGCTCTCAGTGATCTCGATGACGGGCCGGTTGTAGTCGTGGGTGATGCGCATGACCATGTCGTAGAGCGCTTGCGGCCAGACTTCCCAGCCGATATCGGTTTTTGGTCCTTGCTCGCCGCCGCCGCTGGTCATCGAGACTGGGAAAAGCCAGTCCTGCACGTGCGTGATTCGTTGCAGCGCGCTCGGCGAAGAAGCGATCGTGCGGTTGTAGAGATTGATTCCGATAAAGTCCAGGGGCGCGCGGATTTTTTCCATGTCGCCGGACGCGATTTTCATCACCGCTTCAGGGAGATAGGTGAAAGCTGCGGGATAGCGTCCCTTGAGCGCCGGTTCGAGAAACCAAACATTGGTGATGGCGTGTGCCCGTTCCGCAGCCAACTTATCGGCGTCGGAACCGGTAGCCGGCTCGCAGGGCGACATATTGAAAGCAGTTCCCACGCGCGCCTGCGGCCGCGCTGACTTCAGCGCCCGAAAACCGGCTCCCTGAGCCAGGTTCACGACATGCGTGGCGCGGAGAAAATCCAGCAGGCTCTGGTGACCGGGAGCATGCACACCTTCGAGGTAGCCACTGAAAGTGAATACAGAAGGCTCGTTGAACAGCATCCAGTCGGTGACGCGGTCGCCCAGGGCGCGGGCGACGATTTCGACATAGTCGCTGAAACGGGAGGCAGTATCGCGATGCGGCCAGCCTCCGGCGTCTTCGAGAGCCTGCGGCAAGTCCCAGTGATAGAGCGTGACGAAGGGACGAATTTTTGCTTCGAGCAGGGCGTCGACGAGTCGGCTGTAATAGTCGAGGCCCCGCGAATTCGCAGGGCCCGATCCTGAAGGCTGAATGCGCGGCCACGAAATCGAAAAACGATAGCTGTTCAAATTCATGGCGCGCATCAAGGCGATATCGTCGCGCCAGCGATGATAGGAATCGCAGGCGATGTCGCCGGTGTCTTGGTTCTTGATGGTGCCCGGAGTGTGCGAGAAACGGTCCCAGATGGACTCGGCTTTGCCATCTTCTTTCCATGCGCCTTCGATCTGGTAGGCAGCAGTTGCCGTGCCCCAGAAAAAACTCCCGGGAAACGCGATTTCTGAGGATGCGGCAAACTGGCGCACGCCACTCGATGCGCTCGCCGCGGTAGATGCCGCACCGGCCAGCTTGGAAGAGTTGCTGCAAGCCGAAAAAAAACCGGCGGGCAGCGCGGCAGCAAGGCTCGCTCCGAGAGCTGATCGCACCAACTCGCGGCGGGTCAGACGCAAAAAAAGAGGCTCCTGCGATGGCGTAGTGAAGTTTGTCGCATCAGTTGTGTTGGATGAACTTTCTGTTCTTCTGCCCAGTCAGCGAATTGTAAAGCGTTTCGAGAAAACTGCGCAAAGAAAGCTTGCTCGAGACAGCCATCTGTTCGGCATTGCGCAGCTAATCCGGATTCACGGTGTCGAACATCTTCCACAAAGTGTCGGCTGTGGCTTTGTAGATCGCATAGCCATTTCCGGTGTCGGTGATTTTGTGAAAGAGAAGTTCGCCACGGCCGTCGCCGTCGGCGTCGACCGCATCGATCAAGTCCAGCTGTGGGTTCACGTCGAGGTGAAAGCGATCGGTCACGCCGGAATATAACTTGTGCAGGTTGCCGTAGATATCGGTGCGCGTCACCAGCATGATTTTGTATTGCCGCGGTGCTGCCGGGACATCGATTGCGCCGCCGGAAGTCGGCGGAGGCAGGTGAGCATCCGCGCTCAGGACCAGCACTGGCTGGTTGCTGCCCCACAAATCGAAAGTGCGCATCTGCACATTTTCGAAGACGGGCACGGGCGCTTTGGACGCCGGTTTTCGGACGGTTGGGTGAGAAGGCGCAGCCTTCGCTGGGATCTGTCCTTTGGCCCGCGCGTCAATGTAGGCGAGCAACTGCGCCTTCGCCAGGTCGAGCATTTGCTTGCGGCGATCGTCTTCGGCACCCTGGTCCCATTCATATGCGAACGAGCGCAGTTCGGGGCCGTCGGCATCGGAAATCGCCGGAACTAGTTCGACTGGCTCCATCGGAGCCGAGCTGACGGACGGTTTGACAGTCGAATTATCGCCGCCGCTTGAACCCAAATCCTTCCCGGACTTTGGCTTGCCATAGCCCGGCACCTCGTAATCGGGCATCGGACCGGTGGGCTTGCCACGCCGCAATCTTGGCCGATTCGTATCGTCCCTCGGGTCGGAGGAGGACTGACTCGGAGCGCTCGCAGTAGCGTCGTTCTGGGCGGATTTTTTCTGGTCACCTGTTTTGTCGTCCTTCTTTTCTTCCGGCTTGGGGCTGCCAGGCGAAGAAGCGGGCGGGCTGGTTGAGGTCGCAGGCGGCGTTGCAGATGGGCTTGATCCCGCCGGCGAGGGACTAGTCGATGTGGTGGGGGGCGCGGCCGAAGGGGGTGTAGTGGGTGGAGCTGTCCCTTTGGGGGGCGTTGCCGGCGCAGCGCTTGATCCAGTTTCGCTCTTCGTCAAGCGTG
>Ga0181537_10001066_pt1 | contig 25562 bp, 17 predicted proteins | sample PEATcosm2014_Bin_39_FD_119765 | JGI IMG/M metagenome (GOLD analysis project Ga0181537, IMG submission 119765) | Peatland microbial communities from MTU Mesocosm Facility, Houghton, MI, USA - PEATcosm2014_Bin23_10_metaG | ecosystem: Environmental > Terrestrial > Soil > Wetlands > Peat | place...
ATGTTCCTGGCGGCCTACCTGCTTGCGCCGCGCCTGTCCCAGATTCCTGCGTTCTTCGGCAGTTGCCCATTGCATTCCCGGACCATACACCGTCCGCCCGCGATGCGCAACCCGGCAAACCTATTGATTTACACTGCTCACTGGAAGCCCCGCACCTTCTGGTCGCAGCCTGAACACCAAGGCCTGAATTCGCTCCAGATTCGCTCCCGGAGGAAATGCCGTTGACCCGCATTGCCGTCCTTTTGCTTGCCGCCATTGCCGCTTTTCCTCTGGTCTTCCGCCCCGCTGCCTCACAGGAGATTCAGAAACCGTTGACCGTGGATGCGATCTATGGGCACGGGCCGCTCATCGGGCGCGAGCCTGAGGGACTCACCTGGACACCGGACTCGAAGCACCTGTCCTATCTCGAAGCCGGAGAGCTGATGGATCTGGACCCGGCAACCGGCAAGGCGCACGTTCTGGTGAGCCGCGCCAAGTTGACTGCTCTTTCCGGGGCCACCGATACGGAAACCGACCGCGACCACCGCGACCGCTACAAAATGGCCAGCTACCTCTGGGCTCCGGACGCGAAACATCTGCTCTTCGACTCCAACGGGCGGCTCTGGTACTACGACCTTCACACCGGCACGGGCGTCCAGATCGGCTTCACCGGAACGGCCTCAGGCGACGACCCAAAGTTTTCTCCCAACGGCGAATATATCTCATTTGTGCGCGACCATGGCCTTTCCGTCATGCGGCTGAAGGAGGCGGGTATGGCGCCGACGGTCGTCGCGCCCGCGCCAAACCAAAACATTTTCAACGGCGAAGTGGATTGGCTTTATGAAGAGGAGTTGGAGACGCGCAGCAATTATTTCTGGTCCCCTGACTCAACTCACCTTGCCTATCTCCAGATGAACGAGTCCGATGTGCCGCAATATCCCATCACCGATTGGATACCGGCGCACGCTACGGTGGACCTCCAGCGGTATCCGCAACCCGGCGACCCCAATCCCGACGTGCGGGTGGGCGTGGTGAGTGCGGAAGGCCACAAGACAGTCTGGGTCAAACTTCCGATTCGTGCCGGACAGGATTACATTCCGCGGTTTGGATGGGTTGACGGTAAGACTTTGTGGATCGAGACGTTGACTCGCGATCACAAACACCGCGATCTTTACTTTGCGGACGCCGGCAAAGGCCAGGCGCGACCGGTGCTCCAACTTACCGACGATAAGTTCTTCGACGATAAATACAACGTTTCCGTGGGCAAGGGCACCATTGTGCTGACAAATTGGTCCGATGGCCACAACCACATCTACTTGTATAACTACGACCAGCCCAACCCGGCGCAGGCTCCCGCCAAGCTGGAGCGGCAACTCACCAAAGGCGACTTTGACGTGGCCGATGTCTTCAGCGTAGACCATGATGCCAGGATGGTCCGCTTCGCCTCGAATGCGGGCAACCCGCTTGAGCAGCAGATTTGGCAGGCCAGCTTTGACGGCCAACTGAAGCAGTTGAGCCAGGGTCCGGGGTTCCACGCAGGCAACTTTGCGCAAGCCGGCGAAGCATTTGTCGAACGCCAATCCACGAATCTCGATCCGCCCACAATAAGCTTGTGCCTGGCCGCGGATAACTGCGCCGTGTTTTGGCAAACCAGGGCTCTGGAACCCTACCACCTACGCGCTCCGGAGCGGCTTGAGGTGAAGGCGAAGGATGGCACAACACTCTATGCAACCCTGCTGCTGCCTGAGGGTTCTTCAAACCCTGCAAGCATCCCGCTGATTGTGAATCCCTATGGAGGCCCTGGCCCGGAGACCGTGGCCAACCGCTGGGACAACGGATTACTCTTCGACGAGTTGCTTGCCGAGCATGGTTTCGCCGTGCTCCACGCAGACAACCGCGGCAGCGGGTTACGGGGACGCGACTTCGCGCAGGCCGCGTTTCACAACTTCGGCCCGGTTCAGCTTGAGGATCAACTCACCGTCGTCGATGCCGCGCTGGCGAAGTATCCGCAGTTGGACCCAAAGCGGCTTGGCTGGTGGGGCTGGAGCTGGGGTGGAACCTTCACGCTCTATGCGTTGACGCACTCCGATCGCTTCCGCGCCGGAGTCGCGGTTGCCCCGGTTACCGACTGGCGCGACTACGACTCGATTTACACCGAGCGCTATATGAGCCAGCCGGCGGAGTTTCCTTCCGGCTACAAGGATTTCTCTGTCGTTAACTCAGCCGGCAAACTGAAGGGGCGGCTGCTGCTTGTGCATGGAACCGGCGACGATAACGTGCACATCGAAAACTCCGTCCAGTTCATCCAGCAGTTGATCGAAGCTCAGATTCCCTACGACCTGCAGATTTACCCGCGCAAGACCCACTCCATCGCGGGCCCGGACGTACGCGTTCACCTGTTCAACCGCATTCTGGCGCACTTTGAGACCTACCTCAAACCGCCTGTGAACTGACTCGGCCGGCAGTCTTTCGACCAATGACTCCTAACTCCAGCAAGAGTGCTGGTGCCTAAGCTTGGCGGTTGTCGATTGCGCCTTTTGTCAAACGTCTCTTCCATGACATTGACAGTAACTCCGGAGATAGATTGAGAAGGTCCGGAAATGTGTCATGCAGCAGCTTGGCGCCAGCCAGGCCGCCGCCGCGATATTTAAATGAAAGTTCCTGTTTGTTTCTCTTTGGGAAAACTCGACTTATCAGACAGGCTGCGCGAGAAGGATGATAAGTTCCATTTGCGGATTCGGGATTTCCGACGGCGCGTAAACCGCAAAGTTGCGAGCCCGCAGTACCGACTCCCAAATGGGCCCGCCCTGTTCGATGGCGAAATAGTGGTATCGCAGCTTCACAGGAATGGACCGCGGCGGCGGTGATATGTGCCGCAAGCGCAAGCCGGGAAGGGCGTTGCGAATGAGTGTCTCGAGCTGCGTTGCCGAACATGCCTTGATCAGCTTCTGCGAGCGGTCGATGAGGTCCGCGTCGCGGATTTCCGCCGAGACCGCCAAATAGAATTGCGATCCTTCGAAGTAAGCATCCTTGTCGATGGATGTTGCATAAATAGTATCCCGGACGAGCTTGAGCGGAAGTGCGACAAAGTTACTGGGAACAACCGTCTCGAGCATGATGCGGATCTGCCGGTCGAGTTCGCCAAAGCAGACGCCAAGCTGGTCGTGATTGTAAGCCGGCAGATCTTTGGGAGCGATTTTGCTGGAGAAAGCCGTGAGGGCCCCGGCAAGGTCGGAGAATTCATTGAACAAGAGTTCCGGCTGAATATTCGTAGACTCCAGAAAGTGGCGAAGCGCGGGGAGATGGCTGTTGATGGTGTAGAGCAGCCAGAAATTAGCCACGTCTGAAGCCGTAAAATCGGCCAGAGATTGATTCTTCTGCCGGCGGCTTCCGGAAAGCTGACTGCCGCGCGCAACCAGCAACTCAACCATGTTGCTCAGGATTCGCTTGAGGGTGGGATGCGCATGGATATCGATGAGCGGGGGAATGTACGCCGGATCGACCTGGTAGATCCCTGTTTCGGAACGCAGAATGCGGACGAAGCCCAGGATGACGGAACCCTCGCGGTTCTCGCCATCCGCGAGAATCTGGAGGTTCTTCCGCGCAACCTGCACGGGCTTTTCACCAGTCCCGGTATTCTCGTCGCGCACCATCAGCAGTTGCGCCAGAAACCGCGTGCTGACTCGCCCGCGATCCACCGAAACATTCATGCCTCCATTCAGATATTCAGGTACGGCAAGGTAAAAAGTGCAACTTTGGCGCCCATCCTGGAAGCACTCATCGAGTATCCGCGCCGGCGGTGGATACTCCGAGGCGGGGATATCGATGGGGAGCGCATCCGGGAAGATACCTGAGGCAAGAGTGATTGCCAGCCGCCCTTCCGACAGGGCCCTGGTATCAATCTGAATCTCCCGAAACCCCCACGAGCGGGCGTTCAGCGAATCCAGGTAGAAGCGCGCGCTGTCTTCCACAAAGCGCTCTTGCGCCTGCAGGTGCTGTGGCGAGAGGAAGGTTCCTTTGGACCAGATGACGGGTTGGAGCTGTCGCATTTTCTTCCGCAACCTCGGCTGTGTATTGGATATTACCTTACCTGCGGAATTGAACTGGTGTCTAAAAAAGGAATCGGCGAACATTTGCCGGTATTAAGGTTGGCGGACGATCCCCGGCTGTTCCTGGTTGACGGAATATCGGCGGAAAGATAATTCGGACTTCCATTCTGCCGCAGTGGTATAAGTTGTACCTGCTTTCGAGTCGAGTTAGTGGCGACTTAGTGGCGAGCCGCCGCGGGCATGGGCCGGGAATCGGCAGGTTGGTAGTAACCGCATGTTCATCTAACGATTTCCCAACCGGCGAAGAAAAAGAAAAGCAAGGATTGGGCGGCGATTGTTTCATAAGTGCATTGCGAGGATGATGCTTCTTGAGAAAACTTGAGAACTATTGGTTTCTTTTAAATGTCCCTGGGCTTAACCTCAGGGGCCAGACTTAGGCAAGAATCCAGTGGACAGCTATCACTGGTTTGTGGTTTCTTTGGGGTTACCGAATTTCGTTGCGTCACCGGAGTGTTATGGCCAGAGAGAGTACACAGCAGAAACTCAGTCGCGTCCGGGCCCCACGGGTCCAGATCACCTATGACGTTGAAGTTGGAAACGCCATCGAGATGAAGGAATTGCCCTTCGTGATGGGCGTTCTGGGCGATCTTACGGGACAGCCCGAGCAGCCGCTCGCCGCTTTGAAGGATCGTAAGTTCGTTGAGATCAACCCCGATAATTTCGACAGCGTGCTGAAGGGCATGCAACCTCATTTGAAATTCTCGGTTGAAAACAAGCTGAGTTCGAAGGCTGGACAGATTGGAGTCGATCTGCACTTTGAGAGCTTCGACGACTTCTCGCCCGCCAAAGTTGCCGAGCAGGTGGGTCCAATCAAGGAATTGCTTGACCTGCGGACGAGGTTATCGAACCTGCGTGGAAGCCTTCAGGGCAACGACCAGTTGGATCAGGCATTGTTTGACGCAGTTTCAAAAACGGAAGAATTGAATAAGCTGCGCGCCGAGATGGGCGGCGAAGCGAAGGGGGACAAGAATGAGTAGCCCGGCGAACCCGTTGGCGGCGCAGGCCGCGAAAACACAGACTACTGAAGTATCTCTCCTCGATCAGATTGTCGCGCAAGGACGCTTCGGCAAGGATACCGTTGCCCAGGAGCGCGGCAAGGATATGGTGAAGGAGTTCATCAACCAGGTCCTTGAAGGAAAGATGACTCTAAGCCGCGACGCGGAGGCGAGCATCGGGGCGCGTATTGCCGAAATCGACCGCCTGGTTTCGCTGCAACTGAACGAAGTGATGCATCATCCGTCGTTCCAGAAGCTGGAAGCCACCTGGACGGGAATCAGGCATCTTGTGCTGCAGAGCGAGACCAGCGACATGCTGAAGATCAAGCTGCTGAATGTCTCAAAGAAAGACCTGCTGCGGGATCTGCAGCGCGCGCTGGAATTCGATCAGAGTGCTTTCTTCAAGAAAGTCTATGAAGAGGAATTCGGTGTATTCGGCGGCGCTCCGTTCGCTGCGCTGGTTGGCGACTATGAATTCGGCCGCGGCGGAGAGGATGTGGAGTTACTGGAGAAGGTAGCGCAGGTTGCTTCGGCGGCCCACGCGCCTTTCCTGTCGGCGGTGGCGCCGGAGATGATCAACCTTACTGAATTCGGGCAGATCTCCGGGATCAGGGACATCTCAAAGGTTTTTGACAACACCGAGTATGCCAAGTGGAAGGGCTTCCGGGCGTCCGACGACTCCCGGTATGTGGCTCTGACCTTGCCTCACGTGCTGATGCGTGAGCCATACGGCAAAGACACAAGACAGATTGACGAATTCGCGTACGAAGAGGGAGTGGACGGCAGGGATCACTCGAAGTATCTGTGGGGGAATGCCGCTTATGCTCTTGCGTCCCGGCTGACGAATTCATTTGCCAGGTTTGGCTGGTGCGCTTCGATTCGCGGTGTGGAGAATGGCGGCCTCGTTGAAGGGCTCGCCACGCATAACTTCCGCACCGACGAGGGCGACGTGGCGCTGAAATGCCCCACCGAAGTTGCCATTACCGACCGTCGCGAAAAGGAACTCGCCGACCAGGGATTTGTGCCGCTTGTGCACTGCAAGGGAACTGACTACGCTGCTTTCTTCAGTGTGCAGACCGCCAACAAGCCCAAGGTCTACGACAAGCCAGAGGCCAATGCGAACGCAAGGCTCTCCGCACAGTTACCGTACATGCTTGCCATGTCCCGCTTTGCGCATTACTTGAAAGCTATGATGCGCGACAAGCTGGGAAGCACGATGAGCCGGCCGCAGGCGGAGCTGTTCCTGAATCAGTGGATTTCAAACTACGTTATCGCCGACGACAATGCGTCGTCTTCGGCCAAGTCCGAGCGACCTTTGCGCGAAGCGCGTGTTGAAGTGATTGAGGTGCCAGGAAAGCCAGGCGCACTTCGCGCCGTGGCCTTCATGCGTCCTCACTTCCAACTGGATGAACTCACAGTGTCCTTGAGGCTCGTAGCAGATCTTCCCCAGCCTGCGGGCAAGTAGATCTGTCGATGCAGTCCTCGAAGCCTTTGTCCCCAACCGGCCTGCTTCCCAGGCTGAACACGAAAGGATTGTGACATGGCGGTTGATTACTTTTTGAAACTTGACGGCATTGCTGGCGAGTCGGAAGACTCAAACCACAAGGGTTGGATTACACTCCACTCGTTCAGCTGGGGTGGACAGCAGATCACATCGGTCGGGCACACAGGCGGATCCGGCGCCGGCAAAGCCGATCTGGCGGACTTCAGTGTCACCAAGAACCTGGATAAAGCAACTACCCCGACGTTTAAGGCGATGGTCACCGGCCAGCATATCAAGACCGCAAGTCTGGAAGCGGTGAAGGCGGGATCTAGCGGCAAGCCGTTCCTCAAAATCGATATGAAAGAGATCTTTGTCACCACGCAACATATCACTGCGACGAACGAGATTCCGACCGAGAGCGTCAGCTTCAGCTACAACGAGATCAAGTCCGAATACAGCACGCAGAACGATCAAGGCGTGGTAACCGTCACCGGCTCGGTTACCTTCAATACCGCTCAGAATAAGGCGTCCTAGCCGACAATGACACCACTAGCGCTTTACCGCGAAGGAAGGCTGCGGGAAGCCATCAAAGCACTTGGCGAAGAGTTAAGATCGAATCCACTCGACGCCAAGCGCCGCACGTTCCTGTTCGAACTTCTGTTGTTCGCCGGTGAGTACGACCGCGCGGAGAAGCAGTTGGATCTTCTGGCCGGAGCGAGTGCCGATGCTGCCGCGGGAACACTGCTTTACCGAAGTGCGTTGCACGCTGAGCGCATACGCCAGGCCATGTTCGCCAATCGCGAGACTCCACCGCTGAAAGACGAGCCGGTTTACGGCGGACTGTGGAACGAAAAGCCGTTCAGTGAGATAAGCGACGCAGATCCGCGAATCGGCGCAAACCTCGAAGTCTTTATCGCGGGCAGCTACACATGGATCCCAATCCACTATCTGCGCCGGCTGGAGATTGAGAAACCCGCCAACCTGCGCGACCTTATTTGGGCACGTGCCCGCGTAGATACCAGCGCCGACTTCCGGCTGCAGGAACTGGGCGAAGTGCTACTTCCGGTTCTTTGCCCGCTCTCGTCGAAGCATGCGGACGAATCGGTACAACTGGGCCGCGAATCGGCCTGGGAACCCGACGAATCCCATGACGAATTACCCTTCGGCGCAAAACTGTTTGTGATCGACGGCGTGGAAGTTCCGCTTCTGGAGCTTCGCAGCGTTGTTTGGTCTGTCCCGGAAAAGGAGTCTCAAAATGCCTCTGCGTGAGGATTTGCTTGCGCCGATTGCAGGAGAGAATCCCGCGGGCGAAGACCTCTATTACGACAAGGTTTTCGATCAGATCAAGGAAGCTCGCAGGGAGGAAGAGGACAATCTTCCCGCGGGAGACTGGGAACGATCACAGATCAAGAAAGCGGATCATCGCGCGGTGATCAAGATGGCCGGCGATGCGCTGGCCAAGAGAACCAAGGATCTGCGGCTCGCGGGCTGGCTTATTGAAGCGCACCTGCGGACGGAAGGATTCTCGGTACTGGCTCCGGGCATCGACCTGATTCGGTCACTTCAGGAGACCTTCTGGCCGAATATATATCCACTCATCGAGGAAGGCGGGGATCTTGAGCTTCGCATGCTCTCGGTTGAGATAGCGGCAAGGCTGATTGCCGGCGCGGTGCGCAAAGTGCCGCTGACTCGAAGCGGACTTGGTCTTGAATCCTATCTGCAATCGCGCATCGTCGGCTATGAAAAGGACGCCACATCGGATGCCAGGCTGGAAGCGCGCAAAGACGCGATCGACCACGGCAAACTGACCGCTGAAGAATTCGATCAGGCCTTTGCTTCGACTCCGAAAGGCCTGTATGTTGATGCTGAGGCGGCTCTGGCTGAAGCGCTTCAGGCGGTGGAGCGCCTGAATGAATACCAGCAAGAAGCTTATGGAGACAATGCTCCGCTCCTGACTAATCTTCAGGGCGCGCTTGCCGAAGTTCACCAGGTCGCGGAATCGCTGCTCAATGAGCGGCGCAAGACGGAACCGGATGCTCAAAAGGCCGCTGAGAAGCCGCAGCCCTTGCAGTCTCAGGAAGGCGGCCAGGAAACCGCCGAAGGCCAAAGAGCGGTCGCGCAGCCATCGGAACAGGCGCCTCGCCGCGGCGCGATGACGCCTGGGCAATTGAGCGATGCGGCCGATGCCTATGCGCTGGTTGTGCAAAGCGCCGAGTTCTTGTTTCAGATGGATCCCATGTCTCCTGTGCCTTATCTTGTGTGCGCCGGTCTGCGGCTTGGTGAAACACGGATGCAGGGACCATCGCCCGCGCCTGGATTTGCAGTGGGGCAAAGTCCTGAAGTCAGGCATTCTCTGCGGGCTTTGGCAAACAAAGGAGCGTGGCAGGAATTGATGCGGTCTACCCTCCCAATTCTGGCCAGCGAATGCGCAAGGGCGTGGATCGATCTGCATCGTTACGTATGGAGGGCCGGACAGGAAACCGGGGCGGAAGCCATCTCGGAGGCTGTGGTGGGCACAGTGAAGAGTCTTCTCATCGCTCGCCCTGAATTGCGCCACTGGACTCTTGAGGATGACACCGGTGCGGCGAATCCCGAGACGCAGCAGTGGCTGGATGCCACCGTACTTCAATAGCGGAATTTGGATTATTTTCGGGGTGAAGGGTTGGCAAGAAACAAGTCTGAGCTACTTATCACGCAGTCGCTGATCGATCGCCTGACCGACCAGGAACAGTGGCCTGAAACCCGCGCTGCGTCCATCTCCATGTATCGCGAATCGCTGAAGCGCGACGTGGAGTGGCTTTTGAATACACGGCAGCCTGTGATGCCGGAGTTGGAGGGTTATCCCGCTGTCGCGGCGTCGGTATTGAATTATGGCTTGCCGGATCTGCACAGCTTCGACGGCTCGGCGGGAAAGGAGCACAATGCCCTCACGGTCGCGCTTGAGAAGTGCATTCGGACCTTCGAGCCGCGCATCAGCGAGCCCCGCGTCTTTTTGACACGCACAGACGTGCTGAGCCGGAGTTTGAGGTTCCACATTGAAGGGCGGATTGTTTTCGAAAACATGAGCGAGGAAGTGAAGTTCGACACGGTGCTGGAATTGATCAGCGGTGAGTACGAGGTGAAGTAGGTCATGCGCGAGGAGTTGCTGGAATACTACGAGCGGGAACTGACCTATCTGCGCCAGATGGGTGGCGAGTTCGCGCGCAAGTATCCCAGGGTTGCGGGCCGGCTCCAGCTCGATCCAGATCGTTGCGACGATCCGCACGTGAGCCGCCTGCTTGAAGGCTTTGCGTTTCTAGCCGCGCGTGTGCATCGAAGGCTGGACGACGACTTCCCCGAGATCAGTGAAGCGCTGACCCGCATCATTCATCCCGGCTATCTTCGGCCAATCCCTTCCATGACGATTGTCGAATGCCAGCCTGACCCCGCACAGGGAAAGAAGATTGCGGGGATGCGCATTCCCAAAGGGACGCCGCTGGTTACCAAGGCGACAGTCGAGGGACTGCCTTGCCGTTTCCAGACAGCCTATGACGTGGACCTCTGGCCGTTTTCCGTTGCGGCCGCTGAGTGGCGGCAGCCGGAACGGATGCAGCGCCCACCCCGCGCATCGGTGGGCGTGCAGGCGGTGGCGGCGGCTCGTTTGCGGCTCCGCTGTAATAACGACGTGGCCTTCTCCGGGCTTCCGCTTTCCCGGTTGCGGTTTCATCTTGCCGGAGATGCGAGCGTTGTCTATTCGCTCTATGAACTCTTTTCGGAAAAGTGCATCGAGATTCAACTGCGCGATCCAAAGGATGAAAAGCGGCTCATCAGCCTGGAGCCATCGAGACTGCGCATGGTTGGTTTTGACGCAGAGGATAACCTGCTTCCCTTTGTACGCCGTTCCATGGATGGGCATCGCTTGCTCCAGGAGTATTTTGCGTTCCCCGAAAAGTTCCTGTTTTTCGATCTCGATGGAGTGGAACCTCTGGCGCATTCCGGCTTTGGCCAGGAGGCCGAGGTCGTCTTCCTCTTTTCAAGCTTCGAACGCGCCGAACGGCAGCAGGTGCTGGAACTTGGCGTCAACGAGCGGACATTCCGGCTCGGGTGCACACCGGCAATCAATCTTTTCCCGCAGGCGGCAGAACCAATTCTACTGAGCCAGACGCGCCATGAGTACACGATTGTTCCCGATAGCCGCCATACGACCGCGATGGAGATCTTCAGCATTGAAGAGGTGATTGCAACCAATCCACGGCTGCGGCAATCGGTGGTGCTGGAGCCCATGCACGCTTACCGTTATCAAACGCGCAGTCGCGAAGATCTCGCATTCTGGGTAGCCAACAGGCACATGAGCGAGCTGGGCGAACGAGAACCCTCCACGATGACTATTTCTGTGGTTGACCTGATGGGCAATTTCACAGAACCGGAGGCGGACGTACTGATGGTGAAGGCGCTTTGCACAAACTTCGATTTGCCTTCGCGTTTTCAATTCGGAGCCGAAACAGGCGACCTTGATGCAACCGGGTACCCGGCGGCAAAAACAGTGACTGCTTTGCGGCGTCCTACGGCAAGCGTCAGCCCCTCGGGAGGAAAGACGCATCTTTGGCGTCTCATCTCTCTGCTCTCGCTCAACTATCTCTCTCTCAACGAAGAGGGTCGCGCAGCAATGCAGGAAATTTTGCGGCTGCATAACATGAGCGACTCGACGGCCACCGAGAACCAGGTGGGATCGATATTGAAGATGAATTCTTCACCCAATTTTGCTCTGGTCGATTCAGCCTACGGCCTTATTCCGGCACGCGGCACCCAGGTAGAAATGGAGTTTGACGAACAGCATTTTGCCGGCAGCGGCTTGTATCTGTTTGCCGCCGTGCTCGATCGCTTTCTTGCAAGCTATGCATCGATGAACAGCTTTTCAAAGCTCACAGCGAGGAGCACCCTACGAAAGGAGGCGCTGGGAAAATGGCCACCGAGAGCCGGGACACAAGCCTTGTTGTAACCGGGCAGACAGCCGAGACCTGCGAACAAATCGCGCGTTCTTCGCTGCGCCGGATGCTTGAAGAAGAGCCATTTCGCGTGCACTTTTTTCAGGCTGTGCGCATGCTGCAAAAGATGGAGCCGGAGCTCAAGCCGGTTGGATACTTCATTACACCGCAGGGAGAAACGATCCGCTTCGCGGCGCGTACCTCGCTGGCCTTTCCTCCCAGCGAGATTCACGATCTGCGGCGTGCGGAGAACGGCCAGTTCAACATGACGGTCGAGTTCATGGGCCTTTGTTCCGCGCTTGCCGTAATGCCCGCGCCTTACACCGAGTTCCTGATTGCGAGGGCGCGGGAAAAAGACCGCGCCATGGAAGACTTCCTCAACATCTTCAACCATCGCATGATTTCGTTCTTTTACCGCGGCTGGGAGAAATACCGTTTCTTCATCGAATACGAGAGGACGAGAGGGGATCGCCTGACAGGCCGCCTTCTCGATCTGCTCGGCCTAGGCACCCAAGGCATGCTCGATCGAGGCGGACTTTCGGATCGCGCCTATCTGAATTACACCGCGCTTCTGGCTCGTCATGTGCGTTCGGCAGCATCGCTCAAACAGATTCTCGAGGATTATTTCGGTGTTGAAGTGCACATCCAGCAGTTTGCGGGTGCATGGCGAAAACTCAGTCCCGAGAATCAAACCTGTTTCTCCGGACTGGGTGGGGCGAACGAACGCCTGGGCGTAGGAGTTGTAGCCGGCGACGAGGTCTGGGACCATCATGGACGAATTCGCATCTCGCTGGGCCCCATGCGCTTTGAGCAATATCTGAAATTCTTGCCGGGCAAGGATGCGTATCACGAGCTGGTTGCATGGTTGAGGTTTTACTCCAACGGAAGCTATGAGACAGAAGTGCAACTGGTGCTGGCGCGGGAAGATGTTCCGCCCTGCGAGCTGGGTTCGCGCAGTGAGACCCGGCCTCAATTGGGACTGGTGAGCTGGCTGAAGACCAAGCCGCTCAATCGCGATCCCGCCGATGCGACCTATCTGGTGCAGTAGAAGTTTTTTGAGATTGAGGATGGAACGACCATGAGCACAAATCTGAAAGCGCTGATCGACAAATTAAACGACACAACGCGAAAGGCGCTCGAGTCTGCTGCGGGCCTGTGCGTTGCGCGCACGCACTACGACATTGAGATTGAGCACTATCTCCTGAAGGCGCTCGATGCCAGCGACAACGACATCGCCGCCATCCTCAAGCACTTCGGCGCAGACCGCTCCAAACTGACGAGGGAGCTTGAACGCAGTCTCGATTCTTTGAAGAGCGGCAATGCGCGTTCGCCTGCCTTCAGCCCCGCTGTGGTCAAAATGCTCTCAGAAGCATGGACGGTCGCCAGCATCGACTTCAATGCGGGAAGTATCCGTACGGGTTTCACGCTGCTTGCGCTCCTGGGCGACGAAGAACTTGCGCGGATGGTAAAGGACTTTAGCAAAGAACTGCAGCTGGTCAATGTGGACGGCCTGCGAAGCGCCTTCTATGACATCGTCGCCAAGTCAAAGGAGACGCAGACCAGCCTTTCAACCGCGGCCGGAGAAGCGGGAGAGCGCGGCGCTGAAGTGGACGCGGGCCCCAGGCCTTCAGGTGGCAAGACGCCGCACCTCGATCAATACACGGTGAACCTGACTGCCAATGCCAAGGCCGGAAAGATCGATCCAGTGTTGGGACGCGACATTGAAGTTCGCCAGATGATTGACATTCTGATGCGCCGTCGCCAGAACAATCCGATCCTCACCGGCGAAGCGGGGGTGGGCAAGACAGCCGTTGTGGAAGGCTTTGCCAATCGCGTGGTCAGTGGCGACGTGCCGCCGGCTTTGCAGGGAGTTCATATTCACAGCCTCGATCTTGCCCTGTTGCAGGCCGGCGCTGGCGTGAAAGGAGAGTTTGAAAATCGTTTGAAGGGACTCATCAACGAGGTCAAGTCATCGACCGAAAAAATCATTCTCTTCATCGACGAAGCGCACACCATGATCGGCGCCGGTGGAACCGCTGGACAGAACGACGCCGCCAATCTGCTGAAGCCCGCACTGGCACGCGGAGTACTGCGCACTATCGCCGCGACCACATGGTCCGAGTACAAGAAGTACTTCGAGAAAGACCCGGCGCTGGCACGCAGGTTCCAGGTGGTCAAGGTTGAAGAGCCTACGGAAGAAGTGGCATGCACCATGCTGCGCGGCATCAAGGCGTCGCTTGAGAAGCACCACAATCTGCGCATTCTTGACGAGGCGGTCACAGCCACAGTCAGATTGTCACATCGCTACATTGCCGGCCGGCAACTGCCCGATAAGGCGGTGAGCGTACTGGACACGGCGTGCGCGCGCCTCTCGCTTGGTCAGAATTCAACCCCGCCGCGCCTTGAAGATATCCTGCGCCGCATTGACGCGCTCGAGGTGCAAAAGCGTGTTCTGGAGCGCGAGACGAAGATCGGCGGAGACCACGCGGAAAAGCTGGCTGAGATAGAGACTCATATCGCCACGGCAAAAGCAGAGCGCGATGTTCTCAATGAGCAATGGGAAAAGGAAAAGGCTCTCACCGCAAAGATCCGCGGATTGCAGGAAAAGCTAGAAGCTGAGAAAGAGGATTCTGAAGCTGCGACCGATGAGACCACGGTTCGCGCCGAACTGTCTCAGCTTGAAACGGAACTAGCCACTCTGCAAGGCGAACGCGGCATGATGCGGGTCTCCGTCGATGCGCAGATCGTTGGCGAAGTGATCTCCGCATGGACCGGAATACCTCTCGGGAAGATGGTGCGCAACGAGATCGAGACGGTGCTCGCGCTCGACCAACACCTGAAGAAGCGCGTGATCGGCCAGGATCATGCGCTCTCCGCGATTGCTCAAAGAATTCTCACTTCGCGAGCAAACATGGACGATCCGGTGAAGCCCGTCGGCGTGTTTCTTCTGGTTGGGCCCAGCGGCGTGGGAAAAACGGAAACAGCAATCGCGCTCGCGGACGTTCTCTACGGCGGCGAACGCAACATGATCACCATCAACATGTCTGAATTCCAGGAAGCGCATACAGTCTCCACTTTGAAGGGATCGCCGCCGGGATACGTCGGCTACGGTGAAGGCGGCGTGTTGACTGAAGCTGTGCGTCGCAGGCCCTATTCCGTTGTGCTGCTGGACGAGGTAGAGAAGGCGCATCCCGATGTGCTGGAACTTTTTTTTCAGGTATTCGATAAAGGCAGGATGGAGGATGGCGAGGGCCGCGAAATCGACTTCCGCAACACAATTATTCTGCTCACCAGCAATGCCGCGACGGACACGCTGATGAAGCTCACCGCCGATCCTGAAACAATGCCCGACGACGCGGGGATGGTGAAGGCGCTCAAGCCCGAACTGAACAAAATCTTCAAGCCCGCGTTCCTTGGCAGGCTCATGATTATTCCGTACTTCCCGGTGCGCGATGAGGCTCTTAAGCAGATCATCCGCCTCAAGCTTGGCAAGATTCAGCGGCGCATAGCGGAGACTCACAAGATCGCGCTCGAATATGACGACGCTCTCTTGAACGAAGTGGCTTCCCGCTGCACCGAGGTGGAAAGCGGCGCGCGGAACGTGGATAACATTCTCTCGAACACCATGCTGCCGGATCTATCGCGCCAGATTCTGACGCGGATTGCCGAAGGGATCGCGGCAAGCAAGGTGAGCATTTCGGTGAAGGACGGTGCGCTGACTTACACATGGGACCTTGCGCCGTAGAAAGCGCGGGCATAAGTCCTGGCTTTGAAAGGGCACGGCTTTAGCCGTGCCACCACCAGCCCAACATCAAGGCGGGCTTCAGCCCCTGAGATCACTTCGGCAAGGAACAGGCGGGATTGGCATGGCAAGTCTGAAGCAGGCAGACCGGTTGATGCAGTTTTCGAGCCCGCTGGGCAAGGACGTGCTGCTGATCGAATCGCTGGATGGTGCGGAAGGGATTTCGCGCCTCTTCGAATATCAGGCTGAATTGCTCGCAACCGTGGACACCACCATCGATCCGAAGTCGATGATTGGCGCCAAGGTTGCCGTGGCAATCACCCTCAACGATGCGCAGGGATCCAGATGGATCAATGGTATTGTTGCGTCGTTTGAGCAATGTGCGGGCGACGCGGAGTTCAACGTCTACCAGGCGCGGATTGTGCCCGCGATGTGGCAGCTTACGTTGAGTTCCAACTGCCGCATCTTCCAGAACAAGACCGTCCTCGATATCGCGAAGTCTGTCATCGGCGAGTATGGTTTGTCGTTGTCCGATCAAACTTCCGAATCTTACAAACAGCTTGATTACTGCACGCAATACTCCGAATCGGATTTCCATTTTGTCTCCCGCATCCTGGAGGAGAGCGGAATCTTCTACTGGTTTGAACATACGGATCAGGACAACAAAATCATGTTGGGAGACGGGCGCAATGCTTATCAGGACTGTCCGCTCTCCGCATCCATTCCTTATGCGATAAGTGTCAGCGGAGAAGAGGGCGCCTACGGATCGTTTGTGAAGGAATTCACCTCGACCGCGACCATGGTTTCAGGCAAGCACTCGACCGCGGAATACAACTACAAAGACTACAAAAGGGAAGACGTGCCAGACCAGGCAAGCGCGAGCCCCTTCGGCAAGAATGCCTTTGACGAATACCTTTATCCCGCTGGAGCGGAAGGCTACGCGGACGGCTCACCGGACACCAGCAACGCCCTGGAGAAGCTGTTTCTGGACACGCGCGCCCTGGCTGCCGACTCTGTTGCGGAAGTTTTTCGAGGCAACAGCACTGCGCGCTCCCTGTGCCCCGGTTATACGTTTACTCTCACCGCCAATCCGCGCATTGCATTCAACCGCAAGTATCTGCTGACGACAGTGACTCATCACGCGGACCAGGTTCCGTCTTACCGAGCGGCAGACGACGCGAAGGGCGCCGAATATACCAACAAGTTCACGGCGGTTTCGTCCGACATTGTCTTCAAGCCCACGATCGCGATGAGGAAGCCAACCATCTACGGCCCGCAGACCGCCGTGGTTGTCGGCGAAAGCGGGGAGGAGATTAACATCGATTCGCAGGGCCGCGTGAAGGTGCGGTTCTTTTGGGACAAATTGAACGATACCAGCTCGACTGTGGATTGCACCTGGGTGCGCGTGATGCAAAGCTGGGCCGGAAACGGCTGGGGCAGCTATTTCTGGCCGCGTGTTAAAGACGAGGTCGTCATTCAATTCCTGAACGGTGATCCGGATAACCCAATGATCACAGGTTCGGTTTATAACGGCGTGAATACGCCCAAGTACGCTCTCCCCGACAACAAAACACGCTCGGGTTTGGTTACACGGAGCAGCACCGGCGGTTCGGGAGCGAATGCGAATGAGCTGCGATTTGAAGACAAGATGGGCAGTGAGCAGATCTTCATTCATGCCGAAAAGGACATGGATGTATCCATCGAGCACGATCGCCGCATCTCTGTCGGAAACAATGACTCGCTCATGGTGACGACGAACCAAAGCGAGCAGATCGGCGGCAACTTCAACCGGCAGATCAAGGGAAACGCGGTCAAGCAGATCGGCGGGAATTCAGACCTCGGCATCAGCGGCAATCTCACTGAGTCCGTGGGAGGGAATCACTCGCTCAACGTCGGTTCGAACCAGAGCATACAGGTAGGTTCGGCTTATTCCTTGGGCGCCAACAATACGATCTACATCAATGGCGGCATGAGCGTTGTCATCCAGGCAGGGATGGAGCTGTCTCTGGTGGCATCCGGCAACTTCGTCACCATCGGGCCTTCCGGAGTTGCGATTTCCGGGACCATAGTTCTGATCAATAGCGGCGGAGCTCCGGGCTCGGGCACGGCGGGTCAAATCGGCACACCGGGAACGCCGGCCACGCCCGACAAGGCAGAGGACGCTACTTCTGGCAGCTCTGGAACGGCTCCGTCGAGCTCGACCAGCCCTTCGACGACGCCACCCTCAGCCGGGTTGCCGTCGATAGGCGGCGCTCATGTGCCCACCGTCTCCGGTTCATCCCTGCAAGGAGTCGTTGGCGGCGCAATGGCTACCGCGGTCCAGGGAGAGCAACAAGTCGTAGGCGACGCGAAGGCCGTTGCTGCCCAGGGACAGCAGCTTGCGCAACAAACGGCTCAGCAGGTGCAGCAGGTCGCCAATCAGGCGCAGCAGTATGCCAATCAAGCGCAGCAAGCAGCGCAACAGGCCGAGCATCAAGCCCAGCAAGCCGTTCAGCAGGTGGCGCAACAGGCGCAGCAGACGGTGCAGCAGACTCAGCAATTCGTACAGCAGGCTCAGCAGGCCGTCAACCAGGCCGCCGCGCAGGGAAGAGCAGCGGCTCAGGGGGCGATGAACCAGGCACAACAGGGGCTGCAGCAATGTAAGCAAGCCGCGGCGCAGGCGGTGCAGCAAGCGCAGCAACAGGCGCAGCAGATTCAGCAACAGGGACAGCAATTGGCCAATCAGGCCAAGCAAGCCGCCTCTCAGGCGCAACAACAGGCGCAGCAAGCTGTGAACCAGGGCAAGCAAATGGCGCAGCAAGCTCAACAGCAGGCGCAGCAAGCGGCGCAGCAGGCGCAACAGGCGGCGCAGCAGGCACAACAGCAAGCGCAGCAGGCCGGCCAACAGGTGAAGCAGGCAGCAAGCCAGGCACAGCAGCAGGCGCAACAAGCCGCCCAGGGCGCTCAACAGGCGGCAAGCCAGGCTGCCAGCCAGGCAACCAGGGGCTTTTAGTTCGAGAAGAGTTGTTTTAAGCAATGATAGGGGACGATTGACTGAAGCCATGGCACAACCCGGTGTTGCCGCCCAGTTCCCCTCGGTTGGGCGGTGGGGCGTGACAGGAATGCCAGGTGGCTGGATTTATGTCACTGACTTTGGAATCCGTCAGATGACGCGGGATGGAAGAGCAGTTGCCGCGAGCGTCGGCGTGGGACAAGACGCGCTGAGTTCGGAGGGTGGCCTCCCCAAGTACATCGAGCAGCAGATGAAGCTGATCGGAAACCACTTGAAAGAAGCGAAGTTTGCGGGGCCACAGGCAACCGCGTTTCCTGGCGCCGATGAAGCGCATCTGCTCTTCGTCCGCCACAATGCAGCCACGGTCGGAAGCATGCTGCATGCCCAGACGTACGTTCGATCGGGCCTCTGGCTGGGCATCATCACCTTAACCACGCTGGAAGAACAGCTCAATGCGGTTCGTCCCGGCTACGAGGCTTTTGTGAAAGGCCTGCGCATCCGGCAGCAACCAACCAACGCTCCGGATGTTAGAAGTTAGCGAGATGAGAACGAAGATGGAGATTGTCTGATGCCTCCCGCGGCACGAATCACCGACATGCACGTTTGTCCGATGGTGACAGGCGTGGTGCCGCACATGGGCGGGCCGATTCTGCCTCCGGGCGCGCCTACGGTGCTCATCGACTTTCTTCCCGCGGCCACGGTAACCACCATGGCCACATGTGTCGGACCGCCGGACATGATCGTCATGGGCTCCATGGGCGTGATGATCAACTTTCTTCCGGCCGCGCGACTGATGGATCCCACCGTGCACGGTGGAATGATCGTGATGGGTTCTCCAACCTGCATCATTGGCGAGGTGGGGACGCCGTCACCCGGCGCAGGCGGCCTGGGTGGCGTCACCGCAGGAATGGTCGTCTCCGGAGTCTTCTCATCTCCCGCCTCCACGCCTCCAGTAAGTCCGGCCGGTCCGCCGCCATCCAACACTCCTGGGGCGGGTTCACTATCTGGAGCCGCAGGCGCGATTGCCGGCGCGGCCGGCCAGGCGGAACAGGGCGTGCAGCAGGTACAGCAGTCTGTGCAGCAGCTTGCCCAGCAGGCACAGCGAGCTGCCGCACAAGCCCAACATGCGGTGCAACAAACTGCGCAGCAAGCTCAACAGGCCGTCCAGCAGGTTGCGCAACAGGCGCAGCAAACGGTCCAGCAAACGCAGCAAGTCGTGCAACAGGCACAGCAGAGTGTCAACCAGGCTGTGGGCCAGGGGAAAGCACTGGCGCAGGGGGCGCTGAATCAAGCGCAACAGGGGCTGCAACAGTGCAAGCAAGCTGCGGCGCAAGCCGTGCAGCAGGCTCAGCAACAGGCGCAGCAAGTGCAGCAGCAGGTGCAGCAGACCGCGGACCAGGCCAGGCAAGCGGCACAGCAGGCGCAGCAACAGGCGCAACAAGCGATGAACGAGGGGAAGCAAGCCGCGCAACAGGCAGCGCAGCAAGTGAAACAGGCCGCCAACCAGGCGCAACAAGCCGCCAAACAGGCCGAGCAACAAGCTCAACAAGCCGGCCAGCAGGTGAAGCAAGCGGCGAGCCAGGCTCAGCAGCAGGCGCAGCAAGCGGCCCAAAGCGCACAGCAGGCCGCAATCCAGGCGGTCAGCCAGGCTACAAGGGGTTTCTAGTCTGAGAAGTTCATGCCGGCTTCAGTGCGAGAGCGACCTTCACACTTATTGCGCGGAAGAGTCCCATATCTTCAGCAGCGCGGGAGAGACATACGCGCGCACCGGATTGTAATTTGCCTTTCGCGCCGCCTGAAACGCTAACAAGGCCTCCTTCGAGGGCCCTTGCCACTTGTCTCGGGACGTTTGCAGCATCGACTGCTCAATGAGCGAAGCGCCAAGATAGAAGGCGGCCACGCCCGGATCCCGCGCCGTTTGCGGAGTCTCCAAATAACTCACCAGCGCTCTCTGCGCTTCATCGAACTGGGAATTGTAGTAGTAGCGTATTGCGGATTTCAGCGCGTTCTTTGCCGCCGCAGGGTCGCTCTGAATCGCCTTTTGAATCCTGTCCGAACTGCTCTGCGCCTCCCCGTTTCCCGGTTGAAGTTTCAGGACCTCCGCGTAATCGGCGAGCGCATCCTGCTGGTTGCCCTGCTTCTCCGCTTCTCGTGCATCGGTCAGCAGTTTGTTTACTTTCTTGGCAGTGTCGGCAGCCGAATTCCCAGCAGGTTTGGGATTGGGTGTTGGCGGAGGTGGGGCGGTCTTCGCCTGCATCGCCTGTTGCAGTTGGGCAATTCTCCCCGCGGGGTTTCCAGGACCATTCGGGTTCAGGTCTCTTGCCGAAGTCAGTTGCTTGATCGCCTCCTGGGGATTGCCGCCCTCCAGTTTCTGCGCCTGGTCAATGAAGTTGCGGTATGTATTGACGTTGTTCACGTACGTGGCTGCGGAGGCCTTCGTGTCGGCGTTTGTCATGGATTGCGTCAGCGCAATAACACTGTCAAAGTCTCCCTTGGTCCACGCGGCCTGCACTTGATTCAGGAGTTTCTGGTTGCGGATCAAATCGAGCAGAAACTTTGCTTTCGTGGATAGCTTCGCGTCGTAATTCGTCACCAGCCTGGCCTGCGATTCCGCCCTCTCAAGGTCATGGTTTTTGTACGCGGAATAGGCGGCAGCCAGCATGGCCGTGTCGTCTTGATCCAGGCCCAGGCGGTAGTTATTGCAATCGTCGGTATACTTCTTCTCTTTCGGATCCAACTGTGCCGCCTGGCAAAGATCCTGAACCTGCTTGACGCGGTCGTTCCCTTCATTCCTGGCCTTGTCCGCCAGTTCTTTTGCTTGTAGTCTGGGCCTCTCCTGGGCATGCGGCGCGGGCGCACCGAACAAGACGAGGCAGATGATGCAGCCCACTAAGCAAAAGAACCTCCGGCAAATAAATCCTCGCAGGTTCATTTTGCCCCTCCAATAATCTGATCCATCTCGTTATCGTCGATCGGCTTTAATTCAACGGTGCATAGGTGCCCGGATTCGGCCACATCGCATTGCTGGGTCTGCGTGCTTCCGTCAGGCCCTTTCAACTGGACAGAATATCGGCCCGTGGGAACACCATCGAGGCGCAGAGGCGTCCAGTGATCCCCCGTCGGCAGCGGTACAGCTTTGCCTTTGTCGGATGTCACGCTCACCACCTCCGCGTAAGGCGTGGCGTTTACTTCGAGCACACCCATGGGCACCGGGGGCGCGGGACGAAGGAAGAACCAGTAAGCCGCTCCACCACCACCCAGCGCCAGCACCACCAGAAGAATAACTACGATCATGAGAACCGGCGACTTGCCAGCCTTTGCATTCGCGGGAGCAACCGGAGCCTGGACATACATCGGCGCCTGTACGGGAACTTGCGGCTGCACCGCGACCGGCAGGGGCTCGTACGCGCGAACGGACTGGAATGGCGGCGCGGCCTCCGCAGGCTGAGAAGGCTGGAATGCTGGTGGGATTTGCACCGCCTGGAATGGTTGCGTGACGTCAGCGGGCTGGGAGGACTGTATCGATGCCGGGATGCGCATCGCCTGGAATGGCTGCGTGGCTTCGGCGGGCACGGATGACTGGGATGTTGTCGGGATTTGCGCCGCCTGGAATGGCTGCGTGGCGCCGATTGGCTGATAGGACTGCGTAGCCTGAACGGGGGCGATGGGCGATGCAGCTTTGCCCTGCAACCTTGTCGCTTGCTGTTCTTTTGCCGCATCCAGCTTGGCTCGCAATTCGCTGACCCGCGTGTTGCGCTGAATGTCCTGCGGCTGGCCGGAAAGCAGTTGGATCGCTTGCCCAATGTTGGTTTCGCTCAGTGCCAATGCGCGGCTCAGAACCGCATCGACGCGCCGGTTAAACTCAGCCAGGCCAGCCTGCGACTGCCGCAGCAACCGCTCGATAGACGCATCTCCGGTTTGCGAAACCACGGGCTGCAAAATATCAATCGCGCCCTCGAAGTCCTTGGCCGCGATCAACGGCAGCGCCTGTTTGGTAACCGTCGCCACGGCCCGGCTCAGTTCAATCTTTCGCTGCTGCTCTTGCGCGTACTTCAGTAACGACGCAATATCCGGGTCATCGACGCACGCGATTGCCGCGGTCTCAAGAATCTGCGCCGCCTGGTCAAACTGCTTTGCGTCGATGGCCCCTTGAGCCTGTTGCAACGATTGCGCCTTGAGTCCCTCATCGGTCGCCTTTTTCAGCTGTTCGAGAACCTTATCCTGAAGTGCTACCAATCGCGGCTCACCCGGCGCCTGTTCCAGTGCCTGCTGCACAATGAGCAGAGCGTCCTGAGGGTGGGCGAGAAAGAGGTTATATACCTCCAGCGAAGTCTTTTCCACCAGCTTCGTGGTGGCTTTATCGCGCTGCCGCGTTTCAGCGTCCAACTTCAGCTGCATGAGGGCTGATTCGCCGGGCAGCTTTTCCAACGCGCGTTGTATCAGAGCAAGAGCGCGCTCGTAATCCTCATCCGCAATCGACTCCGAAATCTCCGCGACAATCTGGTCGATGATCTTGCGCCGCCGCTGTTCCTCTTCCCGTTCAACAGCTTCCTGGTAGAGCCGCTGCGTTTCGGCATCCGTGGGATCGATCTCCAGGGCCGAGCGCAGGCTCTTGATGGCTTCGGTATACTGCCGCGCGGCCAAATGCCCCCGGGCAGCCTCGCTGAATTCGCGTCGAGCGCGCTCTCGGGTCGCCCGCTCGGCCTCCTGCACAATCCGTGCCCGCTCATTGCGAAGGTCGGTGCTGCGCTCGTCCAGTTGCAGCGCCTTGTCAATAAACGAACCCGCTGCCCCAAAATCGCTGCGCCTGCGAGCCTCCCGCGCCTGCTCCAGCAGCGAGGCCACCTTGTCGGCCTTTTCCTTCAGTCCGCGCACGTGTTCGATCTTTGTCGGGAGCTCGGCATTGCTCCGGTCCAGCGTCTCCGCCTGCTTGTAGAATTCAAGCGCCTCAGCATAACGCTGCGTCAACACAGCCTCTTCGGCGTCGCTCAACAGTTGCCTCAGCTGCGAGGTCTTCTGCTGGCGCGAGACCTTCTCCTGCACTTCGCGGAGCAGCTTCTTCACTTCGGTGTTCTGCGGATTGAGGCGCTGAAGATCGAGCAGCACCGGCCTCACGCTGGTCCACTGCTCCTTCTCGATCATCGGCTTGACGCTGGCCAGGACATCGCCCACGTGTTCGCGCTTGAGATCGTCGTTGACGGCTTCGATATCCGATGCCATCTCCTCGCCTGTCTCATAGCGGGAATCGGGATCCTTCGCCAGCGCCCGATCGATCAAATGGTCGAGCGCCGGAGGGTATCCGCTAAGCATGGTCGACAGGGGATCGTGCGGCTCGCGAATGACCCGGTGCAAAGTTGCCGGGTCGTCACCCGGAAATGGGAGCCGACCGGTCAGAAGCAGGTAAAGGATGCAGCCGAGGGACCAGATATCGGCCCTGCCGTCCGCGGCCTTGCCCAGCAGCCTCTCCGGCGAAATGTAATGAAAGGTGCCGATCACCATGCCCGTCTGCGTTTGGCCGGCCTGACTCTGCAGCCGCGCGACGCCGAAATCGACGATCTTGACGTGTCCATCCGGCTGGATCATCAGGTTTGCGGGCTTGATGTCGCGGTGGATAACGCCCTTTTGATGCGCATATCCCAACCCGAGGCATGCCTGGCGAACCATCTCCAGCTTCTCGATCAGAGTAAACTGGCGCCCGGCGCGGAGCATGTTCTCCAGCGAATCGCCAGGAACATACTCCATGACGATATAGGGCATGCCGTCCTGCTCGCCGAAGTCGTAAACGGTGACAATGTTGGGATGGTTCAGGACGCCGGAACGAGCTTCAAGTTGAAACCGCTGGCGCAGCTCCTCCGTGGCTTCGCTGAGGGTCTTGATCGCTACCTCGCGGCCCACAGATTTATCCAGGCCCCGGTAAACCACACCCATGCCGCCAACGCCCAGGACGCCCAGAACCTGGTATTTTCCGATTTGAGTAACCGATGCACCGGTGTTCATGGCCTTACACCCGATTTCGATACGATTCCAAGGCGGCAACAGCGCAGGCTCTTGTCGAGCCTGCGCCGCAATTCAAGAATTTCTATCGGCTGTCAGTCAGCCTTGTTGGTCTTTGTATGCATGATCGCGATCTTCGTCTTCCCCTCATCCCGCTGAGGGTTGGCCGAGATGGTGACCATGATGGATTCCTGCTTGCCCTTTTGAACCGACAAAACCGCGCCATCTCCTGAATCGAATACCGAGGATTCCGATCCCAGCCTCCCCTTGTAGTAGTTGACCACCTGTTCCTTGGAATCTGAAGTTTCGTAGATTGCCGTAATCACGGAACCGGTGGGCAGAGACATCCGCATACTCCCCCTGCCCGGCCGTGCGCCCGGATAGATGTCCGTTCCAAGGTCGGATGCGGTGTAGATTTCGCTGGAGTTCGTGGTGATGGTGCCGCCGGGAACGCTGATCGACGCATCCCTGCCCGAGCCGGAGACGTGGAACGCGTGCGCAATGCGCCACGCCGTGAAGCCGATGGCTCCAACGCCTAAAATACCCAACCCCACGACGATGGCAACGACAATCAAAATGATCTTCAACGCGCCGCCGGACTTAGCCGGCGGGGGAGCCATCTGGAACGGTATCCCAACCGGGTTCGCAACCGGAGCGATCGGGGTATACCCGCCCGCTGAAGCGCCGGAAGAAACCGGGGCATAGGCTGGTGGCTGTGCGCTGGCAGCTACCGGTGTTCCGCACGTTGCGCAGAATTGTTTGTCGGAGGGTACTTCAGATCCACACTTCCCACAGTACGTAGCCACAGCGTCTCCTTGTCGTTCGATGTACTTCCGGAGTTTTTTCAGGTGCTTGCACGGCTACGAGCCAATATACCTCAAGAAGTGCGATACAGGCTTGTCTTTTGTCTCGATTCCCACCACAGGCGGTTGGTTAAGGCGGAAAGAGCGCTGTCTAGGATGAAATGGCCGTAGTTTGCTCTGTTTCAATTGGTTCTTCTTTTTGTTCCTTCTGCCACAGTTTCGCCAATTCCAGCCGGGGGAATCCTGATTTTTCCGTGGTGGAAAGGTACGGGTGCATGCGGAAATCGCAGTCGACCTTTATGAAATCCGAAGCTCCCGTCATTTGTCCCATGTATAGAGAAACGCGGAAACCCGTAAGTTTCCTGTTCACGGTGGCAAACTCGCCGCAATTAAGGATAATTTGCGAAATAAGGGCTGGTTCAAACCCAGCTCGACAATTGCACCTATCCGGGCGTCCTTACGGGGTTCAGCGCACCGGACCCGCCCCGGTCTCGTCGAACA